>QMCE01769465.1_pt1 | contig 23542 bp, 24 predicted proteins | sample 1821851 | NCBI WGS metagenome assembly QMCE01 (sample SAMN09453174, study PRJNA476694) | Termite gut metagenome, whole genome shotgun sequencing project. | isolation source: worker | host: Odontotermes sp. | place: South Africa:Pretoria | collected 2016-01-28 | reverse complement strand
AAGATGACCGAAGGGCTGGGGCTAAGGGTGGGAATACTAACGGGAGCATCGAAGGGGGCCGAGAGGAAAGAAGCGATCGAAGGGGCGAGCCGGAACGCCGGCAGCGATAAAAAAGATAATGCTAAACCACGTATCGACATACTGATAGGGACGCACGCGCTGATAGAAGACGGAGTGGAGATGGCAAACCTGGGGCTGGTGGTGATTGACGAGCAACACAGGTTCGGAGTAGAGCAGAGAGCAAGGCTATGGGAGAAGGGGAGAAGTGTGCCGCACATACTGGTGATGACGGCGACGCCGATACCGAGGACCTTGGCGATGACGCTATATGGAGATCTGGAGGTGAGCGTGATAGACGAACTACCGCCGGGGCGACAACCGGTGAGAACCTATCACAAGACCGATGCCGACAGGCTGGCAGTGTGGGGCTTTGTGAGGAGAGAAGTGGCAAAGGGGCGGCAAGTGTATGTGGTGTATCCGCTGATCAAGGAGAGCGAAAAGATGGACTACAAAGACTTGCACGACGGGTATGAAAGCATAGTGAGGGATTTTCCGAGGGAAGAGGGGTATCAGGTGATAGCGGTGCACGGAAAGATGAGAGCCGAAGACAAGCAAGCAGCGATGAGGGAGTTCAAGGAGGGGGGAGCGCAGATTATGGTGGCCACGTCGGTCATCGAGGTGGGAGTGGATGTACCGAATGCGACCGTGATGATAATAGAGAGTGCGGAAAGGTTCGGGCTGTCGCAACTGCATCAGCTGAGGGGAAGAGTGGGGAGAGGAGGAGAGCAATCGCACTGCATACTAATGAGCGGGCAAAAGCTATCGAAGGAAGCAAGGCAGAGGCTGAGAGCAATGGTGGAGACCAACGACGGGTTCGAACTGGCAGAAATGGATCTGAGGCTGAGAGGAGCGGGAGATATGGCGGGAACGCAACAGAGCGGAATAGCCTGGGAACTGAAGATAGCAGATCTGGGAAGAGATGGCCAAGTGATAGAAGCAGCGAGGAGAGCAGCGGGAGAAGTGTTGGGGAGAGATCCGTTTTTGGAGGCGGAGGAGAACAGATTGCTGGCGGAGTTGAGAGACAAGTATACGCCCAAAGCGAGGGCAGACTATAGCAAGATTTCGTGATGAGAAGATTATTGATACTTATTTTGTTGGTGGCCGGGGTGCAGGTGAGGGCGCAAGCTCCGTTCGAGGGAGGAGAAGAATTGGTGTACAGTGTGGCCTACAGGGCAGCGCTGATACCGAACATTAATCTGATGAGAGTGACGCTCAGGACGATCGAAGAGGAGGGAGGAAGGTATCACGTGATTGGAAACGGGCGAACGGGAGGAGCAGTGAAGGGAATATTCGACCTGAACGATACGTATCACGCCTGGCTGGATGGGAAGACGCTACTACCGGAGAAGATGACCAGCGACTTGCACGAAAACGACTACAAGCTCAGAGCAACGTATACCTACGACTGGGAAGCGAGGACGGTGAGCACGATAGTGAGGAAAGCGACGTGGACGGCAGACAGGTATACGGTGATGAAACTGGCGGAAGGAAAGGAGAGCGGAGATGCGCTGTCGCTGTTGTACAGGTTGAGGGCGATGGATGTGGGAAAGATGGTGGTGGGGAGGCCGGTGGGGCTGGAACTGGTGTTGAACGAGGTCACAAAGCCGATAGAGTATACCTACTGGGGGAGAGAAGAAGTGAAGGTGAGGAAGATGGGAAAAGTGAGGGCGCTGAAGTTCACCTGCACGATGGCAACCAGCGACGGAAGCGAGTATGAGGAAGGAATGACCTTGACGGTGTGGGTGAGTGACGACGCCAGGAAGGTACCACTACTGGTGGAGTGTCCGGTGAGAGTGGGGCGAGTGACCGTAACGCTGAATAACTAAAGGAATATGAGAAAAATAGTGTTGGCCCTGGCGGCCGTGTTGGCGGGAGGAGCGGCGGCCCAAGCGCAAGAAGCAAAAGAACTACTGGATGCGGGAATGTGGAGAGCGGCAGAGTGGAAGTACAAGAGAGAAGAACCGGACAGGCTACTGGGGCTGGAGGAGAGAAATGCGAAAGCCTTCAGGGAGGGAAAGCCGGCGGAAGTGAGGCTGCTACCACTGGAACTACAAGACGAGTACTACTATGAAGAGGGACAGTGGGACAAGGTGAGAGGAGACAGCCCCTACAGGCCACACGCAGACTACCATTCGGGGTATGAGGCGTATGCTGAGGGAGACTATGCGAAGGCGAGAGAGGCGTTCAAGAGGATCGAAGAAAGGAAGGAGTACAAGGCGATTGTACCGTACTATATGCTGCAAATCGAGTTTCTGGATGGAAACTATGCATACGTAACGGAGCACGCCCCGGAACTGATAGCAAACACGGCGATGCCAAGGAGAGCAGAACTAATGAGGATGGCGGCGCAAGCGTGGTTCAGGCAAGGAGAACACGAAGAAGCACTGGCCTACATTGAAGATTATATGGTGGCGGGAGGAGAAATGGCCAGGGATGAGTGGTATCTGACGGGATTCTCGCTATATCAGAGAGGGCGGCTCCAAGAAGCAGCAGCAGAACTGGCAAAAGCAACGGGGCCGGACGATGCGTTGAGTCAAAATGCGTCGTACCATCTGGCGGACATCTATCTGAGGCTGGGAGAGAGGCAAAAAGCAATGCAGGGATTCTCTATCGCAGCGACCTCGGACTACGATCCGGACATTACCAGAGATGCGATGCTGAGCTACGGGAAGCTGTTGTTCGAGACAGGAGGAGGGCGGTTCAACGAGACGGTGAATGTGCTAACGAAGTATGTGGAGGACTATCCGGATGAAGAAGATGCGGGGACGGCGAGAGACCTGCTGGTGGCGGCGTACTACAATGCGAGAGACTATGGAGCAGCGTACGAGGCGATAGTGCAGTTGGAAGATCCAGACAACACGGTGAAGGCGGCGCTACAGAAGATTACCTATTTCAGGGCGTTGGAACTGTGGGAAGAAGGAGACGGGGCGGGAGCGATGGAGCTACTGGAAGAGTCGAGCAAGTACAGGTATAATGCAAAGTACACGGCGCTGGCGGAGTTCTGGAAGGGAGAGATAATGTACGAGGGAGGAGACTACAGGGGTGCAGTACCGCACTGGGAAGAGTATCTGAAGCTGTCGCCGACCACGGAGAGAGAAAATGTGATGGCAAGGTATGCGCTGGGCTATGCCGAATTCAATCAGAAAAACTGGGACGAAGCAAAGAGGTGGCTGGATGATTTCTTAGCGAGGCATCCGGCGAGGGATGCGTACAGGGCGGATGCGCTGAACAGGCAAGGAGACATAAATCACGCCAAGAAAGCATACTGGAGAGCGATAGAGAGCTACGATGCAGCGAGTGCGGCGGCGGCCCCGGGAAGCCCGGGAAGAGAGTATGCGGCGTATCAGAGGGCGATGATGCTGGGACTGGTGGAGAGGCCGGACAGGAAGATTGAATCGTTGGAAGCGATTATCAAAGCGGGGAGAGGGATGTATGTGGAAGAAGCAACGTACGAACTGGGGCAGACATACATAACCCAAGAGAGGTATGCGGAAGGAGCAAGGGTGCTGGGAGGATTTGTGAGAAACTATCCGGAGTCGCAAAGGTATACCGATGCCCTGATGGGCTTGGGGCTGGCGAATCTGAATATGGGAAAGAGGGACGAGTCGCTTAAGTACTATGAGCAAGTGGTGGCCAGGGCGCCATATTCGCCGGAAGCCCAAGCAGCAACAAGGTGGATACACGACATCTATGTGGAGAAGGGAGACAGCAACGGGTTCTTTGCCTGGGCGAAGAGAGCGGAAGCGCCGGTGGATGGAAGTGCGGAACAGAGAGAAGAATTTGCATTCGCAGCAGCGCAAAGTGCCTATCTGTCGGGAGACGGGAGAAGGGCGGAAGAAGCACTGAAGAAGTATGCGGCAGACTATCCGAGAGGAGTGAACATAGCGACGGTATTGGGATATCTGGCGGAAGTGGAGTACAAGGCCGAAAAGTGGGCCGAAGCAAGGGATGTGTATGGAAGGCTGGCGGAAGTGGCTACGGATGCCGTGGTGAGGGCAAAGGCCGAAGAGGGAAGAGAAAGAAGTGCAAGGAAGGCCGATGCGGAGAGAGCGAGAAGAACGGGAGGAGCGGAAGCAGTAGAGGTGTGGAAGAAGCTGGCGGGAGATGTGAGGACGGCGGAAGGAGCCGAAGGAGCGTACAGGGTGATAGAGTGGATGGAGCAGACGGGAGACACGGCAGGAGCTACGGAAGGAGTGTTTGCGATGGCAGAGAGCGGAACACCGCACGGATACTGGCTGGGAAAAGCGTTTCTGGTACTGGGAAAGATATATGCGGGAACGGGAGACACCTTCCAAGCCAGAGCAACCTATCAGAGCATAGTGGACGGGTATATGCCGGCGGATGACGGAATTGTGGACGAAGCTAAGAAAAGAATTGCAGAACTATGAAAAAAATAATTTTGATTTTGGCGGGGGTGCTTGCGGCGGGGAGTGCGGGAGCGCAAGTGTTGGAAAAGCAACTGGAAGTAACCAGAGAGTACACGCCGAGAGTAGCGCAAGCAGCAAAGCTGGGAGTGAAGCCGGACCTGACCGACACGGTGAAGCTAAGGCCCGATGTGGAGTATGACATAAGGTCGAGTGCGTGGAAAGCAGACTATCCGGTGGGAAAACTAAGCAAAGCTACGGTGGATACCTGGGCGCTGAGAAACTCGAAGGTGGTGTATGTGAAACTGGGTGCGGGACTACCCGTGGGAACAACGGGAGACATATATTTCACGCCGAGAGTGGGCCGAAGGGGAGAACTGGGAATATATGGAAACCACAGAGCAAGGTGGGCAGATGTGAAAAGAGACCAAGGAATGGCGCCGGAGACGAACAATATGGTGAACAGGGCAGGGATGTGGGGGAAAATTGTGGGAAACAGAAGAGAGTTCTATGGAGAAGGAAGGTGGGAGAGAGCGGCCAGGGAGTTCGATATGGAGGGAGGAGAAGTGGAGAGTGAACAGTTCGGAATGACGCTGAGGTGGGGAGACAAGTTTGAAGAAGTGGGGAAGTTCAACTTCAGAATGAGGCTCGATATGGAGCACACCACAAGAAGAGAAGCAAACCGGAAAGATGCGGACAAGCAGATGGATGTGGACGCAGGAGTGGAGATGGCGCAAATGTGGGAGTCGGGAGAAGCTCGAACAGGTTTCGAAATGGAAGCAAGAGGACGGTATTACTGGGATCCGGAGACAATCGTACCACCGGGAGGACTACCGGACACGGAGAGTGTGTTGGCGTTGACGGCAACCCCGAGGTTTGTATTGAGAGTGAGAGGAATGGAACTGAAAGCGGGATTGGATGCAAGGCTTGTGGGAGGAGGAAACGAAGAAGGAAAGGACTATGTGAAGCTGGAACCGGCCGTGTCGTTGAGGTACGATGCGAAGAAGGCCATAATACCATTTCTGAGGTACGACACGAGGGTGGTGGACGGAACACCAGCAGCAATGATGGCGCTGAATCCATACATAGACGGGTGGGAATTCGCGCCGCTGGGATGGGCGAACGATCTGAGAGTGGGAATAGAAGGAAACTTGAAAGACAGGTTCACGTACAGGCTCGCGGGAGGAGTGACAAGGCTGGAAAACTATCACGTGGCAGTGGCGAGCGCGTCAAGCTTTTCGAGGGGATGGTTCGAAGTGGCAACATCGGATGGGAGAATGGCTACGGTGGGAGCACAAGTGGGACTACACGGAATGGGCAGGTTCTCGGCAGAAGTAGAAGGAAACTGGAACAACTGGGAACTGGACGAAGAACTGGAGACGGGAATGCCAAAGTGGGACGGAAAAGCTAAAGTGATGTGGAAAAGCGACGACGAAAGGATAAAAGCAGCAGTGGGAGCGAGAGTGATGGGAGAAAGAAGGTTCAGCAACTATGGAGAGGGAAGAGAAGTGTGGGTGAACAAGGTGGGAACGGTGGTGAATGTGTTTGCAAGTGCGGAACTGAAGCTACTGAGGTGGCTGTCGGTGTGGGTGGAAGGAGAAAATCTGGCCGGACAAAAGCTGTATCCGTACAACTACTACCAAGGAGTGGGAACGAGTGCGATGGCGGGACTAAAAATAGTGTTTTGATGAGACGGGTGAGCTCGGAGGTGCGTTTTGGGCCGGTGGTGATTGGGGGGGGCGCGCCGGTGGCAGTGCAGACGATGTGTGACACCCGGACGGGAGATGTGGAAGCAACGGTGGAACAGGTGGGACGGATAAGGGAAGCGGGGTGCAGGATTGTGAGGGTAGCGGTACCGGGAATGGCCGAAGTGGAAGCGGTGAGGGAGATCGCGAGGCAGGTTCGCGGGAAGTGGGGAGACGTGGCGCTGGTGGGAGATGTGCATTTCCTACCCGAAGTGGCGTTCGAGCTGGCGGGAGTGGTCGACAAAGTGAGGATCAATCCGGGAAACTACAACGCAGAGAAGTTCGAGGCACTGGTGGAGCGGTGCAGGGATACGGGAACGGCTATTCGCATTGGCGTCAATCACGGGTCGGTCGGAGATGGAGATATGGTCGAGGCGGCGATGGGGTATCTGAGAGTGTGCAGGGCGGTGGGGTTTGATCAGGTGGTGGTGTCGATGAAGGCGTCGGATGTGGGAATGATGGTGGGAGCGTACAAGAGGCTGGTGGAGGAGATGGAGAAGGAAGGAATGGCCTATCCATTACATCTGGGAGTGACGGAAGCGGGAAACGGACTGGAAGGAAGAGTGAAGTCGGCAGTGGGGATAGGGGCGCTACTGGTGGACGGGATTGGAGATACGATAAGGGTGTCGCTAACGGAGCCGCCGGAAGCAGAGATACCGGTAGCGAGGGCGATACTACAAGCCTGTGGACTGGACAAATCGAGGGCGGAGATCATTGCCTGTCCGGGCTGCGGGAGGACTTTGTATGAACTGGGGCCGGTACTGGAAAGGGTCAAGGAAGCGGTGGGGCACGTGGGAGGAGTGAAAGTGGCGGTGATGGGATGCATTGTGAACGGCCCGGGAGAGATGGCAGATGCAGACTATGGGTATGTGGGAGCAGGGCCGGGAGAAGTGACGCTGTATAGAGGGAAGGAGGCAGTGAAGAGAGGAGTGGCGCAAGAAGAAGCGGTGGAAGAGCTGGTGGAACTGATGAGGGAGGACGGGAGGATATGATAATATTACCGGTGACGTACCTGGGGCCGGTGGAGTGGTGGGCAAGGCTGGCGGGCGGAGCGGCCGGCGGCGATGTGGTGGTCGATGTGGGAGAGAGGTGGGTGAAGCAGACGGCGAGAAACAGGTGCGAAATTATGACGGCGGGAGGGGTGAGAGCGTTGGTAGTACCGGTGCACGCGGGAAGGCCTGCGGGAGGGGGACGGGTGAGGACGAGAGAAGTGAGGGTGGACAACAGCAAGAGGTGGCAACACGTACACTGGGGAGCAATCGAAGCGGCGTACGGAAGTGCGCCTTTTTTTGAACACTATGCAGGGCGGTTCGAGGAAGTGTACAGGCGGAAGTGGGAGTGGCTGGTGGACCTGGATGAAGAGCTGATGGGAATTGTGGCAGGAGCGCTGAAGATGCCGGGAGGGGAATGGAGGCGGTCGGAAGAGTGGGTGGAAGCGGGGAAGGGAGATGAGGATCTGAGGGGAAAGAAGGCGCTACGACGCGAGAGCGGCAGGGCGCGTATGGAGGATGGTGTGCACGGGGCCAGCTACGGAGCGGAGTATGTACAAGTGTTTGCGGACAGGCAAGAGTTTGTGGGAGGCTTGTCGGTACTGGATTTGCTGATGTGTGAAGGCCCGGAAGCGGGAGAATGGCTTAAAAAGAAGTAGTACGGCCGCGAGAAGAATCGCGGCGATCGTAAGGAACACCACTCCAAGCCTCGCGGTAAAGAAAAAAAGACTCCTTGAAGTATTTACGGTCGAATGTCACAAGCCCCCGGTCGTCAACACCGCCCGGAGCGCGGAAATTACCAAAATCAAACATATTAGCTACGAAGACGCCCCAAAGAGAGGGAGAATCGACAGCGAGCCGAAGGTACTCGCGGTGGAAGAATGTCTGCCAACCCTCGGGGTGGATGGCCCCGTCGGGGTCGGGCCTTTGGAGAGTCGGCGACTGGTGGAAAATCGAACCCCCGGAACCAAAGGAAATACCGGCGTGGAGCCCGGGCCAACCAGAGCGAAGACGAGACAACCAAACAGTAATACCGTCGGGCATACCGGAACGCCAACCGAAAGGAACCTCGAAAGAGACAAGGTCGGAAATGAAATTTATGTCGCCGTCGGATGTACTACTACCAGCAGTGAGAGAACGAGGATCGAGCGAGTGGGCGGAGGCATTGAGGGAACGAATCAGGGGAAGGGGATCGTCCCAACGAAGAGAGAGGTTGGAGAAAATACCCCAGATAGCGGCCGAAGGGTGGAGGCGAAGCTGAGAGATGGTTTCGGTGAGCTGCGTGTGGGCGTTTGAGGCGAGGGAGGGAGAAGAAGAGAAGTCGATGTCGGTGGGGTAAGGGGTGCCGGAGAGAGGAATGTCAGTCCAGACCAAAAGGCCGAGAGAATCGCAAAGGGTGTAAAAGGAGTCGGAGTGGCGGCCGCCGAAAACCCGGACAGCGTTAGCACCCAACTCGCGGATAAGAGCAACGTCCTCCTCGATCTGGAAAGGAGAAAGAGCAGGACCGGTCATAGCGCGGTCGCGGTGGAGGATAACCCCGCGGATACGAAGGGGAACACCGTTGAGGGAGAGGCGGTTGGAAGAGTCGACGGCAAGGGAGCGAAAGCCGTAAGGAATGGAGAGAGAGTCGGTCGTTGTGTTGTTTTCGGGAGAGGAGAGGGTGACCTCGACACGGTAGAGGTAAGGGTCGGCGGTACCGTTCCAGAAGCGAGGAGAGGGAATCGAGAAGGGAATCTCTATTTCGGTGCTTGAGGCGGGAGCGGAACCCTGGGAAACCACGTTGCGCTCGGCGTCGAAGATACGGATACGGGCGGAAGCGGAAGAAAGGGTGTCGAGCAGGGAGAGAGAGACAGTACCGGAGGCGAGCTCGGAATCGAGGTGAGAAGTGGAAATGGCGATCGCGTCGGAACCGGAGGCAGCGGGAGAAACAGAGAGAGGATCGCAGACGATAAGATCGACGCCACGGTAGAGCCCGCCGTAAGGATTCTCTTCGCTGGCGAGAGGAAGGACATCGGAAGAAGGAGAGTTGTTGACGCAGATCAACAGGGTGTTGGGAGCGCCGAAGGAGAGGAAAGAAGTGAGCTCGGTGGAAAATGCAGTACTACCACCGGAGTGAGAGCAGGCGAGGCGACCGTTAACGAACACGCGGGCCTGAGAGCCGGCAGCCCCGATACGTAGGAAAATACGGCGAGAAGCCCACTCGGAAGGAACATCGAGGGTTTTCAAATAACGACCCTCGCCGCGAAAAAGGTCGGGCGAAGCAGAAGCGTTCCAAGTGTGAGGAAGGTTGACCGAAGCAGCACCGTCGGTATGGGTGGCGGAGGAGAAGAAAAATGTCCAACCAGAAGAGAGGCTGAAGACATCGCGAGCAACGACGGGAGAGGCTACGGCAAGGGCGAAGAGGGCGGCGAGAGCGAGAAACAGTTTCTTCATAGGAAGGCAAAGATAAAGATTTTTCGTAAATTCGCCCAAACTTTCGGGCAACTAATGGGCTGGATTGAGATAGGAATAGGAGTGATACTGGTGCTGGCGGCGGTGCAAGGCTGGCGCCAAGGAATGGTCGTGCAAGTGATAGGACTGGCAGCGGTGGTGGCAGGAGTGTGGCTGGCGATGGAGTATGCCCAAGGGACGGGAATGTTTGTGGCGATAATGGTGGGAGTGATATTAGTGACAGTACTGGTGGGAAGGCTGACCAGGGGAATGTTGAGGCTGGTGGGATTGGGAGTGTTCGACAATATACTGGGAGCGCTGTTCTCGGTGGCTAAAGTGGGAGTGGTGATTTGGGTGATAATGAAACTGGCGGGGATCGAAGGATGGTGGGAATTGTAGAAAGCGCAACGGGAAGCTGGTATGAAGTGAGGGAAGAGGTCTCGGGGAAGGTGGTGAGGGCGAGGCTGAGGGGGCGGATGAGGCTGGGAGGGTCGAGAGCGACCAATCCGGTAGTGGTGGGAGACAGGGTGGAACTGTCGGTGGCGGAGGGGAGCGCGTGGGTTGAAAAAGTACTACCAAGAGAAAATTATATTATAAGGAGGGCGTCGAATCTGTCGAGAGAGAGCCATATCATTGCAGCAAATGTGGATCAGGCGCTGGTGGTGGCGACGATGGCAGAACCGGTCACGAGCAGGGAATTCATAGACAGGTTTCTGGTGACGTGTGAAGCATACGGAGTGCCCGCAACGGTGGGACTCAACAAGGTGGATATAACGGCGGAAGAGGAAGTGGGCGAGTTCGAGAGGGTGTATGAAGGAGCGGGGTACAGGGTGATGAGGCTGTCGGGGACAACGGGCGAGGGAGTGGAAGAACTGAGGGAGTATCTGGAGGGGAAAGTGACGCTGGTGGCGGGAAACTCGGGAGTGGGAAAGTCGACACTGATAGGAGCAGTAGCGCCGGGAGTGGATGTGAAAGTGGGACGAGTGTCGGCATCGACGGGGAAAGGAATGCATACCACAACATTTTCGAGGATGTATGGGCTGGGGAACGGGACGTGGGTGATAGACACGCCGGGAATAAAGGGATTCGGGCTGATAGATATTGAGCCGGAGGAAGTGGGGAGGTATTTCCCGGATTTTGCGGGAGCGGCAAAAAAGTGCAACTACTACAACTGCACGCACGTACACGAACCAGGGTGTGGAGTGGCAGCAGCGGTGGAAGCGGGAGAGATAGACGAAGGAAGGTATGAGAGCTATTTGAAAATGATCGAAGAAGACGGGAAGTACAGATGAAACTGTTGAGGGATTTGTTCAGGGAGCACGTGGCGCAGACGTCGGGTGAACCGCTGGGAATGGAAGTGGAGAGAGCGGAAGGGGTGTTTTTGTATGGGTCGGGGGGAAGGCGGGTGTATGATTTGATTTCGGGAGTGTCGGTGGCGAATGTGGGGCACGGGAGGCCGGAAGTAGTCGAGGCGGTGCAGGAGCAGGCGGGGAAGTATATGCACGCGATGGTGTATGGAGAACTGGTGGAAGCGCCGCAAGTGAGGCTGGCTACGAGGCTGGCGGAGGTGCTGCCGGAAGGGCTCGATTCGGTATATTTTGTGAACTCGGGAGCCGAAGCCATAGAAGGAGCGGTGAAGCTGGCGAAGAGAGCGACGGGAAGGCGGAAGATGGTGGCGTTCCGAAGGGCGTATCACGGCTCGACACACGCGGGAATGTCTCTGATGGGACCGCCGGAAGGAGACGAGTGGAGGAGACCGTTTGAACCTTTGTTGCCGGAAGTGGAGTGGCTGGAGTTTAACGATTTCGAGGGACTGGGAAGGATTACGGGAGAGGTGGCGTGTGTGGTGGCAGAGGTGGTGCAGGGGGAGGCGGGAGTGAGGCTGCCGGAAGAGGGATTTTTGCAGGCGGTGAGGCGGCGGTGTACGGAGGAGGGAGCGATGCTGGTGTATGACGAAGTACAGACGGGAATGGGAAGGACGGGGCGGATGTTTGCGTTTGAGAAGTGGGGAGTGGCTCCGGATATATTGGTGTTGGCCAAAGCGTTGGGAGGAGGAATGCCATTGGGGGCGTTTATAGCGAGGCGGGAGGTGATGAGCTTACTGGCGCACGATCCGGCATTGGGGCACATAACGACGTTCGGGGGACATCCGGTGAGCTGTGCAGCGGGGCTGGCAGCGATGGAAGTGATACTGGGAGAGGGGCTGATGGAGGAAGTGGAGGAGAAGGGGGCGATGTTTGAGGAAGCGATGGAGGCGCATTCGGCGGTTCGAGAGGTGAGGAGGGCGGGTTTGCTGATGGCGGTGGAGATGGGAGTGCCGGTGGAAGGACTGGTGAGGAGGATGTTGGAGAAGGGCGTGATGAGCGACTGGTTCCTGTTTTGCGACACCGCATTCAGGATATCGCCGCCGCTGACAATAACGAAAGAGGAAATTAAAGAAGTGTGCGGGATAATTACAAAGTGTTTAGATGAAGAAAACTTCGGGTAGGCCGGACGATCTGGGAACAGAGAGGATTTGGAAGCTGCTGGGGCGGTATGCACTACCGGCGATTATGGCGATGGCCTCAATGTCGCTGTACAACATTATAGACAGTGTGTTCATAGGTCACGCCGTGGGAGCGATGGCGTTGAGCGGGCTGGCGATAGCGATGCCGCTAATGAACATCTCGGCCGCGTTCGGCTCGATGGTGGGAATAGGATCGGCAGCGCTGATATCAATCAACCTGGGGCAGGGGCGAAAGGAGAGGACGTTCCATATACTGGGAAACCAGATACTACTGAATCTGATACTGGCGGGAACGCTGACCGTGGTCGCGCAGATCTTTCTGGACGACATACTGGTGGTGTTCGGAGCGAGCGGAGAAACGCTACCGCACGCGAGGGAGTTTATGAGGATAATCATCTGGGGAGCCCTGATAAGCAATATGTTCTGGGGGCTGAACGAGGTGATGAGAGCGAGCGGGTATCCGAGAAAGGCGATGGCGCTGATGCTGACGGCGGTAGGAACGACCGCGGCACTGAATGCGGTATTTGTGCTGGGGCTGGGATGGGGAGTGAAAGGATCGGCGCTGGCGACGGTGTGTGCACAAGGAGTGGCCTTGAGTTTGGAGCTGGCGCATTTTGCTTCGCCGAAGAGTTTTCTACACTTCAGGAAGGGGATTTTCAGGCTGTCGAGGAGGCTGGTGGCGGGAATCGTGTCGATAGGTGTGGCGCCGTTTCTGGTGAATATCTGCACGAGCATTGTGGTGATATTTGTCAACAGGGCGTTGGCGCAGACGGGAGGAGACCTATACTCGGGAGCATACGGAGTGATGAACAGGGTGGTGATGCTCTTTGTGATGATATGTGCGGGGCTGAATCAGGGTATGCAACCCATAGTGGGCTACAACTACGGAGCGGGAAAGTATAACAGAGTGCTAGGAGCGTTGAGGCGGACGATTATGTGTGCGGTGGGAGTGATGTCGGTAGCGTGGGTGGCGGGAGAGGTGTTCGGAGAGCAGATAGCCTGGCTGTTTGTGGGGCGGGAAGACGGGAACGCCCAGGAACTGGTGGCGATATCGGCTCAGGCAATGAGGTGGGTGATGATGATATTCCCGATCGTGGGATTCCAGATAATAACATCCAACTTCTTTCAATACATAGGAAAGGCGGGAAAGGCCGTGATGCTGTCGATGACCAGGCAGATGCTGTTCCTGGTGCCGTTGCTGCTGGTGCTACCGGGGCGGTATGGAACGGTGGGAGTGTGGGTGTCGTTCCCAATAGCGGATATGGTCGCGTCGACGCTGGCGGCAGTCTTATTGACGCTGCAAGTGAGGCAGTTCAGGAAAGAGATGGCGGCTAACGTTTAGTGGTGATCAACAGCACCCCGTTAGCACCACGAGTACCGTAAATAGCAGCCGCCCCGGCGTCCTTCAAAACGGAAATAGACTCCACGTCGTTAGGAGACAACCAAGAATTGACATCCGAAAAAGAGGAAGCAGGAAGGCCGTCCACAACAACCAGAGCCTCCGGATTGGAGTTAATGGTGTTGACGCCGCGGATGATCAACCGACCCAAATTGTCGAACGAAACACCGGCAGCGCGACCGACGATGTAGGAGCGAAGGTCGGTGTAAGTCTGAAGAGTGGAGGTGTCGATGGTCGAAACAGCCGAAGTGTTGTCGCGGCGCTTGACCTTACCGTAACCGATGTTGATCTCCTCGTCGAGGTAAGACGAAGAAGATGACGCCTGGCGAGAAGATCCACAACCCGCCATAAGGGCGCAAAGAAGAAGAACAAAAAGTGTTTTCATAGTCCAAAGATACGAAAAGTTTTTATACTTTTGTGAATATGGAACTAAGCAAAATCACGGCGGTAGGGCCGGTGGACGGAAGGTACAGGGATGCGGTGCTACCGCTGGACGAATACTTCTCGGAGTATGCGCTGATTAGGTACAGGGTGCTGGTCGAAGTGGAGTATTTTATAGCCTTGTGCAAGCTGCCGTTACCGCAACTGGCGCACATAGGAGAGAAGAGCTACGCGGCGCTGAGAGGAATTTATGAGAACTTCGAAGTGAAGGACGCTTTGAGAGTGAAGGAGATAGAGAGGACGACGAACCACGATGTGAAGGCGGTGGAGTATCTGATAAAGGAGAAAATGGGAGAACTGGGGCTGGGAGACTACAAAGAGTTTGTACACTTCGGACTGACATCGCAAGACATAAACAACACCGCAACCCCATACTCGATAAGGCAAGCGGCGCACGGAGTGTACTATCCGTTGGTGGGAGAGCTACTGGAGAGATTGCAAGGGATGGCCAGGGAGTGGGAGAATGTACCCCTATTGGCGAGGACACACGGACAACCGGCCTCGCCGACCAGGCTGGGAAAGGAGATGATGGTCTATGTGGAGAGGCTGGAAAAGCAGATACAAATGCTGCGTGATGTGCCCGCGCCGGCGAAGTTCGGAGGAGCGACGGGAAATTTCAATGCACATACGGCGGCCTATCCGGAAGTGGACTGGGTGGAGTTCGCGGACAAGTTCGTGGGGGAACTGGGGCTGGTAAGGTCGAGGTATACGACCCAGATAGAACACTACGACAACATTGCAGCCATTTTCGATACGTTCAAGAGGATAAACACTATTTTAATTGATTTTTGTCGCGACGTGTGGACGTACATCTCGATGGACTATTTCAAGCAGAGGGTAGTGGCGGGAGAAGTGGGGTCGAGCGCAATGCCGCACAAGGTCAATCCGATAGATTTCGAAAACGCCGAAGGAAACCTGGGAATGGCAAATGCAATATTCGAGCACCTGTCGGCAAAGCTACCGGTGTCGCGTTTACAGAGGGATCTGACGGACTCGACGGTGTTGAGGAACACGGGAGTGCCGCTGGCGCATACGGTGATAGCGTTCCGCTCGATCTTGAAGGGACTGGGAAAGTTGGTGATAAATCTCGATGCGATAGATCACGACTTGGATGCAAACTGGGCAGTGATTGCCGAGGGGGTGCAGACTATTTTGAGGCGGGAGATGTATCCGGAGCCGTATGAGGCGCTGAAGGCGTTGACCAGGACGGGGAAGCCGGTGGGGCGCGAAGAGATGAAGGCGTTTATCGAGGGCCTGGAGGTTTCGGAGGCGGTGAAGGAAGAACTCAGGGCCCTGACGCCAAGGACGTATGTGGGGATGATGTTTTAGCCGAGGCGGCGGCGATTAAAAAATAGGAAAGATTATGAAAAAGTACAAGTGTGATGTGTGCGGGTGGGTGTATGACCCGGAAGTGGAAGGAGTGAAGTTCGAGGAGCTACCGGAAGACTGGGCGTGTCCGGTGTGTGGGGCGAGCAAGGAAGACTTTTCCGAAACGGAGTGACGGTAAAATTCGCGTTCAGCAGCGGAAAGGTGGGGCAAATCCCGGCAGATGGGCTGAGGGAATTTGCGTTCATCGGGCGAAGCAATGTCGGAAAGTCAAGCCTGATCAATATGCTGGCGGGAGTGAAGGGGCTGGCAAAAGTATCGGGAACCCCGGGGAAAACGAGGCTGATAAACCATTTTGTGGTGGAGGGACCCGGCGGAGCGGGGAAGTGGTATTTGGTCGACCTGCCGGGATACGGGTGGGCGAGAACATCGAAGAGCACCAGAGAAGGCTTCGGAAAGCTGATAACGGACTATGTGGGGAGGGCAGAAAAACTGTGGTTCCTGTTTGTGCTGGTGGATGTGAGGCACGAACCGCAAAAGATAGATATGGAGTTCCTGAGGATGCTGGGGGAGGAGGGAGTGCCGTTCGGAGTGGTCTTCACGAAGGCGGACAAGCTGGGAACCAACGCGCTGGCGACTAATGTGGCGAACTACAAGCAGGAAATGCTAAAGGAGTGGGAAGAGTTACCGCCGATGTGGGTCACCTCATCGGAGAAAAAACAAGGGCGGGAAGAAATACTGGAATTTATTGAAAACAACTTATAACATAACAATGGGACACCATACACTTAAAATCTTCGCCTGCAGGAACTCGCGCCCGCTGGCCGAAAAAATCGCAGCAAGCTACAGAACAACACTGGGAGAATCCTCCTGCTTGTGTTTCAACGACGGAGAGTATCAACCCTCGTTCAATGAAACAATCAGAGGATGCACGGTCTTCATCGTGCAATCGACAAACCCGCCGGCGGACAACCTGATGGAGCTGTTATTGATGATAGACGCAGCGAGGAGGGCCTCGGCGCACAAGGTGATAGCGGTGATACCATATTTCGGGTGGGCAAGGCAGGACAGAAAAGACAGGCCGAGAGTGTCGATAGGAGCAAAACTGGTGGCGAACTTACTGAAGGCCGCGGGAGTGGACAGGGTGATGACGATGGACCTGCACGCGGATCAGATACAGGGATTCTTCGACATTCCGGTTGACCACCTGTATGCGAGCAAGATTTTTGTACCCTACTTACAAGGACTGGGAATAGAAAACCTGTCGATAGCAGCGCCGGATATGGGAGGAGCAAAGAGAGCAAGTGCCTATTCCAAGCATCTGGATGCACCGATGGTGATAAGCCACAAGCAGAGAGAAAAGCCGGGAGAAGTAGCGCGGATGACGGCCATAGGAGATGTGGAGGGGAGGAATGTGGTGATACTGGACGACCTGATTGATACAGCGGGAACGCTGACAATGGCAGCCCAAATGCTGATGGACAAGGGAGCAGCCAGCGTGAGAGCAGCAGCAACCCATCCGGTACTAAGCGGCCCGGCGTATGACAGGCTCAATGCGAGTCCGATATCGGAAGTGATCGTAACGGACACAATACCGCTAAAGGAGGGAGAAGACTTGAGCAAGTTCAAGGTGCTGAGTGTGGCCGACATATTCGCAGAGACGATAGACAGGGTCTACAGCTACAGAGAGATAAGTTCGCAATTTATCTTTTGACCAAGGCCGAGATACAATTGGTGAGGGCGCTGGCGGACAAGAGAGTGCGTCAGCAGGAAGGACTGTTTGTGGCAGAGGGGGCGAAACTGGTGGAAGAGATAGAGGCGAGCGGCTTCAGAGTGAGGGAGGTGTACTATGGGGAGAGAGTGAGCCATCTGAAGACCCCGACGGGAGTGTTGGCGCTGGTGGAACTGCCGAGGTGGGAGTGGAGGCCGGAGGAGTGGGCGAGAGGGGCAGGAGGGAAGGGGGGGAGGCTGGTGTTGGCGTTGGATGAGGTGCAGAATCCGGGAAACGTGGGAACGATAATCAGGCTGGCGGACTGGTTCGGGGTGGAAGACATACTGTGCAGCGAAGGAACAGCAGACTGTTTTGCGCCGAAGGTCGTGCAAGCAACAATGGGGGCGCTGACGAGGGTGAGGGTGCATTACGGGAAACTGGAAGAGATGATACCGGAGGGAGCAGAGGTGTATGGAACGTTTCTGGAGGGAGAGGATATCTACGGGGCGGAACTGGGGGCGAGGGGAGATCAGGGGGGAGTGATTGTGCTGGGAAGCGAGGGAAGAGGGATTTCGGAAGGAGTCGAGAGGCTTGTGACGCGGAGGCTGACGATACCACCCTGGCCGGCGAACAGGCCGACAAGCGAGTCATTGAACGTGGCGGTGGCGGCGGCCATCGTATGCGGGGAATTTAGAAGAAGAAACTACAACTGAGAAAATATGTCAAACGTTAAATTCTACAAGAATCAGGATCTGCCACTGGAACTACACAAGGTGAGGATCGTACAAAAACTACACCTCGTACCCATCGAAAGGCGCCTGGCAGCGCTAAAAGAAGCAGGATTCAACACTTTCGGACTGAGCACGAACGATGTGTTTCTGGATATGATAACGGACAGCGGAGTGAACGCGATGAGCGACAACCAGCTGGCCGCGATGATGCAGGCGGACGATGCATACGCGGGATCGCAGTCGTTCGTGAGGATGCAAAAAGCGGTTGAAGATGTGCTGGGGAAGAGGTATCTGCTACCGGTGCATCAAGGGCGGGCGGCAGAAAACGTGTTGGCCAGGACGTTCATCAAGCCGGGAGACGTGGTGCCGATGAACTATCATTTCACCACGACGCTGGCGCACATACTGGAAGTGGGAGGCTCGATAGTGGAACTGGTGAGCGACAACGCCCTGGAACTACACTCGGACAACCCGTTTAAGGGAAATATGGACATCGACAAACTGGTGGCCTTCATTGAAGAAACAGGAGTGGAGAAGATTCCGTTCATAAGGATGGAAGCTTCGACAAACCTCATAGGAGGGCAACCGTTCTCGGTGAGGAATATGCTGGATGTGAGGCAGGTGGCGGACAAGTATGGGCTTATGCTGGTGTTGGATGCGTCGCTACTGGGAGAGAATGCGTTTCTGGTGAAGCAGAGAGAGAAAGAGTGGGCCGAAAACTCGATGGGAGACATACTGAAGATGATCACGGGATTGGCCGACATAGTCTACTTCTCGGCCCGGAAGCTGTCGTCATCGAGGGGAGGGGGCATTTGCACCAACAGGCACGAACTGTATCAGAAGATGGAGGTGATGATACCACTGTTCGAGGGGTTTTTGACCTACGGGGGGATGTCGGTTAGAGAGATCGAGGCCATAGCCGTGGGACTGTATGAGACGCTGGACGAGACGATGATCAGTCAGAGCCCGACGTTCATCAAGTATCTGGTGGAGACGGCGGATGCGAAGGGAATACCGATGGTGACCCCCGCGGGAGTGTTGGGAGCGCACGTGAATGCGATGGAATTCTGTGACCATCTGAGGCAGGACGAGTATCCGGCGGGAGCGTTGGCAGCGGCGTTCTTCCTGTGTTCGGGAGTGAGGGGGATGGAGCGCGGAACGGTGTCGAGTGTGAGAGACGAGGCGGGAAACGAGGTGCTGTCGGATGCGGAACTGCTGAGGCTGGCCGTACCGCGAAGGGTGTTCACCCTGTCGCAGATAAACTATGTGATAGATCGACTGGAGTGGCTGCACGACAACAGGAAGCTCATAGGAGGACTGAGGTGGACGTACGAGCCGAGGGTGCTGAGGTTCTTTATGGGAAAACTCGAACCGACAAGCAACTGGCCGCACAGGCTGATGGAGAAATTCAGAGAAGACTTCGGCGACAGTCTCTAAAATTTTCGTAACTTTGCGGAATGGGAAACAAGCTAAGGATCGGAATCACACAAGGAGACCCGGCAGGAATAGGCCCGGAAATAGTCGCAGCAGCGCTGGAAGGAGGGGTGGAAGAACTATGCACGCCGGTGGTGTATAAGTATAGCGGAGAGTTCGAACCGGGAAAGCCGACCGCAGAGAGCGGAGCAGCAGCGGTGGGAATGCTGAAGGCGGCGGTGGCAGACCTGAAGGCCGGAAAGATAGACGCTCTGGTGACAGCCCCGATATGCAAGGAGAATGCGAGGAGCGACGATTTTGAGTATGCGGGGCACACGGAGTATCTGGGAGCCGAGTTCGACGGGAAACCGCTGATGATGATGGTGAGCGATGTGATGAAGGTTGCGTTGGTGACCAGTCATATGGCCTTGGCGGATGTACCGGAAGCCATCTCGAAGGATAAGATAGTGGAGAAGCTGAGGATACTGAACAGGGCATTAGTGGAGGATTTCGGGATAGTGGCGCCCAGAATTGCAGTAATGGCACTGAACCCGCACGGAGGAGAGGGAGGAATGATGGGAACGGACGAAGCAGAAGTGATAGCCCCGGCAGTGGAACAAGCGTATGAAGAGGGAATACTGGCCTTTGGGCCGATGGCGGCGGATGGGCTGTTTGTGACGGGAGAGTTCACGAAGTATGATGCGATACTGGCGATGTATCACGACCAAGGGCTGGCGCCGTTCAAAGCCCTGGCGCCGGACGGAGTGAACTACACTGCCGGGCTGTCGGCAGTGAGGACGAGTCCGGATCACGGGACGGCGTTCGGAATAGCAGGAAAGGGAGAAGCAAAGGCCGATTCGATGAGAAACGCGATATGGGCAGCAGTGGATATCTGCCGCAACAGGGCAGCCTGGGCAGAAATGAGCCGCAATCCGCTGAAACACTACGAGAGAGAGAAGGGAGACGAAAGGACCATCGACCTGTCCAAGAGCGAAATATAATATGAGGCGAAGGCGTTATTATAGGGTATGAAAAAGACGATAAACATAACTTTCCCGGACGGAGGGAGGAGAGAGTTCGAGGCGGGAGTCACCGCGATGGGAATTGCAGAAAGCATCAGTTCGAGGCTGGCGAACGAAGTATTGGCAGCGAAAGTGGGTGACGCGAAGGGAACGAGGGTGCAAGATCTGATGACGCCGATTACGGAGGATAGCTCGGTGAGGCTACTGAAGTGGGAAGACGAAGAAGCAAGGCAAGTGTTCTGGCACACCTCGTCGCACCTGCTGGCAGAAGCCATCGAAGCCTTGTATCCGGGAACAAAGTTCGGGATCGGGCCGGCGATAGAGAGCGGGTTCTATTACGACATCGACTCACCGGAACCAATCACGGAAGCGGATCTACCCAAGATCGAGGCAAAGATGATGGAGCTGGCAAAGGTGGCTACACCTTTGGAACGCCGCGAAGTGTCGAAGGCAGAAGCGCTGAAGACGTTCGAAGAGAAGGGAGACGAGTATAAGCTGGAGTTGATCAACGACCTGGAGGACGGGACGATAACGTTCTATACCAACGGGTGTTTTACGGATCTGTGCAGGGGACCGCACCTACCTAACACGAGTCACATAAAGGCGCTGAAGCTGACGGGTGTAGCGGGAGCGTACTGGAGGGGAGACGAGAAGAGAAAGATGCTAACCAGGATATACGGTGTGGCGTTCCCGAAGAAGAGTATGCTGGATGAACATCTGGCAATGATGGAAGAAGCAAAGAAGAGAGACCACAGGAAGCTGGGCCGAGAGTTGGAACTGTTTGCGTTCTCGCAGAGGGTGGGTCAGGGACTACCGATGTGGCTGCCGAAAGGAGCCGCGCTGAGGGAAAGGCTGGAGGGATTCTTGAAGAAGATACAGAGGGCGCACGGATATGAGCAAGTCATCACGCCGCACATCGGTTTGAAGGAGTTGTGGGTGACGAGCGGACACTATGCAAAGTATGGGAAGGACTCGTTCCAACCGATCAGAACGCCGGACGAGGATGAAGAGTTCCTGCTAAAGCCGATGAACTGTCCGCATCACTGCGAGATTTTCAGGCTCAAGCCGAGGTCGTACAGGGATCTGCCGGTGAGGCTTGCAGAGTTCGGAAATGTGTACAGGTATGAGCAAAGCGGTGAACTACACGGGCTTACGAGAGTTAGGGGGTTCACGCAGGACGATGCGCATATCTTTGTGAGGCCGGATCAATTACTGGAAGAGTTCGAGAAGGTGATGGACATTGTACTATACATCTTCAAGACGCTGAAATTCGAAAACTTCACAGCGCAAATATCGTTGCGAGACAGAGAAAACCACGAAAAGTACATAGGAACTGACGAAAACTGGGACAAAGCAGAAGCAGCGATTGTGCAGGCGGTAAAAAACAAGGGGCTGGAAGCGACGGTGGAGTATGGCGAAGCAGCGTTCTACGGGCCGAAGCTGGACTTTATGGTGAAGGATGCGATCGGGCGACGGTGGCAACTGGGAACGATTCAAGTGGACTACAACTTACCGGAGAGGTTCGATCTGACCTATACGGGAGCGGACGATAAACCACACAGGCCCATTATGATACACAGAGCGCCGTTCGGCTCGATGGAGCGATTTGTGGCAGTATTGTTGGAACACACCGCAGGAAAGTTCCCGCTGTGGCTGACGCCGGATCAAGCAGTGGTACTACCGATCAGCGAAAAATTTAACGATTATGCGAGGAAAGTTTCGGATGTGCTAAATAATTCCGATATTCGCACCACGGTCGACGAGAGAAACGAAAAAATCGGCCGCAAAATCAGGGACAACGAGTTGAAGAGAATACCGTTTATGCTGGTCGTGGGAGAGAAAGAACAAGCCGATGGAGTGGTTTCGGTGAGGGCGCAGGGAGAAGGAGATAAGGGCCAAATGAGGGTCGAAGAGTTTGCAACGTGGGTTGCCGAGCTCGTTGAAAAAGAGATTGAACCTATAAAATAACACAGCTTGCCACCAGTAAAAAGACCGTATCAGCCACCAAGGCCCTATCCGCCAAGACCAAACGCGAACAGAGGTGCCTATGGACGCAGACCGCCACAAAGAGAGGCGCTGCACAAAATCAATGAACACATCACCGCACCACAGGTGAGGGTCGTCGGCGACGAAGTCGAAGGCGGCTCGGTTGTGATGTCAACGCGTGAAGCGCTACGATTAGCCGACGAGCGAGAACTCGACCTGGTCGAAATCTCACCGAACGCCGATCCACCGGTGGTGAGAATGGTCGACTATCAAAAGTTCCTCTATCAACAAAAGAAAAAGGCCAAAGAGATCAAAGCCAATGCGGTCAAGGTGACAATCAAGGAGATACGATTCGGGCCGCAAACAGATGACCACGACTACAACTTCAAACTGAAACACGCGCAAAACTTTCTGGCCGAAGGCTCGAAGGTGAAGGCGTATGTGTTCTTCAGAGGCCGGTCGATCGTCTTCAAGGAGCAGGGAGAGATATTACTGTTGAGGTTCGCGACTGATCTTGAGGAACTTGCGAAGGTGGAAATGATGCCCAAGCTCGAAGGAAAGCGGATGACGATGATGCTGGCCCCGAAAGCAAAAAAGTGAAATTTACAGTTGGAACCCCAGGTCCTCAACCTATCACTTTCGAAGTTGAGTTAGGTGGTTCTGAATCTTCTACTGCCGGTTCTTTCTTGTCTATCAAAGACCAAAAAGCTTATATGTCTAGTGCAACTGCTGCTCAATTAGGTAATGTTGAAATCGTATTTGACGGAACTACATTCAAATCAGCAAAAGAATCTGCTAACACTACAGTTAAAAACAATGGAAATTCAGCTGTAATCACTGGTAGCGGAAATAACTATACTTATACTACTGCTCCTGACGGATATACTGGAACTATAACAATTACTGACGAGGATGGTTCTGGAGCAAAAAGAAACGTTACAGTAACTGTAACAAAACTCTAACAATTTGAGTTATTAGCGTAAAAAAGCCGCCTCGGTTATGGGGTGGCTTTTTTTTTGTAAATGAAATATTTAAACGGCTCAGCAATTGAATTTATATGGAAAAGTGTTACCTTTGCTGTTATCGAAACAACTAATAAAAAAGATACTACTGTGGCAACAGCAGTTAGAACGCAAACAACTACTTCTATCAAGCGTAAACAAGAAGCTTGTCCCGAAAATTTATCAAAAGCAGGCAAATATTGAATGTGTAAAATTTAATTTCCTTTATGCTAACCAACCCGCAATACATAGACGTAATCCTGCCCCTCGCGCTGGCAAACACATATACTTACCGGCTGCCGGCTGAGTTGGCTGCAACCATTCGTGCCGGCATGCGGGTCATTGTTCCCTTTGGAAATAAAAAAATATACACAGCGATTGTCTATGACTTGCATAGCCGGAAACCGGAAAATTTTGA
>QMCE01001123.1_pt1 | contig 23542 bp, 22 predicted proteins | sample 1821851 | NCBI WGS metagenome assembly QMCE01 (sample SAMN09453174, study PRJNA476694) | Termite gut metagenome, whole genome shotgun sequencing project. | isolation source: worker | host: Odontotermes sp. | place: South Africa:Pretoria | collected 2016-01-28 | reverse complement strand
TGTTCAATTTTCAAGGTGCACCGCTGCCTCCCGCGCTCCCTGCGCTCGGGACAGCTTACGTATAATATCACATCCTTTCCCCCTTGTCAACTGTATTTGCGAATTTCCTTGTTAGAAATTTTACGGGCTTTTTGCATTATATTTCACAAGCAGGAAATAGTACTACCGTAAACGGAGGGTTGGCCTTGGTAGACAAGATGAAATATATCCTTAGAATCCTTATAATCATCATGATAAATGTCTGTGTGATCGGCATAGCCGGGCGCTGTTCCGGTTTTACGAATGTATTCCCGCCGTAATACTTGAATTTTTTAAGATTATGTGTATTAATATTAAAGGGAATTTCACAAATAGCGGAAACGATTCTGGTATTATTAAGTCCAAGCGAATTCGTGCTGCTATTTTCTATTCTCTAATTCCTAGCTACTAATTGGGGAGGTCACCGCATGATCGAGGTAAAAAACCTTACCAAGCGCTACGGCTCGAAGCTGGCGTTGGACGATATCAGCTTTACCGTCAACGATGGCGAGATTTTGGGCTTTTTGGGGCCCAACGGCGCGGGTAAATCTACGACTATGAATATTATCACCGGCTATTCCAGCTCCACCGACGGTACCGTGACTGTTGAAGGTCACGAGATCCTTGCCGAACCGCTCAAGGTCAAGGCGCGTATCGGGTATCTGCCCGAGCACCCGCCGCTGTACCTGGACATGACAGTTAAGGAATATCTCAGCTTCATGTACGACCTTAAAAAGGTACGCCTTGTAAAGTGGAAGCACATAGAGGATATCTGCGAGCTTGTTAAGATCTCCGACGTATATGGCAGGATGATCAAAAACCTCTCTAAGGGTTACCGGCAGCGCGTGGGGCTGGCACAGGCGCTTTTGGGCAATCCGAGCGTACTTATATTGGACGAGCCCACAGTAGGGCTGGACCCCAAGCAGATAATAGAGATACGCAAGCTTATAAAGGAGCTGGGCGAACGGCACACGGTGATTCTGTCGTCACATATCCTGCCGGAGATACAGGCGACCTGTGAGCGCGTGATTGTTATAAACAAAGGTAAGATAATTGCCGACGGCACGCCGGACGATCTTTCAAAGGCCCTGAGCCCGGACCACAAGCTGACCGTTCGCATAGACGGCCCCGAGGACGCCGTTTACGAGGTCTTGAACAAGCTCCCGAATATGCTGCGGGTGGACAAGCTGGGTATGCGTGAAAAAGACGCATTTGACTTCACGCTTGAAGCCGAACCGGGCGCAGACGTCCGCCGTGAGCTTTTCTCGCGGCTGGCACATCATGGCTGGCCGCTGCTGGGGCTTAAAGGCAGCGAGCTTTCGCTTGAGGATATATTCCTGCAGCTCACAGACGACAACGCGGCGGACGCCGATTTCGCGGACGTTCCGGAAGCTCCCGGCGATACCGCAGAAACAAACGCAGAGGAGGACGGCGACGAATGACGGCTATAATGAGAAGAGAACTTCTGTCTTACTTTACATCCCCCGTGGGGTATGTGTATCTTTCGGTGTCCTACATGTTTTACGGTTTTTACTTCTTCGTCGCCTGCCTCCTGTCAAACTACTCGGGGCTAGAGGCCGTTTTCAGTAACATGTTCTCAATCGTTTTGTTCCTGATTCCGGTGCTCACGATGCGGCTTTTGTCGGAGGACAAGAAAAACAAGACCGACCAGGCCCTGTTGACCGCGCCGGTTTCGCTGACGGGGCTGGTTTTAGGCAAGTTTTTGGCGGCGGCGCTGGTGTATCTGTTAAGCCTTTCCGTAACGTTAATCTACGCCTTTATCATCGCGGGCTTCACCCCGCCCAACTGGGCTATGATACTCGGCAACTATTTCGGGTTCTTACTGCTTGGCTCGTCGTTCATATCCATAGGAATGTTTATCTCTTCGCTCACGGAAAACCAGGTGATAGCCGCTGTCGGCGGGTTTGCCGCCGCCATCACGCTAATTCTGCTCGACGGCATAGGCAGTATTTTTCAAAACCAGACGGTGACGCAGTTTATTACGAATATTTCGTTTATGCAGCGGCTCGGCTCTATTATCTCCGGCAGGTTTGAGCTTGCGGCGGTGGTGTTCTTTTTAAGCGTGTGCGCGCTGTTTATTTTCTTAACGGTGCGCGTACTTGAAAAGCGCCGCTGGAGCTAGGGGGTAAGGTTGATGAAAAACTATTTTAAAAGCCGCAAATTCCGCCAGGGCTCGGCGTCGACCGCGCTGACCGTGATAGTAGTCGCGGCGCTCGTCGTGCTCAACATGGTGGCCACCGCGCTTTCGTCGCGCTACAGCCTGAGCTTCGACCTCACCGAAAACCAGTTCTTCGGCATTTCGGCGGAGACCAAAGCCTTTTTGCAAGGCCTTGACAAAGATATTGACGTCTACGTGCTTAACACCGAGCAAGGCTTTAACGGCGGCGGCGAATACTTTACTCAGGCCAGCGAGGTCATTAAAAAATACGCGCAGGAAAGCCCGCGCGTCCGCGTACAGTATATAGACGTCGTGCGAAACCCCACCTTTACCACGCGCTTCCCTGGCCTTGCGCTGGGCTCTAACAGTATAATCGTTTCCTGTGGAGACAAAGCGACGGATCTTACGCCGTATGACCTTTACAACATACAGTCCGACCCGTACACCGGCGGTGAGCAGATCATATCCTCCAAGGCCGAGCAGTCCATGACCTCAGCCATGCTTCAGGTAACAAGCGACGAAATCGTACGCGTTACTGTGCTTTCCGGCCACAACGAAATTGCGCTGGAGGGGCTGCGCCCAATACTTGAGGTAAACAATTACGAGGTCGTGGAGCAAAACCTTTTGACAGAGCTGCCCGACCCTGAGGCTATGCTCGCCGTGCTGGCGGCCCCGGCGCGCGACCTAACCGGGGAAGAGCTTACAAAGCTTGATGACTGGCTTTACAACGGCGGCGCTATGGGCAAGAGTCTTCTTTATTTCGCGGCGGACACGCAGCCGCCCGAAATGCCCAATCTTTCGGCGTTCCTGGCCGACTGGGGCATAGAGGTTGGCGGCGGCGTGGTCTTTGAAACGTCGCTCAACCGCGTGATGAATATGAATATGTTCATGACCGCCGTAGATTACAGCGAAAATATCTATTCCGAAACCGCGCAGGCGCAGGGGCTTTTGACGTTGATACCATACTCCCGCGCACTGGCCGCCCCGGGCGTGGAAGGCAAAACCATTACAACGGCGCTCAGCTTTTCTGAAAGCGCCGGTATAATGCCCGCGGACGCCACCGAGGATTGGCAGCCCACCGAGACCGACATCGCGGGACCGTATCCCGGGATGGTCGTGGCGACCGAAACGTCCTACGAGGGGGGCGGCGTTTCTACCTCAAACGTTGTGGTTTGCGGCTCTGTGCTGGCGATAGACCAAAGCCTTCTCGGTTCCACAAGCCTGGGCAACGGGGAGTATTTCCTCAGCCTGTTCAATACTCTTGCCGAGCGTGAAGACGTCGTGTTTATTCAGCCAAAGACCATCGGGGCCTCGGAGCTTGGTATTGAGTCTACCATGCAGGCGATTATTCTGGGTATACTGCTCACGGTCGCGCTGCCGCTGGCCGTGCTGATCGGCGGCCTCGTGTTCTGGTTTGGAAGGAGACATAAGTAATTATTGATTTTGCGAGGTGTGGTAATGCTTGAAATAATCCTGCGGCCAAAGGTCTGTCTGGCGGTACTTGCGGGCATCGTGCTGCCTTTGGTGGCGCTGTGCTCCAGCATCGTTATCCTTACATCCGAAAGGTAAATGATCAATGAAGAAAACGTACATCCAGCTTGGCTGCGCGGCGCTGGTGCTGGCGCTGCTTGTCGCCGTGCTGTTACTGCTGCGCGAGGCGCCGCCCGCGGAGGAAAGCTCAGTTTCCGCTGTTGACACGGGTCCCACGATCTATGTTATCGGGGACGAAAGCTCCCCCCTGCCCGAGTCCGTGGACGTGGAGCTTAATCTTTCAGGCGTGCGCTATTCTCTGAGCTTTGTCAGGAACTCCGAAGGCAACCTGACGATACCCGGCTGGGAAAATCTTGCGCTTGATTCGCTGCTGCTCTCTTCGGTGGGCGACAAGGCCGCGCGGATGCCTGCGAAACAGCTCGTAGTCGAGTCCGCGTCCGCAGAGGAGCTTGCGGCCTACGGGCTTAATGTTCCCCGCGCCGTCATAAAGACCGGTTCCGGTTCCGTGCTGCTGGGTGGCGACGCCCCAGGCGGCGAGGGTGTTTACGCCATGCGTGATGGCGCTTCGGCGGTTTATCTTGTGGCCCCGGCAGACGCAGAACCCTTTTTTAGCGCCCCCGCGTCCTTTGTCGACACAAACGTCACCCCGCCGCCCGGCGCGGATTTTACGGGTTTTGAAAGCGTTGGCATTTCCGGCGAAAATTATCCGCGGCAAATCTCTATAAAACGTTTGCCCGAAACCGAAGAAGAACCCGCTTACGGCGCGCCGACACACGAGCTCACGGCCCCGCGCAACGCGCCGGTGACTAAACCCCGTCTTCGGCCTAACCGCTCAAGAGGTCGCGGCCGTGGGCGAAGGGCCGGAATTTCTGGCGGGGTACGGCCTTCAAAAGCCCGCCGCAATAATCTCAGTCGTCTCAGCCACTCCGGAGCTTACCTTTGAGCTTAGGGCCTCCGCCCCAGACGCGGAAAGCATGTGCTATCTCATGAAAGCCGGTACACCCGTAGTCTATAAGGTGACGGTAGAGCAGATCCCCTGGCTTTCTCTCTCGGCCTTCGAACTCATGGAAAAGAGCGTCCTCCTCGCCAATATATCCGACGTCGCAACCTTAAGGGTAATGGTTTCCGACATGATCTACGAATTCACTCTCGAAGGCGAGGGCGACGGTTTGACCGTGACCTACGGCTGGCCGCCGGACGGCGACGTCCTTGACACTAATAATTTTAAGCAGTTTTATCAAACGGTGGTCTCCGCGCGGTACGAGCAAGAAGCGCCCCTTGAGGACACGGCGTACTATCCCGCTCCCTTGGGCCTGCCCGCGCTTCAGTTCGAGTTTATCTATCGCGACGGCCGCCCTGCCGACAGAGTGGAGTTTTTCATGACCGGCGTACCGCGCAGATATCTTGTCTCTCTTAACGGGGAGCATGGCAGCCTGCGGGAGGGCTGGTTCGGGTTCCTGTGCTCTGAACTGTATGTTAACCGCGTTATAGAAGACGTGCACAAGGTATATCTCGGCGAAGACGTAACCGCATATTGAGCACTAAGGAGCACATATGAAAATAACAGAACAACTGGCGAAAGAGCTTAACATCCAGCTTTGGCAGGTGGAAAACACAGTAGGGCTTATTGACGAGGGCGCGACTATACCGTTTATTGCCCGTTACCGAAAGGAAGTGACGGGCAGCCTTGACGACACCGTGCTGCGTAACCTTTCCGAACGGCTACAGTATCTTCGCAACCTTGAAAAGCGCAAGGAAGAGGTCTTTGTGGCCATTTCTGCACAGGAGAAGATGACTCCCGAGCTTGAGGCGGCAATCGCCGCTGCGTCGACGTTGGTAGAGGTAGAGGACATATACCGGCCGTACAGGCCCAAGCGCAGGACGCGAGCCTCCGTCGCGCGGGAGCGCGGGCTCGAGCCTTTGGCTGAAATTTTGCTGGCGCAGGACAAAAACATTGACCCGCTTAAAGAATCCGAGGCCTTCATTGACGCGGAAAAGGACGTCCCCACCGCCGGGGACGCGCTTAACGGCGCCATGGATATCGTGGCTGAGATGATCTCTGACGACGCGGAAAACCGCCGCGTCCTGCGGGCGTACTTAATGCGCGAGTCCAAAGTCAAAACCGCCGCTCAAAAGGAAGAAGACAGCGTCTACCGCATGTACTACGACTTTGAAGAACCTGCCGCAAGGCTGCCCGGCCACAGGATACTGGCCATTGACCGCGGCGAGCGCGAGGGCTTTTTAAAGGTAAATATCTCGGCGGATATGGACCGCTGCGCCGGAATGCTTTACGACCGTTTTTTAAAGAAACACGACAGCCCCAGCCGGGAGTATCTTGTAAGGGCCGCGGACGACTCTCTTTCGCGGCTGATATTCCCAAGCCTTTCAAACGAGATACGCTCGGCGCTTACCGAGCGCGCGGCGGACTCCGCAATAAAGGTGTTTGCGCAGAATTTGCATCAATTGCTGATGCAGCCGCCGGTCAGGGATCGCGTGGTGCTGGGGCTTGACCCCGCGTACCGCACGGGCTGCAAAATAGCGGTAGTTGACGCCACCGGCAAGGTGCTCGCCACCACGGTCGTTTACCCAACGCCGCCGCAGAATAAAACCGCCGAGGCAAAGCGCGTTCTTGCGGGGCTTATAAAGAAGCACGGCGTAAGCGTGATTTCCATTGGCAACGGCACTGCCTCAAGAGAATCCGAAATGTTTGTCGCTGAATTGATCGGTGAGCTTTCTGAAAGAATATCATACATGGTGGTCAGCGAAGCGGGGGCTTCGGTCTATTCGGCCTCTAAGCTAGCCGCGGAGGAGTTCCCGGAGTTCGACGTTTCGCTTCGCAGCGCGGTTTCCATTGCCCGGCGCATACAGGACCCCTTGGCGGAGCTTGTAAAGATTGACCCCAAGGCTATCGGCGTAGGGCAGTATCAGCACGACATGCCCAAGGCAAAGCTCGAAGGCTCGCTTGGCGGAGTTGTGGAGGATTGCGTAAACACCGTGGGCGTAGACCTGAACACGGCCAGTCATTCGCTGCTCGCCTACGTGGCGGGGGTTAACGCGTCGATCGCCAAAAATATCGTCAACTACCGTGAGGAAAACGGCCGCTTTTCCGACCGCGCCGAGCTTTTAAAGGTGCCAAAGCTCGGCCGCAAAACCTATGAGCAGTGCGCGGGTTTTTTGCGCGTAAAGGGCGGCGCGAACGTCCTTGACAGCACGGCCGTACACCCCGAAAGCTACAAGGCCGCAAAGGCATTGCTAAAGGCATGCGGCTACTCACTTGCGGATATAGCTGAAGGAACCCTAAGCGACCTGCGCGCCAGAATGGACAAAGCCGGGCCGAAAAGCGTCGCGGAGGCCGCGGGCGTCGGCCTGCCAACTCTGACCGATATTGCCGGCGAGCTCTTAAAGCCGGGCCGCGACCCGCGCGACGAGCTGCCGCCGCCGCTTTTGCGCACAGACGTGCTATCGATGTCAGACCTTAAGCCCGAGATGGTTTTGTCCGGCACCGTGCGCAATGTGATCGACTTCGGCGCGTTTGTGGATATTGGCGTGCACGAGGACGGGCTGGTGCATATAAGCCAGCTTGCGGACAGATATGTCAAGCACCCGCTTGACGTCGTAAAGGTAGGCGACGTAGTCAAGGTAAGGGTGCTGGCCGTTGACGAACAGAAAAAGAGGATCTCGCTTTCTATGAAAGGTTTTAGTCAATAAAAGGATTAAAATCCGGCCACACAGGAAAAGCTATTCCTATGGCCGACGATATCGCATATGTAATTCACAATTCTCTATGTGCTAAAAGCTTTCGCGCGCATCCGGCGACCGTATTTTCATATTTACGGCGCGTGTTCTTTTTGGTGCTGCTTCCCCTGCTGCGCGGAATAGCCTCCGCCCTTAGCGGGAGCGACCCCGCGTTTTTATTTCGCGGTTTGTTAAGTCTTTCGATTTTGCTGCTTCTGGTATTTTCTTCGTCGCTTCTTTGGCGGCGGCTGCGCCTGTGCGTAACCCAAGAATCTTTGATCCTTACAGGCGGGCTATGGCGGCAAAACGTTACGGTACCGTTAGACAAAGCGTATACCGTTTCTTTTTTGACGCATTTTTCTCTGCTGCCGTTTAAGGCGGTGCGTTTTCGCGTTGACATTCCGGGCGGCAGGCGCAAGGGCGACCTGTCTGTTTTGCTTTGGAGACATGACGCCGACGAAATTAAACGCCTGCTGCTCTGCGACCCTGTTAAGCCTGAGCCTGTGCGCGTGAAAGAAATCCAAAAATCCGGCATGACCTGGTGCGCGGATTGTGTGCAGCTTCAAGCTGCCGCGGATTGTGTGCAGCTTCAAGCTGCCGCGGATTGTGTGCAGCTTCAAGCTGCCGCCACTACTTACAAGCCGACTGCCGGAAAAATTGCGGCGCTTTCGCTATTGACCTCAAACTCTTTTGGCGGTATTCTATACATGTCGGTATTCGTCTCGCAGTCCGGTAATATTCTGGGCGGGGAATTTTCCGATGCTTTGGCCGGCGTTTTTGATACTGCCGCCCATATGTTTGAGGTTTTTCTGCCGCCGCTTGCCGCAGCGCTCACAGTGCTGCTGCTGGCGGGCTGGGCCGTCGGCTTCATGCGCCTGTTCTTAAGATACTCCGGCTTCAGGTTTGTAAGGCGGGACGGACGGCTCACGGTTTGCGGCGGGGTTTTTTCCCGCCACGAGCGCCATCTTCTAAGCAAAGATATCCTGTTTGCAGACTTTCGCCAGAGCCTTGCCACCAAGCTGCTGCGGCTTTATTCGCTGTATATCTGCGCCGGCGGCTTTGGCGAGAAAAAAAACGACTACTCCTGCGTAATCCTCACAGAAAAACACCCGGGTTTTGAAAAACACCGCGCTGCGCTCTTGCCGGAATACTCCCCCGCCGCGCGCGAGATAAAACCTGACAAGCGCTGTCTTTTTCGGTTCGTTTGGGCGCCCGCCGCATTTTTGGCGGCAAATCCGTTCGTTTACGGACTTTTAATAAAGCTGTTCGGGGATTTTAGCGGTTTTTTCGTGTTTGTCTCCGTGATGGCGGCGGTTTTAACGCTGTGGTATCTTGGCGTAAATATCGCGGATTTCTTGACGGCTGGCGTAGCTTTTGACGGCAGCCGCTACACCCTGCGTTACTCTGCGGGCTTTTCCCTGCACACGGTTGTCGTACAAAAAGAAAACGCCGGGCTTTTTGAAATAAGCCGCAGCCTGCCGCAAAGGCTCGGCCCGTACTGCGATTTGATCCTGCGTACCAGAGCCGGCCGGCGCGCTCACCGCTGCCGCTCCCTTAAAAAAGACGAAGTAGTAAGACTGTTGAATTTATTGTAGGACACAGGCCGACCCGTCCATGCCGAGGATCATGGGGCAGCTAAATCACTGCACCTGCATCTGCGGGATGCTTTTGGGCAAAAACATAGTGGCGTGTCTTTTGGACGAGCCCACCGGAAAGGATACCTGCGAAATAATCGCGCTTGCGGCGTCTGAGGCGTATGAAGACGGCGGCTACAGGTTCGAGCTTGTGTCCGCCGTGGCCGACTACGCGCGCGGGCAGGGCTTCAGGTACATGGACGTCTGTATAAGCAATGCTGATATTTCCGCGTTCTTAACCCTGCAAAAAATGGGCTTTCGGCTCATAGGCGTAGAGGCGGACTACTACGCGACCGGTCAGCAGGGGCTTTCAGTTTTGAACGGTATAGTAAACCGCGACATGCTGCGCTATCGCGCTGACTTCAACTCCGGCTGGGTGACCTGGACCAGGGAAGTCAAGTATAAATAGGCCGCGAGCCGCCGCGGACAACAAGCTCCATGTGCGGCTGTAAATCAGGTTTTACGCCCGAAAGAAAATTTTACCGAGCGGTTGACGTCAAATACTTTTTTCTTCCCTCTACATACAGGTCGTTGCCCTGAGAGTCTATTATAACCGTTACGGGAAAATCCTCCACCTCAAGCCGATGGACCGCCTCGGGGCCGAGGTCGTTGTAGGCAATAGCCTCGCAGGTCCTAATCTTCTTTGCAAGCAGCGCGCCCGCGCCGCCTATCGCGCCAAAATATACTGCGCCGTGGCGTTTCATAGCTTCAACCACTTCCCTGCTGCGGCTTCCCTTGCCTATCATTCCGCAGAGGCCCAATTCTATTAGCCGCGGCGTATAGGAGTCCATCCTCCCGCTGGTGGTGGGGCCGGCCGCGCCGATCACCTGCCCCGGCCCCGCGGGGGACGGACCCATGTAATAAACCGTCGCGCCGCTTATCTCAAACGGCGGAGCCTCTCCTTCATCCAGTTCCTTGATGAGCCGCGCGTGAGCGGCGTCCCGCATGGTGTATATGACGCCGGTTAAAAGACAAATATCCCCAAACTTGAAGCTGGACACCGGCTTGAAGCCGGACACAACACGCGGCGGATCCTGTTGTATCTGTGGTCCCACGACCCGGACCGTTATATTTTTTAACTCTCGTACATTCATCACAGCACCTCAGTCGCGTGGCGCGCCACGTGGCAGTTTATATTCACGGCGCAGGGCAGCGCGGCTATGTGAGTTGGCGCGGTCTCTATTGCCACCGCGAGCGCCGTGGTGAGCCCGCCGAAGCCCTGCGGGCCGATCCCTAGCTTATTAATGCGTTCCAGCAGCTCGTTTTCCAGCTTTGCGTAATAATCCTTTGGGCTGCGGGTATCAAGCGGCCTTAATAGCGCTTTTTTAGCAAGCAGCGCGGCCTTGTCCATCGTACCGCCGAGCCCCACGCCCACCACCAACGGCGGGCATGAGCTCGCGCCCGCGCGCTCAACCGTTTCCAGCACGAATTTTATCACACCGTCTGCTCCGTCGGCAGGCTCCAGCATTTTAACGCGGCTTTTGTTTTCACTTCCGCAGCCCTTTGGCGCAACGGTGAGCTTTACGCCGTCCCCCGGGACAAGCTCAACATACAGTACAGCAGGCGTGTTGTCTCCGGTGTTGACGCGAAGCAATGGGTCTTCGACTATCGACTTTCGCAAATACCCTTCCGTGTAGCCGCGCCTCACGCCTTCGTCCACGGCCTCCGCAAGGCCGCCGTCTATGTGCGCGTCCGCACCCAGCTCCACAAACACGCACGCCATGCCGGTGTCCTGACACACCGGCATGTTTTCTCTTTCCGCCATAATATAATTTTCTTTTAGTTTTAAAAGCATGTCCTTCGCGGGCGGCCACGGTTCGCGCTGCGCACAGTGCTCAAGCCGCGTCTTGACGTCATCAGGCAGGACGCGGTTTGCACTGACGCACAGCCCGGCTACCGCGTCGGTTATTTCTGTTTTAGAAATCGTCCTCATTTTCAATTCCTCATTTTTTAGCTCATCATTTGTCAACTTATCATTTGTCAACTCATCATTTGTCAACTCAGGCTGTTAAACTTTTGAACTCTATGGTATGATATTTTTATCCTCTTGTCAACAAAATACGATCACGGAGGCTGCATGATGACTTTTAACGAAAAGCTTGAGGCTTTCTACACGGGCGAGGGCAAGGAGGAGTTAAGACTGCAAAAGGAAAGCCCCCACTATCTTGAATACCTGACCGCGACAAAATATCTTGACAAGTACCTGCCTCCTTGTTCAAAAATTCTTGACAACTGCGCCGGCAGCGGCGCCTACGCCTTTTATTTGGCTGAGCGCGGACATGCGGTGACGGCGGGCGACGTTGTGCCTGTAAATGTTGATGCGCTAACCCGGCGTCAGGGGGAGACCGACCTGCTGGCTGAAGTTTACTTAGGCGACGCGGCCGAGCTTTCGCGCTTTGAGGACGGCAGCTTCGACGCTGTCCTCTGCATGGGCGCGCTGTACCATCTGCCCGAAGCTTCAGACCGTGAACGCGCGCTGGACGAGGCCCTGCGCGTTCTTGCGCCGGGAGGGTTGCTAGTGTTCACTTACATGAACCGCCACGCGGTTATACTCAACAACAGCTCCGGAAGCCTGGAGAATATAGACGATATACTAAAGTTTGCCGAAGACGGGCTTGAGGGCGTGTTCTACGCTTCCACCCCTGAGGAAATTCTGCAAATGACGCAAGGCCGCGGAATAGAAAAGCTGGCCCACGCGGGCCTTGACGGCATGGCCTGCTTTATGACGCAGACCGCCGGCCGTCTTAACAAAAAGGGCGCGGAGCGCTGGCGCCGGTACCATTTTGCAGCGTGCGAGACGCCAAGCCTGCTTGGCTACAGCTACCACTGCATTTTTGTGGGGAGGGCAAGAGGGTAACTTATTTTTAGAGTTCTTCAAAAACCTCTTTTAAAAAACACTCTTCATGGAGTGTTTTTTGAATATCAGGTGAATTTTAAGCGTACTATATCATGAGATAGTAGTTTTATGTGAAAATTTCTCTTGAATTTGGGGGTTGACTGTGTTATGCTTTATTTCGGAGGTGTTCCTATGCTTAAATCTTTTACGTTGAAAAATGCGTTTTCTTTTGCAGATGAAAGCACCATTGACATGGAGGCTACAAATATTAAGGCACACAGCTACTCTCTGTTGACCAGTGAGAAAAACAAGAATGTCCCTGAGGGTATGAAAATTCTGCCTGTCATGTCCATTTATGGGGCGAACGCCAGTGGAAAATCCAATTTGGTGCGGTCGCTTTTATTCGTGTTGCAGTCAATCGCTACAGGTTCTGACTATTATATGCTGCCTTATATTCAATTAGACAATTATAGCGGAAGTGAAAAGTATGATGCGCCTTCATTCGAATTGTTGTTTTTTTTTAACGGCGATGAATACACTCTTGAGCTTGTTTCTGCCTCAAGCAGTTTTTACTTTGAGAAACTAAGCTTACGGAAAACTGCGAAAGGAAATCCTAGGCTCATTTATAGGCGATCATGGAATCAAGACAACAAAATTTGGGACTTTAAAGTTGGCTCAAAAGTTGACGCCATTTTGAAAGAAGAACTTAATTACGTCAGTAAAATGGAAAAAACAAATAAAAGACTGTTGTTATCTACACTTTGCACAAGAGGTGAGCATGCTCTTTTCAAGGCAATTACGAACTTTACAGCCTGTTTGGACACATCAGAATATATAAGCAGGGACAGAACATCTACGGGGTTCATTTTAACCGGTGAAGATAATCCATATTGGGATAAATACACAAAACCAAAGAGCAAAGCCGCAATTTTAGAATTCCTGCAACTTATGAATCCGCATATTAGAGACTATCAGTTTTTAGCGAACGATCAATTCATGGAAGAGCAAACAAATCGTATGGGACTGATTCCTATGCGGTTGGTTTTTAAGTACAACTCAGAAAACCCGCTTCTTGTCACTAACGAACAATCGGATAGATTACTTTCTGATTTTGAATCAAGAGGCGTTCATTCGGCTTTTACACTTTTGCCCGCTATCCTGACAGCGCTTGAAAAAGGCGGGCTGGTTGTCGTTGATGAATTAGAAAACAGCCTTCATCCCTTATTAATGGCAAAAGTAATCAATATGTTCACAGACCCAGACGTTAATACGGGCGGAGGACAGCTAATCTTCACAACGCACAACGCTTTGATTATGGACAACAAATACCTCCGGAAAGATGAAATCGGGTTTGTCGAAAAAGATGCCCATGGCAAGAGTGAGTTCTACAAGCTTTCCGATATTGAAGGAGTGCGCAGTGATCTGGATTTTTGCAAAAACTATATCTTAGGCGCTTTTGGCGCTGTTCCCAAACTCTGAAAGAGGAGGCGGGGGCTTTGACAAGGACAAAAAAAAGAAAACATATCTTTATTCAACCAAAATGGTGTATTTGTACTGAAGGAGAAACGGAGGCCTTGTATCTAAAGGCGTACTGCGAAGAGTTGGGTATCAAACATTTAATCGATATTAATACTGATAACAAAAACTGCACTAAGCCAAAAAGCCAAGCATGCGGTAGGCAGCACCGCCCTCTAATTGAACAAATTCAGATGTGCCGAAGAGACACGAAGTATATACGGATGATAGCTGTGCACGACTTTGACGAGGATGGCCCTAAAAAGGCAATATCATTTGATGAAGCCTCCGAGATAGGGCGCCAGACCGATATTTCTGTTTATTATTCTATTCCTTGTATTGAGTACTGGCTTTTGCTCCATCTAAATCCTTTAGACGCTTACTTAACCGGCGATTTATGCAGGGAAAGAGTTAAGAAGTATGTAAATGAAAGCCGCGCAAAAAAGGGTCTTCGTGCTCTACATAAAGATTATTACAAAACAGACCCTGCCTTATTTTTCTATTTCGGTGGTATTTCCGGCGCACGTAAGGCCGCAGCTAATGCAAAACGGTTGTGAAAAAATGGTCTGCCACCAAGGAAACCTTCTGCAATAAAGCCCAGCACTAATTTTTATCTTTTACTGGATGAACTGGACAAACTCGCGGAAGAGCAGAAAAAAGCTCTTAAAAAGTGATACAGACCACCTACTCCTGGCTCTTTGTAAAAGCCCGCGCCATAACAACGGCGCGGGCTTTAACGCATATAAATAATTACAAATTTTCTTTTCGCGCCTATTTGGCAAATCATGTATTGTAATTTTCCTGTAATTGGTTTATTATACAGTTACCGACATTAACACGCGGATTCTTTTGTGCACGGATTCCGCGAATAAGGACGGGTGTTCTGTTCATAAATTGGAAGGGTGCATATACGACGTGTAGAAAGGGCGTACCCGTATGAAAAATTTGAAAGTAAGAACCAAGCTGATTACCGGATTCCTTATCGTAACGGCGCTCACTCTTGTTGTGGGAGTCGTGGGCATAGTCAGCCTAAGCAGCCTCAACGGCAGCTATACAGGCGCGATCGACACCCACGCAAAGCCCCTGGAGGACGCGGGGCATGTGCTTGCCAGCCTTCACGCCGTGCGCGCCGAGGTCCGCGCCGCCATCATCTTTTCCGGCGACGCCGAAAGAGTGCGCACTCAGGAGACCCTTGTAAACGAGTTTATGACGACCTTTGAAACAAGGCTTGCGGCGTTCGAGCCTACACTCGTCCGCGACGATACCCGCCAGCTTTACAACGAGGCCATGGCCGCGTACAATGACCAATTTGTGCCGGGCGTAAGGACGCTTATGGCCAACGCCGAAAGCGGCGAGGTTTCTCAAGCCGAGCTTGCAGCCTTTATGGTAAGCGACCTCAAGCCCGCGATAGATTTGGTGCTGGCTAATATGGAGCAGTGCATGACGATAAAATCCGGCATGCTTGACACCACCAGCGCGGCCGGAGCAGATCTGGCCGATATGATGTTTGTTGTTTTGCCGGTGCTGATCGCCGTGGCGGCGGCCATTTCGATCGTGCTCGGCCTTTATATTTCCGGACTTATAAGTAAACCGCTTGCAATACTCACCGCCTTTATGAAGCGGGCGGGGGGCGAAGGCGATATCGCTCTTTCTAAAGACGATGAGTCGGTTATAGGCAAATACGCCGTTATACGCGACGAAATTGGACAGTGCATAGGCGCGACCGCAAGATTTGTCGGACACATCACCAATATTTCCAATTTGCTCGGCCGTGTTGCGGACGGCGACCTCACAAATGACGTCGATTTACTTTCCGAAAAAGACGTGATGGGCGTTTCTCTCAAGAAAATGAACGATAATCTAAACGACATGTTCGCGGACATCAACAACGCCTCCAACCAGGTGTCCTCCGGCTCCGTGCAGATAGCCGACGGCGCGCAGCTTCTGGCCCAGGGCGCGACTGAACAGTCCGCTACCGTTGAAGAGCTTTCCGCCTCGGTAACAGAGGTAAACGGCCAGACCAAGGCCAACGCCAGCCTCGCCGACGACGCCAAGAAGCTGGGAGACGACATAAAGGTCAACGCCGAGCGCGGCAACAACCAGATGGAACAGATGATAAAGGCTGTCGGCGAAATCTCAGACGCCAGCACGGCGATAGGCAAGGTAATAAAGATAATAGACGACATCGCGTTCCAGACCAACATACTGGCGCTCAACGCTGCGGTCGAGGCCGCGCGCGCCGGCCAGCATGGCAAGGGCTTCGCCGTCGTGGCAGACGAAGTCCGCAGCCTCGCCGCAAAATCCGCCGAGGCCGCCAAGAACACCAGTGAGCTTATAGCGACATCCATTGAAAAATCCGAGCAGGGCGCGTCTATTTCCAAAGAGACTGCGGAGTCTCTTAGTCAAATTGTAAACGGAATCATCCAGTCCAGCGAGCTTGTGGCGAAGATCGCCGCGTCCTCAAACGAGCAGAGCATCGCTATAGGGCAGATTGGCGAGGCGATAGACCAGGTATCGCAGGTCATCCAGCAGAACAGCGCCACCGCTGAGGAAAGCGCCGCTGCCAGCGAGCAGATGAGCGGCCAGGCCACTTTGCTCCAGCAGCTTATCGCAAGATTCCGCCTGCGCGAAAGCAAAACGGGCTACGCGGGCGCTTCCGTACCGCAAAGGGCCGCCGTCGCGCCGGTAAACAGCACGACCGGAATCGCGCTTAGCGCCGCGCCTGGCGGGAAGTATTAAACTAAATCCTTAACACGAGTTTAAAACCCCGCCGTGTGCCGGAAAAGCGCGCGGTGGGGTTTGGAGTTTAGTTGTTATTTATGTATTGAGCAAGATGGATAAGAAATACTATTTCCTGAGTTCTTTATCCAGTCCCAATATTCCGGCTTAAAGTAATCTATCAGGAATTCTGGAAGTGCACTCAAAACAAAAACTTTCTTTTCTTCTTCATAAAGGCTCCATATTCTATCAAATATGTCCTCTGGTGATCCATGCTCTTTATATTTAGATAGATTTTCTTCAAACGCGGATGCTTCCCGCAGTTGGCCAAGCAAACAGCAATATCGCGCCAAAAAGATAGCTACGATCATGTTCCAAATATCTTTGTTATACTTTTTCACATGAGGAAAGGCTTTATTGTTTCCTGTTTTTTCTTTATACTGCGCGCTATCAGACACTGAAAGCGTACATTGATAGTAGGGTACACAACTCCACTCTGTTATATCTCGCAGCGCTTCAATCATCGGATAACTAATATACAGCTTTCCATTTTCTGTTTCATTATCAAACGTTTCCAGCATCTGCTTAATGACATCATAGGGTTTGATTCCATTTTTTCCTTTCGGCAGATTATCCTGATGTATGTCAAAGTCAAAGAACAGATAAACCTCATTAAAATAATCGGGTCTTATTTCTTGAAGTCTATCTTTTGCCTCATCACTGCATTCCTTTACCAAATCAATAATTTCTGTTTCGAAATCATCTTCTTGCAGTTTTGACCAGAGCATATAAATGTTTTGGTCGGCCGGAAGACAGAATACTTCAACTTCGCCTTTTGTTAAGAACATTTCTTTTAGGCATGCGATATAATCTTCTTCCCGTCTGGTACCCTCAACTATCATTGCGATTCTGCCCTTATCCATTAAAAGCACCCGCTTTAAACATTTTCTGGAGATTGTGGGCTTTGCGCAATTCTTTCTCAGTCAATGATGAAAGGTCTGTTATTTTTCCTTCATCCATCCAATAATAGCAATCCGGTCGCAGGATATAGTTGCTCAGCAAATCTGTGTTGTGTGTTGTAAAAATCACCTGCGGTCCATGTAACTTTTTTACTGAGTTCACTATATTTTCAGATAACTCAAAATGATAAAACGCGTCAAATTCGTCCATATATACGAACGAGGCCTTTTCTATAGAGATATACCAATAGTAAAAAAGAGTAAGCGCTTTTGTTCCCGTAGAGGCAATCGTATAAAAAGATATATCTGTGTTTTTGTAATGGGCCATCAACGCAGTTTTTCCATCAGATTCTTTTTCTGTTAATATAATATTTACGTTGTTAGCTTTTAAAAACCTTTCAAAGTCCTTTGTCTTTCCAGCCTTAATAATTCCTTCTGTCATAGATTCGGACCCTGATTTAAAGCCTATGTAAGCATTTTTATTAAGCGAATAAAATAAAAGCATATTTTCCACAAAAGACATGAACGACAAGAAAACCCTATTTTCGCATGTTTTTCCTAAAATAGTGCTTCTTCCAACATATTTTACTCTAGACATCAAACTCTCCTTATCGGAAAGCTCTAAGTTCTCTGCACCCGCTAACGAGGTATTCCCGATATGCGTTGAAAAATCATAGTAAACAGCTCTCTTTCCGTTAATGCATAACTCTTCTGACAAAAGTTCTCCAAAATCACGCTTTTCATATTTGTATATAACTGGGATTCCGTCAAAAATAAACTCGTAATTAAATGTTGCCTGTTGTGTTTCCAGAGAATTTAAATTTAAATATGGCTCATAAAGCGAACTATCGCACTTTTTATCTGTTAAATGAGACACAAGGTCAAACAGTGCCAACCCTAAATTGCTCTTGCCGCAACCGTTAAATCCATAAATCATACCTATATTAACAATATTATTTTTTACTGCTTCTGTATTGAATTCATAGTTACCGGTCTTTGTTAAATCAAAAATAATCTCCTTGTCAAATCCTTTGAAGTTATTCACAGAAAATTTGGTCAACATAAAATCGCCTCCTTATATAACAGTATGCCACACTATTAAGTAATTATCAACATATTCCGTAAAAAAAATACGGAAGATTGCTACGCGCAGAGAAAAGAATAGTTAATGCTTTACAACAAAATGCACCGCGTGCCGGAATGTGACACGCGGTGCATTTCTGTTTTTGGTGACCCGTACGAGAATCGAACTCGTGTTACCGCCGTGAAAGGGCGGTGTCTTAACCGCTTGACCAACGGGCCATAAAAAAGTAGCGGCAGTCGGATTTGAACCAACGACACTTCGGGTATGAACCGAATGCTCTAGCCAACTGAGCTATGCCGCCATATTTCGCCGGTTTTTTGGCCGACGAATAGTATTATAGCTTATCTGTATTAGTTTGTCAATATAATTCTGCTTTGATTTTCGCACACTCTGTTTTCGGGTACAACAGCCCATAAAATCTTGAAGCATCGCGCGTATTGTATCCAGCTTCAAGCAGGTTAAATGTTTGCGGAATAATTCGGGGCCTCTTTTGTGATATAAATGTCGTGCGGGTGGCTTTCCTTAAGCCCCGCGCCGGTAATTCGCATGAATTTAGACTCCCTGTGCAAGGTCTCTATATCCTTGCAGCCGCAGTAGAACATACCGCTGCGCACGCCGCCGATAAGCTGGAACACGCTCTCGCCCGTGGTCCCCTTGTACGGTACGCGGCCTTCCACGCCTTCCGGCACAAGTTTTTTGCTCTCTTCCTGGAAATATCTGTCGCGGCTGCCATCCGCCATCGCGCCCAGGCTTCCCATGCCGCGGTATACCTTGAAGCGGCGGCCCTGGTATATCTCGGTGTCTCCGGGAGACTCCTCGCAGCCCGCAAGCAGCGAGCCCAGCATGACGACGTTGGCTCCGGCCGCGAGCGCCTTTACGATATCCCCGGAATACTTTATACCGCCGTCGGCAATGACCGGGATATCGTGCTTCATAGCCACGCACGCGGCGTCGTACACCGCAGTGATCTGCGGCACGCCAATACCGGCCACCACGCGGGTGGTGCAGATGGAGCCGGGCCCTATGCCAACTTTTACGGCGTCCGCCCCCGCGTTGATAAGCGCGAGCGTTGCTTCGGCCGTGGCGACGTTGCCCGCGATCACCGGCATATGCGGCATGGCTCTCTTTAGCTTTTCTATAGACGAAAGTATGCCGTAGCTGTGGCCGTGCGCGGAGTCCAGCACCAGCGCGTCCACCTGCGCCGCCGCAAGCGCCGCCGCCCGCTCCAGCAAGTCTTCCGTGACGCCCACGGCCGCCGCGCACAGCAGCCTGCCGCCCTTGTCCCTTGCGGAATGCGGATACTGCACGGCCTTTTCGATATCTTTGATAGTGATAAGCCCTTTTAGCATAAAGTTTTCGTCGACTATAGGCAGCTTTTCTATCTTGTGCCTGCGCAAAATGTCCTGCGCCTGCTCAAGGGTCGTACCCACCGGCGCCGTGACAAGGTTTTTGCTGGTCATTACGTCCTTTATCTCGACGCTGTAATCTTCGATAAACCTCATGTCGCGGTTTGTAAGTATTCCCACCAGCTTGCGGTTTTCACAGATAGGCACGCCGGAGATCTTGTACTTTGCCATAAGCTTGTCCGCGTCTCCCGCCGTGTGCAGCGGCGAGAGAAAAAAAGGGTTTACAATAACGCCGTTCTCGCTGCGCTTTACCTTGTCGACCTCTTCCGCCTGGCGTTCGGTGGTCATGTTCTTGTGTATGACGCCCACCCCGCCCTCTCTCGCGATAGCTATAGCCATGCGCGACTCTGTAACGGTGTCCATCGCCGCCGTCATTATGGGCGTGTTAAGCATTATATCAGCGGCGAGCCTTGTGCGCAGGTCCACGTCCTTTGGCAATACGCGCGACTCCGCCGGCACCAGCAGGACGTCGTCGAACGTCAGGCCCTCCCGCAGGAATTTTTCCTCGTAATTTGTGTTGAGCATACCGCATCTCCCCTTTCTTTCCGTTAAGCAGTTAAAGTCGTACCTAAATAAAATTGAATAATTATATCATATGCAATGACGATTGTAAATACTAAAACAAAAAGTTTCCGAAAATTCAGAAACTTTCTGTTTGCGGTTGATAATTACGGTTTTATTCTTTCCGCGCCGCCCATGTACGCGCGCAAGGGCCCGGGGATGCTCACGGAGCCGTCGTGCCTTAGGTTGTTCTCCAAAAACGCGATTAGCATGCGGGGCGGGGCCACGACAGTGTTGTTTAGCGTGTGGGCGAAATAGTTCTGTTTTTCTCCCTTTACGCGTATGCTCAGCCGTCTTGCCTGCGCGTCGCCAAGGTTGGAGCAGCTGCCTACCTCAAAATACTTCTTCTGGCGCGGCGACCACGCCTCCACGTCAATGCTTTTGACCTTTAGGTCTGCAAGGTCCCCCGAGCAGCACTCCAGCGCGCGCACCGGAATATCAAGCGTGCGAAAAAATTCCACCGTGTAGTGCCATAGCCTGTCGAACCACATCATGCTGTCCTCGGGCTCGCAGACCACGACCATTTCCTGCTTTTCAAACTGGTGGATGCGGTAGACGCCGCGTTCCTCTATTCCGTGCGCGCCGACCTCCTTGCGAAAGCACGGCGAATAGCTCGTGAGCGCCTGCGGAAGGCTTTCCGGCGAAAGTATGCTGTCTATAAACTTGCCGATCATCGAATGCTCGCTGGTACCTATAAGATAAAGGTCCTCCCCCTCTATCTTATACATCATGTTCTCCATCTCGGAAAAGCTCATGACGCCCGTAACCACGCCCGCGCGGATCATAAACGGGGGAATGCAGTAGGTAAAGCCCTTGTTTATCATGAAATCCCGCGCGTAGCTCAAGATCGCCGAGTGCAGCCGCGCGACGTCGCCCATCAGGTAATAAAAGCCGTTGCCGCTGGTCTTTCTGGCGCTGTCAAGGTCCACTCCGGAAAGGCTTTCCATGATGTCTATATGGTACGGCACCTCAAAATCCGGCACGCCCGGGTCTCCAAACCGCTCCACCTCCACGTTTTCGCTGTCGTCGCGGCCCAACGGAACAGAGCCGTCTATAATATTCGGGATCACGAGCATTCTTTCGCGCACCTGCGCGGAGAGCTCCTCTTCCATTTTCTCAAGCTCCGCCAGCCTGGGACCAATCTGCGCTACCTCGGCCTTCGCGGCCTCGGCTTCCTCTTTTTTGCCCTGCGCCATCAACCCGCCTATCTGCTTGCTCACGGTGTTCCGTTTGTTCCTCAGTGCGTCGGCTTCTGACATGCTTTCGCGCAGCTTGCCGTCAAGCTCCAACACTTCGTCCACCAGGCGGACCCTTTCGTGTTGGAACTTCTTTTTCATGTTCTCCTTTACCAGCTCGGGTTTTTGGCGGATAAGTTTAATATCCAGCATAATAATTCTCCTATCTATACGTTCTTCGTCAGTCTCGCGGCAAAGTCTGTTAATTCTTCCCGCGAGTAAAATTCCAGTTCGAGCTTGGATTTCTTGCCGCCGCCCGTAATCTTAACGCGCCGTCCCAGCTCCGCCTGAAGCGCGAGCTCCATCTCCCTGTAAAACCCCTCTTCCGCGCGATTCTTCCGCGTGTCTTTGCGGCTGCTCTTCTCTTTTTCTTCCTTGGGCTTCTTCTGGTCGCGCGCCAATTGTTCTATCTCGCGGACATGCATGTCCCCGGCCAAAACCTTATTTGCAGTGGCTTCTATAAGCTCTGTGTCCTCAAGCGAGAGCAGGGCCTTGGCATGGCCCTTGGATATCCTGCCGCTGCGGATATGCATGACTACGTCCTCCGGAAGGGACAACAGGCGGATAGTGTTCGCGACGTCAGGGCGGGATTTGCTAACGCGCTTCGCCACCTGCTCCTGCGTCATACCGTATTCCTCTATCAGCGATTTGTAGCCGTGCGCGAGTTCGATCGCGTTTAAATCCTCACGCTGCAAATTCTCTATGATAGCAAGCTCCAGACTCTGCGTGTCGCTGAGCTCGCGAATCACCGCCGGTATCTCGCTCAGCCCGGCTATCCGCGCGGCCCGCCAGCGCCTCTCACCCGCGACTATCTGGTACCCGCTGTTGTCAAAGGGCCGCACGACTATCGGCTGCAGCACGCCGTGTTCGCTTATAGACTCTGCGAGCTCAGCCAGGGCCTCGTCGTCAAAGTCGCTTCGCGGCTGGCTCTTGTTTGGCTCCACCGCGGATATTTTAAGCATGGTGTAACCGCCGTCGTCTGTATTGTTGTCAATAAACAGCGCCGTCAATCCTTTTCCGAGACCGCTGCGTTTCGCCATTATAGTCTACCCCCTTAGCCCTTTTTCTTTTGCAGCTTCAAGAACTCCTTCGCCAAGTCGTTGTACGCCCCTGCGCCCTTAGAGGACTCTTCGTAATATTGGATCGGCTGGCCGTAGCTCGGCGCTTCCGAAAGCCGCACGTTGCGCGGGACGACCGTCTTGTACACCTTTCCGGAAAAATGCTTTTTAACCTCCGCCACCACCTGCAGAGTTAGGTTTAACCGGCTGTCGTACATCGTGAGCAATACGCCCTCTATTTCTATATCTGGGTTGTAGAGCCGCTTTATCTGCCTCACGGTGGCCATCAGCTGCGAAAGCCCCTCTAGCGCGTAATATTCGCATTGTATCGGCACCAGCAGGCTGTTCGCGGCCGTGAGCGCGTTCAGCGTTATAAGCCCCAGCGACGGCGGACAGTCTATTATTATGTAATCGTAAGCGTCCTTTACCGGCGCAAGTGCCTGCCGTAGCCGGAACGTGCGCTCGTTCATTTCCACAAGCTCTATCTCCACGCCCGCAAGCTCAATGTTGGAAGGGATAAGATCAAGCCCCTTAAAACCCGTCTGCACAAGGACGTCTTCTATCCCTGCGCTGCCAACCAGCAAATGATACGCCGAGCTAGCCTTTTCCCGCTTATTAACGCCCAGTCCGCTTGTTGCGTTGCCCTGGGGGTCTATGTCGACCATAAGCACCTTTTTGCCCGCGCGGCCAAGCGCCGCCGAAAGATTAACAGCCGTGGTGGTCTTGCCTACTCCGCCTTTTTGGTTTGCGATAGCGATTATTTTTCCCATTTAACTTCCTCAGCTTGTTCTCTTATAGTATTGAAATTCATTATATCAGTTTAGCGAAATAAATTCCAGTGTTTTTTATAAGACAGTCAATTGTTCCATGTGGAACATTCAACCGGCGGCGTTGTTTTGACCCGCATGCTGTGATATAATAGTTTTGTTGGCCCGCCTTTCGGCGATGGCCGATTATATCATGTAAACATGATATAATAGCCACAACCGGCTATTATATAAAGATTTGTTGGCCCGCCTTGCGGCGATGGCCGATTATATCATGTAAACATGATATAATAGCCACAACCGGCTATTATATAAAGATTTGTTGGCCCGCCTTGCGGCGATGTCC
>QMCE01000321.1_pt1 | contig 23549 bp, 19 predicted proteins | sample 1821851 | NCBI WGS metagenome assembly QMCE01 (sample SAMN09453174, study PRJNA476694) | Termite gut metagenome, whole genome shotgun sequencing project. | isolation source: worker | host: Odontotermes sp. | place: South Africa:Pretoria | collected 2016-01-28 | reverse complement strand
TCTATGTCGGCGGCGTCATGAAAATCCCGACTGCGATCCATATCGAAGGGAAAGAACACGCCGGTCCGTACTCCCTGGCTTGGGAACTCTGCGAAATGCTGCGAGAAATCGGGCTCGATCCGGATATCGTGGAGCCGTACAGCGGGAGCGTCTGTTTGTCGTCGCATGTGTTCACGGCCCGCCGTACGCTCCTGTTCCACATCGACGACCGTCATCCGGTCAAACAAATCGGCCGGTTTAACAATTCCGTGATCACTTTTGTCAAAAACGGAGATCAACGATGGCAATGAATAACATCAAAGCCCATGCCAAAGCGAGGCTCGTCAAAGGCCGCAAGACTATCGCGGACCCGCCCGTCTGCTGGTTCTGGAACAGTATCCGGTTCCCCGCCCGGATCCTGTTCGTGGATAAGACTCGTAACGGAAAATTCGCCGTCTACCACGTCGACGACGTTCATGACAAGAACGAAGCGCAACAGAAAAAGCGGTTCGCGCCCCTGCCGGAATGTGCTCTGCGGGGCGCCCTCCAGATCGACCTGGACGAGTACGCCAAGCGGAACGGGTTCCTGAAATGCCCGAAAGGGACCTGGGGCTCCGTTCAGGCCGCGCTCGGGAAAGGGGGTGGCTCGTGAGTAACGCGATCGCGCTCCTGGCCAGCGACTGGCATGAAATGAAACACGCCTGGGTCGGCCGAAAAACGCTTTGCGGGGACGCCGAATACGGACTCTGGCAACTCACCCGTATCGCGAAACGGCACGACCTGCCGATCATCGCGGCCGGTGACCAGTTCGACTCGATGACCCCGGACAGGGGCATCATGATCCGTGCGGCGGAATTCGTCGCGGATGTGAACGGCTGCTATATCCAAGGGAATCACGACAAGGTCTATCCGTCCTGGATGGAACTGGTCGCGCGGCACTGGACGCATTTGGAGCAACACTCGATCGATCTCCGAACGGGTACGGAAACGAGCGTCGAATTGGAACATCTTTTTTCGAAACAGGAAATCCCGCCGCGATTCGACCGGGACAGGACCTGGCACGTCTACGGGATCGACCACCAGCTTTCCGCGGACCGGCTCCGGGAACGGCTCGACGCGCTCGAACCGATCATCCATCCCGCCGATCCCGACATTGCTCGGCTGCTCGTCCTGCACCAGTCGGTCCCGCCGTGGACGCCGCCGTTCGCCTGCGAACTGCTCGACGGCATGGTTCCCGACGGGTTCGATCTCGTGCTCGTCGGTCACGTCCACGATCCGAAGGTCGCATCGATCGGGAACAAGGTCGGCCGGCCGGTCCCGATCGTCTCGCCGGGCGGACTCCACCTGCTCGACGTTACGGAAAACCCGCACAAGAACGTCTGGCTGCTCCGGGCGGACGGGTCGGTTCGGTCCGCGCCGCTCGCTTCCCGGCACCGTCACGAGCTCGACCTGCGGGGGCTGGACGCAGCGCAACGGCGCGAGGCGGTCCGGGCGCTGCGTGAAACGATTGCCGGTCGGAAAGCGCGGGCGAAAGTGATCGACATGCCGATCGTTTACGCCGTTTGCGACGATCCGGCCGGCGCGGAACGGATGCTGGAATCGGAACTCGGCGAAACGGTCCACCTGTTCGTGAAGACCGCGTGCGAACACGACCGGGCGCTTCAAGGGCTCGACACCGCCCGGATGGAGGAGATCGACGTGCGCCGTCATGCGGAGGACGGGTTCGACTACGCGCGGGAAGTCATCGAGCGGAACGAACCGGACACGGCCGTCCGAACGATCGTCGAAACGATCCTGGTCAGCGAAATCGATTCCGACCTGTACGCGAATCTCAAAACCGAATTTCAGGAGAACCATTTCCATGCTCAAGATCAAGCAAGTCACGCTGGAAAACTTTTGCCAGCATGAACGACTCGACATCGCGTTTTCGGACGGATTGACCGTCGTGCTCGGCCCGAACGGGGCCGGGAAAAGCAATTTTTTGAACGCGATCTACAGCGCGTTCACCGGCCAGTTCGACCGGGGGCCGGGCGACATCGCGGACCATATCCGCAAGAACCCGTCCGGCGTCAGCTACACGCAGGTCGTCGGCACGGTCGGGACCTGCGCATTCCGGTTGCGGCGCACGCTGCACGCGACCTCGGACGGGAAAGGCAAGGTCGATCACGGACTCTGGCTCGATGGGGAGCGGCACAAGGCGAAACGGACCGCGGGCGAGATCGAGGCTTGGATCACGGAAATGTCCGGGCTGACCTCCGCGATCATGTCCGAATTTCTGTTTATCGGGCAGGAGGACCTGTTCGGATTTCTGAAACGGAGCGATACGGACCGCTCGAAGAAGTTCGCCGCGATCTGCGGTACGAAAGGATACGACCAGGTCCGCGAGCGGTTCTCCCAATTTGTCAAGGACGACCGCATCGATTACGAACAGGCGGCGTATTCCGTCGAACTCGTCCGCAAATCGCTGGAAGCGGCCAGGTCGAATCTGGAAACGGTGGAGGCCGAACGGGCGGCGTTGTGCCGCGAACAAGGCGACGTCGAGGGCCGGAGCCTGTTGCAGGACCAGGAAGCCCGCCTGCAACAGGCCCGGCAAACCTTGCGGGAGATGGAGGCCCTCGAAGCGCGGGTGGAGCGTTACGCATACGAGATGGAAGCTGCCCTGGCCCTGCTGGCCAGGGCGAAACAGTTTCATCGGGATCAGGAACAAGTTCTTGCGCTCTTGCAGCGGGACCTCGACCGGCAGGCGGGCGAATCGACCCGGATCGAACGTGAACTGCGCACACGGCTCGGCGGCACGGCATGGGAGGAGGCGATCGCGACGCTCCACGCCGCGCTCCGTACGAACGGGCAGCGAACATCGCTGGAGGACCGGATCGTTCAATCGCAGGCGAAGTTGCAGGCGATCCCGGAGTCGCCCGCGTTCGAGGAAACCTCCTGGCTGAAACTGGAGAGCGATCGTGCCGACGCGATCCGCCGTCTCGGGGAACTCGACCGAACGCTCCGATCCGTACGCGACATGATCGATTTTTTGAACAAAATATCCCGCAGCGACGATTCGGCCTGTTCCTGCCCGCTCTGCGGCGCGGACGCGAAAGATTGGAAAGTCGATCTGTCGTCGTTCCAGGACATGGAACGCGATCAAGCCGTCGAGCGTCAGGCCTGCGAACGCCTGTGCGAAGAACTGGACCGGAAACGGGCGGACCTGGCCCGGCAGCGGGACCGGGTCCAACGGGAGCGGCAGCAGCGTGCGGAACTGACGCAATGGATTCGCGACCTGGAAAAAGAGCGGGCCGCCTGTCCCGCGTTCGATCCGGACGCCGAAGAAAAACTCGCCCGCCTGACCGCGACGGAAAAAGAGTTGCGGGACTCCAGGCAGGCGCATCGGGCCCTGCTCGACCGGCACCGCCGTGAAACGGAACTGCTGGGAACCTGGACGACGCAGCGGGACGCGTGTCAGGAGGAACTGGATCGCTTGGAAAACGAGGTGAAGTCGCTCGGTCTGCGCTCGCCGGAAACGCGCCGCCACCGTTTGGAGGAGACGCGCGGCGAGATCGCGGCCCTGGAAGAGCGGATCGCCCAGACGCGACGTTACGAAAACCGGCTGGCCGCCTTGCAGGGCGCCCGGGACGAAGCGTTCCGCCGGGTCCGCCAGGGCGAATCGGAACTCGAAGACCAGCAGGCGCGATACGATGCGTTCGGGACCGCGCCGCTCTGGTTCGAGAAATGCGACAAGGCGGTCGACTGGCTGAAAAAGGACGGATTGCCGCGACTGGTACATCGCAGCGCGCTGGGCGATCTGGTCGGCGCGATCAACGACGAACTCGGAAAATTCGCCGATCCGTTCCGCGTCGTCGTGAACGACGACGTGACCTTCACCGCGGTTTTTCCCGGCGGCAAGGAGATCAAGTCGAAAGCCCTGTCCGGCGGCGAGAAATACATGCTCGGACTGGCCTTTTTGTCGGCGGTCAACCGCACCTTCGCCAAGAACCTCGGGATCATGGTCATCGACGAACCGACCGCGAGCCTGGATGCGCACCATGTCCGGTTGCTGTTCCGCATCCTGGAACAGTGGAAACGAATCCTGCTGCAGCGCCATCAACAACTCATCGTCGTCACGCACGTCGAGGAGATGGCCGCCATCGCCGACACCGTGGTCCGCTTGGACGACGGCCTGTCGTGATGAGCGGTCGTCGCCCCGCCGGCGCGGCTCCCCCGGTCGTTCGACGACCTCATTCCATTCGCCCACCCACCAGAGATGAACAACGAACACTTCGTCTATTTCCTGCCGCGAACGGATGTCGCGGCCCAAAAGAAGCACATCCTCGTCATCGAAAAGCATCCGGGAACGCCTGTCGTGATGTCGGAAACGAGTTCGATCCAACAGGCCGCGGCCTTGATCGGCACGATACGCGCCCAGACGCCCCGGACGGAAATCATCGTCGATACGGCCGTGTCCGCAGGCCGTTTTCTCCTGCTGCGCATCCGGGAACTGCCGGCGTTCAACGAGCGGGGCTACGATCCGCGTCTCTTCCTGAGCCAATTGTTCCCGACGCTCCGGAGCGGCATCCCGGAGCGGCCGTATACCGCGGACGATCCGTTCGCCCAACATGCCGCCGCGCTCGTTTTCGCGGCCCGGAGCACCGGCGGCAGGCGTCCGTGTACGAAAACGGATTTGCTCGTCGCCCATGTCGGGATGGGCGACCGGGCGCCCGAACCGGGCTGTCCGCTCCATACCGACCTGTTTTTGCACCCGCTCTGCCTGGTCCCGCGTTTCTTCGTCGGGGAGGCGAACCGGGTCCTCGGGAAAAGGGACCCGTTCCTGCCGGACGAACTCGTTTCGGAAATGATCCGGCTGGCCAGTCGGCTCGCCGCGATCCGCCAAGCACCGTTTCCCGACGACCGGTCGAACGGGCTCTTTACCGCCTGGGAACCGGTCGCGGGCACCCGGAGCCGGATGGACGATTTCATCTTTTCCGCGCTCGGCGGGACTACCCGGACGCGCCGGAAACTGCATGACTCCTATCCGGCCCAGACGGAAGTCGTCCGGATCGTCGACCGGCTCATGAAGACGATCGACATTCAACGGTCGCGCCTGTTTCACGGTATCGTGAACGGCGAGCGCTATGCGCGGATTCGCGCCTTTTTGGAACTGGTCTTCGGCGTCTGGCGGCTGGCCGGGTATCCCGATGTCGAGGTCAAACCGCAAACCGTCGACACGTCCCTGTTGACGCCGGAGGTCCGCACCCGTTTCGAACACATGATTCAACCCGTTTAACGAGAACCGCCTATGATCGCCGTGCATCACCCCGCCCCCCGCATCCTGCTGGAACAGTCCGGCAATGAAATGATCGTCCGTTGTCCTTCGCCGGTCGCCCTGGCCGCGATCATGGATTTTTTGACCTACCACCGGCCCGTCACGGAACGGCATCACGGCCGGCTCGTCAACCTGAACGTCGCGGAACCGTGCTATCGTTGTTCGGCGACCGATCCGCTCGCCCTGTCCTGTCCGGCCGGATTCGAGTCCATGCTCCGGGCCGAGTTCAAGGGCCGTTTCGATTTTTCGGTCGTCCGCGAGCGGGACGATCGGATCGACGCGCAGACGCGGGCGGACCGGTCGCGGCTCGATGCGTCGGAGTTCCGGGCCGGGCAGCAGCCGATTCTGGAGGCGATGGTCCATGCGGACCGGGGCCGGATCGTCGTACCGCCTGCGGTCGGGAAATCCTATCTGATCGGGTGTTACGCCCGGCTGATGCCGGAAGCGCGCATCCTCGTCAGTACGAAAAGCAAGGCCGTTTTGTTCCAACTGCACGAGGACCTGGATCGGCTGTTGCCCGGCCGGGTCGGTTTGGTGTGCAGCGGTAAAAACAGGCAGGCGGACGCCCGGATCGTCTGCGTCAGCCAGGGGACGCTCGATCGTTTCTTCCCGCCGGCCGGGAACCGGGACGTCGACGTCGTGATCGTGGACGAATATCACGAATGGGGCTCGCCCCAAAAATTGGAAACGCTGTCCCGCATCAAGCGGGCCAAGCTGTTCGGCCTTTCCGGCAATAAGTATCGCGACGACGGCGCGGAGTTCCGGCTCGACGGCATCTTCGGGCCCGTCCTGGCGGAAATGACCCATGCGGAAGCCGTCGCCAAGAAATTGGTCGTACCGATCTGCGTCGTCTGGGTGCCGGTCCGGGCCGACCGGACCCCGATCCGGGAAACCGATTCGGTCGATGTGCGGCAGCGCTACGGTCTCTGGCAGTATCCCGTACGGAATCGCCTGATTGCGGAGGCCGCCCGGCTGTTCGGCGAGAACGACCAGGTCCTGATCTCGGTCCGGACAGTCGAGCACGCCCTGTATCTGCGCCAGTTTCTCCCGGAGTTCACGCCGGTCTACGCGCCGCAGGACGGCAAGGCGTCGAATATCGGCATGTTCCAGGCGATGGGCCTGACGCGCGGGCTGCCCGAAATGACCGAAGAACGCCTGCACGGCCTGAAAAGGGCGTTCACGACCGGGACCTTGAAGAAGGTCGTGGCGACCGGCGTCTGGTCGCGGGGCGTCAATTTTCCGGCCCTGAGCGTCGTGATCCGGGCCGACGGGATGAACAGCACGATCGCGGACACGCAATGGCCGGGCCGGACCGCACGGATCAACGACGGGAAGGAGGTCAGTCTCGTCATCGATTTCACCGACGAGTACGACGACTCGCTTTGGCGTAAGGCGATCCGGCGTCAACAGCGATACGCCGGTCAGCAATGGAGCCAGATCACGCTCGCGGAACTGAAACGGATGATGTGCCGACCGATTCCCGTCGGTGCGTAGCGTGTCGAGGCACGGGCCGATCGGGCGCGTGGGAGCGAACGCCGTTTGGAACGAACTTTCAAGATTGATTTTTGCCGGGGCGGAACGCCCCAGGGAGCGGATCATGCAGGAGCATCGCAAAACAGGCGGCGGATGCGCCGCGGTCAGAACCTATATCCTGGACCGGCTTCGCGAACGCGACCGGGGGCTGGGACCGTTCGTACGGATTACAGGCCGGGAGATCGCCGATGCGCTCGGCATCACCCCCCAGTGCGTCAACCGGCATGTCCGCTATCTGGTCCGGCAGGGCGTCTTGCTCCGCCGGAACCGCCATTATTTCAGCGAGCCGTCCTGCGTGTTCGCGGGGCGGGTGAACCAATGGATGCAGGAACGGATCAAAAAGTTCGATTGGGCGAGCGAGTTCGTCCTGCCGATCGATTTGCGTCAATTGGCCGCCTCGACCGGCCTGGATATCGTACAAACCCACGAGTATCTGGAAAAGTGGTTTCGCGTCCATACGGCCCATTCGCCGCAACGGTTCCACCTGTTGAATGTGCCCGCCCGACAGCCGTCACCGTCGCCCCTTCCGCTCGGACCGGACGACAAACGCAAGCCGGGCGACGGTTACGAGCTTGTCCGGGACCATCTGCTGGAAACCATCCGGACCCGACGCTGCCGGGAGGACTTGTTCGTCCGGGTCAACGCGGAAGAGATCGGGGCGTTGCTCGGACTGGCACCGGCGTCGGTACGCCGCTCTCTGCGCAGCCTGGTCGACCACGGCATCCTCTGCCGCGCCGCCGACAGTCCACACTATTACGCCGCAATCTCGGAGATTCATCGTGAGCAGTTGCGTGCCTGGATTCGCCATCAAATGGAACTCCGCGAGTTCGCGGACCTGCCGATCCTGTTCTTCAATCCGGTCGAAGCGGCCGCGTCGCTCCAAATCCCGGACTTCCAGGTCCAAGAGGGGATGCGGGAACTGACCAATCTGGATGCGGCCTTCCGCGTGTGCCGCCCGATCGACGATGACTGACCCCGGCCGGTCGATACGGGGACGAAGGAACGACGGGAAGGGAACGGCATCCAGGGCGGAGAATGACAAGCGTGCTCTCGGGAAAACGGCGACATGACGGAAAAACGAAAAAAAGGGAACGGCTACGACGAGGTCCGGGACTATGTGCTCGGTCGTTTGCGCGACCGGGCGAGCGGGACGTTCGTCCGCATCCTCGGTGAAGAGATCGCGCGTGCGATCGAGATCAGTCCTCAAACCGCCAACGAGCATGTACGGGCCTTGGTGCGGGTTGGCGAGTTCCACCGGGAACGTCGCTGTTACTTTGCGGCTCGCCCGCCCGCCCCGCCGGAGTCACCCGGCTCGGCGAAGGAGCCGCCCGCGAGGTCCGAACCGCTCCCGGCCGACGAAACGACCTGGACCGTTCCCGTCGGCAACCTTCTGAGAATCTTCACGGACGCCGAAGGAAATGTCCATCTCGTCTTCTGCGGGGGTCGACAACCTTCCGAGAAAACTCCGACAAACCTTCCGGCAACCTTCGCGGAATCCTCGGAAGCCTCCTCGGAAGGCTCGCGACGGTTCCCGGAAGGTTCGCAGGAGACCAAGAAAGAATCTCAAGAAATAAAAAATGAAATAAAAAAAGCGCTGAAGTCCGTCAGTGATCTGGGGAAGTACGTGGATGTCAACGGCGAACATTACCGCCGGACCAAAAAGAAAGCGACCGACCTGTTCAACCGGTACGGGGCCGGAGTCAAACGCGGTACGAATCCGAGCCTGATCAACCGGTTCGTCGCGGGCTTCCTGCTCGGGATTCCGTTGATCACTTTCGAGGAACTGGAAGACCAACTCAAGCAGGCCGAGAGGGAGCACCTGGAGTACGAAAGCTGGCGCGGCTTCGGCAAGCGAACGGGAATCCGCAGGCCGTTCGTCCGCATCGCCCACTACCTCCAGCAATGTTTCGAAGCGGATCATTGGACCTGGACGAAACTCGCCCCACCGCTCACGCAACGACTGAACGCGGCCCATCGGGCTTTGCAAGACAACCTGCCGCACGCCGATGCCGACCGCACGGCGCTTCCCGCACCGGCGCGTTCGTCCCTCGCAACACCGGGAATGCCGACACTGCCGCCGGAGCATCCGCCGCCCGACGGGAAGCCATCGATCCCTTCGTGGATCGGCCACATGATCGACGAGTCCGGGATCGGCCGCAGGCCGCCCAAACCGCCCCCGCCGATCAGGGACCCCGGCGGACAATGACCCATTGCAGACCCCGGATAAAAAATGGAAAAGGGGCGATTAGCGGAAGCCTCGTTTTACTGGCCTGCTGAAAAATTTTGGCCTGTAGCGGCGACCGGGCGTAGCGTAGCGAAACCAAGGAAGCCGCGGCACGCGATCTGGCGGCATGAAACGGCGGGTCAAAATTTATACGCGGGTCTATAAGGGCAGCAAATTTTTGAGTACGTTAATTTTTTTGATGAAGATCGATAACCTTCTACCACAAACCATCCCATGAGTATCCATCATCCCCCGCGACAGCCCCGCGTTTTCGAAGACGTGGGGCGCGCCCAGACGGCCGCCGATTTCGAACCGCCCGATTGGAACGAGACGCGTTACATCGCCGCCGCGTTTGCGGACGAGGTTCGGTACTGGCAGCCCGGCGCCAAGAAAAAGAGTTTTGAAAACGGCGACATTTTCGCGTACCGGATACTGCCGGAAGTGGCGTCCGCAGATGACGCGGAATCGTTCCCGCCCGGCCGGCGGGCGGACGGCTCCCTTTCGGTCAACGCGGTCTGGCCGATCAACGTGATCGACAAGTTCGGGTTCGAACGCAAGATCAGTTTCATTCCGACCCTGCCGTACGTGCCGTCCAGCGGACGTTACGAACGGTACGCCGGCCCGTACGACAACCCCTACCGGCTCCTGACGACCTGGCTGTGGAACCACAAGGGGAAACGACTGCCGCAAGGGTGGACGCCGCTCGTGATGACGACGGACGAGATCGCCGAATACCGGAAACGGAACGGCCTGTGGAACGCATTCTTCTCGACGCTGCTGCTCCCGCTCCCGAAATTCCGGTACTTTTCGTACGCACTCCTTTACCGGGGGTACGACGCCGGGACGGAACGGGATTTCGAGTTCGACGGCGAGCCGTTCGGTGCGGGGCCGGACGACGGCCTGCAAATCGTTTCCGTCAATCAACAGGTTTACGAAGACCTGCGGCGCGAATACGGACGCAAAGCGCGGTCGGCGAGCGGCGGCGTCACCGACGAATTTTATTTTCCCGATCCCGCCGATCCCGGGCAGGGAACGATCAACCATATCCGGAACAGGAATTACCCGAATCCGGTCGACGGAAACGCCGGGAAGCCGGAAGGGTTCGGCTACTGCGCGGCCGTGGAAAGCCGTTATCATCGTTCGCCGGTCCAGTTCCAAGACGTGGATTTGCAACTGAACCCGTCGTTCCTCGACCGTTATTACGACCTGTGGCAACCGTGGCAGAAGATGCTCGAAGGAACGACCGGCATCGCGCAGGTCGATCTGATCGCCCGTTACGCGCCGGAACTGCGCGGGCCCTGCGAACGGGCCTGGGAACGGCATCCCGTCCTGATGGAAGCGTGGCAGGAAGCGTTCGCCGATGCGCCCGACGATTACGATTTCCATGAAACGCTCGCCCAGATTTTCGGAGCGAACGAGTGCGAACCCGCCGGCGTGCCGGAGAAAGGGACGGCCCGGCATCGTTTTGCGGAACCGGCGGCGAATGAGCCGGTCGAACAGATCGCCGAACCGGTCCTGGAGGAAATGCCGGCGCGTCGGCCGGTGCGCACCTTGTCGCGGATCGACATGCCCGACCCCTCGACCCCGACAGGCCGGTCGCGCCCGGCGAACGCGGTCGGTCCGCTTCAAGCGGTCGGCGAGCGGATGCGGGGCGGCCTGTTCCCGGAATCGGAGGAGTTCGGGGAACCGAACGGCGCGTTCGACGATACGGACCGAATGTTTCCGGCAGGGCCGTAATACGCTCAAAACGTTCCTCCCAAACACAAGAGAGTCAGTCGGGACCGGAAAAACAGGCGATTTAGGCAAATATACGATAATCTCCAATAATAGAGAAAGTCTGATCTCTCCGCGAAAACCATGTCGGGAGTCGAGCCATGATAAAAAAAGTCGCAGTGGCAACTCGCACGAATGAAAATAGGAACGATTTTGGGTTGGTCTTTTTGCATTTCCGGGCAAAATGATGCGTGTCGGCCGGCAATCCGCCGGGACCGTTCCGTTGGGATGACCTTTTTTCACGATGATCGACCGAGCCTCCATGCCCAGAGAGAAAGCACCATCAAACGAAATCATCGACAGCGATACCGTCCTGGTCGACGACCGGTGGCTATACCGCTGGTCCGGCGAAGCGCCGCGCGATTTCCTGTTGTATAAAACGATCTACCGGGCGTTGACGCCGGGCGACATCGCGGCCAACGGCTGGCAGGTGTTGACCCCGGCCGTGACCGAACTCGCGAAAAATCTGGACATCGGGACGACGGCGCCGCCGGTCGACTGGCTCAAACTGGACGCGGTCCCCACGCGACGCTGCCTGATCGGCGTTCATGCCGACCGAACGGTCGTCGCGGCCCGACCGCTCCACGCGGACCCCGGACCGTTCATCCCGCACCGCTTTTACGAAACGATTCGCAACAACCCGGAATGGCGCGACCTGCGCTTCGAGGGGAGTTACCGCCATTTGCTCGTCCGGTTCCATACCGGGCTGACGTTTTGCACGGATCGGCTCGGGCTGCTGTGCGATGTGGACTACGGGGTCCATTTCGGGATCGGGGGCGTTCATTCGCTCTGGTCGAACATACGGATCGGCGAAACGTCGATCGCGGTTCCGCTGCGCATCCGCGTTTCGGAATCGCTGATCGATCTGCCCGGCAAGGCGGAGTACCTGGCCCGGTTCGGCCAATCGTTCGTGGCGAAGCTCGGCGCCGCCTGGCTCCCCGTGCGGGACCAGGAGTCGCTTTGGGAGTTTGTCGTGTCGACGCTACAATCGGGAACCGTTCCGGCCTGGCGGCTGAACGAACTGAGGCGCGACGAACGACTCGCCGCCTGCGCCACGATGCTCGATCTGCTCCTGTTTTTGGCCGGAATGCTCCGATCGGGTCCGGCGGCGAAGCCGACGGACATGTTGAATTTATCCAGGAACCTCTTTGCCACCATCAATCGCCATGCCTGACACACTGACCGTTCCCGTCCGTCCCCTCAATCGACAACCCGTTACAAAAACAATGGCGCGACCGTCGACCGTATCGAGTCGGCCCGCGCCGGAAGTGCGGAGTCCCGACCGGCCGCCGTCGCCGATGATCGCCGAGGACCCGCGCCTGCTCAAACTCTGGCGGGAAGCGAACGAGGACGAACGCTTTCTCGGCGAGGCCCTGTGCCGACTCAACGCCCGGATGCAGGCGGACGGGATCGAAAGCTATTTCCGGTTCGCGGACCGCTGGTACGAGCGTTACCCGAAAGACGACGCCAAATATTACAAACGCGGCCGGAATTCGGTCGTCAAAGGCGCGGAAATCGGATCGTGCAAAAAGTCGATCGTCTACGCGATCCTGAAAACGATCAAGATTTACACCCGCGGTCATTACGCCGAACTGGCGGAACAAGCGGCCCCGAAAGGGATCGTCGTCGGCTGGTCGCAACTGCGCATGATCGCCGAACGGCTCGGCAAAAACGAACATCGCGTCGTCCGGCGCGAAGTCGAAGGGCAACTCGTGTCACGAAAAATGACGGTGCGCGAACTCAAGCGGCTGATCGACGAACTGGCGCCGGAGACCGTGACGGACCCGGAGGCCGGGGCCGCGGCGAAACCGGCCGAACTCACCACGCTGATCGCGTCGTTCAAACGGACCGCGAACCGGTTCCCGGCCTGGAAGCAGGCGATCACGCTTTGCGAAAACGCGATTCACGGCGACGATCCCGGTCAAACGAAAAAGGCGGGCGAGCAGGTCGAAAAAGCGTTGCAGGAATTCGACCGGATGCTGTCCTTCATCGACGAGAACCGGCCGTTCCTGGAAATGCTGCGCCGTCGGGTGGCCGAAACGCCCGAACCGGCCCGACCGGACACGGACCGGATCGCCCAAGCGGTGCGGGAACGCGTCGAACGCGAACGCCGATCGGGCCGGCTCAAGCTGGCCGGCGAGTTCGCGGACGACGAGGCGGCACCGAGAACGGTCCTGCGCGACGGGGACGAATATCGCGGCAAGCCGATCGCCCGTGCGGAAGACGAAGGCGACGCGTACGAATTCGACGGGACGGACGACGAGGACGAGTACGGGGAAGGGGGATGGGATGACCTGGACGAGGAAGACGATCCCGTCTTCACGGAGACCGGCGATATTCCCGAACGCTGAATTTCGGGCCGATCGCGCTATCGTTCCCTGTGACGGGGCGTTCGCGCCCGCAGACGTATTTTTATGCGAAATACTCCTATGAAACGGAAAGGGGGTGCATCATGTAACGGCAAGTCGGTCGCGACGTGAATCACGAACGGACGTCGCGCCGGTGTCCGCACTGCGGCGCGACTTTTTTACGCTCGATTCCTCGTATTCGTCTTCCATTCATCGCATCATGGTCTTCAATATCCGCGATCCGAAAACCTACGCCTCCGTTCATCCGCAGTATAACCTCATCAACGTCGCGTACCGGCTGTACGTCCAGATATTCGAGCGGATCGAACACAAACGGTATCCGCCCTATATCGAGACGTACCGGGAAGAACGCGGCGTCACCGAAGATCGGATCGTCGAACAACAGCGGCTGATCGCCGATTTGTTCGACGGGCTGTTCGCGAAGGCATACACGCGGGAACCGGGAACGAGCTATTTGCGGAAGGCGATGCGGGACTGCCGCTGGAGCGAGCGTTTCGACTGGGAGGCGATGGCCGTTTTCGACATGCTGGCCAGTCAGTCGCTGCTCGCCTACGCGTTCGGCGCGATCGCCGACCTGGTGAGCGGGGAGGATATCACGGCCCAGAACGCGGGCGAATTGCGCGCGATCGTCGACCGGCTCTGCCGACGCGCGGCGGATCGGATGACCGATCCGAACAGGCCGGAAACCGAAACGGGTTGAGAGTCCGTTTGATCGTTTGAACAATCACGGCGGCGGCGTTCTTTCGGGAGCGTCGCCGCTTTTCTTTGGGAGACACCACAACGCCCGATTGACGCCCATGAACACAACCGACATGCCGACAAAAAGAGATTTTCGACGCGCCCAGCGCATTCTCCGCAAAAACCCTTACGTCGTCTATTGGGATCGGGGAGACCGCCTGACGGAAGGAATGATCGCGCACTATGCGAACTCACCCGTAAAAAATCCGGCCGCGTGGCTGGAGGATTACTTCGGGGAAAATCTGCTCGATACGGACACGACGGATCATGTACGGGAAACGCTTTCCCGGGAAGGGTTCCGACCGGATCACATCGACCGCCTGATCAACGACGGCGACGTTTGCGGGGAAGTTCCCCTCGACTTCAATCTCGGCCATTTTCTCAAAGAAGACGTGTGCGTTCGTTTCGAACTTCTTTCCAACTACGATTGTTTCAACAGTTTCCATTTCGAAACGCGCGGATGGAAATTTTTGGAGGCGGGCGAAAATTATCTCGGCGACGTGTTCCGTGTATTGCACGTCGATCCGCGAACATTCCGTGAAACGTGGAAACAAGCCTTCGATTGGGAATTCAAGTTCGATCAGGAAATGGCGGAATCGATTCCGGCGGGAGAAGCGTGGATCGATTCCCGTCGATTTCTCGAAGAACTGGAGAATCAGTGTTCTCCCGCGACACTGCTGACACTGCCGGTCAGGATGCCCTTTCGCGATCTCGACCGGACCGTCTTCACCGTCGCGAAGGGCACCAAGGTCGGGTTCTATTCCTCGTGGCAAGGGGGCGGATCCCTCTTTGCCGGCACGACGCTCCGGGCCGTGACCATCGACCTGTCGCGGAAAGAGTATCCGTATTGGCGCATGCTGCCGGACTGTAGCGACGGTTATTCGATGAAAACATGCTACGGCGTCGGCGACGAGTTTTTTTCCGAAACCGGATCGGTGTCGACACGGGAATCCGTTTCGGATACGCCCTATGGACTTTCGGAGAAAAATTCGATCAGGGCCGACCAGCGGAAGGCTCGGTTTTAAGGCCCCAAAGGCTTGAACTCGGTTCGATTTTTTTGCTGAAGATAAATAAGTCCTTGAGCCGGTTACGACGCGCCGGGTATGAAGTTCCACACGGTGTGGAACTTCGCGTTCTCCAAGGGCGTCGTTTTTCATGTTCAACCTTCACTTCAAGAGACCGTTTGATGAAGAAAAAACATATCGTCGTGTTGGCCGCCACCTATGCCCCGTTCGAACGGACGGCGGATTTGGAACGGGGCCTGGTCCCGATCGAAGCACCCCGGAACTACGTCGATCCGGTCAAGAAGGAGCACTACATCCGTGAAGAAAACGCCAGGCGGGACGGGGTCCTGGCCACCCTGTGGCCGCTGAAAACCTTCGAGTCGCTGCGTGTCTGTTATTATGACGGTTCGCCCGGGGAACCGCAGGTCGTCCTATTCGATTCGATCGGGCCGGACACGGACATCGCCGGCGCACTCGCTCCGATCGCGTCGGCACTCGAAGCGGCCGTCGAGGCCGATGAAACCATCCAATTCGTCGGAGTCGGCGTCCGGGACATCCTGCGGATCCTGCGGACGCGTTACGCGGATGCCGGACTGGTGCCGTACCCGTGGATTTCGGAGCAGCGTAACGTGATCGACCCGGTCGGGATGCTCGATACCGAGAAGATCAACAAGCACCTCGATCCCCTGTACGTACTCCGACAAAGCGGGATCGCCATGCCGGACGATTACCGGCCGGGACAATCGAGCATCGACGATTGCAACGTCGCGATCCGTTCCTACAATGCCCTCTGCCGTACACGATCCCAACCGGAACTCGCCCTGTAACAAAAACGAAACGATGGAACTTCTGCATGTCGACGACGTCCGGCCCGCCTCGGACAGGCCGGGCCGAAGCGTGAAACGGTTGTTCGGCTCGATTCGCGATTTCGACGAACTGGTCGCCCGATTCACGTTCTACGTCCCGGTCGTTCATCACCTGATCGGCGACCGGAACCGGGTCGCGATCTCGACCGACATCGTGTCGCATACGCTCGCCCACGTCATGCGGGAGCATCCGCTCGTCATCAGCGACCTGCCCCGATCCGTATTCCGGTTCGACGAACGGCTCGTGCTCGCCGCAGACCAACGGTCGCTTGGCCGAACGCTGCACGCCGTACCGACCGAGGTCTGGAATCAAACGATTTCACGCCTGCGGGTATTGACCGTGTTCGACCACACGACCGGCCGGTTCTGCGTCCTGACCCCGCATGTCCGGGGCATCCGCAATCCGATCGGCTCGCATGAAGAACTCGAACTGCCCGTCCAATTCGTCCATTGTTACGGGAATCGGGAGACCTGGATATTCACGGACGACGCGATACCGCTGCTCTCCTATCATCCGCCGGTCCGGGAGTTCATGGAACTCGCCGCTCGGGTGCTGCGGACCCTCGAAGAGCGACGGGGGACGCCGAAGGAGGAGGCCGTCCGGAAAGCGACCGAGGAGATGGAACGCGAACAGGGTGTTGCGCACATGCTCGCGATCCAGCGGGAGAACGGGTTGTACGATAAAATTTCCACGCCTTTGAACGAGTCCCGAATCGATGAACGATATCGAAACGAATGCCGCGACCTCATCCGGTTCTACGAGTCCGTCTTCGGGACCGCTTGAAATCGTCGAACAACTACCCGCCGTCATCACGATCGTCCGCTACATCGTGATCAGTATGCCGTTCGGAACGCCGCCGAAAGCGATTCACGCGTACAACGACAAGGATGTCTGCAAACTGATCCGCGACCTGTGTGCGCAAAACGACCAGCAGTACCTGTTCGTCATCCGCAACGGGGAACTGGGCAAACTTTATCGTACCCAACAAGGACTCGGCGTCCGGTTCCCGGAGGCCGGGCTGAAACTGAAAGTCCGGCTGCCCGAACGGTTCGGGCCGATTACCGACAACTGGATCGGGGATTAGTGAATCACGAGTGGTGAATAGTTTCTTTTCCTCGCTCTTCACTATTCTTTATTCACTATCAACTATTCACTCTCCACGACCTCCTATGCCCTTTATTACGGAAGACGACGACGGCGACGACGGCGTGACAGCACTCACGAGCGACCGGGCGAAACGGGAATCCGCGAAGAACGTGCTGACAACGCTCCATAACGATCTGTCCCATCCGCAAATGTACGTCCAGGAAGTCGACCCGGAAACGGGGTTTCCGATACGGAAAACACTCGTCCCCGGCGGCCTGGAGTATTTCAACGACAACGCCACCGGCCGGCCGGACGCGGTCGCATACGATATCGACGCGATCCTGTCCGGCGACGTGTCGGTCGAGGACGCGATGGCCACGATTTCCGGCCCGAAACGTGCCGCGCCGCCGAAATCGCCGGGAGCCGCGCCGTCTCCGGCCGTACCCGCTCCCTCGTCCGGACTCGATGAAACGTTGCGATTGCTCGGGTTCGATTTTCTCCATGCGGCGCCGACCATGCCGACAAAGCATGTCCGGATCGCCTTCACCGGTATGGCGACGTTCCAGGTCCCCTTCGCCTGCCATGCGATCGTCCGGACGGAATCGCTCGTCGTTCTCGTTACGGATAAACGGAGCGTTCCGGCGGCGGGCGAAATGGACTTCAACGTTGATCGCGGGGCCGTCCAGGTCTCGCTGATCTGTCCCGATCAAGCTCCCGTTCCGATCGTCGCGCCGGTCCCGCGGACCGTGTCGTTCGAAATCGGCATCCTCCGCTGCACCCTGTTCGCGAAACGTTTTTGAATCTCGATATGGGCATCCTTTCCCATCATTCGGCCTGGGCGCCGGGCCCGCAAGCGAAACCGGATCAGCTTTCGGGCGATCCGACGCTCGACTTCGCGCGCTTCGCGTCCCCCTGGGTATCGAAGGGAACCGTTTCGGGAACGGTCAATATCCGGCAGATGTTCGATTTCGGCGAAATGTTGTGGATACACGATCCGACGTTTCGCCAGGCGATGAAACGCCTGATCGGTTACTTCCTGACCGACATCGAGTTCTACGACCCGAAACATTCCGGCGAATTGAAAGAGGAGGATATCAACAACTACCGGGAAGTGCTCGTCGACCAACTCAAAATCAAAGCGGTCATCTATGCCGCATTGTGCAACCTGTTCGCGAACGGGAACGTCCTGATGTCGATGCTCCCGCCGATCCTGCGACGGATGCAATGTCCGACCTGCAAGACGATCCACCCGGTCGACGTGGTCGCCTCGCCGGATAACCCGGAGTTCCGGTTCAAGTACCATGCGCAGGGCATGCGTTTCGAGGCGACCTGCCGACAGTGCGGTTATCGCGGGCCGTGGGTCGTCTACAACATGAAAGCCGATTACCGGCGGAACGTCGTCGTCCAGTTCTGGAACCCGAAAGAATTCATCCTGCATCACGATCCGTTCAGCGATCGACGCCTGTTCACCTGGCAGATTCCGTCCCCTATCCGCAAACGTGTCCAGGACGGCGATCCGCTGCTGTTGTCGTCGATGCCGATGACGCTGCTCCAGGCGATCGGCGAGGAAAAAGATTATCGGTTCAACGACAGGACGATTTTGCATCTTCGCGAAACGACGCTGGTCGGCCAGAACACGGGCGGCTGGGGCATTCCCGAATCGGTTTACGGGTACGGCATGTCCCGTTACGTGTTCGGGCTGCGCAAGATGAACGAAATCCTCGCCTCCGACTACATGATCCCCGTCCGCGTCTGCTCGCCGTCGAAGGCGACCGACGACGGTGGCTTCTCGACCGTCGATACCGGCTGGACGCAGGATATGACCGACTGGAACCGGCAGATCAAGGGAATTTTCGCGCGGCATCGGCTCGATCCCGCGGCCGTCCATACGATCGGGTTTCCCATTGAATACCAGGTACTCGGCGGGGAAGGGAAAAGTCTCGTTCCGGGCGAACTGCTCCTCCAGGGCGAGGACATGCAACTCAACGCGAACGGGATTCCGACGCAACTCTATCGGGGCGACCTGACCGTCCAAACCGCCCCGATGGCGGGCCGGCTTCTCGAATCGCATTGGCAGGCGATTCCCGGCACGATCAATACGATCCTCGGTTGGGTGGTCTTGCAGGCGACCCCGGAACTCGGCTGGAAACCCTGCGGCGTCCGGATTCAACCGTCGAAGTTCGCGGACAACATGGAACAACTCATGCTGCTGCTCCAGATGGTCGAGAGCGGCGCGGTCGCCCGGTCGACGGTGCTCGGAAAACTCGGACTCGATAAGAGCGAGGAGGCCCGCAAACAGGTCGACGAGGCGACCTTTGAAGCGGAACTGGAAGCGAAACAGCAGCAGGAACTCGACAAGATGATGGCCGGCAGCACCGCGCTCCAGCAGGCGGTCGACGCCCAGCGGGCGGCGATGGCCCCGGCCATGCAACAGCAAGCCGGTGGCGGAGGCGACCCGAATGCGGCGGGCGGGGCCGTGCCGCCCGCCGCCGATCCGCTCGCGGCGATCATGGCCAGGATCGAGCAGTTCGGCAGTCCCGATACGCCCACGACCGCGCAGGAGATGATCGCCGTCGCCCAAGAGGCCGCGGCCGTCTTCATCAACCTGCCCGAGATGGAGAAACGTCAAAAATTGCGCGAGATCGAGACCGTGAACAAGACCATGAAGGAACTGATCACCTCCATGATGACCGAGACGCGCGACGCGCAAAACAAGCGGTTCATCGCGCAGGGACAACAGGCGATGGGTCGCCCCTGAACATTTTTTACCGGAATATCCCTACGAATCATGAAGAAACGGATTGTCGCGATTTATGCGAACTACAACGCCTCGGAACAAACGCTTTGCGCGGAGTTTCTCGCGGCCTATATCGTGAAATGCTATCGGTTCGTCCGCTGGTTCGTGCCGGAAATCCCGAAACCGGGCGGCCGGTTCCACGGGTTCAGCCACCAGTGGGATGCCGAAGTCGTTCCCTGCAAAGGACGCGCGTTCCGGCAAAACGCCGCGCTCTGCGATACCTGCTTCTTCTTCGAGCCGAACGACGCCCTGTTCGATGCGCTGCCCCCGAACGCCGTGACCGCGTACGTCGTCGATCCGGGCAACCGGAAACCGGACACGATCGCGTTTGAAAAACGCTGTACGTATACCCTGCTCGCGAGCGACCGTTGGCTCGACCGCCGCGATACCGGCCGGAACGCGTTGGTCTGGCCCTACGATCCGTCCGTCCAGTGCATCCCGCGAAGCGATCTCGATTACGAACGCGAGCCGCGTCTGTTCTTTCCGGCGTTCGGGCTGGACGGCCCGGACAGGCAATTCGTCCTCCAGGTCGCGGACATCGTCAAACGTTGCAAGCCGAACGCCAGGACCGTCGTCGGCTATTACGATGCCGTTGCGGCGTCGGGGCCGGGCAACGATGCCCGGACGGACGATTGGCGGCTGATCCGCTATTTGCAGAACAGCGACTGGATCGTCGACCTCAATCCCAGGCCGCTCTACGGGCTGTTCGCGGCCTGCGCGGGTGGCTACGGGCACCAGTGGGCCGGCTTCGATCTCGCGCCGAACAGCGACGATTGGAACGCGTCGCGCCGCCTGTTGATTACTCAGCCGGTCGTGCGGAACGAGTCGGGCGAACGAGTCCTGCCCGATCTCGAAACAACGGCGACCCGGCTCGTCGCCCGGCTCGACGTCCCGTTCCAATCGGCCGACGAACGGCACCGCTGCTGCGGCGTGTGGGATCACCGCCGGGCCGAATACCTGCGTGTGACGAATCTCGTACTCGGCGTACGAACCAAGTATTGATCGATCGTTTTCATTACCCATCCCTCGAACAAAAGGAAAAAAACATGTCCAACAACCTCGTTTCCGATTTCGAACATTTCAGCGATCCCGACAAGGACGAACAGGACACGGACGCCCGCGACGACATCGCGGAACCGACCGCGTTCCGGCTCGGCGTCGTGGGCGTCGGCCAGTGCGGCGGCAATTTCGCCGCCCAGTTCCACGAGACCGGCTACCGCCGCGTCCTGCTCATCAATACGGCGCAGACGGACCTCGATTCGATCAAACTGCCCGTCGCGAAACTCCTCCTGGCAAAACGCGGTGCCGGCAAAGACCGGGATTTCGCGCGACAGTGCGCCGAAGAATCCGTCACGAAAATTCGGACGAAAATAGCGGGCGTGTTCCGGGACAGTGTCGATAAGATCGTCGTCTGCATGGCGCTCGGCGGCGGCACCGGCTCGGGGGCCGGGCCGAAGGTCGTCGAGATCGCCAAGGAGTACGTCCGGGAAAACGGCGGGAACCCCGCGAAGGACGTGATCGTCGTCATGGTCATGCCCGAACCGAGAATCGACGGGCCGCGTATGTGCCATAACGCGCTCAAAGCCTATGCGGAACTCGAAAAGAGGGACGTCGTCCGGATCGTCGTCGACAACGCGAAAGTCGCGAAAGTCGTTAAGGCGGGTTTCGAGGACCAGCAGGACGCGATGAACCACTGGGTTGTACGAACCTTCCATCGATTCAATCATTACGCTGCCGTCGACAGCCGGTTCGGAAATTTCGACGGCAAGGACATGGACGACGTCCTCGCCCGCGGCCGGATCATCTTCTCGGCCTTCGCGATCGACGAACTGGACGACCGGTACGATGTCGGGGAGACCATGGCGAAGCACCTGGCCCGATCCCTGTTCGCGGGCGCGAAATTGGAAACGGCCGATACCGGCGCCTGCGTCATGATCCTCAATCGTGCGAAGATCGCGAACAAATCGACGGACGATATTTCGAACGCCTTCGAAACGCTCAACGGCATCATGCGGCCGAGCAGTACGCTCCATCGCGGTATCTATCTGGAGGATTTCCCGGCGAAACCGGACGGCACCGCGCCCGGCGCGATGTTCTGTTATGTCATGCTCGGCGGACTCGATCATCCGCTGGAAACGCTGAACTCCCTCTACGTGAAAGCGTGCTGTTTCGACAAGACCTACGGGTCCTTGTCGGCCTATTTAAGCGAATAAGCCGCGATTCGCCCTGGTCGTCGCCTGCCTCGAAGAGGTCGGGAGACAATCGGCGAGTCGCGGCTCGCGACCCGGCTTCCCACCCGGATACGATCGGGCGGTTCGACCGTCCCGGTTTGGCTTGTCTCGAACCGCATCGAAGGAAGGGGCGGAGCGCCCCGGTGGATATTCATGAAAGAAAACGGAGGGACGACCATCGGGAGTCCCGGTTCAAACCGTTTGAGGTTGAATCCGTCCCTGTTTTTTCATGATGCCCCAAAACCCTTTCGATGGTCGTACAGTGGGAACGGAAAGACAACTTGCAGAAAGGTGGATCACCATGACTGCCATCCTTCACGGACTTTTCCTTTGGATGACCGACGAGACCCTCCGGCTCATGGGACTCAAGTGAGTACCGGCCGGACGGGCTGACGGGCGGGGTGCGGGAATACGGCATCCCGCTTGTTTTATAATGGGGCCATGTTACACAATCCGCTCCGTCAAAAACTGAAATGGCGCGTCGCCGCCAAATTGCCCGGCCCGCAAGGCTGGGACAAGATGAAGGTCGTCGATCAAGGCCTCGCTCCGCTCGACAAGGAGGACGAAACGGCGATCCCCGACCGGGTTCGGAGCAACCCGTTCCTGCGCGGCGTGTGGCTCCGTGCCTTCGCGAAGGCCGGTGTTCCGGTCACGGAACAGAAAACTGCGGCCGTGCCGTGGAACGCCATGAAATCGTTGTGGAATTCGATGCGGGGAACCGGGGCCGGTTCACGATCTGTTTCAGAAATGGCGAACCGGTTCGGAAAAAAGGGCTTGAACCCGAACACGCCGCTCGGCAAACTGCTCCACGAGTCCGCGGAGGGCGGCGTCTATAACGGCATGACGCACCAGATCGGTCCGGCCTTCGGTCGCGCCTTCGGCGGCGCGTATATCGGGCACCAGTTCGATGCCGACGACGAAAACGCGACGCCCTGGGGCAGCCTGATCGGCGGCGTGGCGGGGCTTTCCAGTCCGGCGGCGGTACGGAAAATGTTGGGAAATCGTCACGCCCCGAAAGGGTCGTTACGTCGTCTGTTCGGCGACCGCACGATCTCGCGCCGCATGGTCAACGATCCGCTCAACCGGGTCATGCTCTCGGCGGGAACGGGCGACCTGATCGACCGTGGTGCCGGGGCACTCGGATACGATACGGGCGGCTGGGGCGAACGGATCGGGATCATGGGCGGGCTGGCCGGCGGTTCCCGGCCGCTGGTCCAGGCTCTTTCCAGTCGCTACAAACCGGTCGCGGCCACGATGAATGTGCTCGGCAAGACGAGGCTCGGTCGTGGTTTCGCCAGCGCACAACAGGGAGGTTTTACCCACCTGCCCGCCTATCTGCTCGGCTCACCCTACGTGACGGGCGGCGGACTCGGCGCGACGGTCGGCATGATGACGCACGGGGCCGTCGACGCGACCCTGGGCGAACGCGTACGCAATCTCGCGGAAAAGAAAAAAATGCTGTCCGGGGCGATGAACGCACCGGAAATGGAACCGGCGAAAAAAATGATGGGAGACATGCTCAAACGGATGTACGGTCCCGAGGCCAAGTTTTACGATCCGGACGGAACGCCGTCCAAGGAGGCCATCCATTTGATCCGGCAACTCGGCCGACATGGTATGATGCAACTCCAGAA
>QMCE01000320.1_pt1 | contig 23571 bp, 18 predicted proteins | sample 1821851 | NCBI WGS metagenome assembly QMCE01 (sample SAMN09453174, study PRJNA476694) | Termite gut metagenome, whole genome shotgun sequencing project. | isolation source: worker | host: Odontotermes sp. | place: South Africa:Pretoria | collected 2016-01-28 | reverse complement strand
AGGAAAGCCGCATCGTCTACCAGGCCCTCCTGCCCTGGCTGCAACAGCACCCGGGCAGCTACTCCATCGCCCTCAACCTGGGCGGCGGCTCCACCGAACTCATGATCCTCCGGGGCGACGACCTCCAGACCGGCGGCTCCCGGCGCCTCGGCACCTCGCGGCTGTTCCACTCCTCCGGCGCGGGCCTGAGCAGCCAGAGCCGCATCGAGCGCCTGCAAGCCACCGCCGCCAACATCGTCCGCTCCTCCAGGGATTCCTACCAGGAATACGCCATCTCCCATTTCTTCCTCGTCAACCGGATGCTCTACCGCGCCTTCCGGGGCGACAAGGCGGCCCGGGCGCACGATCACGATTTCGTCATCCCGGCCGAGGCGCTGCGCCGGCGGGTGAAGAAGGCGACGGCGCTCAGCCCCCTGGAAGTCGGGGCGCTCTTCACGATGGGACTGGCGGAGGTGGAGACGCTGATCCCGGCGATGGTGATCCTGGACAACTTCGTGGAGGCGGCGGAGGTGGAGGAGGTGACTTTCACCGACACCGAGATGCTCTCGGGGTTGATGCGGGAAATGATCATGTCCCTGGGGGGGGAGAACCCGCTGATGTCGTTCCGCCGGCAGATGGTGCGCTCGGCCAGGGCGGTGGGGGAGCAGTATTCCTACGACCGCACCCACGCGAGGCTGGTGACGCAGTTCTCCCTCGTCCTCTTCGACGCGCTCCGCGACATGCTCGACCTCGGCGACAAAGACCGGCTCCTGCTCGAACTCGCCGCCGTCCTCCACGACATCGGCATGTACGTGAGCGAGCACCACCACCAGCGCCACGGCGCCTATCTCGTCAAGTGGTCGAACATCGTGGGGCTGAACGAGAACGACCGGCTGCTGACGGCGCAAATCGTGTATTTCCACCGCCGCGAGCTGCCGTCGCGGGATCATCCCGACTTCATGGCCCTGCGCCGGGAGGAGAGGCTCCGGGTGAGCAAGCTGGCGGGGATGCTCCGGCTGGCGGACGTGCTGGATCGCGGCCACCGCCAGAGCGTCAAGGATCTGCGGGCGGAGGTTGCCGGCGAAAAGCTCATCCTCTATCTTCAAATCGCCGGCGACATGGGGATAATCATGGACGAGCTCCCGAAAAAAGCGGATCTCTTGCAGCAGGTGACAGGGCTGCAGGTGGTGCTGCGGCGGGAGATGCCCACGGAAATTCCTGCGTTCTAGGTCACATCGCTTTCACAGGAGAAGCTCTTGCGATTCGACTTCTACGATCAAACAGCGGTCATCACCGGCGGCACCCGCGGCATCGGCCGCGCGGCGGCGGAAGCGTTCCTTGCCGCCGGCGCCGACGTCATCTGCCTCTACGCCGGCGACGACAAGGCGGCGGAGGAGATGCGGGCCAGCCACGAAAACAGCGGCGGCCTGAGCGTCCGAAAGCTGGACGTCGCCGACCCGGGCGCGGTCCGCGAGTTCTGGCGCCGCCTGGAGGAGGAGGAGATCGCCCCGCAGATTCTGGTGAACAACGCCGGCATCCGCCGCGACGCCGTCCTCGCCATGCTGCCCGAGGACGACTGGAAGCGCGTGCTGGACGTGAACCTGGGGGGCGTCTTCGCCATGTGCAAATACGCCGTGCAGGGCATGAGCGGCCGGCGCTACGGGCGCATCGTCAACCTCACCAGCCCCAGCGGGAAGATGGGCTTCGAGGGCCAGGCGAACTACGCCGCCTCCAAGGCCGGCATGGTCGCCCTCAGCAAATCACTGTCGAAGGAGGTGGCGAGGCGCAACATCACCGTCAACTGCGTCTCGCCCGGCTTCATCGACACCGACTTTATCCGCGATCTCCCCGAGGATCAGGCCCGGGCCTACAAGCAGACCGTCCCCATGCGGCGCTTCGGCAAGGCGCAGGAGGTGGCCGACGCCATCCTCTTCCTCGCCTCCCGCGAATCCGCCTACATCACCGGCGCGACGCTGGACGTGACGGGCGGCCTGTGACGGGGAAGAAGAAGAGCCGCAATTTCCGGAGCATTTGCGCCATGAACGAAGACATCGCCGCCGCCATTCCCCACCGTCCGCCGTTCCTGCTCGTGGACGAGGTGGTGGAGCTTGGCCCCGACTCCATCCGCGCCGCCTATACCCTCCGGCCGGACGACGAACTCTGGTCGCGCGTCTACGCCGGCCATTATCCCGGGAACCCCATCACCCCGGGCGTCCTCCTCTGCGAGACGCTCTTCCAGACGGCGGCCGTGCTGCTGCGGGACATCGCGAAAACGGACGCGCTCCCCGGCGTGCCGATGGTGACGCGCATCCAGAACGTCAAGTTCAAAAGCGTCGTCCCCCCGGGCAGCCGCCTCGACATCGACGCCGCCCTCACCGAACGCCTCGCCAACGCGTTCTTCCTGAAAGGCAGCATCCGCTGCGGCGGCAAGACCGTCCTCCAGGCGGAGTTCGCCGTGGCGATGGCCGAACCGGGGAACCGCGCATGAACGACCCGCGCCGGGCCTTGGCGGATGTCTTCGGTTTCACCTCGTTCCGCCCGCATCAGGAGGAAATCGTCGCCGCCATCGCGCGCGGGCGCGACGTCTTCGCCGTCATGCCCACCGGCGGCGGCAAATCCCTCTGCTACCAGCTTCCCGCCGCGATGGCCGGCGGCACCGCCGTCGTCATCAGCCCGCTCATATCGCTCATGAAGGATCAGGTCGACGCCGCCAACGCCAACGGCATCGGCGCGGCGAGCCTGAACAGCACGCTGGGAGAGACGGAGCGGCGGGCCATCTACTCCGCCGTCCGCGGCGGCGTGATCAAGCTCCTCTACATTTCCCCCGAGCGCTTCAACTCGCCCGGCTTCGCCGATTACCTCCGCACCCTGGACATCTCCTTCTTCGCCGTGGACGAGGCGCACTGCATTTCCGAGTGGGGCCACGATTTCCGCCCCGACTACCTCTCCCTCTCGGCCATGACCCGGGACTTCCCGAAAACCCCCGTCGCCGCCTTCACCGCCACCGCCACCCCGCGCGTGTCGGAGGACATCGTCCGGCGCCTCGGGCTGCGGGATCCGCACCTGACCCGGGCGTCCTTCAACCGCCCGAACCTCACCTACCGGATTCTGCCGAAGGAGCGGCAGGTGGAGCGGCAGATCGCCGCCTTCATCGCCGCGCGGGGGGAGGAACCGGGGATAGTCTACCGCACGACCCGGAAGTCGGTCGACGCCACCGCCGCCTTCCTGCGCCAGCACGGCGTGGACGCCCGCGCCTACCACGCCGGGTTGGGCGACAACGAGCGGAAGGACGCGCAGGAATCGTTCCGCCACGATCGCTGCCGGGTGGTGGTGGCGACGGTGGCCTTCGGCATGGGGATAGACAAGCCGAACGTGCGCTATGTCGTGCACGGCGATCTGCCGAAGAACCTCGAAGGCTATTACCAGGAGACGGGCCGGGCCGGCCGCGACGGCGATCCGGCGCAGTGTCTGCTGTTCCACGGCCCCGCCGACATCATGCAGCTCCGGCGCTTCAACGAGGGGGTGACGGATCCGGTGGCGCGGCAGGCGGCGGAGGAGCAGTTGCGGCGGATGGCGGCGTTCGCGCGCTCGGGCCGGTGCCGCCGGGCGGAGATTCTGGGCTATTTCGGCGAGACCTATCCGGAGGACAACTGCGGCGGCTGCGACATCTGTCTGGGCGAGGCGGAGACCGTGGACGCGACGGTGGCGGCGCAGAAGGCGCTGTCGGCGATGGCGCGGACGGGCGGGCGGTTCGGGGCGGGGCATCTCGCCGACATTTTGACCGGGAGCAGGACGGAGAAGGTGGCGCAGCGGGGGCATGATCGGCTGCCCACGTTCGGGGTGGGGAAGGATCAGCCGAAGGCGTATTGGCGGCGGGTGATCCAGACGTTGGTGGACAAGGGGCTGGCGGCGGTGGAGGAGGGGTTGTACCCCATTCCGGCGGCGACGGAGAAGGGGTGGGAGGTGATGCGGGGGGAGAGGCGGTTCACGATGCTGAAGAGCGCGGAGCCGAGGGAGGAGGAGGGAGGGGGAGTCCTGCGGGCGCGGCGTTCGGGCGCTCCGAAGCTGGACTACGACGGGCCGTACGACGAGAAGCTGTTCGACCTTCTCCGCCGGCGGCGGAGCGAGGTGGCGGGGGAGAACGGGGTGCCGGCGTATGTGGTGTTTCCCGACCGGGCGCTTCGCGACATGGCGCGGCTGTATCCGGAGACGGAGGAGCGGATGTTGTTGGTGAGCGGGGTGGGGCAGCACAAGTTGCGGCAGTATGGCGGCGTGTTCATGGAGGTCATCGCCGGGTATTTGGCGGAGCATCCGGACCGGAGGCCGTCGAAAGCGGCGCCGGCGGCGGCGACTCGGGAGGCGCGGCCGGCGGCGGTTGCGGGGCGGGAAGCGGCGCCGCCGCGGCCGGCGTTGCCGCCCGGCGTGACGGCGACGGAGGCGGCGACGCTGGAGTTGCTGCGGCGCGGGTTGAATGCCCGGGAGGCCGCGCGGGAGCGGGGGCTGCAGGTGGGGACGGTGTTGACGCATATGGAGAAGTTGGCGGCGGCGGGGGAGCGGTTTGCGGCGGAGCAGTTTATGGAGGGGGAGCGGTTTCGGGAGATTGCGGAGTATTTTGATAAGAGCGGCGGGTGGGCGCTCAGGCCGGTGGTGGAGTTGTCGGGGGAGGGGGTGACGTATGACGAGGCGCGGTTGGCGCGGATTTTTTTGACGCGTCAAGGGTAGGACCCAAATGCAAGGGGTAAAACCATCGCCGCGCAGTCTCCCCGACCCGACACCATACGCCACGGGGTGGACCTTGTCGGTCCACCCCGTGGTTTTTTCAGGAGGAAGCCGCGTTACAGCAGCGGCACATCCAGGTCTTCCGGCATGTTGTGCCAATACGCGCGCCAGCCGAGATAGGTGGTCGCGGCTTCGTGGAGGATGCGGGCGGTGCGGGTGCGGGACATCGCCACGTGGTGCTCGAAGCCGTTGGCGCAGAGGAAGCGGAAGAGCTTGCGCATCTTCGGCACGCCGCACACCGCAATGCCGCCGTCCATCGCGAACGGCTTGTCGATAAACTCGCCCTCGCCCACGTACGCCTTGATATACCCCCCCGTATCCTCGGTCGACAGCCGGAAAAACGTCATCGCGCCCGGCCGCACCTTCCCCTTCACCGCGCCGAAACAGACCTCCGCCCCGATGGAGCTGGACAGGACGCCCATCACCCCCACCGTCGGCTTCACCCCCATGAACCCGGCCGGATAGTTGCCGCAATGGGTGCTGACGCACACGTCCGGCTCGTCGCCGTAATTGTTGTTCCAGTCGAGAAGCGCCGCCGGCTGCCCCGACGCCAGCGCCAGCGCCAGCATGGACACCGCCCCGGCGACGTCGCCCTCGCAGGCGGAGGGCTTGAGCCGATCGGACATCATGCTCTGGGTCAGGCACGAGCCGCAGCCGAAATTGTTCTGCAGCGAATCCCAGCACTGCACCGCCGTCGCGTCCAGCCCGTTGTCGCGGACGAAACGCTCCACCGCGACGGTGTATTTGACGATCTTCTCAAGCGCCTCCGGCTTTGGGTCCATGTCGGCGTAGGCGCGGATTCTGTCCAGCGTCTCCCGGTAGTCCCCTTCGTCCGTCCCCACCTGTTTGGCGGCGGCGATGATGACGGACATGTCGACCGGGATGACTTTGATGCCGCTGGCCTGCAACAGCTTTTCGCTGCAACGGACGGTCTGGAACGCCGCCGGCCGCGTGCCCAGCATCCCGATTTTCGCCGACGACAGCCCGCGAACGGTGCGGCACAGGGCGGCGAAGTCCTTGAGATCCTGCTTGAAGCCGTCCCCGGCCACGGCGCAGGTGTGCAGCGACGTGTCGGTGAAGGGGATGCCGTACTGGCGGAGATTGTTGCACACCGACAGTTTGCCGCAGAAGGCGTCGCGGCGGCTGGCGAGATCGACCTTGTCCACCTCGTCGTCCGACGCCTGCACCAGCGCCGGCACGCGCAGCCCGGACTGGCGGATGGTCTCCGCCACCGCCTGCTCGTCGCCGAAGTTGGGGAGGAGGACCACGATGCCGTCGATGTCCTCGCGGCGGGAGCGGAAGAGGGCGGCCAGCTTCGCGGCGTCCTCCTGCGTCTCGATCGCCCCCGAGGCGGTGGCTTCCGGCGGCAGCGTGACGCACTCGATGCCCAGGCCGTCCAGCGCCTTCGCCAGCGCCTCGCGATCCCCTACCGCCAGTGTGGGGTTGAAAAAGCCCCGGACGCCGATGATGACGCCGAACACGATTTTTTTCCGCATGATGTCCACAGGTTGCTTCCTCCTCTGAATAGGCTCTCTCTCGGAATACGCTCCGGTTACAGATTGGCCATCGCCGAACGCCTTTGGATCTCCGCCTGCACCTGGTCGAGGACGACGGCCGCGATGATGACCACGCCCTTGATGACCGTCTGCCAGAATTCCGACACCCCCATCATCACCATGCCGTCGTTCAGGACGCCGATGGTGCACGCGCCCACCAGCGTGCCGCCGATGGTGCCGCGCCCTCCGGCGAGGGAGGTGCCGCCCAGGACCGCCGCCGCGATGGCGTTCATCTCGTAGGAGGTGCCGGTGGCGGGGTGGGCGGCGACGAGTTCGGAGGTGACGATGAGGCCGACCAGGGCGGCGGTCATGCCGGAGATCATGTAGACCCGGATCGTCACTTTCCTGACGTTGACGCCGGAGAGCCGCGACGCCGTTTCGTTGCCGCCCACGGCGTAGACGTGGCGGCCGAAGGGGGTTTTCCGGGCCAGATAGATGAAGAAGACGGCGAGGGCCGCCGTTATCCAGACGCTCAGGGGGATGCCGGCGAGGCGCGCGGCGCCGAGAATCGGGAAGCCGGTCGTGTTGTGATCGGCCGACCCCTGGAGATTCGGGAAGGTGGCGCCGTTCGAGCGGAGGAGGGCCAGGCCGCGGGCGATATACATCATGCCCAGGGTGACGATGAAGGGGGCGACGGCGAACTTGGTGATTATCCAGCCGTTGGCGAAGCCGATGAGCATCCCGAGGACGATGGCGATGAGCATAATGGCGGGGACGCCGAAATAGACGGTGATCCCGAGGAAATCCAGCCGCAGCCCCTCGTGGATAAGCCCGCCCGCGATCATCCCGGCCAGCCCCACGACGGAGCCGATGGAGAGATCGATGCCGCCGGTGAGGAGGACGAACACCAGCCCCATCGCGAGAATGGCGTTCACGGCGATGTGCTTGGCGAGGATGGGGATGTTGCCGTAGGTGAGGAAGTTCGGGACCATCACGCTGAAGAAGACGCAGAGGAGGATCAGGACCCCGAAGGTGCGGAGCCGGATCAGGAGGTTCATCATGGAGATGCCGCTTTTTCTCGTGTCGCTCATGGGAATCAAGCGCCTTTCCGTCAATGCTTCTTGGAGCCGGAGGCCATGAGCAGCTTGGCCTGGCTCAGTTCGTGCCGTTCAAATTCGCCGGCCAGGCGGCCCTTGTTCAGGACCAGCACCCGATCGGGGATGGTGAGCATTTCCTTGAGTTCGGACGAAACCATGACGATGCCCAGCCCCTCGTCCGTGAGCTTCCGGATGATGTCGAACATTTCCTTTTTCGCGCCGACGTCGATGCCGCGCGTCGGCTCGTCCATGAGCAGGACTCTGGGGCCCGTGAGGAGGTTTTTCCCGACGATGACTTTCTGCTGGTTGCCGCCGGAGAGGGAGGTGATGAGGTTTTTCTTCGCGCCCGCCTTGATCGCCAATTCGCGGATCATGCCGTCGACCGCCTCGCTTTCCCGCGCGGCGGACAGGGTGAAGCGCCCGGTGTAGCGGGAGAGGCTGGCCAGGGTCATGTTGTGGGCGATGGAGAAGGTCTGGACGATGCCCTGGTGTTTCCTGTCCTCGGGGATGAGCGAGAAGCCGTCCCGGATGCGCTGGTCTATCCGCGCGCCGGCGACGCGGCGGCCGGCGAGGACGATCTCCCCCCGCGCGTCCGGCTGGGCGCCGATGAGGCATTCGAGGAGTTCCGTCCGTCCCGCGCCCATCAGGCCGTAAATGCCCAGAATCTCCCCCTCCCGCAGGTGGAAGGAAACGTCGTCCACCTTGTAGCCGCCGGTGTAGTTGGGGAGCCGCATATGGTTGACTTCGAGGAGGATGTCGCCGCCCGGCTTTTCGCGGAGCGGCGGCGGCTGCTCCTTCTCGCCCGTCATCTCCTTCACGATCCAGTGGATGTCGATGTCCGGGACCAGTGCGGTGGAGATGAGTTTGCCGTCCCGGAGCACGGTGATGTAGTCGCCGATTTCAAAAATTTCCTCGAAGCGGTGGGAGATGTAGATGATCGCCGTCCCGTTCGCCTTGAGATCGGCGATGATGCCGAACAGGACCTCCACCTCCTGCTCCGACAGGGCCGAGGTCGGCTCGTCCATGATGAGGATGTCCACGTCGCCGTGGAGGGCTTTGGCGAGTTCGACGATCTGCTGCTGGCCGATGCCCAGGTCGCCCACGAGGGTGGAGGGGGGGAGGGGCAGCTTGAGGCGGGCGAGCGCCTTTGCCGCTTCCTCCTCCTGGCGCTTGTGGTCGACGGAGAAGCGGCCGCGCTTCAGTTCCCGGGCCATGAAGATGTTTTCGGCGATGGAGAGGTTGGGGACGAGGTTCAGCTCCTGGAAGACGATGCCCAGGCCGTGGCGTCGCGCTTCCGAGGGCGAGGAGTAGCTTATCTTTGCCCCCTGCCGGAGGATGTCGCCGGAGGTGGCGGTCTCGACCCCGGCCAGGATTTTCATGAGGGTGGATTTCCCGGCGCCGTTTTCGCCGACCAGGACGTTCACGGCGCCCTTCCGGACGACGAAGTCCACCGCGTCGAGGGCGGTGGTGCCCGGGTATTTTTTCGTGATCCCCCTGGCTTCGAGCACGATGTCGTGGGCGCTCATGGTCGCTCCTTCGCCGGGGAGAGGAGGATGGGAACCACATTGAACTTCGTGTCCGCGCCGTTCTGGGTGGTGGCGCCGTGCAGGTCGAAAATCCGCCCCACGCCTCCGTCCTTCCGCAGATCCAGGGGGACGACGGCGGCATCGCCCGCGTGGGCGTTCAGTTGGCTCGCCAGTTTGGCGAATTCGACCTGGTTCTTGAAATCGTCGAAGGAGACGAAATCGAGGCAGTCCCGGAGCGATGTCCCCCGGTAGACGGGGCCCAGTTGGAGGGTGATGTCGGGGTTGCCGTCGAAGGGTTCGATATCGGCCTCGGCGCGGCCGTTCCGGGATTTGACGTTGGCGGAGAGGATCGCGATCCTGCCCTTGACGAAGAAATTGTAGGGGTTTTGTTCGGCGACGGCGCGGTAGCCGAATTTCTCCCCGGCCGTCTTTTCGTCCGCCTTCACGGCGTCGGAGAGGACGCGGAGGTCGACGGCCCGTTCGCGCGCGGCGGGGAGGATGCGCGAATCCCAGATGGTGTTGACATAGCCTTCGGCGTCGAATTTGTCGGCGGAGAAGAAGACGCGGACGGCGGCGGCGTCCGTCTTCGCTTCGGCCGGATCGTTTTTGACCACCGTGGCCGAGAGGGCGAGGATGACGATGAAGACGACGGCCGCGATGAGAAGGCGCATAGTCTGATTCTCCCGGAAGCGGCATTTGCGGATGCGGTTCCCGCAAATGCCGCGTGAGGTTGCTTTGCCCCTGAAGGCGCTTTGCTACTGGTTCATGGCGAAGTTGTCGAGCTTCAGGGCGTTGTGGATGGAGATGAGGACGCAGTCGACGAGCTGCTTCTCGGCCTGGCCGGTGGAACCGGTCTTGATGTACTTGTCCGCCTGCTCCACCGCCATCGCGGCGATGCGGGCGGCGGGCTGGAGGCCGGTGGCCTTGATGTCGCCGGCGAGGATGGAGTCGCGGACGTCGTTCGAGCCGTCGAAGCCGACGACGATGACGTTGCCCTTCCCCGCCGCCTTCAGGGCCGCCATCGCGCCCATGGCCATCGTGTCGTTGCCGCTGATCACGCCCTTGATGTTCGGGTTGGCCTGGAGGATGGACTCCATTTTGCTGAAGGCTTCGGGCTGATCCCAGTTGGCGCTCTGGCGGGCGACCATCTTCATGTCGGCGTACTGGTCGATGACGTCGTGGTAGCTCTGGGAGCGGACGCCGGCGTTGGTGTCGGATTCGCGGCCGGTGAGCTCGACGTACTCTCCCGCCTCGCCCATCATCTCCACGAAGTATTCGGCCACAAGCTGCACGCCCTGGTAGTTGTTGGCGACGATCTGGGCGACGGCGACGCCGGTGGCGTTGATCTCGCGGTCGATGAGGAAGGTGGGAATGCCGGCGTCCTTGGCCTTCCGGACGGCGGCGATGGTGACGTCGGCGCCGGCGTTGTCGAGGATGATGGCGGCGGCCTTGTTGGCGATGGCGGTGTCGATGTAGTTGGACTGCTTGCTGGCGTCGTCGTCGTGGGAATAGGCCTGGACGGCGTAGCCCAGCTCCTTCGCCCGCGCCACGGCGACGTCGGCCTCGGTCTTGAAGAACGGGTTGGAATGGGACGGGGTGATGACGACCATCAGCTTTTCGCCGGCTGTCGCCGTTCCCGCCGCGATCGCGAACAGGGCGAACAACGCGAATGCCAAGATTTTCCTCATTTCCTGCTCCTTCATAAAAAAATGAAACGGAAAAGAATGCCCACCCACCACTTCACAATAAGGATCAAACGGATGAACCCTCTGTCGCCTTTCCGGTCAAGACCTTGCGCACGGCGCCGCGCCACCCCTGTCTCCGGCGCTCGCGCTCGTCGGCCGCCATCGCCGGCCGGTAATGCGCCCTCTCCCCGTGCCGCAGAACGTCCTCGCCGTACAGCCCCAGCGCCATGCCGGCCAGATACGCCGGTCCCGACGCCGAGAGCTCCTCGAAGGCGGGGACGGACACGGCCAGGCCGGCGACGTCGGCCTGGAACTGCATGAGGAAGGCGTCCCGCGTCGGGCCGCCGTCGACCTTCAGCGCGTCGATGGCGAGGCCGGTTTCGCGCTGCATGATGTCGAGGATGTCGGTGATTTGGTGGGCGATGCACTCTTCCGCCGCCCGGACGATCTCGGCCCGGCCCACGCCCCGGGACATACCGCAGATCATCCCCCGCGCCGCGCCGTCCCAATACGGAGCGCCCAGGCCGCTGAAGGCGGGGACGAGGTAGAGGCCGGGCGCGTCCCTGGCCGAGAGCGCGATTTCGCCCGCTTCCCCGGAACTGGAGAGGAGGCGCATGTCGTCCACCAGCCAGCGGATGACGGCGCCGGTGTAGTTCAGGTTGCCTTCGAGAACGTACATGACCCGCCCGTCCACGCCCCAGGCGAGGGAGGTGACGACGCCGTTGCCGCTCATGACCGGCTTGTCGCCGATGTTCATCATGACGGACGACCCGGTGCCGTAGGTGGCCTTGACGCTTCCCGGCGCGAGACAGCCCTGCCCGAACAGCGCCCCGTGCGAGTCGCCGAGCACGCCGTGCACGGGGACGGCGGCGGGCAGGACGCCGCCGAAGTCGCTCTTGCCGAACAGGCTGTTCGAGTCGACGACGCGCGGCAGCCAGGCGGGGTCGAGGCCGAACCAGCCGCAGACGTCCTCGTCCCAGCGCAAGGCGCCGATGTTGAAAAGCTGGGTGCGGGAGGCGTTGGCGTATTCGGTCTTCGCCTCGCCGCCGCAGAGTTTGTGCACGAGCCAGGCGTCCAGCGTCGAGCAGCACAGGGCGCCGGCGTCGGCCAATGCCCGCGCCGCCGGGACGTTTTCGAGAAGCCAGGCCAGCTTGGCGGCGGAGTAGTACGGCGACGCCGGGATGCCGGTCGCCAGGCGGATGCTCTCGCCCAGCCCCCGGTCGGCCAGGCGGCGGCAGATGGCCTCGCCCCGGGCGCACTGCCAGACGATGGCGTTGTGCGCCGGCGCGCCGGTCCGCCGGTCCCAGGCGAGGGCCGTCTCCCGCTGGTTGCTGAGGCCGGCGCCGATGACGGCGGACGCCGGGACGCCGGTCGCCGCGACGACCCCGGCGACGGCCTTGATGAGATTGGCGTGGATTTCCTCCGGGTCGTGCTCGACCCAGCCCTTGTCGTCCACGATCTGCCGATGCGGGACGTCGTGCCGGCCCGCGACCATCCCCCGCGCGTCGAAGAGGATGGCCTTGGTCCCGGAGGTGCTTTGGTCGATGCCCAGAATATAGCGGTCCATCGTCTACCTTTCCCGCAACACCGCGCGCGCCGCCCGGCATATGCCGTCCCGGTCCAGGCCGTAGTGGCGGAACACCTCCGCCGACGGCCCCGGGACGGCGTTTTCGTCGCCCGGCAGCCCGAGCGCCCGCATCCTGACCGGCCGGCGGGTCGCGGTGAGGAGCGCGACCGCCGCGCCCAGGCCGCCGTTCACGCTGTGCTCTTCGATAGTGACTATCGGCCCCCGGGCGGCGGCGGCGAGGACGGCGTCCTCGTCCAGCGGGCTCAGGGTGTGCATGTCCAGCACCCGCGCCCGGATGTTCTCCGCCGCCAGCGCGTCCGCCGCCTGGACGGCCGGCCAGACCATTTCGCCGCAGGCGATGAGGGTGAGGTCGCCGCCGTCGCGGACGCGTACGGCTTTGCCGATTTCAAACGCCGTTCCCGGCGCGTGGATGAGGGGCATGGCGGCCTTGCCCACGCGGACATAGGCGGGAAGGTCGGTTTTCTCCAGTTCATGCAGGAGGCCGACGGTCTGGACCTCGTCGCAGGGGAGGATGACCTGGATGCCCGGGATGGCGCGGAAGACGGCGATGTCGTGGAGCGAATGGTGCGACGCGCCCAGAGCGCCGTAGCTGACGCCGCCGGAGACGGCGAGGATTTTGACGTTCATGCGGGAATAGGCCATGTCCACCTTGATCTGCTCCAGGGCGCGGGCGGACATGAAGCTGGCGGGGGCGAAGACGTAGGGGCGCTTGCCCACGGCGGCCAGGCCAGCGGCCAGGCCGATTTCGTTCTGCTCGGCGATGCCTACTTCGACGAACTGCTCCGGCAGCGCCGCGGCGAAGACGCCGAGCGCGGTCGATCCGGTGGCGTCGGAAGTGAGGGCGACGATATCCGGGTTCCGGCGCGCCATTGCCGTCAGTTCGTTGCAGAACGCTTCGCGGCAGGAGAGGCCGGTCGGCATCATGCGCTCCTTTCCTGCTCGTCGAACTGCCGCAGGGCGCTGGCGAACAGCGCGTCATCCGGGACGCCGTGATGCCACGCCGGCACGTTCTCCATCTCCTTCACGCCCTTTCCCTTTATGGTGCGGGCGATGATCAGGCGGGGCTTCCCGGCGGCCGGCGCGTTCCGGAATTCGGCGGTGAGCGCGTCCATGTCGTGGCCGTCCACTTCCGTGACGCGCCAGCCGAACGCCGTCCAGCGCTCGGCCAGCGGCTCCTGGGCCATGACGCGCTCGGTGTCGCCGCTGATCTGGAGCCGGTTCCGGTCGATGACGGCGGTGAGGTTGTCCAGCTTGTAATGCGACGCCGCCATCGCGGCCTCCCAGATGGAGCCTTCGGCCAGTTCGCCGTCGCCCATCAGGGTGTAGACGCGGTTGGGGCGGCGGGACATTTTGAGGCCCTTGGCCATCCCCGCCGCCACCGGCAGGCCGTGGCCGAGCGCGCCCGTGTTCATCTCGACGCCGGGGACCTTGGTGTTCGGGTGGCCGATGAGGCGGGAGCCGAAGCGGCAGAAGGTCGCGAGTTCGGCCGGGTCGAAGAACCCGAGGTCGGCCAGGATGCACAGCAGCCCCTCGACGCTGTGGCCCTTGCTCAGGACGAAATAGTCCCGCCCCTCCCATTTCGGGTCGGCGGGCCGGACGCGCATGGCGTCGTAGTACAGGGCGGTGAGGATGTCGGTGGAGGACAGCGCCCCGCCGGTGTGTCCGGCCTTGGCGTTGTGGATCATGGTGAGGAGGTCGCGGCGGATGCCGGCGGCCTTTTTGCGAAGATCTCGCGGTTCCATCGGGGGTGTCGTCTCCTAGGTGTCGACGCCGGCCATTCTGGCGAATCCCGGCAGTTTGTTGACGCGCATGGCCAGGGAGCCGCTGCCCACCAGCTCCTCGGTCTCCGGCCGGGCGGCGCGGACGGCGTGGTAAAACGCTTCGATGATGGCGTACTCGGCGATGCGCCGCGCCACCAGCTCCATGTTGAGCGAGGAGTCGATGGTCGCGGTGAACAGGTGGATGTCGCACGCCTTGGTCAGGGGCGAGCGGGCGTTTTTGGTGATGCAGATGGTCGTCGCCCCGTTGGCGCGGGCGATTTCGGTGGCGGCGACGACGTGCCGGGTCTGGCCCGTGTGCGAGACGGCGATGGCGACGTCGCCTTCCCGCAGGTTCGCGGCGTCGATCATCTGGATGTCGGGGTCGACGTTGGCGCAGCAGCAGTACCCCATCCGCCTGAACATCATGTAGGCGTACTGGCAGGGCATGGAGGCGTTGCCGATGGCGAAGAACGCCAGTTGCCGCGCGGCCAGGACGGCCCGGAGCGCCTTGTCGTACTCTTCGGTATACAGGGCGAAGGTGTCCTGGAGACTGCGGACGTTGTAGCTGAAGACCTCCTTCAGCACGCCGGCCATGCCGGGGGCGGCGTCCGGGCCGCGGGCCGGGCTGTCGTTGTCGGGAAACAGCTCGTTGCCGTTCCGGTTTTGCCGGTGCAGCTCGGTTTTCAACTGCTTGAAGCCGTCCAGGCCGATGGCTTTGCACAGGCGGATGATGGCGGCCTGGCTACACGCGGAGCGGTCCGCCAGTTCCTGGAGATTGAGGCAGTACAGGTCTTCCCGGTGTTCGAGGATATATTCGGCGGCCCGCCTTTCGGCTTTGGCGAGCGCGGGAAGCTGGAGGCGGAGTTTGGCGAACACCTGGTTTGGATAGTTCCCTGTGAGCACGGTGCGTCCTCCGGTGAGGGTACTTTACCCTATGGGATTCGATGCGCAAGCAATAATTCAACTTTTCAGGTATTTTTTAAAAGTTTTTCCTGAAAATGAAACAGAAGATCCGCATTTCATCGGACATATTCGGATATTTTTCAAGAGTGAAATGCAATATTATGAAGATAAAATGAAATTTTCCTTCGCCGATTTTGAATACTTTAGCATGATTCGCGGGAGTATCGCCCGCCGGCAGGAACCGGCGCCTGGCGGAAATTTTCCGCCTTTTCTCTTGCAACCACGGTTTTTGGCGGTATCTTAACAACAATATCCACCACAAACCCCCAACTCCTTATGCGCTCAGATCACGGCGGCATCCTCACTCGGCCACGGCATCATCCAGAGAGAGAAAGTGCGTTCATCCCGCGCAACGCGTGATTTCGGCGCTCCCGGCAATCCCTCTTGAAAGGACGGTTCCCATGCTCACCGCCTCCGCCCTCGCCTGCGACCACCAGCCGCGCCCGGCCGGCGTCCCCGTCGGCTCCGGCTCGCCGCCGCATTTTTCCTGGCAACTGGCCGCCGACGGCAGCAACGTCTTCCAGACCGCCCGCCGCCTCCAGGTCGCGACCGATCCCGCCTTCGCCCGCTGCGTCTGGGACAGCGGCCGGACCGAATGCCCCGACAGCGTCGACGTCCCCTACGCCGGCCCGGTCATGGCCCCGGAGACGAAGCACTGGTGGCGCGTCAGGATATGGGACAACCAGGGCCGCGAAAGCGACTGGTCGGAGACGGCCGACTTCATCACCGCCCTCGACGGCTGGACCGCCCCCTTCGTGTCCGGCGAGCCCGCGGACGCGGCCGCGAGTTCGGCCGGCACGGTGCTCCGGGGCGAGTTTTCCCTCGGGAAGGGCATCGCCTCCGCCATTCTCCACGCCACCGCCCTCGGCGTCTACCGCCTCTCCCTGAACGGCGTCCGCGTCGGCGACTGGGCGATGACCCCGGGCTGGACCGAGTACGCATCCCGCCTCCTGTACCAGAGCTACGACGTCACCGCCATGCTGCGCGAAGGCGCCAACGCCGTGGGCGCGATGATCGGGAACGGCTGGTACAAGGGCAGCCTCGCCGGCTGGCTGGGCCTTCGGAACCTCTACGGCAAGCAGACCGCCTTCGCCATGCGCCTCACCGTGCGCTACGCCGACGGCACCACAACCGTCTTCCAGACCGGCCCGGAGTGGAAGGCGGCGGACGGCCCGGTCCTGTTCAGCGAAATCTACGACGGCGAGACGTACGACGCCACCCGGGAAATTCCCGGCTGGGACGCTCCGGGCTTCGACGCCTCCGGCTGGCGGGCGGTCCTGCCCGTCGCCTTCGACAGCGCCGTCGTCCGGCCGCAGGACGGCCCGCCGGTCCGCGCCCGCGAGCGGCTCCGCCCGGCGGCGATATTCACCGCGCCGAACGGCGAGAAGATCATCGACTTCGGCCAGGTCGTGACCGGCTGGGTGCGCGTTTCGGTCGCGGGCAAGGCCGGCGACGCGGTGCGGATACGCCATGCGGAGACGCTGGACCGGGACGGCAATTTCTACACCGCCAACCTCCGGAGCGCGAAGCAGCAGATCAAGTATGTTCTGAAAGGCGGCGCGGAGGAGGTCTACGAACCGTACTTCACCTTCCAGGGCTTCCGCTACATCTGCGTGGACGAGTTCCCGGGCGCGTTCGGCGCGGACAATTTCACCGCCGTCGTCGCCCACTCCGACATGCCGGAAATCTGCGCCTTCGACAGCTCCCACGACAAGCTGAACCGGCTGATGCAAAACATCCGCTGGGGCATGAAAGGGAACTTCTTCGACATCCCCACCGACTGCCCCCAGCGCGACGAGCGCCTCGGCTGGACCGGCGACGCCCAGGTCTTCGTCCGCGCCGCCAGCATCCTGCACGACGCGTCGGCTTTCTTCCGCAAATGGCTCCGCGACATGGCCGCGGCGCAGTTCCCCGACGGCGCGGTGCCGCACGTCGTCCCCGACATCCTCACCGGCAACGTCCCCGACGGCGACAAAATCGACGTCGTCCACGGCACCACCGGCTGGGGCGACGCCGGCGTCATCTGCCCCTGGACGCAGTACAAGTATTCCGGGGACCGGCGTTTCCTTGAGGAATGCTACCCGATGATGAAGGGCTGGGTGGAGTTTATCCGCTCCCGCGCCCAATGGGGCCTGATCTGGAACCGGGACCGGCACCTGGGCGACTGGGTGGCCCTGGACGCGAAGGAGGGGAGCTACTTCGGCGCGACGCCGGTGGATCTGATAGCGACGGCGTATTACGCCCATGCGACCTCCCTGACGGCGCGGGCCGCCGGCATCCTGGGCCGCGACGACGAGGCGCGGGAATACGCGCGTCTCCGCGAGCGGATCGGCGACGCGTTCGTGAAGGAATTCTTCTCCCCCGCCGGCCGCCTCGCGGCCCGCACCCAGACCGGGTACGTGCTTGCCCTCCATTTCGGCCTGGTGCCGGAGGAGCACCGCGCCCGCGTCCTCCGCGAGCTGGCGGAGGTGCTGGCCGAGTACGGCGATCATCTGAGCACCGGCTTCCTCGGCACCCCGTACATCTGCCACGCGCTGTCCGAAAACGGCCGCCTCGACCTCGCCTACAAACTGCTCCTGAACGAGGACTACCCCTCCTGGCTCTACCCCCTCTCGAAGGGCGCCACCACGATCTGGGAGCACTGGGACGGCATCAAGCCGGACGGGACGATGTGGTCGGACGATATGAATTCGCTCAACCACTACGCCTACGGCGCGATCGCGGACTGGATCGTGTCCGTCGTCGCCGGCATCGATTCGGAAGCCGGTCCGGGCGGGGCAGGGTACCGCCGGAGCGTGGTCCGTCCGCGTCCGGGCGGCGGCCTGACCCGGGCGTCGGCCGCGCAGAAGACGCCGTACGGCACGCTGTCTTCCGCGTGGACGCTGGACGGGACGCGCCTGACGCTGGAGGTGACGGTGCCGCACAACACGGCGGCGACGGTGGTGCTCCCGGCCGGGGACATCGTGGAAAACGGCGGCCTCGCCTTCGCCTTCAACGGCGGCGGCCAGGCGGCGACGGCGCCGTCGGGGGCGTACCGTTTCGTGGTCGAGAACGCGATATTGGCCTGATTTTTTGGACCTTGCCTTATTATGAGAGGAGAAGAACGATGACGCACCGCAAGAGCCTGGGGATTCTCTCTACCGCACTGGCGCTGGCCCTTCTGCTCCTGACCGGCGCGGCGCATGGCGGCACGACCCTCACCGTCCTCGTCGACAACAACCCCATGTCCGTGAACGGCGTGAACGCGCTGATCGAGGCGTACACGGCCAAAAACCCCGGCGTCTCCTTCGATATCGAATACCGCCCCGGCGGCAGCGAGGGCGACAACATCATCAAGACCCGCCTCGCCACCGGCGAACTCCCCGACATCTTCACCTACAACTCGGGTTCGCTCATGCACGCCCTGAACCCGGAGAAGAACCTGGCCGATCTCACCGATCTTCCCTGCCAGGCCGGCATCGACCAGAGCTTCAAGCGGGTCCAGACCGTGAACGGCAGGAACTACAGCATTCCCCTCGGCACCATCCGCGCCGGCGGCCTCTTCTACAACAAGAAGATCTACCGGGAGCTCGGCCTTTCGGTGCCGAAGACCTGGGCCCAGTTCATCGACAACTGCCAGAAGATCAAGGACTCCGGCCTCGCCGCCCCCATCGCCCAGACCTACAGCCGCGACACCTGGACGTCGCAGCTTTTCGTCCTCGCCGACTTTTACAACGTCCAGTCGGCGGTGCCGGACTTCGCCGAGAGATACACCGCCAACCAAATCAAGTACGCCGCCACCCCGGCGGCGATCAAGGGCTTTGAGCACCTGAAGGAATGCTACGACAAGGGCTTCTACAACGAGGACTTCAACGCCGCCAACTACACCGACGGCCTCTTCATGCTGGCGAACGGCGACGCGGCCCACTACCCCATGCTCTCCTTCGCCATCGGCGGCTGGAACCAGGACTACCACGACGCCTTGATGAACGACATCGGCTTCTTCGGCCAGCCCGGCGACGACCCGGACAACCACGGCCTGACCATCTGGATGCCGGACGCCGTCTACGCCTCGGCCACGAGCGCCAACCTGGCGGAAGTGAAGAAATTCCTCGACTTCGCCGGCAGCAAGGAAGGCACCGACGCCGTCCTCGCCGTGAACAACGCCGAAGGCCCCTCGCTCATCACCGGCGGATCGCTCCCCGAAGGCACGCCGCCGGCGGTGCTGGAAATGATCCCGTATTTTGAAAGCGGCAAGGTCGCGCCGGCCCTCGAATTCCTCTCTCCGGTCAAGGGTCCCTCGCTGGAGCAGATCACGGTCGAGGTCGGCAGCGGTATGCGCGATCCGAAGGAAGCGGCCGCCATGTACGACGAGGATGTGCGCAAGCAGGCGCTGCAACTGGGTCTGCCCGGCTGGTGAAGCAAGCGAGGCCCCCTTTCCTTTTCTCCATACTGCCTCCATACTGCCTCCATAGTGCATCGCAACGTGCGAGGTATGCGCCAAAAGCGTGAGCGGCATACACCACAAGCGTGAGAGGTATGCGCCACAAGCGCGAGAGGTCTATACCACAAGCGTGAGGGATTCGGGGACAGGGGGTGAGAGGGCATTTTGGATGGAGGGGACATGGTCTATAGTTCCCGGCGTTTTGGGAACTATAGTGCATGTCCCCGGAGTCCAAAATTCCCGACGCCCCCTGTCCCCGAATCCCGGCTCCCAAGGAAAAACGCCCCATTCGCCCCTCTCCCCAAAACCCACCCCAAAAGGGAGACCCCATGCCCCAGCTTCCGACAGCGCGTAAATCTCCGTATCCGCTGTGGTTTTTCCTCCCGGCGGCGGCGATCTTCACCGTGCTTTTCCTGGTTCCCACCATCACCTCGTTCTGGTACTGCCTCACGCGCTGGGATCTCGTCACGGCGCACTTCATCGGGCTGGAGAACTTCCGCCAGTTCTTCTCCGAACCCTTCCTCGTGCAGGGACTCGTCAACACCCTCATCTACGCCGTCCTCACCTCGGGGCTGAAAACCGTCTTCGCCCTCCTCATCGCCGCGCTCCTGACCGGACGCATCTTCGCCCGGGGCTTTCTCCGGGCCGTGGTCTTCTTCCCCGTGCTCGTCTCCACCATCGGCGTCGGCATCACCTTCACCGTCATGATGCACCCCACCCGGGGCATCATCAACGCCGCCCTCGGAGCCATCGGGATGCCCCGGATAGGCTGGCTCACCAACCCGAGCCTCGCCCTGTTCTCGGTGGCGCTCGTGGACTTCTGGAAGGGCGTGGGCATCGCCACCCTCATCTACATCGCCGGACTCGTCGCCATCTCCAGCGACTACTACGAGGCGTCCCGCATCGACGGCGCGACGCGGCGGCAGCAGTTCTGGCGCATCACCCTGCCGCTGGTGCGGCCGGCGACGGTGACGGTCATCACCCTCTCCCTGATCGGCGGCCTCCGCTCCTTCGACCTCATCTGGGCCATGACCCGGGGCGGCCCCGGCTTCGCCTCCGACGTCATCGCCTCCGTCATCTACAAGCAGTACCAGGCCGGCTTCTACGGCCTGTCGACGGCGGGGAACGTCATCCTTTTCCTCCTCATCCTCGTCATCATCCTGCCCCTGAGCTGGCATCTCAACCGGAAGGAGGTGGAAGCGTGAACCGGAAGCGCCCGTATGTCGTGGGCGGCATCGCGCTCCTCGTCGCCGCCGTCGTCTTCATCCTGCCCTTCGCCTTCATCTTCCTGCAGTCGGCGAAGCCCCGGGCCGAGGCGGGCAGGCTCAACTTCAACCTGCCCTCGCAGTGGCAGCTTTGGGACAATCTGGTCGACGTCGTGAAGGCGCAGAACTACCAGCTCTTCGACGCCTATCTCAACTCCATCCTCATCACCGTCGCGTCCGTGACCGTCCTCGTCGTCGTGTCGGCGATGGTCGGCTACGTCATGCAGCGGCGGCGGTCGGGGTGGAACACGGTGGCGCAGCTCCTCCTCTACATCGGCCTCATCATGCCGCCGGCGGTGGTGCCGACCATCGGCCTGTTGCAGAGCATCGGCCTGTTCAAGACGATGAGCGGGATGGTGCTTATCCAGATCGCCTACAACATGTCCTTCTCCATCCTCATGTACCGGGCCTTCGTCGCGACGATTCCCCGGGATCTGGACGAGGCGGCCATCATCGACGGGGCGAAGCCGTGGCAGGTGTTTTTCAAGGTCGTCATGCCGCTGTTGAAGCCGGTGACGGTCACGAACGTCCTTATCCAGTCCATCTCCATCTTCAACGATTTCACGAATCCTCTGTACTATCTGCCGGGGCGGGAAAACGTGACGGTGCAGCTCACGCTGTACAACTTCCAGAGCATGTACACGACGCAGTACAATCTTCTGTTCATGAACATCCTCCTGGTGACGATACCGCCGCTCATCCTCTTCATTTTCTTCAACCGCCAGATCGTGGCGGGCATGACCGCCGGCGCGGTGAAAGGCTGACGACAATGGCTGAACTGCATCTGAGAGACATCGAGAAGCGCTTCGACAAGGTGGAAATCATCCGGCGGGTGAGCCTGGACGTGGAGGACGGGGAGTTCGTCGTCTTCGTCGGGCCTTCGGGCTGCGGCAAATCGACGCTTCTGCGGATGATAGCGGGCCTTGAGGACGTCAGCGCCGGGACCATCACTATCGGCGGCGACGACGTAACCTACGCCGAGCCGTCGAAGCGGGGCATCGCGATGGTGTTCCAGAGCTATGCCCTGTATCCGCACATGACGGTGGGGGAGAACATCGGCTTCAGCCTCTCCCTCGCCCACGCGCCGAAGGAGGAGATCCGGAAGAAGGTCGCGGCGGCGGCGGAGACGCTGCAACTGACGAATCTGCTGGACCGCAAACCGAAAGCCCTCTCCGGCGGCCAGCGCCAGCGGGTGGCGATCGGCCGCGCCATTGTCCGCGACCCGAAGGTTTTCCTCTTCGACGAGCCGCTGTCGAATCTTGACGCCGCGCTCCGGGCGCAGATGCGGGTGGAGATTTCCGAGCTCCACCATCGTCTGGGGACGACCATGATCTACGTCACCCACGATCAGGTGGAAGCGATGACGATGGCGGACAAGATCGTGGTCCTGAACGCGGGGAGGGTGGAGCAGGTGGGGAGTCCGATGGACTTGTACAACCGTCCGGCGACGCCGTTCGTGGCCGGCTTCATCGGCAGTCCGAAGATGAACCTCTTCACCGGGGCGTTCGCGGCGCGGATGGGGTGCGGGACGTACGGCATCCGTCCGGAGCATATCGAGCTTTCCGAGAGCGAGGGAGCGTGGCAGGGAAGCGTCAGGCTGGTGGAGCGTCTCGGGGCGGATTCGATTCTGCACATCGACGCGGAGGGCATCGGGGGGATGGTGGCGAAGACGGACGGCGACACGGCGTTCAAAAAGGGGATGACGGTGTGGATGCGTCCGCGCCCGGGGATGGAGCACAAGTTCCCCGACGCGCCGGCGCCCGCGTCCGAATCGGCCGCGCTCGACAGAAGCGTTCGGCGCCAGACGAACTGAAAACGAGGCCCGGTACTCCTTCGGGGACATGCCGTATCGCTGCCGGAAGCAGCGGAAGAAATACCTGCTGCCCGATAAGCTTTTTGTTCATGGCGCACTCATGCGATCGCGCGGGGGAGGCCCGCCGCGAGGAAACGGCGTTCGTCCCGGGTCAGCGCGAGATCGGCGTGGCGCAGGGAATCTGCGACGTGCTCCAGACGGCTGCAACCGATGATCGGGATGACCGGGAAGGGCGCCGACGTCAGGTAGGACAGGCAGATCCCGGAAGGATTGACGCCCTTCCGCTCCGACAGCTCGCGGCAACGCCTGATCCTGTCCATGTTCTCCTCCAACTGGTAACGCGTGGCGACGCTTTCAGGCAGCGAGTCCGCGCCCTGTCCGATCGCTTTCGAGAACAGTCCTTGCGCCTGGGGCGAGTACGCCATGACCGGCATCCGGCTTTCGGCGTACCACGCCTCCTCCCGTTCGTCCATGATGACTACGGTATGGTCGCCCAACGAGTCTTTGGTGGCGCGGGCGAGGCTCCACTGGATTTGGGATATCGCAAAGCCGGGCCTGCCCGCTTTCCGCGCGTGGCGGTTGGCCTCCGCCAGCCGCGCCGCCGTCCAGTTGGACGCGCCGAGGTGTCGGACCCTGCCCGCAGTCGCGTCCATCAGCATGTCGACGACTTCCCCGGCCGGAGCGGCGGGGTTGTCGCGGTGAGCGAACCAGACGTCCACCGCGTCCGTCCCCAACGTTTCGAGGCTGGACTCAAGATCCTCTTTCACCATCGCTTCCGTCATCCGCGTCTTGGTCATATCGTGTCTGTCGGGGTGCGCGCCCTTGGTGACGAGCATGATGGCGTCGCGGACGCCGTTGGCGCGGATCCACTCGCCCACCGTCTTTTCGCTGAGAGAAATGTCGCCGTCGGCTTTTTGCGCATAGATGTGCGCCGTGTCGAAGACGTTTCCGCCCGCCGCGAAATACGCGTCCATGATCGCGAACGCGCTCTTCGCGGAAACGGAGTCGCCGTAACGATCGCTGCCGAGGGCGATGGGGGAAACGACGAACGGGCGGGGCGTGTCTCCGAACAGCGTCAGGCGTTGCATGGCATGTCCCTCCTGTTCAAAAAAAAAATAATTTTCCCGCGCGTGAACAGCGATATCCTTGCTTTTGTTCTCGGAGGGGGTAATCAGGATACCCCCTCCTGCTTCGGCC
>QMCE01000325.1_pt1 | contig 23574 bp, 21 predicted proteins | sample 1821851 | NCBI WGS metagenome assembly QMCE01 (sample SAMN09453174, study PRJNA476694) | Termite gut metagenome, whole genome shotgun sequencing project. | isolation source: worker | host: Odontotermes sp. | place: South Africa:Pretoria | collected 2016-01-28 | reverse complement strand
GCCTACCGCACCGCCTCGGCAAGGTTGGTCGCCTTCAACGGCGGCCGCGATCCGCATCTCGACCAACTTTCGTCGCAGTTGCTGGGCGAATTTCAATACGCCCTCAAATCAGAGGAAATCAGAGGGCCTGAAACCCAACACCATCTCATTCTACATGCGCACCCTGCGAGCCATCTACAACCGCACCGTTGCCGAGGGGCGCACTATGCGTCGCACCGAAAACATCTTCGCAGGAGTCTACACAGGTGTCGCACCCACCCGAAAGCTCGCACTTACCGCCGCCGAGTTGGCACTGTTGGCCGCCCACGACCCCACTTTATCGGAGGGGATTTCGGCGAGACAGGATCCGCTGCCGCCGTATCTGAGACAGGCATTGGCGATGTTCCTGTTTTGCTACCACGCCCGCGGGATGTGCTTCGTCGACATGGCCCACCTGAAAAAGAGCGACCTGCGCGGTGAGACAATAACCTACCATCGCCAAAAAACCGGACAACAAATCGAGCTTCTCGTCCTCCCCGCCATGCGCCGGATCATAGATTGGTTCGCGCCGTACGTCGCGGGCAGTTCGTATGTTTTTCCGGTGCTGACCGATGATGCCCGCGATCCGGATTTGCAATACACCAGCGGTTTGCGTTTGCAGAACATACGCCTCAAAAAGATCGCCGCCCGCTGTGGCATCTCCAAGAAATTCTCCACCCACTGCGCCCGCCACAGTTGGGCCACGATCGCAAAAAACGCAAACCTTCCCCTCGCCGTAATCTCCGAGGGCCTCGGCCACGCCAACCAACAAACAACAGAAATCTACCTCGCCTCGTTGGAGCGCTCGGTGCTCGACAACGCCTCCCGCCTCGTATCCGACGCGATAATTCCACGCATTCAGCCCGTTGCGGCGGGTTCGGCAGTCAAGACGGCGACAAAAACCAAGAAAACAGATCAAGCCCGCGCCGCCCGGCTCTGATCCATCGACCTCCGGCACCGCTACGTCATCCTCTTCGGAACGTCACAAAGAACCGTTGGCCCAACAACCTACGGGAATCGCAGGGATATGCTCCGAAAAAACTACACGACAACTTATCGACTCCATCTGGTTTTTTACATTGATCCCTTATTTTTACACCGACCCCTTTTCACTATCTTTTCACCGTCAAAGAAAAAGGAGTCACGATTTTCATCGTAACTCCTTCTCATTTTCGGGCCCAACCTTCGACATAACCGCCTGCTACACTGCGACCTCGTCTTAATCTCGCCCCTCGGGCTCCTCTTCAAGGACTTGAACCTTGGACCCCCTGATTAACAGTCAGGTGCTCTAACCAACTGAGCTAAAGAGGAATTTCATTCCGAACCGACAGCGCAGAAACGCCCGTTTCGGAGTGCAAATATACGGCAAAAATCGACACCGCAAAATTTTTCTCGTCAAATTCTCGCCAAAAATTCCTATTTTTGTCCCACATGAAAACTTTCTGCATATCGCTTGTGACTCTGTCTGTGGTACTTATCTCAGTTCAGGCGCAGACGCGAGGGGCTGCACAAGCCCTGGCACATACGTTGGCACAGGAACCGTCTCCACTCCGTTTCGCCGCCGTCGAGCACGACTTCGGCACCATCCGCGAGCAGGACGGCCCAGTGAGCCACACCTTCGAATTCACCAATCGTGGCTCCTCTCCCGTGTCGATCGACCGTGTGGTAGTCTCGTGCGGCTGCACTACGCCCGACTACCCCAAGAGCCCGATCCAGCCCGGCCGGAGCGCAAAGATAATGGTGACGTTAGACCCGAGGGGCATGCCGGGCGAGTTTTCGAAAAGCGTCGTTGTGATGAGCGGCGGAGGGAAGCACCGCGATTTTCTGATCATAAAGGGCAATGTGATCCCGCGACCCAAGTCGATCGAGGAGCAGTTTCCCCACGATATGGGCGGCGGCCTGAGGGTATCGGGCACGATGTTGACTTTCCGCACCGTGGCGCAGGGCCGTTCGTCGGCAATGGCGGTGGATTTTGTCAACACGTCGGAGAAGCCCGTGCAGCTCACTTTCGAACCTGTCGAGGGGAGCGGTCTCGTGGATGTGTACTCCTCGTCGGAAACCGTGTGCGCGGGATGCCGCGGTGCCATCACCTTCACCTACGACCTGTCGGAGCGCACCGTCTATGGCCTGCAGTACGACGTGACGCGGCCCGTGATCGACGGCACACCCTCCGAGAAGACGATCTACACGGCGATGACGGGCATAGACGATTTCGACGGCGTGGACACTGCCGATGCGCCGAGGTTTTTTCTGAGCTCCTCGTTCCACGACTTCGGCGAGGTTCGCCGCCGCATGGTACCATACATACATCGCGTGGTCGCCTCGAACGAGGGTTCCGGAGAGCTTCACATCCGCAGCGTTTCGTCGCCCGCCGGACTTAAGGTCACACTGCGCGACGGCATGACGATCCCTCCGAGCGGAGAGCTTCCGTTCGAGGTACTGTTCCATACCGCCAAATATTCACCGGGCGAGGTGGGCCAAAGCATACATATAGTGGTGGACGACCCGATGCGCCCGACGCGCGAGATACGCATCGCGGCGATAGTTAAAGAGTAACAAAATCAAGTATCATGAGTTATAAGATATTGGAAAAACGCGCACTGACGCCCGACACGGCCCTGATGCGCATCGACGCGCCGTGGGTTGCGCGTGCCGCCCGTCCGGGACAGTTCGTGATAGTTCGCGTGTGGGACGGGGGCGAGAGGATCCCGCTGACGATCGCGGATTATGACGCTGCCCAGGGATGGGTCGTAATAGTGACGCAGACCGTCGGCGCGACAACACGACGCCTGAACGCAATGGAGGCGGGCGACGAGGTGGCCGATTTCGTGGGCCCGCTGGGACGTCCGTCTGACTTTATGGAGCTGTCGGAGAACGAACTGCGCGGCCGGAAGTTTCTGTTCATAGCCGGAGGAGTGGGCGCCGCGCCGGTCTATCCGCAGGTGAAGTGGTTGCACGAGAGGGGCGCAAAAGTCGATGTTATCATCGGCGCACGCACGTCCTCGCTGCTGATCCTCACCGACGAGATGCGCGCCGTGTGCGACAACCTCTACCTTGCCACCGACGACGGCAGCGCGGGCTACCACGGTCTGGTGACGGGCCTGATCGGGGAGCTTATCGACAAAGAGGGTAAAAAATATGACGAAGCGGTGACGATCGGCCCGATGGTGATGATGAAGTTCGTGGCGCGCACCACGGCCGGATACGGTCTCCCCACGATCGCGAGCCTCAACACGCTGATGGTCGACGGAACGGGCATGTGCGGAGCGTGCCGTGTGACGGTCGGCGGCACTACATACTTCGCCTGTGTGGACGGCCCCGAGTTCGACGCGCACCAGGTCGATTTCGACGAGGCGATCCGCCGCCAGACAATGTATCGCGAGTTCGAAGCGGAAGCGAATCACAAATGTAAAATAGGTCTCGACAGATAACCGATGGCAAACAAGATAGCAAGGCTCGAAGCCCGCGAACAGAACGCGGCGGCAAGGGCGACCAATTTCGAAGAGGTAAGTTACGGTTTCACCCCCGACGAGGCGCGGCTGGAGGCGTCGCGCTGCATACAGTGCAAAAAACCGTTCTGCATGGGCCAATGCCCCGTGTCGATCCAGATACCGCAATTCATAGAGCGCGTCCGGGAAGGAGATTTCTCGGGCGCGGCAGAGATAATTTCGCGCGACTCGTTGCTGCCGTCGGTGTGCGGCCGTGTCTGTCCACAGGAGACACAGTGTGAGGGAGTGTGCGTGCTGGGCATCAAGGGCCAGCCTGTAAATATCGGCAAGTTGGAGCGTTTCGTGGGCGACTGGGCGTTGGAGAACGGCGCTTTCTCTCCCGCGACGCCCGCCCCGAACGGCAAAAAAGTGGCCATCGTGGGTAGCGGCCCGGCGGGTCTGGCGTGTGCGTCCGACCTTGCGGTGAAAGGATATGATGTTACGATATTCGAGGCGCTGCACCGGCCCGGCGGAGTGTTGGTCTACGGCATTCCCGAGTTCCGGCTGCCCAAGCAGCGGGTCGTGGCGCGCGAGATAGCCAAGATCGAGGCGCTCGGAGTGAAGATCGCCACCGACGTCGTTATAGGCCGCACGCTGACCATCGACGGGCTGATGGCCCCTGTGAGCGAGGGCGGCGAGGGATTCGACGCGGTGTTCATCGGTTCGGGCGCGGGTCTGCCTTACTTCATGTGCATCGCGGGCGAGAATCTCAACGGTGTCGTGTCGGCGAATGAATTCCTGACCCGCGCAAACCTGATGGGCGCGTGGGAGGCCGGTTCGGACACACCGATATTCACGGGTGCGCGCACGGTCGTTGTGGGCGGCGGCAACGTGGCGATGGACGCGGTGAGAACGGCAAAAAGGCTCGGCTCCGAGGCGTTCATAGTCTACCGCCGCAGCGAGGCCGAGCTTCCCGCGCGGGTCGAGGAGGTTCACCACGCGAAAGAGGAGGGCATCGAGTTCCGTCTGTTGTGCAATCCTGTGGAGATCCTCGGCGACGAACGCGGCTGGGTTCGCGCCGTGCGTTGTGTGCGCATGGAGTTGGGAGAGCCGGATGCTTCGGGGCGACGCTCGCCTGTCGAGATCCCCGGCTCGGAGTTCGAGATAGAGTGCCAGACTGTGATCATGGCGCTGGGCACCTCGCCCAACCCGTTGATCGCAAGCACCACCGGCGGCCTCGAAACCAATCGCCGCGGATGCCTCACGGCCGACGAGGCGGGGGCAACGACGCGCCCTGGAGTTTTCGCCGGAGGGGACGCGGTGACGGGTGCCGCAACGGTGATCCTCGCAATGGGAGCCGGACGCCGCGCCGCCACAGCGATCGACGAATATCTGGGGGGTCGGAACTAAAGCCCGGCGACGAAATCTTTTAACAAAGCGGAGTCGGGCGCAATAGGAGTGGAGACCTTAGCCCGGCCCAGAAGCCGCGCCAACCGCTCGGGAATCTCAGGTTCGAATCCCAAAACCGGAGAGATTACCTCACCGAATTTCGCGGCGGCGGCGGTCGAGAGCCAAAATCCGCGCACATTGTAATGCACGGCGGCGTTGTATCCGGCGGCGCTGTGCGGATCGGAGATGTATCCCCAACGATCGTACATCTCGCGTATCGCGCCACTTATCTGTTCGTCGCTCGAAGCCCAACCCACGATCTCTGCCCGGAGCGCGTCGATATCGCCGCCCGTCATGGACATCATCCGTTCGTAGTTGCTCGGCGCGCCCACATCCATCGCGTTGGCGACGGTTCGCACCGAGGGCCGCGGCCTGTACTCGCCCGAGCGCAACCATTCGGGCACGACGTCGTTGGCGTTCGACGCGGCCACGAAACGTTTCACCGGCAGACCCATGCGTCGCGCCAGCATTCCGGCCGAGAGGTTGCCATAGTTTCCGCTCGGCACGACTATCTCGGGCGCATCGTCGCCAACCATCCGCCGCCACAGCGTCCATCCCCAGAAGTAGTAGAACGATTGCGGAATCCAGCGCAACAGATTTATCGAGTTGGCCGACGTGACATTATGCCGCGCGCGGAAATCGCCGTCCGCGAAGACTTCCTTGACCATACGTTGGCAGTCGTCGAAAGTTCCGGCCACGCGCAGTGCGTGCACATTTCCGCCGAGCGTCGTCATCTGGCTCTCCTGCAGATCGCTCACCTTTCCGTCGGGGTAAAGTACCACCACATCTATGCCCTCGGCCCCGTGGAAACCGTGGGCGACGGCGCTGCCCGTGTCTCCGCTCGTGGCGGTGAGAATCGTCAGATGTTCGTCGTCCTGGCGCAGCCGCCCCAGGGCACGGCCCATGAAACCCGCGCCGAAATCCTTGAACGCCGCGGTGGGCCCGTGAAAAAGTTCGAGCGTGTGGAAATCGCCCCCGACGTGGTGCAGCGGCACGGGAAAATCGAACGCCTCGCGGCACACCGTCCGCAGTTCGTCGGCAGGCAGGTCGCCTCCGAAAAACAGCCCCGCGAGATATTCGGCCATATCGGCGAAAGATTCCGCGGCGCGCCTGCAAACCTCGTCGAGGTCGGCGACGGGTATTTCGGCGGGCATGAAAAGTCCACCGTCCGGAGCGAGTCCGTCGAGCGCCGCCCGTCGCAGCGAATAGTTTTTGTCGGTGGATCGTGTGGTCGTGTATCTCATTCTACGATGCGGGCGCCCCGGCCCGAGATTTTGGATGAATATGTATCGGCCTCGATCCCGCGTGCGGCGAAGTGTCCGGCCATCACTCCGCAAAGTTTTTCAGCCACGCCGGCCGAGTCGCACACGGCAAATACCGCCGGGCCCGAACCCGCAATGTTGGCCCCGAGAGCCCCGGCGTCGAACAGCGCGGCTTTCAGCTCGTCGTACCCGGGAATGAAATGTTTACGCGCAGGTTCGGCCACAACGTCCTTCATCGAACGTCCGGCCAGCGCCACATCTCCCAACGCGAGGCCCGCCACCAGACCGCCCACATTTCCCCATTGGGTGACGGCGCTTTTCAGAGGGATCTGGTGCGGCAGCACCCCCCGGCCCTCTTTGGTCGTGACGGTTATGTGTGGATGCACCACGGCGGCGTAAAAGTTGTCGGGAATGGGCAGCCGGACGATATCCAACGGCTCGTATCCGCGGATGAGCACCACCCCGCCGAGTATGGCCGGAGCAACGTTGTCCGCATGTCTCGCCCCGCCGCCGATCAGACTTTCGCCCTCCATTGCAAACTCCACGAGCCGCTCGCCCGAAAAAGGCTGCCCGAGCAGTTCGTTCAATCCCACAACAGCTCCGGCCGACGATGCCGCCGACGATCCGATGCCGCTGCCGGGAAGTATTTTTTTATGAATCACCACATGCACCCTCACATCGTCGCCGCCCCGTTCATCTCTCCACGCTGCGATCATCGCTCTCAGGGCGGGTGTTGTGACATTTGCCTCGACGTCCGTGGGCAGCGCCACTCCGCTGAGATTCTCCACGGAGAGTCCCGACCCCGCCTCGACCGACACTTCGATCAGATCGCCCGTCGCGTCGATGGCCATGCCGGCAACGTCGAACCCGCAGCCGAGATTGGCCACCGTCGCCGGAGCAAAAATTTTTACACTTTTTTTCACGCTCTCTTCGTTGTGTTGTTTTATTCGAATGTGACTTCGGAGCCAAAAATAATTTAAATATTTTTAATAACTGCCCTTTTGTGGGATATTCTACATAATGGCCGCGATTTGTAAATGAAAAAAAATTATCTTTGCAATGATTGCCCCGAACCGTAATCAATATAACCGTATGACAATCAGCAAGTTTTTCAGAATAGCACTCGTCATCTCGTTCCTGCTGTCGGCTGTCGACGCCGGGGCCCAGAAGGTGGGTCTCAAAACCAACCTGCTCTACGCGGCGACAGGCACTGTCAATTTCGCACCCGAGATAGCCGTCGGCCCCAGGACCACGCTCGATATAGTCGCCACGTGCAACATTCCGGGTCTGCTCTACTACGGCGACAAGGCCCTGAATCGCAAACTGTGGCACTGGACGGCCCAACCCGAGATAAGATTCTGGCACACCGAGGCGTTCAACCGCGGCTTCGTGGGAATTCACGCGGGCGGGGGTGCGTTCGACGCGGGAGGCATCAACCTTCCGCTGGGGATATTTCCCGACTTCGGCACTCACCGCTATGAGGGCTGGATGGCGGGTCTGGGGGTGAGCTACGGTTGGCAGTGGTGGGTCAGTCCGCACTGGAATTTCGAGGCGACGTTGGGTTTCGGCTATCTCTACCTTGTGTACAACCGTTTCGGGGGAGCCGGAGGTTCGGCCAGCCAGATCATAGATCAGCCCAACTTCGTAGACCACTATTTCGGCCCCACCAAGATCGGCCTGTCGTTCTCCTATCTGTTCCGTTCGAAAAAATAGCAGACCATGAAAAAGTTCTTCACCACGATAGTATTCGCACTTTTTTGTGCATCGGCCGCGGCACAGACCATCGGCGGGGTCACCGCGACGGGAGTCAGCATGATCCCCGACGGCGAGGGTCTCCTTCTGAAGATGACGGTGACGGTGGCTCCCAACTCCGTGACCTCGCTCCAGAGCATGTCGGTGATTCCCGTTTTGAGCGATGGCGCGGGCAGTAGTGTCCGCTTTCCGCACATTCTGATCAACGGCAAGAACCGCAGTAAGATATACGAACGCCAGCTGAAGTTCGGACACGCCGATCTGGTCGCCAATCCGCCCTGGCGAGTGATAAATCTCGATCGTCGTAACCGGGGCGGCACGATCGAATATCTGGCCCGTCTGGATGGAGCCGGTCGATTGGCGGGAGGGGCGCTTAGCCTTGTGTTCGAGTTGGGCTCACCCGCGGGTGTGCGCCAGACCTACGCGATACCCGTCACGGGCCCGGCTCCGTCGACGCCTTCGGCACCGTATGTCGCACAGGCCGCGCCGCCGACCGTTTCGACTGTTACGCAGAGTGCACCGGTACCGGCACCGGTACCGGCTACACCGCCCACCGTTTCGACCGTGACACAGACTGCTCCTCCCGTGACGACGACCGTGGAGCAGGCGGTTCAACCTCAGCCGCAACAACCCATCAATCGACGTCAGGCCCGAAGGCAGCGTCGATCCGCCGCAGAGCAACCGCAGGTTGTCATTCAGGCTCCTCCGGTCATCGCTCCTCCGGTCATCGCCCCTGTGCCCGTGATTGTCGAGACCCAACCTCAGCCCGCTCAGACGCAGCCGCAGCCAGCGTCCGTTGTCGTGCAGACGCAAACGCAGCCTCAACCTCAACCCGCTACGACACAGACCCAGCCCCGACCCGAGGTCGCAGTGCAGCCCGTTGTCACCGCACCCGAGCCCCGGCCCGCAGTCGTCGCACCCGAACCACAACCCGTCGCCACGCGACCGGAGTCCAGGCCCGTCGTCGTACAACCCGAGCCGAAACCCGAAACCCGTCCCACGTCGTCACGCACTGTCGGCGCTGTTTCGGGCACTGCCAATCTCGATTTCGAGACGGCGAGTTCGGTACTGCTGCCGGGTCTGGGTCGCAATTCGCACGAGTTAGCCGCGGTCGACGAAAAGATCCGCAGCATCTCCGCCGACGGGCCGGTTCGCGTGGTCGGTCTCACCGTGACGGGATATTCGTCGCCCGACGGACGCTACGGCACCAACGCCTTCATCGCCCTCGACCGCGCGTCCGCCCTGGCCGACTACATGCAGCGACAACTGCGCATCTCGGAAGACATAGTGGACATCGCCGGCGAGGGTGAAAACTGGAACGACTTCCGCAGAATAATCTACGACGGCGACATGCCCGAGCGCGACGAGATCCTGCGCGTGATCGACTCGCAGAACGCCCCCGACGCCAAGGAGTCGATCCTGCGCCGCATGCAGGGCGGAGCGGTGTGGCACACCCTGGAGGATCGGCTCTTTCCCGCACTGCGCAAGGTCGACTACACGATCGAATACGAGATCATCGAGTAGTCCCCACGGGGGCCGGATGAAGCGGGGGAGAGGCAGCAGAGGGGCGGTAGAGGGGCGGCAACAGAATAGCCTCCACAGCCGCGTGCAGGGCCGAAAATGAAAAAAGTCGAAATTTGTAGAATAAATTTTGTACCGACGGGTGTTATATTTGCACTCGTCGGTTCGTTATATGGTCGTAACACAGCCCGAACAACATTTGCACCGCAATACCGAAATGTCGCACAGAGATTTTAACCGGATATACATCGAAATGCAGGATCGCGTCTACCGTCTGGCGGCGGGGCTGACCGGCAACAGGGATGAGGCGGAAGATGTGGTTCAGGATCTTTACGAGAAGCTGTGGCGGCGGCGCACGACGGTCGAGGGGATGGACAATCCGGCGGGGTATATTCTGACGAGCGCGCGCAATCTTTGTCTCGACCGGCTGCGGGGCCGGCGGTCGCGGGCGGAACTTTCGCCCACTATCGCGGCGCGGGGCGCGGAACCCGACCAGGGGGATATTGCGGACATAGTTGCGACACTCGTGGCGGCGCTGCCCGAACGCCAGCGGACGGTGATCACGCTCAGGGATGTGGAGTGTCTGGAGATGGACGAGATCGCGGCGATTACGGGGATGCGCCAGACGGCTGCGCGGATGGCACTGTCGAGGGCGCGGATGACGGTAAAGGAGAAACTTGAAAAAATCATGAATTATGGGACATAGCATCGACGATATCAGAAGACTCACCGCGCGATGGCTGGCGGGCGAGACCACGCTTGCGGAGGAGGCCGCACTGAGGGAGTTTTTCGGCGGGAACAGTTCCGGCGGGGACGGTTCCGGCGGGTGCGGCGGATGTGGCGTGCGCGGCGGCGACAGCAATAACTTCGGCGACGCGCAGGACGAACTTCCGGCCGACCTGGAACCCTGCCGGCTCCTGTTCGGGCAAAGTGCGAGGGCCGCAGGAGAACGGTCGCGCCGGAATCTCGTCCTGCACACTCCCTCCGCGGGCGAACGGGCGACAAAGCAGCGGGCAACAAAACGCCATAGCCTGGCAGGATGGACGATTGCGGCAGCTTCGGCGGCGGCAGCGGTGGCAGCGATCGTGGTGGCGGTGGCAGTTTTCACACCCGCCGGATCGGGCCCCGGAGCAGAGTCTCACTCCGGCGACATAGTGTGCCTCGTGAACGGCGAGCGCATCACCGATCCCGACCGGATCGAGGCCTACACCCGCGAGGCGCTGCGGCTGGCCAACGACAATCTGCGCCGTCCGGGCCAATCCCTTTCGTCGGAGTTGGGCGGCGACCCTGCTATGGTGCGCGTGGGCGAAATGCTTAACGAACTTATCAAAAATCAATAACATGAAGAAGTTACTACTATCGGTCGCGGCACTCGCGGCAGTCATGGGGACGGGAGCGCAAACCGCCGCCGCACAGGAGAACAGCAATCAAACCTCGATCCGCGTGGCGGGTTGGGAGGTGTTGCTCGACGGCAGGGTGTCGACCCCGCACGTTCCCGAATACAAAACGAGTCGTTATTACGGCGGCCGGATCGGCACATTCGAGATCGGTTTCAACGGTCTGCGCGAACCCTCGGGCGCCTACGCGCTCTATCCTGCGGACGAGTCGGGATTCATGGATCCGCGTGTGGGCAAGTCGATCCACCTCACCTTCAACGTGTTCACCTTCTCGGCCTCGTTGGCGCGCAATAACGTGGTGGGTATCACGGCGGGCATGGGCTTCACGATCAACAACTACGCCATGTCCACACCGAACACCTATGTCAAAGACGGCCGTTTGCTCCGCCCCATCGATCCGGGTCACTATCTGAAAAAGTCGAAACTGAACACCTTCGCGATCCATTTTCCGGTGGCGCTGGAGTTCAACCCCTCGCGGCGGTTCTTCTTCTCGGTGGGTGGTTACATAGATCTGGTGACGGGTGCCCACATGAAGTGGAAATCGCCCAAGGATAAGCTGCGCGGTCTTGGCCCCAACTTTCTGCAAGCGGGCGCGACGTTCCGCATCGGTTTCCGCCACGCCTATCTCTTCACGAGCTACGATTTCGTGGAGCTGTTCCGTGGTGGTCACGGGCCGGTGCTCAATCCCTACACCGTCGGTGTGGGCTTCGGATTCTGATAATATGAAAACGCCATGAAAAAGAGATTGTTACTCTCCCTGGCCGCGATGCTGATCACCCTCGGTGCGGCGGCGCAGGAGACAGCGGGCCGGCGCCTCTCCATCGAACAGATAGCAAAGATGTACTCCGCCCGCGACGGATTTTCGACCACCGTCGTGAAGGGCGACATAACGAACGGCATCATGGGTTCGCTCGACATCGAGTCGGTCGACATCTCCAACATCATCAAGGACATCTCGTCGATAGTCGTTGTGCGCGCCACCCGGCCCGACGAAGGGTTCGCCCGCGAGGTGGACTATGCGGTGGCCGAAGGTTACTCGACGGTTCTGGCCACCTCGTCGGAGGGCGAACGGGTGAGGTTCCTGCTGTCGGAAGGCGCGGCGGGCGGCGAGAGCGAGTTCGTGATCGCGATCTTCGGGCCGGAAACCAATATCGTCGTCAGCATCGTGGGCGACTACACCCTGGGCAAAGTATCCAAACAACAATAACACTCGAAAAAGATGAAGAAACTATTATTGACGGCCACGGCGGCAATGATCGCCCTGGTCGGAGTTGCACAAAACAAAGCTATCGACGCGCTGGCCGAAAAATACTCCGCCACGGAGGGCTTCACCGTCGTCAACCTCGCCGGTGACATGGTGAAAAGCATCAGCGGCATGATCCCCCGGGCCGAGGGGTCGATCACTCTGGACGACGGCACACAGTACTCCCTGAGCGAGTTGCTGAACGAGATCGCCCTCATCACAGCCGTCGTCAATCCGAACGGCGGGAGCGAGGAGTTCTTCGGCGAGGTGCGTCGGGCTGTGGCCTCGGGCGACTACACTCCGCTCGTATCTCACAACGCCGACGGGCAGACGGTGTCGGTGTCGAGCGCCGAGATCCGGCGCGGCGAGTTCCGCAAGAATCAGGAGATCGTGGTGATGGTCGCAGGCGGCGATGCGACGGTGCTGGTACGCCTGATCGGCAAGATCGACACCGCCCTGCTCGCGCGCATACTCGGCGAGATGCAGAAGTCGTAGAGGCAGGGGGCCGTAACTCAGCGTTTTTTCCGGCTCTTTCGCGCGGCTGAATCGGCCGCCGGCGTTCCGGTCTTTCCGGTCATTTCGGTGAGCAGCGACCAGAACCGCACCGGCATGTGCTGACGTTGGAGGCGCGGGTTGATCCGCTCTTTGATCGCCATCGAGTCGATATACCCGCGCCACATCTGCTGGAACAGATGTTCGTTCTCGGCCAGCATCGCGGGGTCGAGCGCGCCACCGGTCAGGTGCGCATCGTCCTCCATCGTGATCTCGGTCACCTCGTGCAGGTCGTAGTAGAATCCGTAGTGGCGGCGGATATCGTAGATCAGCCAACGCTGGTCGCGGAAACGATCCCGAAACCAGGGAATAACCAACGGCAACACATTGTAGCGCGGCGACACGGGGGCGAAATATGTGGGCTGGCCGGCGGGATTGGCGGGGGCTGTTGCTGCGGGGCCGGCGGGATCGGCGGATTCGGCCGGATCGGGGGAGTCGGCGCCTTTTTGGAACCGTGTGAACTGCATGAGGTGTTCGCGCTCGTGCGACACTTTCAGGGCGAGCTGTTTGATGCGCAATATATCGGGGTCGGCGAAGTCGGTGTAGACCTTGCTTTTGTCGGGGCTGTCTAACACCCGGCGCATATATCGGGCCAGCGACATATCGACGCCGGGGTCTTCACTCAACCACCCCATCATCAGCATGTTGCATACATCTTTGGGGAGCCTGCGCTCCAGCGCGCGCCACACACGACCGGCCTTTTCGGGATCGGTCACCACGGTGTGATCCTCCGCGGTGAAGAGCGGCGCCGGCTCGCCTTCGATCATCAGCACATCGGGCCACATCCGCCGCGCATAAGCGTCGAACACTGCCGTCAGCAGCCCCTCGAAGGTCTTGTCATATCTGAAAACGATCATCTCGGTCTCAGGATAACGGCCAGTTTTTTGCTGCCCGAAAAGCGTGTGGGAATCGTGAAAAGCAACTTTTCGCCCCCCCTCAAAGGGAGTTTTCCGTCCCTGTTCTTGGTGCGTTTGAAGCGGGCGAATTCCAACCGCCCGAGGCTGCCGTAGTGTTTCCTGTCGTACTTGTCGAGCCACGCGCCGTTGAACAAATGGATCGTGTAGTTTTCGAGTCCGGGCTCGGGGGTGCAGAAAAAGTTGGTCGGATATATCGTCACTCCCGGCGCGAGAGTTGCGCTCCGGGTTCCGTCATACGGCGGGGTGAGGGCGAATTTTTCGGAAAAATACCGCGCGATCCGGAATGTGTTGGGCTCCATGTCGAACGATCCGTCGGGTTGCACGAAGGGAATCCCGTCGTACTCGGCCAACAGATCGGAGACTATCCCGCACCCTTTTTCGGCCGCGAGAAACCACCCCGCCACAGTGACGGCTCCATTGTAAAGTTCAAAGCCGGTGAAAAACCTGTTATCCAGAAACCTGTCTATCGGCGCGGTCACGAGCAGGTCGGAATCCATATACAATCCGCCGTGCTCGCGGAGCACCCACAGCCTGAGAACGTCCGACGCGAAGGCCCATTTACGGTTCTCGAAAGCCTCCGTGGCAAACCGGTTGTTCATATCGAATATTGCCTGACGCCCCCATTCGCGGATCTCGTAGTCGGGACAAAATTTCTTCCAGCTTTCGATGCAATCGAGCACCATTTGCGGTTTCGGATCGGGCCCGACCCATGCAAGATGTATTATTTTCGGTATCGACATAAAACGATTGAATTGTTATGGTGCAAATGTACTCTTTATTTTACTCCGGAAAAACGAGTGCGGTCTGGTCGGGATGCGCGCCTTTTCGGGTCGGACGTTTCGCGGTCAGCACTTTTCGCACCAGGTCGGGGTGGATGTCGCCGATCACCCGCGTCGACGACGGGCCCGCTCCCGCCGCCAACTCGCCGCATGTGATGAAGTATTGCGCCTTTTTCATCACCACACCGATCTTCTTCAACGTGGCCGAAGTGATGCGTCCGTGGCGGCGTGCGGCGACGATCAGTTGCGCCGACTTCACCCCGATGCCTGGCACGCGAAGGATCATCTCGTAGTCGGCGCGGTTCACATCGACCGGAAACCGCTCGGGATGCCTCAGCGCCCAGGCGAGCTTGGGGTCGATCTCAAGGTCGAGGTTGGGCTGCTGCTCGTCGACGATCTCGCCCGCCCCGAATCCGTAGAAACGCATCAGCCAGTCGGCCTGATAGAGTCGGTTCTCGCGTACGAGAGGCGGCTGCTTCAGCGCGGGCAGCCGCGTGTCGTATGCGTTGACCGGCACGAAGGCCGAGAAGTAGACCCGCTTCATTCCCTGCACGTTGTAGAGTTTCGACGACAGGCGCAGTATCTCGCTGTCGGTCTCGGGCGACGCGCCCACTATCATCTGGGTCGACTGTCCGGCGGGCGTCCAGCGCGGCGCTTTCCGAAACTTGCGTCTGTCCTCGGCGTTCTCCAGAAAGCCCTGGTGTATGAACCGCATCGGCTGATAGACGCTCGCGTGATCCTTCTCGGGCGCGAGCATCTTCAGATTCTCCTCGCGTGCGATCTCCACGTTGACGCTCAGACGGTCGGCGTACAGACCCGCCTCGCGAACCAGCGCCTCAGAAGCGCCCGGGATCGACTTCATGTGTATGTACCCGTTGTAGCGGTGTGTCGTTCGCAGCTCGCGGATCACGCGCACCATCCGCTCCATCGTGTAGTCGGGGTCGCGCATCACACCCGAAGACAAAAACAGCCCCTCAATGTAGTTGCGCCTGTAAAACTCCAGCGTCAGTTCGACGAGTTCGTCGGGCGTCATCGTCGCCCGCGGGAGATCGTTGGATCGCCTGTTGATGCAGTATGCGCAGTCGTAGATGCAGTTGTTGGTGAGCATGATCTTCAAAAGCGACACGCATCGGCCGTCGGCGGTGAAAGAGTGGCAGATGCCCCAGCCGTGCGTGTTGCCGATGTGCCCCTCTTTGCCGGCACGCGAAACGCCGCTCGACGCGCACGACACGTCGTACTTGGCGCTCTCGGCCAGCACTTTGAGTTTTTCCATCACCGCCTCTTTCATAGGGAGTGCAAGTTAGTGAATTTTTGCTATTTTTGCGCGATGGATCGCAGATTTTTGACAACACTTTTTGCCGCTCTGGCCGCATGTTTTTCGGTTGCGGGGGCAGGGGCACAGAATAACGAACCCGCGGTGACGGTCACCCCCACCGGAACGGTTCGCACCAAGTTCGAATACCAGCCCGGCCAGAACAACGCCCGCTTCAGTGTTCGCACCGCACGCTTCGGCATCGGCGGGGTAGTCTACCGGCGGCTCGACTACAAGATGGAGATCGACCTGTCGGACGAGGGACGCATGCGCATGGTGGACGCCTACGTGGGCGCGACGATCTGGCGCGGACTCAGTTTCGACATCGGCTACATGAGGGTGCCTTTCACGATCGACGCCCACCGCTCGCCCCATCTGCAGATGTTCGCCAACCGTTCGTTCATTGCCAAGCAGGTGGGCAACGTGCGCGACGTGGGTGCGGTGCTGGGGTGGAAATTCGGCGTGAAAGTTCCCGTTAACATCCAGGCGGGTGTGTTCAACGGCTCGGGCCTGCCGGAGAGTCTGCAAAGCTACTGGACGCGGACGTTCAACTACTCCCTCAAGGCGCAGGCCGAGGTGACGCCGGAACTGAGTGTCGTGGCGAGCTGGCAAACCACCAGGCCGGGCAACTTCCGGATACACATGTTCGACGCGGGGGCCACGTGGCGCTCGGGACGCTGGCTGGTCGAGGGGGAGTATCTGCGCAAAGAGTACACCGGCAGCACTTTCCGCGGGGTCAACTCCGTCGATGCGTTCGCCAGCTACGGGTTGCCGCTCGCGCGCGGGCTGTTCGAGCGGATATCGTTTCTGGGGCGCTACGACTATCTCGATGACCACTCCAACGGGGCGGGTTCCACGCTCACGGTGAACGATCCGGCGCGCCATCGGGCAACTGCGGGGGTTACGTTTTCGCTGGGGCTGCCTTTCACTGCCGATGTACGCCTCAACTACGAGAAATATTTCTACCGCCGCGGTGTGACGCCGGGCCCGTCGGATCACGACAAGATCGTTCTGGAGTTGATGGCCCATTTTTAGAGGTTGTTTTGAAATTTCAAAACAACCTCTAAAAATCCGATCCAAATCGTCCGGCCGGACGCACGGTCTCGAAAATTTTGTTAACTTTGTCCCAGCCTCCGTAACAAATTAACTCCGACAGAATTATGAGACCGACTCGACTTTCGATGGCGGCCGTTGCGGCTGTGGCGGCTTTGACGGTGTTGCATTCATGTCTCCCCTCGGAGCGGGATCGTTCGACGCAACTCGAAGAGCAGCGCAGGGAGTGGGAAGTGCAGATGGGCGAGGCGTTCCCCGAGCGCACCACCGACACCGTGGAGCTTCGGCGGCGGCTCGAACACTTCCGCAGGGACGGCAACCTTGTCGGCCAGCGCTCCAATCTGCGGGCTCTCGGTTTCAGCGCACGCAACAACTCTCTCTACGACCGGGCGATAGAATACCACACCGAGGCGCTCGCCCTGGCATATGAAGTTGTCGATTCGGTCGCCATAACAAACCTGCTCAACGAACTCGGCACCGATTTTCGCCGCACGGGGGCACACGAGGAGGCGATCAGGTATCACTACGCATCGCTCGAAATGGCCGAGCACTACCACGGGAGCGACACCGCGATGGTCACCCGCAACATGGCCGCCGCCTACAACGGCATCGGCATCGTTTACAGTGCGATGAACGAACGGGACGAGGCGATCAAAGCCCACGGGAACGCACTGCGCATAGAGACCGGCAAGAAGAACTACACCGGTATGGCGATGAACCAATCCAACATCGGTGTCATACTGCTCGACCAGGGCGACTACACGCGGGCGATGGAGTATTTCGAGTTGTCGCTCGCGAGCAACCAGCGTATCAATTCCGTCATCGGCATCGGGTTGTGCAATTTCAACATCGGCACGGTCTACTCCCGTCAGGGCGACTACGAAAAGGCGCTCGCACAATATCTGAAAGTCTACAACACCCTCGAAAGCCTCGATAAATCGCACTGGGTGAGAGCGGCCTTGAGTATCGGCGAAACCTACATGGCCCTGGGCGACTATCGCCGGGCCAAACACTATCTCGACGAGGGTTTGGATGTGGCCGTCGGGATCAAATTTCCCGCCTACATCAGGCAAGCCCACGCCCTGTTGTCCGATTACTGGTTCGCCGTGGGAGAATATCGCCGTTCGAGGGAGGAGTTGAGCCAGAGCGTGGCGTGGGCCGACACTGTACGGAAAGAGCTCGAAACAAGTCGCTTCATGGAGCCGCACATCCAGTACGAGACGGGGCGTTTCACACGCCAGATAGCGCAAATGGACGAGGCCGCCCGTGTTCAGGCGGCGCGGCAGAGGACGGCGGTGCTGATGGCGTTGCCATTCATTCTGGCGCTGATATTCCTCTCGATATTCCTTTATGCACGACGGAAGCAGTCGCAGAGAAAAGCCGCCGAGTTGAAAGAACTCGACAAGATGCGCTCCAACTTCTTCACCAACATCACCCACGAGTTGCGCACACCCATCACCGTGATCAACGGTCTGGCCCGTCATCTGGACGAAAGCCCGGCGGCGGATCCGGCGGCTCGGAAAAAAGATCTCGACGCGATCTGCCGTCAGGGCGAGAATCTGATGCATCTTGTCAGCCAGCTGTTGGATTTCTCGCGCTCGGAGGCGGGGGTCGATAAACCACGGTGGCGCAAGGGCGACATAGTGGAGTATCTCAGGATCGTGGCCGAGCCCTACGCGCGGTTCGCCCAAAGCCGCGGCATACGGTTTGTGGTTTACAGCGAGTCGGACGCTCTGGAGATGAATTTCGCACCCGAGTCGATCAAAAAGGTGATGGCCAATCTGCTGAACAACGCCATACGCCACTGTCGGGAGGGCGACGAAGTGGTCGTGCATTTCCGCCACGAGGTCCGGTCGGGTTGCTGCTCGATCCGCGTGAAGGACAGCGGCGAGGGGATCGCACCGGAGAATCTGCCGCGCATCTTCGAACTCTACTACACCTCGGCCTCGGGCAACGCGGGCGAAACGGGAAGCGGCATAGGTCTTGCGCTGTCGAAACAGTTGGTCGAAGAGGTCGGCGGAACGATCGGTGTGGAGAGCACGCTGGGCAGGGGCTCGGAGTTCACCGTGACGCTGCCCGTTTCACTTGCGCCCATACCCGAACAGGAGCGCTGGCACTTCGACGACGAGGCGGTCTCCGCGGCCCGCCCGACTCCCGAAGGATGCCCCGAAGATGAGGAGGAGGACGATGACGGCAAGCCCGCCGGAGCGGCGCGAAAGGGGGGACGCAAAACGATCCTGGTGATAGAGGACAGTCGCGACGTGGCCCACTACATTTCGACCATCCTCCGGGAACGTTACTCGCTGCTGTACGCCGCAAACGGAAACGAGGGCCTGCTCGCGGCCGAGCGGTACATCCCCGACCTGATAATCACCGACGTGATGATGCCCGGCAAGGACGGCTACGCCTTCACCGCCCAACTGAGGAGCTCGCTGGCGGTGTCGCACATCCCCGTGATCATGGTGACGGCCCGCGGCACGATGGAGGACAAACTCGAAGGGCTCGCCTCGGGTGCCGACGCCTATCTGCCCAAGCCGTTCGACGAACGCGAACTGCTGGCGCGCATAAAACAGTTGCTCGACAGCCGGGCGATGCTGATGGAGAGCTACTCCGAAGCGCTGTTCCGCGGCGAAAATGGGGCGGCGGCCCCCGACCAGAACATGGTCTTTATTTCGAAACTCTCCATCGCGGTGAACGCCCATCTGGCCGACGACGATTGGTTCCCCGACGGTCTGGCCGCCGAGATGTGTCTTTCGGAGTCGCAGCTGGGACGAAAACTCAAGGCGATGACGGGCCACACGATCTCGTCGTTCGTGATGCGGGCGCGGCTCAACAAGGCAAAACAACTCCTCTCGCGGCGCGACCGCAGCATCAAGGAGGTCGCCTTCGCGTGCGGTTTCAGCGACCTGAGCTACTTCTCGCGCTCGTTCCGCAAGGTGTTCGGATACACTCCGTCGGAATTCATCAGGATCCCCGAGTCGCCCGATCCCAAATTGGACTAAAACTTCTTCTGACAATCAATCTGTTAGCGCATCGGCGTGCGTGAATAGTGATATTCGCGTGCGCAGATTGCCGATTCTGTCCTACTCCATGCGGAACGGGTGAAAGCCCTTTCGCACGGAGCGGGATATTTTTGTGTACACACAAACCGAACTAATACCTGCACACATTTATGGACATGGAGATCATACGTTCCATCGAGGCGAGGCGCGAGGCGCTCTACCGCTACTACGATCTGCCCCGCGAAGCACGCGACAGAGCCGAGGCACTGTTCGCACGCATGGAGCAATTCGGACGCGAGTGCCGCAATCAGGGGGAATTCGAACGCAAAATGGCCACACAAACTCTCAGCGGCGAGTACAACAGCCTGCTGGTCGAGTTCACCGCATACGTCAGGGATCCACAAATGATGATAATATGAGACCGATTATGAAAAAAGTGATTTTTTTGGCGCTGGCGACGGTGATCCTCGCCGGCCCGGCGGCCCGTGAGGCACAGGGTCAGGGATTTTTACGCAGGCTGGGCGACCGGGTGGCAGGCAAAGTGGCCGACGCGGTTCTGGGCTCCGAAGAGGAGCAGCAGGCGCAACAGGCCGAACAGCAACAACGCTCCGAGGAGCGGGCACAGGCGGCGATGGGGGCTCTCGGCCTCGGGAATCTCGGCTCGCAGGGTGCAATGGGCGGCATGACCGGTATGGGGGCGATGGGCACCGACCCCTCGTCGCAGGGAGTTCCCGAGCGGATCAACCCGACGGCCCTTGCAAAATCGCGCCTCGCCGCCACCGCGTCGTGGGACGATGTGGTCACACCCAGCAGCGCCTCGACGCTCGACGGGCTGATTCGCGAGTTGCCCGCACTGCCGACGGTGGCCGATCTTGTGAATCCCGACGCCGAGAAGCGCGCGGCATACTACCGCAAGATCGCGGCGGTCAACCTGCGGGTCGAGCAGTTGTCGCAGCAGGCGGCGTGTTCCGACGGCGAGTTGGACGCCTTTACCGATAAGGTGTATGCCGAGCAGGCGGCGCGTTTCGGACTGACGGCGGCAGAGCTCCGTTCGCTCGACAGCGGCACACTCTCGGCGGCAGAAGAAGCGGCGCTTCAGCAACGGATCATGGAGGCTGTGTTGGGAGGAGGCAATCTGGGCGGCATCATGGCTATGGCGGCCGATGCCGAAGCGATGACCGGCCCCGACGGCGAGCTGACCCAAGAGCAGGCGATGGCGCTGCTCTCCAAACACGGCGCCTCGCTCAACCTCGGAGGCATGATGGCCGCAACGCAAGAGTACACCGCCCAGATGCAACGCCAGAGCGAACTCTACCGCCGGATGACGGCTATCGGGGAGAAGATGTCGGCGGTGACTGCCGCGACTCCCGTTGCACGCTACGGGGACATCGCCCGCAAGTACGACTCCGATCTGGGCGGCATGTACAACCAACTGTGCGCGGCAAACGATCCGGCGACGGTCGATGCGATCTACTCGCGGGCCGACGCGCTCGTGAAAAACTACCGCAGAGAGGCGGCGACGGCGTGGCTGGCCGAGTTGCAGCAACGAATGCAGAATCTCGCGGCGGCCTATCCCGACATGCTGGCTCTGGAGGCCGACATGGTGGCCGAGGGTTTGATGGCACCATGTTCGCAGCGGGTGTCGTCTCTCAACATCGTGAGCCGTTTCGCCAACATCCTCGACGGCGCCTACCGCGACTTTCCGCAGACGGAGATGCTGCCCGTGTGCCGCGAGGTGATACTGTCGCTGCCCGAGAACGAGACGCTGTTCACCTCGGAGAGCGCGATGGCAACCACGGTCGAAGGATTCCTCGACGGCAGCGAGATCATGGTCTACGACCGCAACACCGGCCAGAACTACGTCTACGAGAACGGGCGCAAACGTCCCCTCGCACCCAACGAACCGGGTGATTTCGCGGCCCTGAGGGAGCGGCCCAAACCCACCTACGGACACTGGACGTCGGCCAACGGGATGCGCTCGGTGGACTACCAGCAGGACGGCGCGCTTATGCTGCATGACGGCACGATATTCTATCCGCTGGCTTTTCAGGTCGAGGGCAACATCGTGACATGGATATCTCAGACGGGCAACAGACTTGAAAAATGCGTTTACAAGCTTTAATACTTGTATTCGCCTGGGCGACGGGTGTGTCGGGTGCTGTGGAGGCTTCGCCCGACTACCCCGCCCTTTTCGGTCGCGACTGGCGGGCGGCGGAGGAGTACGCGGCGGCCCGGCGTGCGTCGTGGGCCGAGATCTGGGATGGTTTCGGGGTCGATGCACGCGTGGCCGAGGCGGTGGTGTTTCCCGAGATGGTGCGCTACTCGGCTCTGCGCGATCTGGCCGAGACCGCCGCGGTGAGGGCGCTCTACCAACAGCGCGGATCGCGCGGGGCGGACTTCTCGATCGGGCGTTTCCAGATGAAACCTTCGTTCGCCGAGCGGGTGGAGCGCGAGTGGATGGCCTCGGAGGAGAACACCGCGTGGGGCTTCGCCTTCGACACCGCCGACAACACCGACGCGCGACGCGCACGCATCCGACGGCTCGACGACATAACGTGGCAGTGCACCTACCTTGCGATGTTCCTGCGGCTGATGTGGCTGAGCGACGAACGACTTGCGGCCGCCTCGCCCGAGGAGCAGGTGAGCCGGTGCGCGGCGGCATACAACGGGGGCGGGGGACGATGGTTCCACACCGATTTCATTGCCGGGCCGCGGACACGGTATTACAGCTACGCCGAGGTCGCGACCTATTATTATAACAACACATTAAAAACTCGAATATCATGAAAACTTCAAGATTTTTGGTCGCAGCATCGGTGTTGGCGTTGACCGCACTTTCGAGTGTGGACGCCGGCGCCCAGAGTTTTCTCGACCGGCTGGGCAAGCGCCTCGGTCAAAGGGCCGAAGAGGCCATAACCCGCAAAGCCGAACAGGCCGTGGACAAGACCATCGACGCGGTGACCGACGCCGACACCTATCGCGGTGATGGGAACGATCAGCAGCAACAGCAACAGGCGCCGCAGCAACAACCCGCTCAGACGGGCGCCATGCCGGGGGCGATGCCGGGTGCAATGCCAGGAGGAGCGATGCCCGGCGCGGCCTCCGAACCCGCCGCGCAACCCGTCTCCCCCGAAATGGCATATTCGAGGAGCGACTTCGTGGCTGGCGATGAGATTATTTTTGAGGACTACATGACCGGCGAGCAGTTGGGCGAGTTTCCCTCACAATGGGATTTACTTCGCGGAAACGCCGAGATTGCCACGATGAACGGCGGCAATGTAATTGCAATGTATGCTAACGATTCATGGCTCGAACCGCTGATGAAGACACCGAAAAACTACCTCGGCGACATCTTCACCCTCGAATTCGACATTTTTCAGCCGCCCGCCGGAGAAGAAGTGGGCAGTTTTGAACTCGATTTTATGACGCCCACCGCATATCGTGACAATGATATATTCACCGTGACGTGGTCAAATAAACTTTGGGCTCATGACAACGGCGACAAAAGTATTAGTTATCGCTGGGAATCCTCCTCCGGCCAGCAAAGCGGAAGCACTACGGTAAAATCTCTTCAGGGTGATTGGAATCACATCGCCGTGTCGTTCAACAAACGCGCGCTGAAAGTCTATTACAACGGCGAACGTGTCGCCAATGTGCCCAACGTTAAGGAACCTCCGGGATGGGTGACATTTTGGGTCGGAAACGGCGAAGCAGGAAAAAATGTATTCATCAAGAACGTCCGCATCGCCAAAGGCGCGGTTCCGTTGTATGACCGTATGATGAGCGACGGGAAGTTCATCACCTACGGCATCACGTTCGACGTGGGCAAAAGCACCATCAAGCCCGAAAGTATGGGCGAAATCAACCGCATCGTGCAGTTGATGAACGA
>QMCE01000319.1_pt1 | contig 23581 bp, 22 predicted proteins | sample 1821851 | NCBI WGS metagenome assembly QMCE01 (sample SAMN09453174, study PRJNA476694) | Termite gut metagenome, whole genome shotgun sequencing project. | isolation source: worker | host: Odontotermes sp. | place: South Africa:Pretoria | collected 2016-01-28 | reverse complement strand
TTTGCTCGCGTAAAATGCTCCTTATCTTTTCCAAACGCCCTGTCATAGCCGCACCTCCCGATAAATCCGTTTCATCTCCGCCGCGTCTTGTGTCTGCGTCCCCCTGCTCTCGCAAATCACCGTCGATCGGTATCCGCGTTCCGCCAGCAGAAACGCCAGCGGATTCCAGTCCGGACCTCCGCCCTCGTCGGCAAAGGTCTGGTGCTTACTCTCCCCTCCCCTGTTATAAGCGATGTGGGAGAAATGGATATGGCAGCTTTTCGCCCGCTCGGTTCCCAATGCCGATTCCATTCCGCCCAACACCGATACAAACGCTTCGCTTCCCTCAAACGATCCCAGTGAGCGGGCGTACAGATGGCCGAAATCTACGCAGGGCAACAAACTCTCACTCAAAGCGCACAGCTCCAGCACCTCGTCCACCGTTCCGAGCTGGTTGATCTTCCCCATTGTCTCCAAGCAAAAAAATACATCCGACCAATTCTCGGCCTTGGCGGTATCCAGCGCCGCCCTGACCGCGCGCGCCGATGCTTCCATCCCTTCGCGGCGCGGCAGCCCCCTCGCGGCGCCCATATGCACTACAACCCGCTTCGCATTAAGCCAGCCCGCCAATTGCGCGGTTTGACGCAGATAGCCGATATTAGCCTCCAACCGTTCGGGGTTGGACAGACTGATAAAATATGGCGAATGGACACTCAGCGCGATACAGTATTCCTCCGCGTTGCCCCGCAGCGTCTTTGCGGCGGTCTCTCCCATCCGCACGCCGTGCCCGCACTGCACTTCAAATGCGTCCAAACCGTTTTTCGCGAGGTACGCGGGAATATCCGCTACTTTTCCGATATAAGATTCATCACACCCCGCCGGACCGAATCGTATCATAAGCGTTCCGCCTTTCTTATAAAAAACGGCGTTTCATAGAATCGCCGAAGTGAAAACCAAAAACCCTTCACCCTCGGATCAACCAAAACCGTCCGCAGTCCGGCTTTTCTTCCCGCCCGTATATCGGTAAAATACTGGTCGCCCACCATAACCGTTTTGTTTGCGCCTACGCCTAAACGCTTTACGGCTTCAAAAAGACCCCGTCCGCCGGGCTTGCCCGCTTTTGCCAGATACGGCAGCCCCAGCGGACGGCAAAACGCCGCCACCCGTTCCTCAGCGGCGTTGGACACAATCATCAGCGCGATACCGGCTTCTTTCAGTTCCGCCATCCATAGGGCGACGGCGGCGTCCGGCTCGTTTGCGCGGTATCCGGCCAGCGTATTATCCAAATCGGCTAAAACGGCGCGGAATCCGCGTCCAAGCAGCCACACCGGGGTGAGATCGCATATGTCCGCCGTTACAAGAATATTCATACAAGCCTTCACCCCGCCGTAAATATAAAGTATACCTTCTCGTCCGCAGGAAAGGGATGATGCTATGAACGACCCCTTTACCTATATCTGCTGCGCCGTACCGGAACAGGCGGTCGGCGCGCGGCGCGTTCCTACGGCGCATATGGCTTGGGGAATCGGCCCCGGTCTGACGCTGCTGTCAGCGAACGCGGATATACCGCGCCAAGGCGGACTGATGGTCATCAGCGATCAGGCGTATGACCGATCCGAAGGCGATCCCAAGCGGCTCGCGCAGGAATGCCTGTATCTCTGCTGTTCGCTCGGATTGTCGGGAATCGTGTGCGACTTCGAGCAGCCGGTAAGGCGTCTTTTGGAGGTCTTTGTCTCCGAATGCGCCGAGCGGTTTCCCTCGCGGGGCTGCACCGTTTACGCGCCGGAAAGGTATATCTGCCATAATGCCCTGCGGGTAATCCTCCCCACGGCGCTCACGTCCGGTTCGCTGCCAAACCGTATCCGGCAGGCCGTCGGGCTATATGGCGCGCACCGCGTCACGCTGGACATGGAACGGGTCAGCCGCGATCTGCTGCTCCCCGGTTCCAATAGCAACGGAATCAACGTCAGCCCCGATACCATCGCCTTACTGCTCTCCTCGCGAGGCGGAACTTCCTTCTTTTCGGGGGAGTTGGGCGCACGGTATTTTACCTATAGGGACACGGAAGGGCATACGCATTTTGTGGTATATGACGATGTCGGAACTTTCCGTTATAAAACGGAACTTGCGCTCCAAATGGGCATCCGTGAAGGGTTTGTCCTTTATCCGGACATGATGGGGTTGGGGCTTTTATAGCTAACAGTGAACAGATAACTGTTAACAGTCGGAACATCCTTTTCCACGAGAAGGGGGTTACGCACGGACTTGCGCTTCCAGTAATTTTATTAACACTTTTGCCGTCGTGACGGCGTCGGCCAAGGCGCGGTGGTAACCTTCTCCGCTGACGCCCAGATGCGCCGCCACCGTTGCAAGTTTATGGTTGAATAATGAGCGGCAAATTCTTCTGGACAGTACAAGCGTACACAGTGTTTTCTCCGGCGGCGGCATCCCCACCCCCTTGCAATAGCGGCGTAAAAAGCCCATGTCGAACGGGATGTTATGCGCCACTATTGTATCACTGCCAATAAAGCGGCAAAACTCAAAAAGCCGTTCCTCAAACGCCGGAAACCCCGCCGTCATGTCCGCCGTGATCCCGGTGATGCGCGTGATCGTCGGCGTAATCTCGGTCATGCGCGGCGCGCAGAGCGAAGTGAAGCATTCTCCGAGCGAGAGATTCCCACACGCGTCCGGAACGACACGCACCGCCGCGAACTCGATGATTTCGCTGTCATACGGCGACAGACCGGTCGTCTCAAAGTCAATAACCGTATACATTACTTCGGCCCGCAGAGAAACGCGGCGGCGTTTTGCACCGCCTGCTTGTTCTCCCCCAAATCCTCGCCCGCGTAACGATGGTCAAAGCTGCGGATGAAGACTTCCAAACTCTCTGTCATACGCGACAAAGACGCACCGGCTTTTTCGCGCAGGGACGCAAGAAAGACCGGCGCTTCTTTTTTGGGCAGTTTCTCCCGCGCCGCCGCGGCTAATCCGGCGGTATGCGGGCGGCAAATCAATGGCTGGGCGTCCCACTTCTCGCGGAACGTCTCCTCGTTGCGCCATAAGTACAGAATATTGCCGTAATACGCGCTTAAAAAGCCGTTTACGCGGTCACAAACATAGCAGGAGGATGCGTCAAACAGTTGCTTTTCGCTTTGCGAAAGCGTTTTGAAGTGCGTTTCCAGCAGAAGCGCCAGCGGCAGGCGCTTCTGCTTTTGCATCAGCGCGGCAATATGTTCCGGGCAGAATCCCAGCGCGTTGGTGCGCTGGCGAACGTCAGGCTCCATCATGGCAGGCCCCAGCACATAGTCCAGCGTATCCTCTGTCAAACGGCGGTGCAGACGGCAGACGGGGCATTGTCCATCCGTGATCTCAAACGATTCGTTGATTGGGATACTGTAAATGGTCTCTTTCATTCAAACGCTCCTATAAAGAATGATCCCTTTACATTATCCCTTTCTTGCGGCGAAATGTCAATATGTTTTACAAACGTCCGAAAAAACGCTTTCACGCTTTCGGCAAGTCGCAAACCCTCTTTAGCCGACGCGCTATTATTGCGCCCTACTTTTTCTGTAAAACCCCCGCGAGGTATTCCCGGTTATGCCGTATGGCGTCGTTGTCCGGTTTATATTCCGCCGCGCGTTCGTTGTATTCTTCTGCCTTTTGAAAGTCTCCCAGTTCGCAGCAGCATACGCAGCATTCTATGTTGGGGATATACCCCCAATAATCCCAGAGAATGAACCCGGCGGTGTTCGGTTTCCCCAAATTCGCCGCGATGTTAAACCATTTAAGCGCCGCCGGGAAGTTGCTCAAACGCTTATAGTAATACCCAAGTTCCGAACAGACTTCCGCTCTTGGCGCGTCATATGTCAGGCTCCTCAACAGAATCGGAAGAATTTTTTTATCTTCACCCAAGGCAAGATAACAAGTAGAGAGGCTAAAACAGGACGCAATGTTATCCTCCGACCATCCTTGGGCGGAATCTAAAAACCTCTCAAAATAATAGGCGGATTTTGCCCACTGCGCGTGATCCTTCAATTCACGGGCAAAATAGTATATCTGGCGCGCCGTCATGGGTTTTCCGCTCGCTTCCAGCGCACTATAAATGTCGATATTCCGATTGGGATTCGAAACGCTGGAGCCTTTCCTGTGATGGATTTCAATGTCACTGTAAATGATGTTTCCCGTCAGCGGGATGCACTCATGTACGGGGTCTATCCACATAAACCCTTTATCCCGTCTGTTCAAGCGTTCACGCGTGGAGGTCATAATCGGGTTGTCCTGCGCGTCAAAGTGCGTGACATACTTCATCGCGACAACGTCAATATCCGGAGTCAGCGTCTTTTTAAGCTCCAGCAATTTTTGCAGCGATTCCGGCGGTACAACATCATCCGCGTCAAGCCACATCTGATAATCCATTGTAGCCTTGGAGTACGCTTCATTGCGAGCCGCGGAGAAATCATTGACCCACTCAAAATCAAACACCTTATTCGTATACTTGCCCGCAATCTCTTTTGATTTGTCGGTCGAGCCCGTATCCACGATGATGATTTCGTCCACCGCTTCCTTAACACTGTCAAGGCATCGCGCCAGCACCTCTTCCTCGTTTTTCACGATCATGCAAAGGCTGATAGTTTCCATATACACTCCCCCGTTCTTTTTCATTATAGTCTTGAATGGAATGATTTGTACCCGAAACGTAAGGTTTTGTTTGGAAACACGATAGAATCGAGTATTTAGAATTTTTTCTAAATACCTCTTGACATTTGCTTAGCCGGTCGCTATAATGTTATTTAGATGATCATCTAAATACTTGTTCGGAGGTGAACCTGCTTGGCAATTTCAGAAACCCTAAAGGCCGTTTCCGACCCGGTTCGGCGCGAGATACTGGAGCTTCTCAAGGGCGGCAGGAAGTCCGCGGGAGACATCGCGGGGAGGTTCAACCTGACAGGCGCGACTGTGTCGTATCATTTGTCGCAGCTTAAAAAAGCGGGTCTGATCACCGAAACCAAAGAAAAAAACTACGTGTATTACGAAATCAACGTCTCTGTATTCGAAGAACTCCTCGTTTGGATCGTTGGATTTGGAGGGAACCACAATGATAAAAACTAAAACAGTTATCCTGACGCTGGTCGTATGCCTGCTGCCGATGATTGCGGGAGCAATACTGTACAGCGGACTGCCGCCGGAAATCGCAATCCACTGGGACATAAACAACGAGCCGGACGGTTTTCTGCCGAAGGCTCTCGCGCTGTTCGGGACGCCTCTGCTCTTCGCATGTTTTCAAGTGATCATTTGCTGCTCTTTACGGTGGAAACTGAAAAAAGCGGAGGATACGCCGAAGGTCATAAATGTCTTGCTGTGGATGATACCGTTATTAATGGTAATGGCGTATTCCTTTATGCTCGTATGGGGGTTCGGGCGTACATTTGACGTCGGCGGTATCGCGTGTATCGTTGTGGGGCTTTGCTTCGTTCTCTTGGGGAACTATCTGCCAAAAATCCCGTATGAAGGTGGTAAATACGTGGTTACGTTTCCGAAATTCAAGAGCGAGCAATCCTTCCGACGGGCAATCCGGGGTATCAGCATCGCGCTCATTTGCATCGGGCTTGCTTTCTTTGTGCTGGCGTTTATATAAAGCAAGTCGCGAAGAACCGGGGGTTTGTCCCCGGTTCTTCGCTTTACGCATTCTTTTTTACTCCTTTGCTGTATAGTCAAGCGAAATCCAACCGGCGCCGCTCTTGAGTTTTCCCCATTTGCCCGCGCCCGCGCCGTCCGCCTCATCTACGATGGTATAAACCCCTTTATCGGTAATGGTACCGTTGGTACCGAAATTTGTACCCGGCCCCTTGCGTATGTTCAAAGCATTCGCTAAAACACGAACCGTATAAGGCGCAACAGGAGCTTGGGCAGGTTCGCCATTGAGGTTCAAGGCAATAATTTTCCTGTACACCCTCTCACGCCGGTCCAGATAGTTCTGCGTTTTAGCTTTGGTCGCGGCGAACATGGCGGCTACGTCGCCCGCGCCCTCCAAGGCTTCCTCGGCAATACTCTTCCAGAGCGTTGAAGCCGTTCCGTATTGATTGACGCCATCCGCGAAGTAAATCAACGCGCCGCAGTCGGTCAGTCCGTAGGACATCCCTTTCTGCACATACACGGTAACATCGGTGACGGCGAGTTTATCCTGTACCGTCTTGCTCTCCGGCGTTTTCAGCATGGCGATAATCTCGGACGCTTCGGCATCCGTCGGGATACGCTTGTTCCAAGCGGTCGCCGTCGCGCCCATTACTTCGCTATATAAAGCTTCGCTCAGCGTTTTCTTCGCAATCTCGGTGTTTGCCGCGATAACAGATTTCATCAAAGATAGGGCGCGGGAAGCGTGCCAGCCGAACAACCCGATTGACAGCGCGCCGTTATCGTTCTTGACGCATGTGCTGTAGTTCCCTTCGTTTGAGATAATGATGCTGACCGCGTGCTTCACGGCTAACGACAGCGTATCGGCCGGCGATGCGCTGGGCGGCGCACTGGATTGCGTAACAGGCGGCTTATCCTGCGGCGTGACCGGTTTGGAGGCTGTGTTTGGATCATAAACCGGTTTACCGTTGCTGTCAAACACCCTATAGCCCTGCGTCTTGTTCTGGTCAGCGGCATTGACCGCGTTTTGCAAAAGGTTGTATGACCCGACTTGTGTTTTCGTGTCCGCCCATGTTTTCCGAACATAGTATGTTTCGGGGGACGCCGCCGGGACGTTAAGCCTTTTGTTAACCTCATCGGCGATTTGGGGATGGAGATTATAGAGATAATCTCCGGGACAGGCTTTATTGGCAAACCAGCGGTGCACCGTCATATTGCCCGGGTTATTCTTGTCCGCCCGCCATACAAGCTGCTTAATCTTGTTGCGCTTGCAAATGTCGGTCACAAGATCGATCAGCGACGCGACAGCCTTGTCGGAGACGTGCCAGTCAGGCGCGCCGCCGTCGTTCGCGACTTCAATGGTAATGGCGCGGTGGTCGTTTTTCCCGGACGAGGTACACCACGAACGGTTGGCTTCGTCTACATACAGCGCGACCCTTCCGTCCGAGCCGACGCCGTAATTGCTGCTGGCTTGACGGGATGCGGGCGCGAATATGTTTCCGCAGGTTTCCACGGTCAGGTTTCCGGCCATACAATGGATGGTGATGGTATCGATCACGTGGTTGCGCGGTTTGGTGCAGTTCGGGCTGAGTTTGGTGTATTTAACCAACGGGCTGTTGCTCATCATCGTCGCCTCCCTTTCCGTCTGAAAATTCGTCGAGCGTTTCGGGGGGAAGCTCCTCGCCCTCTATGAGCGCCAATGTGATTTTGTGTTCATCGTTCATCCCTATACTCATTCCTTTCCTGCGCTCAATGCGTCGAACATTTTGGTTTTCTGGAGCATTCATTTCTTCTTGGCTGCTTGCATGGGCTTCTGCCCGCTCTTGCCGGTTGTGAGCGCGTATTCACTCGTCGCGCTTGAGCCGGCGGCGCTTGAAAACGTTTACAAGACATACAATTGTAACTCCCTTCGGTATTTTTGTATGAATAAGTTTTCCGCGAAAATCGCGGACAGAACTAAGCGAACCGTGTCTTTTATGGCTGGAGAATCCGCAGGGAAAGACGGAAGCGACATAATCTTTTCTTTCCCATCATTTTTCAACATAGTTCGCCCATACAACAGTATAGTATGCCGGATAGGCTTGTCGTGTGAACGCAAATTTAACAAAGCCTCGAAACCGGCAGGTTTCGAGGCTTTGTTTGTTGTAAAATGGTGTAAGGCTAGGCGGGCGGCGTCATCACCGCGCTTCCGCGCCGATAATGCCGCCCTTCGGTCAGCGCGGCGATAAACTCCTCCGCAAAACGGGCCGGCTCCGCGGTTACAATACCGGCCATCGCATTGTCATTATTTTGCTGAATCCTGCTCAACAGGCATGACGCCTCGCCGCTCAGACCGACGGTTTTGTAATGCCGGTACGCTTCCTCAATAAACTGCCGCGCATCGGCGCACTCCCTCATAATGGCAACCTGTTCGCCGTCCGGCACGAACACGGCGTCATACATCACCGACGAAACCAACGCATACGTCTTCGCGCAATCGACCATTGATTTATCAGACGCCGTGATGGGGCCGAGCTTCTTACAAACGACGTCGAATGTGCCTCCGGCTTTTTCAATCGCGGACGTGACGGCGTTGAATTGCGTCCTGTCAAACCCCGGCCCGATCAAGACGGCTGTCTTACTGGTTTTCGGGCTCTTGGGCGTGTTGTCCATGCTGAGCGCGGGCGACGCGGGCGGATTTGGGGCGCTTTTCGCTTCGGGGCGCATGCCCAGCCCCTCCCCGACGGCATTCGCCAAATCGGCATTTACGCCCGCGAGCATGTTAACGACCGTTTTACGCGTCGATACATTTAAACATTTGCCAAGTTCGAAGCAGAACGCATCCACGATATGCGCCTTCTCATGCCCCGACATACTGTTCCAGAACAGAGCGGCTTGGGTATAGTGATCGCGGAAGCTCTCGCTGCGTTCGCGGATAACATTTCCGTCAATCTTCTCCTGATAATGCTCAAAACGGCTCTCTCCCCCGCCCGCCGGATGCGGCTCATTCTTATTCAGCGCGTTCGGGTTATAGCTGGTTTGACCAACGTCGATATTCATGCGGTGAATCCCGTCGCGCTGATTGTTGCTGACCGGCGCAAGCGGGCGGTTTATCGGAAGCTGATGGAAGTTCGGTCCGCCGAGCCGCGAAATCTGCGTGTCCAGATACGAGAACAGGCGGCCTTGCAGCAACGGGTCGTTGGTGAAATCGATGCCGGGAACAACGTTCGCGGGGCAGAACGCCACCTGTTCCGTCTCTGCGAAAAAATTGTCCGGATTGCGATTCAGCGTCATTTTGCCAACTCTATGAACGGGGATCAGCTCCTCCGGCCACAGCTTGGTGGGGTCTAAAATATCGAAATCAAACCGGAACTCATCTTCGGGATCCAGCACTTGAATCCCAAGCTCAAACTCAACCGGCGAACCGTTTTCTATGCTCTCCCACAAGTCGCGGCGGTTGAAATCCGGATCTTTTCCCGCAATGATCTGCGCTTCGTCCCATACCAACGAATGCACGCCCAGCAATGGTTTCCAATGGAATTTGACAAACTTAAACGCTCCGTCCGCGTTCACGAGCCGGAATGTGTGTATGCCAAACCCTTCCATCATCCGATAACTCCTAGGAAGCGCGCGCGGCGACATAAGCCACATAATGGTATGCATCGTTTCGGGTGTATTGGCTATAAAGTCCCAAAACGTATCATGCGCGGACGCAGCCTGAGGCATTTCGTTGTTCGGTTCAGGTTTCACGGCGTGGATCAAGTCGGGGAACTTAATTGCGTCTTGGATGAAAAATACCGGGAAATTGTTACCCACAATGTCATAGTTGCCTTCCCGCGTATAAAACTTCACGGCGAAGCCGCGCACATCCCGCACGGTGTCGGCCGAACCCCGGAACCCCGCCACGGTCGAGAAACGGACAAATACCGGCGTCACCAAACCGGGATCGCTGAGGAAATGGGCTTTTGTCAGATGCGAAAGGCTTTTATAAACTTGAAAAGCTCCATGCGCGCCGGAACCGCGGGCATGTACGATACGCTCCGGGATGCGCTCATGGTCAAAATGCGTGATCTTTTCGCGGAAGATGAAATCCTCCATCAGGGTCGGGCCGCGTTTGCCCGCTTTCAGGGAATCATCGTTATTGCCGATGCCTACGCCTTGATTTGTCGTCAGCGCGCCTGTATTGCGTATCCGGTACCGTTCCAACTCTCCGATTTTTTGGTTCATGATATACCGCCTTTCTCATTGTATATCATTACCATTTTCTATAAAATTATCCTTAATGACGCAAGAAATAGTTCATACCCTCATTACGAGCTGGCGCGGCTATGTACGCATTTTCTCCGTTGAGCTTGAAGCGCGCAACCAAGCCCTCAAGCATGATCGCCTGACCGTTCATCTCCTCGCTGGAAGCGGCGCTTTCCTCGGCGGTCGCGCTGTTTTGCTGAACCACCTTTGAAACTTCCTCCAATCCCTTAGTGATGTGCTCTATCGCCTGCGATTGCTGGACGGACGATTCCGCAATATTCGATATCAGCAGATTGGACTCATTGATTCCCGTAACAATATCGGCAAGGCTGCCCGCCGTCTCCCCGGCAATTCGAACGCCGAGCTCCGCTTTCTCCACCGACTGCCCAATCAGCGCGCTTGTATCCCGCGCGGCGTCGGCGCTTTTTGCCGCCAAATTGCGAACCTCTTCAGCAACAACCGCAAATCCTTTTCCGTGCTGCCCCGCGCGCGCGGCTTCCACCGCGGCGTTGAGCGCAAGGATATTCGTTTGGAACGCAATATCGTCAATCACCTTGATAACCTTGCCGATGTTTTGTCCCGCCTCATTGATTTCCCGCACCGCCGTGACCATTTGATCCATTTGCCGGCTTCCTTTTTCCGCATTCTTACGAATCTGATCGGAAAGATTGGCTGTTTTATCCGCGAGAACGGCACTGTTCTCGGTTCGTTCGGCTACCTCCGAAAGAGAACCGGATAGCCGTTCCACGGCAGCCGCCTGCTCAGTGGAACCTGCCGCCAGCGTCTGCGCGCCGTCCGCAATCTGTTTTGTTTCATCCAATAGCTGGACAGCCGCCGTTTTTACCTGTGAGATAAGTTCGTTATTATGTTCCAGCATCTGCGCGAGGCTTTTACCCACAATGTCGGAGTCCGACCGGGGCTCATAACGTCCCGAAATATCGCCCTCCGCGATGCGCCGCAGCATTTCCGCCTGTTGCCTGCTCGCGGTCGTAAGGTTTTGAAAGCTCTCCTGCAAGATACCGATTTCGTCTTCGCGCTCTTTTGTGATATTGACGTCAATATCGCCGTCCGCCATGCTTTGCGCGGCGTTGGAGAGCTGCCGTATCGGAATGATTAATTTTTTAATATTGATTGTGATTGGGATAAAGAAACACGCGAACATCGCGAAGAATACGATTATCCACTGCCGGGCGATCCAGCCCATCTCCACCTCAACGCCCGCTTTTTCCTTTACCTGATACGCGATGATTACCGAATGGGCAATGAACAGCAGCGCGGCCGACAGAAGCGGAATGACGCACAGCTTCATCAGTTTGAAGCGCAGGGACTTTACGTAGCTCATCAGGATTTTCCTCCATACAGCCAGTGATTCGGGTAAAATGCTAAGGCATTTGAGGCCGTCCTCTCACGCATTCACCCTAATGGCGTTTTCACTATAATTATATCTAAAAATGCCCAAAAAGTCAAGAAGGAGTGGTCTTTGGGTCCGTGTCAATTAAACGCGTGAAAAGCACTCCCCCCTGTATGCTATTGGTTTAGCATAACAGGGGGGTAATATCCGGTAGGAACGATGATTATACCGGCAGGCCTTGCAGGTAATCCCAGAGGTTCAGCATCAGCAGAATTCCCGCTTGACGGGTAAATTTTCCGGCGGGATTGAACGTGCCGTCGCCCGTGCCGCCTATCAGCCCCGCTGCCTGTACCTGTCCGACTGCCTCGAGCGCCCAGTTTGCGATAGAGGCTTTGTCGGGGAATGTTGTCGGCGTTTTGGGCAGTTCGATTTTCATCGCGGTAAGCAGATTGACCATCAGCCTTGCCGACATCTGGCGGTTGAAGGTTCCGCCGGGATTAAACGCCCCGTTGGCGTCGGGGGTGACGACCCCCAGCCCCGCCATTTTTTGAACGTTTATGTCGGTGGTATCGGTCAGGGTTGCCCGTTCTGTGATCTCCGCGCCCGTGTACGTTTCGTAAATCCCCACCGCGAGCGCGCAGAATTCGGCGCGGGTGATGTCTGCGGTGTAAGCGCTTTGCAGTTCCGCCGGAACGATCCCGTATCTGATTGCGCGGTTCACCTCGTCGGCAGCCCAAGCGGAGGGCAAGTCATCGGGATTCGGCTCATCACCCGGTTCATCACCTGGCTCATCACCCGGTTCATCTGGGTCTTCCGGCTCGGTTGGTTCGGTATATTCCAGCAGTATATCGTCCAGTACCTTGACTTGGGTTCTTACGAAAGCGCTCACCGAGTTATTACCGACTTGCTCTCTGTCGTTCAGTCCCCAAGAATACAGATTTCCGTCGGGCTTAACGGCCATAGATTGCTGCTGACCGCACGCAACGGCTACGGCGGCGTCCAGAATCCGGGTCGGTTTATTGGTGCTGGTCGCGGTATTGTTGCCCAGTTCATAGGCTCCGTTGTGTCCCCAGCCCCACAGTGTGCCATCTGTTTTAATAGCAAAGCTGTGAAAACCGCCGGCAGCGGCTTTTACCACGGAATCCATAACCTGAACCGGCTTGTTTTGGTTCTCGACCGATCCGACGCCTAACTGACCGTTTTCATTCCAGCCCCAAGCCCATAGTGTCCCGTCGGTTTTTACGGCCAGACTGTGGCAGTTAAAAGCGGAAACGGAAGCCACGTTGTCCATGATTTTCACCGGCGCGCTGACCTGAGCATCCGATCCGTTCCCCACCTGGCCGTATTCATTATCCCCCCAAGCCCACAGGGAGCCGTCGGTTTTGATCGCCAAGCTATGCGCGTATCCTGCCGCTACGTAATTTACGTCATCCATGATCTTCACGGGCACGGTATAGGCTGCCGCAGTGCCGGCGCCCAACTGACCGTAATAATTATTCCCCCACGACCACAAAGAGCCGTCGGTTTTCACGGCCAAGGTATGGTACCAGCCTCCCGCGACATAAGCAACGTCGTCCATGACCTTCACAGGGGAGGTTCGGGTGGTTGTCGTGCCGTCGCCGAGCTGTCTGTCTTCGTTGTACCCCCAAGCCCACAGGGTGTCGTCGGTTTTGATCGCCAAGCTGTGGTACGCGCCCGCCGATACGAAGGCGGTATCCTCCATGATTTTTAAGGGTATCGTGCGGTCGGTTTTTGTGCCGTCGCCAACCGCGCCCTCCGTGTTTTCACCCCAACTCCATAATCCGCCGTCGTTTTGCACGGCAAGTGTGTGCTTGAATCCCCCCGAGATGGTTTGGAGCTCCGTGAGGTATATCGCATTGGCCGCCGCCGGAACTTCGCTGCCTTGGAAATTGCTTCCTACATTCAAAATAATAAAATCGGCTGTTACGGTGAATACGCCGTCCACGGTTTCCGTATGGTCTAAGACGACATAGATGTCCACGATGTTCCCGTTGTAGGTCCATACTTTGTTAAGTTCAACGTCTCCGTATTCAACGGTCGAGGAATCGGTGCAGGAAATGATAGGAAACCTCTTGGCGAACCCCGTGCTCTCAAAGGAAACTTGGGCTTCCCCCTCCATGCCTTTAATGTAGATAATACCCGCGTTCAGCTTCGCGTTCGGGTAATCCGGATGGTACAGGAGCGGGGTTATGTTTCTGATAATCGGATCTTTGGCAGACAGTTCCTCTAATGTTCCTTGTTGAAGCTCCGAATTTGAGAAGTTGATTTTAAGGTTACCGGAACGGTTGGTGTAGACCCAAGTGCTGTACGCCGCAAAGACGGGCGCCGGGAGTACCAGCAAAATCAGCGCCGCCGCCAGCGCAACAGAGAGAAACCGTTTCTTCATGGAAATCCTCCTTCTATATTGGGGGTGTTATCCCTAGCATGGGCGGCGCTCCCCCGCCCGGAGGCCGATCTTCGTCGCGCCTGTATTTCACGGTACTCCAAGTATAGCATAGCTGTTATAAACGTTCAAGCTATTTTTTACCATGGCGGCAGAAGTGTTATTGAAAGAGTGAGGGTATTAGCTTTCCACTGGCTCAAAACTTATCGTGCAATTCTGTAACGCCGCTTGAAGATCGTCAACTTGCTGTTGGGTGAGGGGATTGCCATCGAGGTCAAGACGCGACAAGTCTGTCAACCTTCCCAACGCATTGATATCGTTAATTCTATTGAAAATTATAGTTAACTCTGTCAAATTTGTTAACTCTTCTAATACGTTAATATCGTTGATTTTATTATGACTAAGATATAACCTTCTCAAATCTGTCAAACCTGCCAACACGCTGATATCGTGGATGTTGTTAGCAACTAAATTTAACGTTGTCAAATCTGTCAACCCCGCCAATGCGCTGATGTCGTTGATGTTGTTGAAATCCAACCGTAGTGTTGTCAAATCCGTCAACTCAGCTAGCGCGTCGATATCTTTGATTTTATTTGATTCCAACCATAGTGTAGTCAAATTTTTTAACCCAGTCAATGAGCTTATGTCACTGATTTTATTCGTTGTTAAACCTAGTACTGACAAGTTAGTTAACCCCGCCAACGCGCTGATATCACTAACTTCATTGGCATCCAACCACAGCGTTGTCAAATCTGTCAAATCTGCCAACACACTGATATCGCGGATGTTGTTTTTATTAAGGTAAAGATGTGTTAAGTTAGTCATATATTGAAGCGGCACAATATCATCGTCCGTCAAATCCATTCCGCTTAAATCCAACTCTCCTAATGCTGTTGAATACTCAACGCCCTTGATTGTAATGAAGTCTGGAGCGTCTTCCGGTGAAAGGGATGGCTCCTCCGGCGGTGAAGGTTCTTCTTCCATTGGCGATGGTTCCAGAGTGGGCGAAGGGACATCTTCGGTAGGGTTTTGGTTTTCGTCGGAGCAGCCAGCGAGGAGCGCCGTAAGTAGTATAGCGGTGAGAAGGATAGCGAAAAATCGTGTGGTTTTCATGGTTGTTCAAGTCCTTTCTATTTTACAGATTATGTAGCGCCTCATGAACCCCGCGCTCCGCAGATATTTTACCCTTACCCCATATGGTACCACACCCAGCACCCCAAATACAGTGTTGACAATCACGAAAATATGGGTTTTTATCCCAGTTTTATTCACACCCTTGAAAAATACCGGTAGGTTTGGTATGATGTCAGACAAGCGGAAAATTGGAGGACAAAAGATTGACGACTTTGAACGAAGCACAGAACGCGATCAACAACCTGCTCGCGGCGGAGTTTAAGCTCACGGCGGCGCAGGTGGCGGCGACGGTCGCGCTGATCAACGACGGAAACACGATCCCGTTCATCGCCCGCTACCGCAAAGAGGCGACCGGCGGGATCGACGACGTGACGCTCCGCGATTTCGACGAGCGGCTGACATACCTAAAAAACCTCGAAGCCCGCAAAGCCGAGGTGCTTCGCCTGATCGACGAGCAGGGCAAGCTCACGCCGGAGCTTCAGGCGGAGATTGAGAAAGCCGCCGTTTTGCAGCGCGTCGAGGATTTGTACAAGCCGTATAAAAAGAAACGCGCGACACGGGCGAGCAAAGCGAAGGACGCGGGGCTTGAGCCGCTCGCGCAGCTTATCTGGGCGCAGGAACTGACAAGCGGCGACCCGCTCGCGCTTGCCGAAGCGTATATCAACATAGACGGCGGTTTCCCCGACGCGGCGGCGGCGCTTTCCGGCGCGTGCGACATCATCGCGGAGCAGGTGGCGGACGACGCGGAAATGACGGCGGAACTGCGTGATTTTACGCGCAGAAGCGGCGCGGTGGTTTCGGAGGCGGCAGATGCCGGGGAAGCGACCGTTTACGAGATGTACTACGACTTCCGAGAGCCGCTCTCGAGAATCCCGAACCACCGCATTCTCGCAATCAACCGCGGCGAGAGCGAGGAGAAGCTGAAAGTCAAGGTGGACGTTCCGTTTGAATCCGCCATGCTCGAACGTCGGTACATCAAGAAACCGGGCATCTTTACGGATTTGCTGAAAGCCACGCTCGCCGACAGCTATAAACGGCTGATCGCGCCGGGCTTGGAGCGCGAGATGCGCCGCGACCTTACCGAACGCGCGCAGGCCGAGGCAATTAAGGTGTTCGCGAAAAACACCGAGAACCTGCTCTCCGCCCGCCCCGTGAAAGACGCAAGGGTGATCGCGATCGACCCCGGCTACCGCACGGGCTGCAAGGTCGCGGTACTGGACGAATACGGCAAACTGCTGGACTACACGACCGTCTATCCCACGCCGCCGAAGTCCGACGCCGCCGGGACGCGCCGCGTCTTGGAGAGTTATGTGATGAAGCACAGCATCAATACCGTCGTGATCGGCAACGGCACGGGGAGCCGCGAGACAGAGGAGTGCGTCGCGGATTTCATTGCACAGTCCGGATTCGCGATTCAATACACCATCGTCAACGAAGCGGGCGCGTCGGTTTACAGCGCGTCCAAACTCGCGAGCGAGGAGTACCCTGATTTGGACGTAACTACGCGCGGCGCGATGTCGCTTGGGCGGCGTTTGCAGGATCCGCTCGCGGAACTCGTAAAAATTCCGCCAAAATCGATCGGCGTGGGGCAGTATCAGCACGATTTGAACCAAACCGCGCTTGAAACCGCGCTGAGCGCGAGCGTCGAGAACGTCGTGAACCGCGTCGGCGTTGACCTGAATACGGCTTCGCCGTCGCTATTATCCTATGTAGCGGGGATCGGTTCTGCCGTGGCAAAGAACATCGTCTCTTACCGAAACGCCAACGGCGCGTTCACCGAACGCAAGCAGCTTAAAAAGGTGCCAAAGCTCGGCGACAAGGCATTCGGGCAGTGCGCGGGCTTCCTGCGCATCCGCGGGGGAAAAGAGTTTCTCGACAACACGGGCGTCCACCCCGAGAGTTATATGATCGCCCGCGAGGTTATAAAACGCGGCGAAATCACCGACATTCCCGCGCTCGCGAAAGAACTGGACGTGGGACTTCCGACGCTCCGCGACATCATCGACGAAATCAAAAAACCGGGACGCGACCCCCGCGAGGACGCGCCGCCGGTCGTATTCAGCAAAAGCGCCAAATCGCTCGACGATTTAACGGTGGGGCTGGAATTGATGGGAACGGTGCGCAACGTGGTGGACTTCGGCGCGTTTGTGGACATCGGCGTGAAGAACGACGGGCTTGTCCATGTCTCCAAGCTCGCGCGGCGTTATGTGCGCCACCCGAGCGAGGTCGTCGCCGTCGGCGACACGGTGAAGGTGTGGGTATGCAACATCGACCGCGACCGGGGCAAGGTCGGGCTGACGATGTTGGAGAACCCGTAAAACGGGAAGATCGTTAAATACGTTGATTGAATCTTTTAGGGCGGCATTTTGCCGCCCTGTTTGCTGTATGTTGATTGCAGTTTCCGCAGCCTATGGTTCAGACAGCTCTTGCTGATTCCCAGACGTTCGGCGAGTTGTGAAAGACTGTCCTCCGGATTATCCAGCCTCGCCTGCGCCGCTTCGCGATAACTCTCCGGCAGCGCGTCCAGCCGCCCCGAAGCCTGAAGCCGCGCAATCACGCCGCGCAGACGTTCAGCCGCGGCGATGGTCTTGTCGAGATTTGCCGTGTCGCAGTTGACGCGGCGGTTGACGCTGTTACGCAAGCCCTTTTCCAGTTTGGCTTCCATCACGTCCATCGCGCAAACCGGAGCCCCGCAGAGCGTCAGAAAATCCTCTATCGCTTCCGAAAGATTCAAAGCCAGTGTCTGCACACCGCCCCGCGCCGCCGGTATAGCCTCAAAACCGCTCTCGCGCAGAAGAGCGCTCAGTTCCCGCGCCAGTATACGGCGGGGCGTCACGATTTCGAGCAGATATTTTTTCATCGGGTCGGTAACGGTGCCGCCCGAACAGAACGCGCCGCGCCAAAACGCCGAGAGACAGCATTCCGATTCCAACACGGCGTTGTTCAGGTGCAGGGCGACGCTGGGCGTGTCTCCGTAGCCGAACGTCGCACGCACCGTCCGCGCGTTCATGTCCGTCACCGAAAAAAGCCATTTCCCACCCCGATGTTCCGACGGCGCGGGGCGGAATCCGAATGCCGCCTCAAAGAGGAGCGGGAGCCGCAGCGCGTATGCCTCGTGAGAGGTTACGATCCGCAGTTCGGATGTGCGGAATGCGCTGCCGAGCAGCAGCGCGCCGTAGCTTTCGGCAACCGCGCAGCAGCAGCGCGCCACAGGTGCGCGGCACATCTCCCGCTTGACCCGAGCACTAAACGATTCCATTTCGTTCTTCCTCAGAGAGCGTGTCCCGCATCCAATGGAGTACCGCTTCGTCCATTTGGCGGTACGGTTCCGCGCGGGGGTGTTTTTCCGTAAACAATTCGGTCAGCGCGCAGGCCAGCCGCAGCGGATGGTGACGCACCTGACCGCCGCGTAGCGCCAGCATCGGGCGTTCGCGCAATTCAATACCGGCTTCCGCGAACAAGCGCCGGTCAACCCGCGCAGCTCCGGCGCCCTCCTCGGCGTATAGCGCGTTGACATCCTCCGGAACAGGAGTGTTGTTGACAAGGCAAATGTCAAACACCGGACGTTTCGCGTGACGGAGGATTTCGCGCGCATGGTCAAAGCAGGTGTAGCCTTCCGTTTCGCCTTCCTGTGTCATGATATTGCAAACATATACGCGCAGACCGCCCGAGGCGGCCAGCGCTTCGGCGATCCCCTCCGCCAACAGGTTCGGAATAATACTGGTATACAGGCTGCCGGGCCCCAATACGATGAGATCGGCTTCGGCGATCGCGTTCAGAACGTCGCTCCGCGCGCGAGCGTTTTCCGGAATCAGCCTTATCTCTTTAATACGGCATTTCTGCCGTTTCTTAAACGTAAAGATATTGCTCTCGCCCGTGACGCGCGCGCCGTTTTCAAACACCGCTTCCAGCAGCGTCGGCCCCCGCGACACCGGCAGCACCCGCCCCGTAACGGCCAGAACTTCGCTCATCCGCTCGATCGCTTCGTCGAAATTCCCGCATATGCCGGTCAGCGCGGCCAGAAAAAGGTTCCCAAAGCTCTGCCCGGCCAGCGTTCCTTCCGGGAAACGATAGTTGAGCAGCCGCTCCATCGTAGGCTCGGTGTTGGCCAGCGCGAGGATACAGTTGCGGATATCGCCGGGCGGGATGATGCCGAGGTCTTGGCGCAACTGCCCGGACGAACCGCCGTCGTCGGCCGTCGTCACAATGGCGGTGATGTTCTCGCTGCACAGCTTCAAACCGCGCAGCATACTTGAAAGTCCCGTGCCGCCGCCAAGCGCTGCTATCCGGATGCCGGAGCCGCGCGCCATCTCAAGATCGTTCATGTTTCTTCCCGCGCGGGATCGCGCGCGATATCGCGGTGCGTCAGCACCACATACCGCCCCTTTTCCGACAGGTCGTCATACAGCGCCTTTGCGATTCGGACGCTCCTGTGCCGTCCTCCGGTACAACCCACGGCAACCGACAACCCAGTTCGTCCTTCTTCGTCATACCGCGGCAACAGATAATGGATCAGGTCTTGGAGGCGGTCACGGAATTCCTGCGTCTGCGGCCACCGGTCGATAAACTCCCGTACCGCTTCGTCCAGCCCGGAGAAAGCTCGAAGTTCCGCGATATGATAAGGGTTGGGCAGGAAGCGTACGTCAAAGACCAAATCGCTTTCGGGCGGAAGCCCGTACTTGAAGCCGAACGACGTTACCGTCACCACCATACGCCGCTTTCCGGAACCGGACAGCAAACCGTTTAAGTGCTCTCGCCGCTGCGCGTGGGTTAGGTCGGAGGTGTCAAGGATGTAGTCGGCCCGTTCCCGCACCGGTGAAAGCAGCGCCGCCTCGCGTCCGACCGCCTGCATAATCGTTTCTCCGTCTTGCAGAAGCGGATGGCGGCGGCGCGTCTCTTTATATCGCAGTAGAATGGCCTGCGGAGTCGATTCCACAAATAGAATTTTATAATTACAATTCATCGCCCGAATCAGCTCAAGCGATTCGAACAACGCGTCAAAGGTCTGTCCCGCACGTACGTCGGTAACCAGCGCCACTCGTTCATACGGCTGCCGGTCACGGATGGATGAACGGACATATAATTCGGCAAACGCGGGAATAAGAGCTACCGGCATGTTATCCACGGCATAGTAGCCCATATCCTCCACATCCTTGATGACGGCGCTTTTTCCGGCTCCCGAAAGCCCGGAAATGATCAGAAACTCCATTGGACATCCCCCAACAAACGCACCTCCGGCACAAGCTCCGCGTCGGTCTCCTTGAATACCTTCTCACGCACCAGAGCAGCCAGCCTGAGTACATCCTCACACGTCGCGCCGCCGGTATTTACGATAAAGCCCGCGTGTTTTTCCGAAACCCGCGCGCCTCCGACCGATGCTCCCTTTAATCCGCACAGCTCGATCAAAGCGCCCGCAAAATGCCCCGGAGGGCGTTTGAAAAAGCTGCCCGCACTCGGCATGTTTACCGGCTGCTTTTCATTGCGCCTGTTACGGTAATCCTCCATCTTTACGGAAATCTCCCGCGAATCGCCCGGTGTGAGATGAAGCGCGACTTCCAGCACGGTTAACGCCGGAGTTATGTGAAAAACGCTGTGCCGGTAGCTAAAATCACAGTCGGTAACAGTTACCGTCCGTTCGCCGTCGAAGCAGAGGACTTCGGTTACGGCACCAGCCATAGACCCTCCGTATGCCCCCGCGTTCATCACGACCGCGCCGCCGAGCGATCCCGGAATACCTGCCGCCCATTCCAAACCCGAAAGCGACGCTTTCGCAGCGGCGCGGGACAGTTCCGGAAGGCTGACGCCGCAGCCCGCCCGGACGGTATCGCCGTCGATCCGGAGTTGATTTAATCCGGACGTGAGGATAACCGGCGCGCGCAGCCCCGCATCGGCTGCCAATATGTTGCTGCCGCGCCCCAAAACTACGGGGTTTTCAAGGATGCGCAGCAGTTCGGTCATCTCTCCGGGATTCTCCGGGGTATACAGGCTATCGCATGGCCCGCCGATCCGGAAGGTCGTCAGATCACGGAGCGGAACTTGCTCGCGTCCGGCGGGTGTCATAACATCGCGGCTCCGATGATGCCCGCGTCATTGCCCAGTTCCGCGAGACACAGCGCCGTTTTCTTCTCCCCGACCGGGAACAACTCAGGTTCCAGCAGCGGAAGCAGGTGATTGATCAGATACGGCCCTTCATGAGACACGCCGCCGCCGAAACAAAGAACGGCCGGCTGGAAGAGATTGATCAGGTTGGCGGCTCCGCAGGCTAAGTAAGACAGATATTCCGCAACTACGGCTTCTCCGGCGGCGTCGCCCCGGCGCGCCGCGAGGAACGCCGTCCGTCCGCTGACCCGCCCCATCTCCGCCGCAACGGAGGCCAGCAAACTGTCCGGGTTTTTCTCCAGAGCGGCTTTGGTCAGGCGTATTAAACCGGTTGCCGACGCGTAAGCTTCCCAACAACCTTTACGTCCGCAGGTGCAAAGCTCTCCGTCTTTCTGAACGGTCATGTGTCCGACTTCGCCGCCCATGCCGTTGAATCCGTCGTATATTTGTCCGCCGAGGATGATACCGCCGCCCACGCCGGTGCCCAGCGTAACGAGAATCATCGATTCAAACGCTTTGCCCGCCCCGGCATGGAACTCGCCCAGCGCCGCAACATTGGCGTCGTTTCCGGCGCGGACAGGGATGTCCAGCAGATTCGAAAGCATTCCGGCCAGCGGCACATGATCAAAACCCAGATTCCCGGCAAACAGCACCGTACCGGTAGCTGAGTCAACGGCTCCGGGCGATCCGACGCCCGCTGATTTAACGTCTTGTAAACGCAGCCCCGCCCGCTCGCACAGCGAGCGGACAAGCGCATCCGCTTCCCGCGCAACTGCATCCGCGCCGCGCGGCGTCTTCACGCTGCCGCGGGTTGTTATGCTCAGAGTCTCATCCACAAGTCCGGCGGCGATATTGGTTCCGCCGAGGTCAATGCCGATCCGCATAAAAGATCCCTCCGTTATGATTAAAATAGGAATATGAGACTATATCTCCTCCGATGGCGGTTCGATATGGAACATCCGGCAATAATCCCTCTGCGCTTCAATCTCGCATTCCGCGATCAGACGAAGAAACGCGCCGTCACTGGGGTTCTGAGCGCGCTGCGCCGCTTTCAGGGCGTTGATGTATTCAAGCCGCAATATGGGCGGAATTGAAATGATTTGGTATCCCTGACTTACAAGGATAAGGTTCATCAAAAGCCGCGCCGTACGCCCATTACCGTCTGTAAATGGGTGAATATCCACAAGTCTCCGGTGGGCCAATGCCGCCAGTCGCACGGGATGCACAGACTGTTCTGTCAGTGAACCGACAAACTCCTCCATCAATGCGGGGACATCCTCCGGTTTCGGCGGCAAATAATCTGTGCCTGATATGAATACTTGAATCCTGCGGTACACGCCTGCTTTTTCCGCGTCGATGCCCTGATAAAATAATTTGTGCAGCCGTAAAACCGTATCTTCAAGCAATATAAACGGTAAACGCCGAGCGGTTTCCAGCATGAAATCATAAGCCCTTGCGTGACCAACCGCTTCATTACACTCCCTCAGCGGTTTTCCGCCAACGGTCAGCCCGTCTTCCAACAGAACCTTAGTTTCTGAAAGCGTAAGGGTGCTTCCTTCCAAAGCATTGGAGGAGTAGGTCGTTCCGATGCGAAAGTATGCGTCCAGCTGCATAACTTCTTCCGGCGCAAGAGGACGGCGGTTATCTATCCAAGATTTCGTCCGGTCTATTCTGTCGAGCATGGTTTGCAGTTCCATCGCGCTCTCCTACTTCCCTTCCTGCTCTTCAAAATACCGGTTGATGCGGTCGTTAAATTCTTTCGCTGCGTTGTAGCCGAGCTTTTTGTGGCGGTTATTCATCGCCGCGACTTCAATGATAACGGCAAGATTGCGCCCCGGCTTAACCGGCACGGTCAAAGAAGGTACATTCACGCCCAGTACGGCGGTAGTCATCTCGTCCAGCCCCATACGGTCGTAGTGCTTGGTTTCATCCCACAACTCAAGGTTGATAATCAAGTCAATCTTCTCGGTCGGTTTGACGGCGCCCATACCGAAAATTCGGCGCACATCTACAACACCGATACCGCGAAGCTCGATATAGTGGCGAATCATCTCCGGCGCGCCGCCGACCAACGATTTGGCCGATACCTTTTTAATCTCGACGGCGTCGTCCGCGATCAGACGGTGACCGCGTTTAACCAATTCAATAGCAGTCTCGCTCTTGCCGACGCCGGAATCACCCAGCAGTAAAATTCCCTCGCCGTAAACTTCCACCAGTACGCCGTGGCGGGTGATCCGTTCCGCGAGCGAAACCTTCAGGGAAGCAATCATCGCGCTGATAAGGTATGAGGTGGATTCCTGTGAACGCAGAAGCGGGACTCGGTACTCCTTCGCCATATCGGCGCATTCGGAACACGGATCGATTCCGCGGGAGAGGATTAAGGCGGGAATGTGTTTACTCATTAGTTTTTCAAAACTCTTCCGCCGCTTTTCGGGGGTAAATCTGCCCACAAAGGTCGTCTCAACCTTGCCGATGAGCTGCAAGCGCGAAGCGTCGAAGTAGTCAAAGAACCCGGCAAGCTGCAAACCCGGACGGTTTACGTCATCGGTGACGATTTTAATATCCGCGAGATTTTCCGGCGCGTAGATCGTTTCCAGATTGAATTCTTCCATCAGCGACGTTAAGGGTACCGAATATAGGTTGTGTTCCACATGTCCGCCTCCTGTTATGTAGTGACCCAAGTCAACCCACAAAATATGGGAACGTGGAATCACCGCATTTATATAGTTTGTATTTCCACAGCCTGAGGGCACATG
>QMCE01000317.1_pt1 | contig 23596 bp, 17 predicted proteins | sample 1821851 | NCBI WGS metagenome assembly QMCE01 (sample SAMN09453174, study PRJNA476694) | Termite gut metagenome, whole genome shotgun sequencing project. | isolation source: worker | host: Odontotermes sp. | place: South Africa:Pretoria | collected 2016-01-28 | reverse complement strand
GCTCCGGAGAGGCGGCATGGGAATGGAACGGGAGGGGGCGGTGATGCGGCGCGGAAACGGGCGGCGGCGTCTCCTCGGCGTGCTCGGCGGCATGGGGCCGAGGGCGCACGTCCTCTTCGAGGAGCATCTCCTGACGAAATCCGTCGAGGTGCTGGGGGCGCGGCGGGACGCGGATTTCCCCGCGTGGATGCTGGCGTCCTTCCCGGCAACGCCGGATCGGACGGAAGCGCTGTGCGGCGACGGCGTCAGCCCCCTGCCCGCGATGCGGAAAAATCTGGAGCGGCTGGCGGCGGCGGGAGCGGAGTTCGCCGTGGCGCCCTGCGTGACGTCGCACGCGTTTCTGGAGGCGGCGGACAGCCTGCCGCTGCCCCTTCTCAGCCTGCCGAAGGTTGTTGCGCGGATCGCGGCGACGACGGGCGTCCGCCGGGCCGGACTGCTGGCGACGTCGGGCACGCTCCGGTCGGCACTGTTCCAGCGTGCGCTCGCGGCGGCGGGCGTGGAGAGCGTGTCCCCCCTCGACCTGCCGGATGGCGAGGCGGCGCAGGCGGAGCTGGTCATGGCCGCGATTTACGGAAACGGCGGAGGAGGGGGCATAAAAGGCGACGGCCCCACTCCGGAGACGGCCGCCCTTCTCGCGGCGGCAGGGAAAAAACTGGTGGCGGCGGGCGCGGGTGCCCTTGTCATGGGCTGCACCGAGATCCCGTTCGCCGCCGGGCATCTGGCGCGCATCGGCGTACCGCTCATCGATCCGCTCGCCGTCGCCGCCGAAGCCGCCGTGCGCTATGCCTGCGCCCTCCCCTTCGCCCCGCTGCAGGGGAACGGGGACGGCGCCTGGGAGGAATGCATCCTGTGAACATGCCGACAACCACCGCGCGCCGCCTTGCGGCCGCGCTTCTCCTCGTCCTCATCCTCGCGCAGGGTTCAGCCCGTTCCGGAGAGGAACATCCCGGAACGGGTCTGACCCAGGCGGACACGGTCTTTCCCGAAGCCTCCAATCGCCTCCCCTGGCGACCCGCTCCCCGTCGCTGGGGGAGGATCCTCGAACGCCTCATCGACGTCAACAAACTGCCCTCCGGCGCCGTCCTCATCCAGTCGCCGGAATGGGGCGTGCGCTTCCTGTCCCGGGGCGCGGCGGATCGCAACACGAACCGGGATCCCATCACGCCGGAGCACCAGTTCCGCATCGGCAGCGTCACGAAGATGTTCACCGCCCACGTGATCCTCCAGCTTGTGGAGGAGGGAAAGGTGCGCCTCGGCGACAAAGTCACCCGCTTCCTCGATTCCGCCCTCGTCCCGAACATGGAGGACATCACGATCTGGCACCTCCTCACCATGACCTCCGGCCTTCCCGACTACACCGACTGGCCGGCGATCGCCGAGCCCACGCCCGAGACGGCCACCCAGGCCTGGACGCCGGACGATCTCATCCAGCTGGCGAACCGGGGCTCGCCCAATTTCGATCCCGGCTCGGTCATCCCGCATCCCCTGGACGCGGCAAAGGTGGCGGATGAACAGCGCGACATCGCCCTCTGGGCGTACAACAACCTCGGCTATGTCCTCCTCGGCCTCATCATCGAGAACGTGACGGGACAGACCGCCGGCGACGCCATAAAGGAACGCATCTTCGAGAAACTGGGCATGGCCGACTCCTTCGTCGCGATGGACGAGAATGTCCCGGGCCGCATGACGCACGCCTACGTCGGGTATTCGTTCTTCGGCGACTGGTACGACTGCACCATGTACAATCCCTCCATCGCGTGGACATCCGGTTCCATCATCACGACGCCCTGGGATTTGCTCCGCTTCTTCAAGGCTGTCTTCACGTCGACCGATTTGCTGAAACGGCCCACCCGCGCGAATCTCTTCCGTCTGGGAACGACCGAACTCGCGCTTTCCGGCGCGGCCTACGGCGCGGGCATGATGCAGTTCGTCAGCCCCACCGGCGTCATGCGCGGGCACGGCGGAACCATCCAGGGCTACATCACGACGGCATTCCTCTACCCCGACATCGACACATGGTTCATCGGCTATTCGACAAGCTCGGACGACTCCCACCTCCGGGACGAAATCCAGTTCGACGTGATGGATCAGGTCACGCGCTGCCCGAACAGCCCTTCTCCCGACAACGGCGGCATATCCTCCGCGCCGGACGCGGAGGGCCGGGTCACGCTGCGCTGGCGGGACGGCTTTTCCAGCGCCGACAGGTATGTCGTCTGGCTGGGGACGGACAGGGACGCCGTGGAGTTCGCCGAAGCGGAGGGCAACGGCGTGACGCGGCACGAGGCGGCGGAGAACGCCTTCCTGACGCCGACGCTGGAACCGGGGAAGACATACTGGTGGCGCGTGGACACGGTGGTGAACCGGGATGACGAGGAGGTGGACGCCGAGCGCGCCCTCATGTTCGACAGGAAATACACCTACGAGCTCGAATACACGGATACCTTCCAGAGCCCCGCGTGGTCGTTCACCGCATCGGCGGCGATCCCGGACGGCGGAGCGCGGAATGGACGGTAACAAACCGGGAACCGCCCCGGCCTGGCTTTCCGGGCTGGTTCGCGACATGCCCTACCTGCGCGTGCTCGTGGAGTCCCTGGGCGGGGAAAGCGTCGCCGTCATCGTCCTCTCCGCCCTTTCCGGCATCGCCAACGGCGCCATCGTCGCCGTCATCAACGCCGCCGCGGTCGACCGCGCCGGCGGCGAGAGCCAGACGATGAACCTCCTCTGGTTCGGCCTCACGATCGCGTTCTTCCTCTGGGCGCGGCAGCGCGTCCTGCTCCGCTGCGGCCGGCGCATCGAGGCGGCCGTCAGCCGCCTCCGGATCGACATCGCGGATCGCATCCGCCGGAGCGACTACGCCGAAATCGAGCGCCTCGAACCCTCCGGCATCTACGTCATCCTCACGGAATGCACCGCGACCATGTCGCAGGCGATCCTCCCCGTCGTCAACGCGGTGGGCGCGGGGGTGATGGTCGCGTTCTGTCTCGGCTACCTGTACACGCTGTCGGTCTGGGCGTTCTTCCTGAACATCCTCCTCCTCGCCGTCGGCATCCTCCAGTTCCTCCGGGTGCAGCGGAAGGTGGAGGCGAGCCTGGGGAGGGCGCTCCGGACGGAGGCGGGGTTCTTCTCCTCCGTGCGGCAGCTTCTGGACGGCATCAAGGAGGTCAAGCTGAACGCCGCCCGGGGCGACGCCCTCCGCGCGGAGCGGCTGCTGCCGCTGTCCCGGGAGGCTGCGGGCAACCGGATAACGGCGAACCGGTATTATGTCCACAACTGGAATTTCGTGAAGATTCTCAGCTACCTCCTGATTGGCGCGATGGTGTTCCTTCTCCCGCTCCTGAACGCCCGGGCGAACGAAAACCTCATAGAACTCGTCACCGTCGTCCTCTTCCTCTTCGCGCCCGTGGGCGATCTCGTGGATTCGATGCCCCTTCTGTCGCGTGCGAACGCGGCTGTCGCGCGGCTGCTGGAGCTGGAGCAGAACCTTCCCCTGCCCCGGGAGCGCGCGGAGGAGACTGAATCGGCGCGGCGGCTGCGGGAGTCGGGGGACTTCGCCGGTTTGGAATTCCGGCACGCCGGATACAGCCATGTGTCGCCGGAGGGCGAGACGCTGTTCACGGTGGGGCCTGTCGATCTGTCCGTCGGGAAGGGCGAAACCGTCTTCTTCGTCGGCGGGAACGGCAGCGGCAAATCTACCTTCCTCCGGATGCTCGCCGGACTCTACCCGTCCGGAGAGGGCTGCCTCCTCTGCAACGGCGTGGCAGTGGACAAAACGAATCTCAGCCTGTATCAGCGGCATTTCAGCGCCATCTTCACGGACTTTCACCTGTTCGACAGGCTGTACGGGCTTGACGAGGCGGCGCGGGAGGCGGTTCCGGCCCTTCTGAAGATGATGGGCATCGATCACAAAACGAGGGTGGAGAACGGCGAGTTCACCCAGCTCAGCCTGTCCACGGGGCAGCGCAAGCGCGTGGCGCTGGCGGTGGCGATGCTGGAGGACCGCCCTGTCATGATTTTCGACGAAGTGGCGGCGGATCAGGATCCGGAGTTCCGCGACCGTTTCTACCGCGAGCTCCTGCCGCAATTGAAGAGCGAGGGCAAAACCCTTCTCGTCGTCTCCCACGACGATCGGTATTTTGATCAGGCGGACAGGGTGTTCCGCATGGACTACGGACGGTTGACGCCGTGCGAACAGGCGGCGGCGCGGAAAAAACACAAGCGCGCCCGCTCCCCGAAAACACGAAAGAACGACGGATGAAAAACAATGCCGCATGGGAAACGCTGCTTGCGCTTGTGGCGGAGACGACGGGACTCCCGCCGGCGGGTCTGTCGCGGGACGACAACATTTTCGCCCTCGGGGTGGATTCCCTGGGTCTGCTGAAAATCGGGCAGGAGGTGGAGCAACGCTTCCGCGCGGAGCTGCCGCTCGCCGCGCTGGCGGAGGAACTGTCCACGCTGGGCGCGATCAGCGACTGGCTTGCGGAACACGCCGGCGCGCCCGCGCGCGGAGCGGAACAGCCGCCCGAAGAAACAACGGAAGCAAGAGAACAAAGAGAAACAACAGCCCTTCCGCCCGCCGCGATCCCCGCCGCGGTGTTGCCCGCAGGCGACGCCCGCCTCGCGCTGGCTGCGCGGCAGATGGAGGATTTCCTTTCTCTCGCACGTCTTCAGTGGGACGCGGCGCACGCTCCCGGACAGCCAGCCGCCGAAGGGAAGCATGCGGCGAACCCGCCGCCCCAAAACCTGCGCGGCTTCCGGCTGGAACAGGACAAACTGGACGCCGGGCAGGAACGTTTCGTGCGGGAGCTTGTCGCGCGCCACGCGGCGCGGACGGCGAAGTCGAAGGCGCACACGGAGAAACACCGCCCCCGTTTCGCCGACTGGAAGCACACGCTCGGCTTCCGCGCGACATTGAAGGAGGCGTTCTACCCCATCGTCGCCGCCGACGCCAAAGGCGGCCGCTTCCGCGATCTCGACGGCAACGAATACCTCGACATGGCCCTCGGCATGGGTGTGAACTACCTCGGCCACGCGCCGGATTTCGTCGCCCGCGCGGTTGCCGACGCCCTCGCGAAAGGCATGCCCCTCGGCCCGCAGAACGCCGACGCGGGCGACGCGGCGGCGCTCCTCGGCGAACTCACCGGACTGGACAGGGTCGCATGGAGCAACACGGGGAGCGAGGCGGTGATGCTCGCCCTCCGCCTCGCCCGCGCCGCGACAGGCCGCCGCAGGGTCGTCCTCTTCGGCGGATCGTACCACGGCATTTCGGACGGCGTCCTCGTCATGCCCGTGCCGGCCGGCGTCGCTCCCGCCTCGGCCGGCGTGCCGCCGGGCGCGGTGGAGGACATGATCCCGCTCGAATACGGCAACACGGCCGCGCTCGGGGAAGTGGACAGGCTCGGCCCGGAACTCGCCGCCGTCCTTGTCGAGCCGGTGCAGAGCCGCAAACCCGCGCTCCAGCCGGCGCGCTTTCTGCGGCGCCTCCGCCGTCTCGCGGACACACACGGCTTCGCCCTGATTTTCGACGAAATGATCACCGGCTTCCGCATCCATCCCGGCGGCGCGCAGGCGCATTTCGGCGTGCGCGCGGATCTCGCCTGTTACGGCAAGATTCTCGGCGGCGGCCTGCCGGTGAGCGCTGTCGCGGGCGCGAAACGCTTTCTGGACGGCATTGACGGCGGACAGTGGAACTACGGGGACGGCTCCCTTCCCTCCGCCGAGGCGAGCGGCATCGTGTACGGCGGGACATACTGCCGCCACCCCCTCGCGATGGCGGCGGTGAAGGCGGTGCTGTCGCATTTCAAAACAGAAGGCTCCGCGCTGCAGGATCGGACAAATGCCCTCGCCGCCCGCCTCTGCGACACGCTGAACCTGTTTTTCGAGCGGGAGGACGTGCCTGTCCGCGTCGAACGCTTCGCCTCGCAGTTCCGCTTCGAATCCTTCGGGCGGTACAACCTGCTCCTGCAGCCGCTGGAAATGGATCTGTTCTTCCTGCTCCTGATGGAAGCGGGCATCTACACCTGGGAGCGGCGTATCTGCTTCCTCTCCACTGCGCACGACGACAGGGACGCGGACAGGATCATCGCGTCCGTGAAACAGGCGGTCGCGACACTCCGCGCCGGCGGTTTCGCCTTCCGGGAACAGGCGGGAACGTTGCGCCGCTTCTTCCCCATGACGCCCGCGCAGATCCGCGTCTTCGCCGCGATGGAGCGCCCCGGAGCCGGCCTCCTGAACCACCTCGTCGCCGCGTTTGCCGTGGAGGGCGATCTCGACGCCGATCGTCTGGAAGACGCTGTCGCAGCGGTTGTGTCACGGCACGAAGCATTGCGGACAAGCCTGTACCTTATTGAGGGCGACGCGGTGCAGAAAATCTGGGCGGAAGCGCCGTTCAAGCTGGAACGGTACGATGGGTTGTCTCTGGACGCATTCAACGACCGCTTCATCAGTCCCTTCGCGATGGAGGCGCCCCCGCTGTTTCGCGCCGCGCTGGGTCGCCTGGACGACGGCCGGACGCTCCTCGCCTTCGATCTCCACCACGCTGTCGCGGACGGCCTGTCGCTCGATATCATCGCCCGCGAAGTGGCGGAACGCTACGCCCGAGAGGACGACCGAACCGAAACGCCTCCCCGGCAATACCGGGAATTCCACGAAGACATCGCGGGAACGCGCCAGCCGGACGCGACGGAAAAACTGGCAGCCTCCTGGAAGGAAATGCTCGCGTCCCGGCCGCCGGCCTGTACTCTCCCCCGCGCGTCCGGCGCGGAAGATGCCGGTTTTTCCGGAGGAAAAATCTTCGCGCGCTGGGACGGGACGAGGACGGAAACTGCGCGGGCATTCGCGAAGCGGCACGGGCTGACGTCCTTCATGCTCCACGCCGCCGTGCTGGGTCTCGCCCTCCGCCGCCTCACAGGCAGCGAAGACCTCTGCATCGGCACAGCCGCAAGCGCGCGCCCGGCGGGCGCGGAGGAGGCGGTGGGCATGTTCGCGAACACGCTCCCCCTGCGCCTCAGCCCCGGCCGCGAACGCCCGCTGGCCGACTACCTGCGGGATGTGCGGAAAAACTGCCTTTTCACATTCGCCCATCAGAACTGCCCGTTCGAGATCATTGCGGCGCAGGCGCCGGATCAGTCGCGCCCCCTCTTCACCGTCATGCTCCCCTATGAACGTGTCTCCGGAGCGCGGACGAACCTGATCGAGGGTCTTTCGTTCACGCCCGTGGACATTCCCGTCGCCGCCTCGTTCTACGATCTGAACTGGGAGATCATCGAAGAGGATGCGTCGACGCTCTTCAAAATCGGCTATCGCGATGCCGCGCCCGGCCGCGACGGGGCGGCGCGTTTCCTCGCGCTCTACGACGGTGTGTTTGACGCGCTTACCGGCTCTGACGCGGCGGGGAATGTGGGCGACATCGACGGCCTGCCGGCAGACGAGATCGCGTGGCTGGCCGGGAGGGAAGACGCGACGCTTTCCAGCGGGACGCCGCCTCCGGCATATCCCCGCTTCGCCGATGCCTGGGCGGAGGCGCTGCGCCGGGACGCGGACAGTCCCGCGCTCATCGCGCCGGACGGAAGCTTTTCGCGCCGCGAGCTGGAAGACAGGGCGGCGGCGCTGGCGGCGGAGCTGCGCGCGCTGGGGCTGCGCCGGGGCGACCGCGTCGCGACGCTGCTCCCGCCCGGCGGCAATCTTGTCGCCGCCGCGCTGGGGATCTGGCGCGCGGGCGGGGCGTACATGCCCCTCGACCCCGACCACCCGGAGGCGCGCAACAAAGAACTCATGGACAGACTCGCGCCCGCCGCCGTGATCGACGGGGAGGGGCGTGTGCGCGCGCGGACGGGGCGGGACAGCGCCGAGCTCGGCGACGGCGCGTGCGACTATATTATTTTCACCTCCGGCTCGACAGGCGAGCCGAAGGCGGTGCGGGGCATGCTGGACGGCGCGATGCACTTCCTCGCCTGGGAGGCAGGGCTTGTCGGCGGCGACTCCGCATGGAACGCGGAGAGTCTCCGAGTCTCGTGGCTGAGCCGCCCCGCCTACGACGCGTCCTTGCGGGACATGTTCCTGCCGCTCCTCCACGGCGGCGCGTCCTTCTGCCCCGGCGCGGCGACGCGGGAAAATCCGGCCGCGCTCGCGCGGTGGATCGCGGAGCAAAACATCACCGTCCTCCACGCCGTCCCCTCCGTCTTTCGGTTGCTCGCGGATGCCTGGCGGGACGCAGGGTGTTCCGCGCCGGCGCTCCGATGGGTGCTGCTGGCGGGCGAGGCGCTTGCCGGAACCGAAGTCGAAGCCTGGCGGAAGCTCGCCCCGAACGCGAAATTCGTCACGCTCTACGGCCCCACTGAGACGACGATGGTGAAAACATTCGCCCTCTGCGACGGCGCACTGCGGGAAGGCATTCTGCCTGTCGGGCAGGCTCTCCCCGGATCGCGCGCCTATGTCGTGGACGCGGCGGGCGAAACGCCTGTCCTGCGCGCGCCGCGCGGCGCGTGGGGCGAGGTGTGGCTCGCGGGCGAGGGCGTGACGGAAGGCTATTCCGGCATGCCGGAGGCGACGGCGGAGCGTTTCGTACCCGATCCCTTCGTGCCCGGCGCCCGCGCGTACCGCACGGGCGATCGCGGCCGCTGGCGCGACAACGGGCAACTGGAAATTTGGGGACGCCTGGACGGGCAGGTGAAAATCCACGGCGTCCGCGTCGATCCGGAGGAAACGCGCCGGGCGCTTCTCGCGCTGCCCGGGGTGCGGGCCGCCGCGGTCATCGCGGTGGAAGAGGATGCGCACGGCCGGGAACTGGCCGCGTACTTCACGGGGGACGCCTCCGCCGACTCGCTGCGCGAGGATCTGCGCGGCCGGCTGCCCGCCGCGTTTGTCCCCCGATACCTCGTTCCCCTCGCGGCCTTGCCGCTGACGCATACGGGAAAGGTGGACGAGCGCCGGCTGCCGCCGCCCTCGCCGATTGCCGCCGCGCCTTTGCCGGACTTGTCCGGAAACGCTGCTCTGAGCGAAACAGCGGCCCGCGTCCGCGCCATGTTTGCCGACGTGCTGGGCAGCCCTGCCGAAGCGATTTCTCCCGAAACCTCCTTCTTCGCGCTGGGCGGGCACAGCCTCGCCGCCATGCGCCTTATCGGGAAAATCCACGCCGCATTCGGGGTGTCGCCGAGAATGGCGGATCTGTTCCGGCTGGGAACAGTCGCCGCCCTCGCCGCCTTCGTGGACGATCGGCGGGTGGCTCTCCCGGCGACTCCGGACAGCGGCGGGGAAGAGAGCGACGTGTTCGGCGAGGCGGAGGAGCTTGTCCTCCCCGTGCCTGAGGCATACGCGTCACCGGGGCGGAAATGAACCTGTACTGGATTCGGATTGACGCCCTCGACAGACCGTGCCTCGAAACGCTGCGGCGTCTTGCCGTCGGGCTCGGCTCGCCTGTCCGGCGGTATCGTTTCCCGGAGGACGAGCTTCGCCATCTCGCCGGGCTGGGATTGGCGGCGCTCGCGGCGGTGCGTGACGGCGGGGCGGCGCTTCTGCCCGCGCTCCGGCGGACGCCGGAGGGGAAGCCGTATTTCCTGCTGGCGGGCCGCCGGTTTGAATTCAGCGTTTCCCACTCCGGGGAATATGCGGTGTGCCTGACAGGCAGGGAGGCGGTGGGCGTGGATGTCGAGCGGATCGCAGCGCCGCCGGAGGATATCGCGCCCGTCTGCTTTACCCAGGGGGAGCTGCGGTATCTTTCCCGCGCTTCCGCGCGGGAAAGACCCGGGCGCTTTTTTTCCCTCTGGTGCATGAAAGAAAGCATCCTCAAGGCGCGCGGGAGCGGGCTGCTCGACGACCCGCGCGGCATTGAATGTGTCGATCGCGACGGTGTTCCCCGCCGCGTTGTGGATGGCTGGCGGGTGGGCGTGAGCGGGGCGTTCCCCGGGCACAGCCTCGCCTGGTGCGGCGGGTTCGGGGAAGACGGATGCGCGTTCGTCCCCGTCACGCCGCGCAGTTGGGAGAACAGTATGGACTGGTTGACGCAAGGAGTCTGTGCATGTCAGTGAGATTGTTTCTGCTTGCCGCCGCGGCAGCGCTGCTCGCATGGGCCTGCCCGGCGCGCCTTCTGGCGCTGGACGAGGCTATCGAGCCGTTGCCGCCGGACATCATCCGCATCCGCGAAGCGGGGGAGCTCCGGGTCGCCCAGTTCGACGGGACGCGACCGGGATTTTTCTTCTTTGTCGAGGGAGCAATGCTCGACGCGGCGAAAAAGGCGGGCGTCGAGATCTACGACTACGACGGGAAATGCCTTGTCGGCCACGATGTGGAAATGGCGCTGTCGCTGGCCCGCGAAATCGGCGTGCCCCTGCGGATTGTCCGGAGCTATCCGGATTTCTCCGCGACCGTGGCGGGCGTGGCGAGGGGCGAGGCGGACATCGCCATGACCAAACTGTCGAAGACGCTCGCGCGGGCGGTGACGGCGGAACTGACGCGGCCCTATTTCCGGGCCGACATCACGGTCATCATGAACCGCGTCGCCGAGGATCGCCTTCCCCCCGGCGGGGGCGGCGCGGCGGACGTCCTGGCGCGGCTCGCCGCCGACGGGAAGAGCGTGCTGGGCGTGATTCCGGGAACGTCGCAGATGCAGTGGACGCATACCGTTTTTCCCGGGATCGCCCTGAAGGAGTATCCCGATCAGGACGCCCTTTTCGAGGGGGTGCGCGGGGGCGAGGTGAGCGCGGTGCTCTACGAGGAATTCGAGGCGCGCCGCTTTTTCCGCCTGTGGCCGGACATGGCGCTGAGCTGCCGGATGATCACGCATCCGTATCTGACGGATCTGATGATCTACGCGACCCGCCCGGGGGACGAGGGGATGAAGCGCCTCGTGGACGCCTGGCTGGATCGGCGGCGGATGCTGTCCACGGACGAAATCCTTGACCGCTTCGAGACGATGATGGTGAAGGACGAATCGAAACGCCTCGGGAGCGCGGGCAATGCGGCGGAAGCCGGCAACGCCACCTCCCTCGGCATCGCCGCCGCGACGGCGGCGCTTGTGATCGGCTGGGTGCTTTTCGCCCGTCCCCCGAAGGGACGCTGGCGGGAATCCTCCTCTTTGCGGGAACTGTGAAGCCAATGTCTACCATCACCACCATGCTGCGGTCTTTTCTCACGAAACCCTGGTTTGTCGTCCTGGCGGTCGCCGTCGGCATCACGACGGGATTGCGCTGGCCCGACGTCGGGAGGACGGTGGGGCTGCTCGGCAACACCTACCTTTCCTTCCTGTCCATGTGCGCGCTGCCCATCATCATTTTTTCCATCATGGCCTGCGTCGGCCGGGCGATGCACGACGGCGTTCCGGGCAGGCGGCTCCTCGTCACGGCGGCGACGTTCGTCCTCGGCGGCGTGATGGCCGCCTGCCTCGGCATGACCATCATGCTGTTCCTGGGCGATGTGTCGGACGAGGTGCGGAGCGCCCTCGGCCGCACCTTCATGGCTGCGGAGCGGACGGAGTCGGCCGGGACGATGGGGGCGTGGGATCTGGTGAATTCCCTTGTGACGGACAATATTTTTTCCGCCCTGTCGTCCGGCCACTTTCTCGCCTGCGTCTTTTTCTCCATGCTGTTCGGCGCGGCGCTGGGGTTTGCCCGGAACTCCGTCGCGAGCGGCATCATTTCCGCCCTCACCGCCTTCGGCGACGCGTTCAACCGGATGATGCGCTGGGGGCTGCTGTTCCTCGCCCCCGGCCTGTTCTGCATGACGGCGGGGCAGATGGCGGGGATGCATCTGGAGATTCTCGCCGCCCTCGGCCAGGTGGTGCTCCTGTACCTCCTGGGGTGCGCCCTGCTGTGCCTGCTCCACGCGCTCGTCCTGTGGCGGGGGGGCGGGTGCGGCGTGTGGCAGGTCGCGAACGGCCTCGGGCCCTGCGCCGGCATGGCGTTCGTCGCGGCCAGCAGCGCCCTGGCGATGCCGCTGGCGTTCGAGGGGATGGAAAAGGATCTGCGGCACAGGCCCGACATCGCGCGCTTCACCATCCCCCTCGGCATGGCGATCAACCGGCAGGCGTACGCCATGCTCTTCGCCATGACGGGCGTGTTCACCCTGCGGATGCAGGGCATGGAGGCGACGCCGGGCGCGCTTGTCACCCTGTGCCTATGCTCCGTGCTGGCCGGGATGCCGGCCAGCGGGTCGCCCGCCGTCATTTCGCCCATGGTGGCGTATGTGCTGGCGCCGGTGGGCGTGCCCGCGTCGCTGGGCGTCGGCATCCTGGTCGTCATCAGCCCGATGATCGACGCGGTCGCCTCCATGACGAACCTTGTCGCCAGCTGCGCCGCCTCCGGGATAGTCGACAGCATGGAGCGGAACAGCGCCACATGATCCTTGCGCAAATCGCCGCAGACGGTGCAGTACGGTGACGGTTTTCCGCGAAGACGGGACATGCGTCATTTCTACGCGCTTCTCACCATGCTGCTCCGGGCGACAACCCATGTCGGCACCAGCATCGTCGCCTCCTCCTTCACGCCCGGCGCGCTCGGGCTGCTCCGCCGCTGTTTCGCGTCGGCGGCGCTCATGGCGTTCGTCTTGGCGCTGCGCCTGCCGAAGCCGCGAACGCGGGAACTTCCCCTCCTCGCCCTTTCCGGGCTCACGGGCATGGCGCTGTACCTTGTTTTCTTCAACAGCGGCTTCGCCACCATCGGGCCGACGACGAGCTGCGTCATTGTCGCGCTCCCGCCCGTCCTCACCGCCCTCCTCGCCGCCGGCGTGTTCCGGGGGCGCCTGACGCCCCTCGGCTGGTTGGCCATCGGCACGACCTTCCAGGGAAAACGGGGAATTCTATCGGGCGGGCTCGGCTCCGGGATACATTCTCGATGAAGGGCGGCGACAGGAGCTCAGGCGTCCGCGGGTCCGCAGAAAAACTCCCTCGGGCAGCAAAACCCTTCCTTCCCAAAAAAATCATCAAAAACAAGTTGACAAAGGGAAAGATATACTCTATGCTTTAATTGTCAGACAGCAGATAACTGAATGCCTGATAATCCTACGAGAGCCTCTTTCTTGCTTGACACGAAGCCGGATTGCATAAAGGATAGACGGGAACCCGAGCAGAGCGCGGGTATTTCCCTGAAATCAACACTGCAAGATTCGAGGCTGCCCATGAAAGAACCGCTCATCGTGCCCGTCGTCAGCAAATCCAATGTCCTGATCGTCTTTGAACAGCTTGAAAAACTGATTGTCGACGGTTTCTGGAATCCGGAGGAAAGGATCCTTTCCGAAGCGGAGCTGTGCGGGAAATTCAATGTCGGGCGCTCCACCATCAGGGAAGCGCTCAACATGCTGAAGGCGAAAAACCTGATCTACACCATACCCGGCCTCGGCACCTTCGTCAGCAGGCCGGAGAGGGTGGACACCGTCATGCTGAACGCCTATATCCCCAATCCAAAAAGCGAAAGCGATCTGCTCAACATCATGGAGCTGCGCCTGTCGATCGAACCGCTCAACGCCGCCTTCGCCGCGAGGCGCGCCACCCCGGAGCAGCTTGCCGACATGCGCCGACACCACGAGGCGCTGGCCGCCTCCGCGGAAGCGGAAATGTTCGCCGAAAGCGACAACAAGTTCCACCTGAAGGTGGCCGAGGCCACGGGCAATCCCCTGGTCATCGAAGTGATGGGCATGGTCAGCGTCTTTCTTGAGGAACAGCAGATCGCCACCTCGCAGCAGGCATCGCGCCGGAACCGCGCCGCCCGGTATCACGAGCAGATACTGGACGCCATCGCCGGCGGCGACGAGGCCAAGGCGGAGGACGCCATGCGCGAGCACATGGACGACACATACATATACATAAAATCGCTCGTCAACCTGTCCGAGCGCCAATCGGGCCGCTGGCATAAAAAAGGCGGAAAGCGAAACACCGCGAAGCCCGCGGCCCGCTGATCTTTCTTCATTCCCGACCCCGCCCCCTCCGGCACGGATTCCGCCCCCGCGGGTGAATCCGGCGGGGATGCTGCGCATGTTTTTCAGGCATATTTTTCGTTGAGAGGAACAGAGAAGATGGACGACACCACGAGGGACATGCTGAAGGAAAAAGCCCGGCGCGTGCGCCTGGGCGTCATCGAAGCGCTCGGCCTCAACCGCGCAGGGCATCTGGGCGGCTCCATGTCGTCGGCGGATATCGTGGCGACGCTGTATTTCCACACAATGCGCATCGATCCCCGGAACCCCGCCAAGCCGGACCGCGACCGCTTCATCATGTCCAAGGGGCATTCCGTTCTGGCGCAGTACGCCGCCCTGGCCGAGGCGGGCTACTTCGGCTGGAGCGAGCTGGCCGGCACCAAGACGCTCGGAGCCCTGCTGCAGGGGCATCCGGAAATCGAAATCCCCGGCATCGAGGCCAACACCGGCTCTCTCGGGCAGGGGCTTTCCTCCGGCGTCGGCATGTGCCTGGCGGCCAGGATGGACAAGGCGGCCTGGCGGGTGTACGTGCTTCTCGGAGACGGCGAACTGACGGAGGGGCAGCTCTGGGAGGCGGCCGCGGTGGCGGCGCACTACAGGCTGGGCAACCTGCGGGCGCTTGTCGACTCCAACGGCATCTGCGCCATGGGCCGCGTCTCGGAGCGCATGAACACCGGCGGGCACGAGGGGATTGCCGCCAAATTCGCCGCCTTCGGCTGGCATGCCGTCATTGTCGACGGCCATGACGTCGCGGCGCTCGGAGCCGCCCTGGACGCGGCGGACAGCGTCGGAGACAGGCCCTCGGCCATTGTCTGCAGGACGGTGAAGGGCAGGGGCGTCAGCTTCGCCGAAAACACCAACGCCTACCACAACAGGGCGCTGGACGCCGAATCCAGAGCCAGGGCCCTCGCCGAGATCGGCGCGTAGCGGGCGCTTTTCCTTCTTCGGATCAGGAGAGATGCATGAACGTGAGTCAGAGAACCGCCTACGGCGAGGAGCTTCTCGCCCTGTGCAGGGAAGACCCCCGCGTCGTCGCCCTCGACGCCGACCTCTGCGCCGCCACCATGTCCGGCATGGTCGAGAAAAACATGCCGGAGCGCTTTTTCGAAATGGGCATCGGCGAGCAGAACATGGCGGGCGTCGCCGCCGGCCTCGCTCTGGCGGGCAAGATACCCTTCTATCATTCGTTCGCCGTTTTCGCCACGGGGAGGGCGTTTGATCAGATTCGCCAGAGCATCTGCCTTCCCGGGCTGCCGGTGAAGATCTCCGGCGCGAGCTGCGGCTTTTCCGACTTCGCCGACGGCGCGACGCACCAGTGTTTCGAGGACGTGGCGATCATGCGCGCCCTCCCCGGCATGACGGTCTTCTCCCCGGCCGACGCGCCGGAGGCGAAGAAATGCGCCCGCGCCGCCCTGGCGCTGAAAGGCCCCGCCTACATCCGGATCAACCGGAACGAGATTCCCGTCGTCACGGACGGCGGCACGCCCCTGGAAATCGGCAGGCCCGCCCTGATGGCGGAGGGGAGGGACGTCTGCCTCTGCGCGAGCGGGTACATGCTGCATTTCGCGCTTGAGGCGGCGAAAATCCTGTCCGCGCGCGGGATCGGCGCGAAAGTGCTGAACTTCGCCACCATCAAGCCGCTCGACCCCGCCGCCGTGCGCGCGGCGATAGGCTCCTGCCCCAAAGTCGTCGCCGTCGAGGAGCACAGCATCATCGGCGGCCTCGGCTCGGCCGTTCTCGAAGCGCTCGCGGAGGATCCGCTGCCGCTCCGCCGGGTGGGCATCCGGGATGTCTACGGCGAATCGTCCGACGACTACATCCGGCTGCTGGAGAAGTACGGCCTGTCCCCCGCCGCAATCGCCGACGCGGCGGACTGGAAATAGAGGACGACGGGTGGAACGAATGGAAGGACGCCCGCGCGGCGACGTGGGTCGCCGGCGGGCGGGCGTCCGCTTTGCGATGCTCTTGTGGAGGATTGTCATGAAGAGATTCCTGCTGTGTGCGGCGGTCGCCGCAATGGTTCTCGGCGCCGCCTGCGGCGCGGGCGAAAAACTGTGGCCGAAAGGCACGCCCACCGTCTATGTCGGCTTCGGCGCGGGCGGCGGCACCGACACGGCCGTGCGGCCGCTGATCATCAAGATGCAGGAGTTCCTGGGCGAGACGATCAACGTCGTCAACATGCCCGGGGCCGTCTCGGCCGTCGCCGCCGAGCACGTCATGGGGCTGCCGAACGACGCCCATTCCATGTTCGCCACCGGATCCGGCTGCCTGGGCGGCTTCCAGATCAACGAAACCGCCCCGAACGGCGTGCCGTGGTCGTGGACGGGCTTCCACCCCGTGCAGGGGCCCGCCGCCGTCGTCGTCAATCCCGCCAAGTCCGGCATCAACACCTTCGACGACTTCATCGCCCGCCTGAAAAAGGGCGACATCAACATCGGCGTCTCCGGCATGGGCGCCGGCGTGCACGTCCTCTCCGCGTCCATCGGGCAGCAGGTCGGCGTCAGCGACATCAACTTCGTCACCTTCGACTCCTGCCGCGCGACAGCCGTCGGCGTGATCGCGGGCGAGGTGGAGGTGGGCGTCATTTCCTTCTCCGCGGGCATCGACTTCGCCGCCAACGGGGACATCACCGTGCTCGGCCTCAACCAGGCCACCCCCATGACGCTCGAAAACGGCAAGGTGCTGCCGTCCATCGTCGACGTCTTCCCCGTCGGGAAGGATCTCCCCCGTCTCGCCGAGACGTGGCCGCTGCTCATCCGCCGCGACGCCGATCCCAAAGTCCGCGCCAGGCTGGAGGAGGCGTTCCGCTACGCGGTGGCGCAGGACGCGATCAAGGACTTCTCCAGGCAGAACGGCATGCAGATCGTCGCCCTTTCCGGCGAAGAGGCGGACAAGTTCCTCGACTACCAGTACTGCGCCTACACCTGGGTCATTCACAACGCCGGCCTGGGCGAGCTCGATCCCCGGGACTTCGACATCCCGACGGCGGAGGAATGGAACTGGGATTCCCGCAAGAAACTGTACGGTTTCTGAAGCGGCATTCCCCTTTTGTCCACCCGGCGTGGTCCGGAATACGTCCGGCGGAGCCGGCTGTTCGGAAAACGCTCTCGTACGGGACGCACACTCATGAATGACGATCGTTCAAAAATGGCCGGCCTGGACGTGATTTCGGCCGTCGTTCTCCTTGTCCTCGGGGCGGCCATGACCTATGTGTCGTATACAATGCGGATTTACAACAAGTCGCTGGTCGTCTCCCCCGGCCTCTTTCCCATGATTCTCGGCGTTTTGTTCATGCTTCTGGCGGCGCTTCTCGGCGGTCTGGCGCTGCGCCGGGGCGGGCGGAGCGCCGCCGCCGGCCTGCTCTCCCTCTCCCGTCTGGCCGCCTGCTGCTCCTCGCCCACGTTCTACCGGGGCGTCATCGTGCTGGGCCTGATTGTCGTCTATGTCTTCCTGTTCGGGACGATCCACTTCGTCGCCGTCACCTTCCTCTACCTCACGGGCACCTTCCTGTATCTCCGGGCGATGCGGCCTCCGTACTGCCTCGCGGTCGCGGCGATCGCGGCGGCGGTCGTCTACGCCGTGTTCGCCTACGGCTTCGGCATTCCGGTTCCGAACGGGAGCGGCTGGCCCTTCGGTTTTCTGCTTGCGACAGGAGCATAGATCATGACTGAGGCGCTTCAAAACATCGTCAACCATCTGTCGATGGTGCCGCAAAGCATCGGCGCCGTGGCGGATCCCTGGATGATTTTCCTGATTTTCGGCGGCAGCGTCATGGGTCTTCTGGTCGGCGTCATTCCCGGCCTGACGGCCACGATGGCTCTGGCGCTCCTCATCAACGTCTCCTACGGCATGCGGCTGAACTACGCGGTGGGCTTCCTCATCGCGGTGTATGTCGGCGCGACGTCCGGCGGCCTCTGCTCGGCGATCATGATGAACATCCCCGGCACGCCCGCCGCCGCCGCGACGGCGATCGACGGCCACCAGCTCGCGCGGCGGGGAGAGGGGGGCATAGCCATCGGCACGGGCTACATCGCCTCGTTCATCGGCACGATCTTCAGCATCGTCATCATGCTGACGATGACGCCGCTGATTTACATGATCGCGATCAAGTTCGGCCACTGGGAAATGTTCCTGATCGCCCTCTTCGGCATCATGATCTGCGGTTCGCTCTCCACGGACAAGGATCCGCTCAAAGGCTGGATCGTCGGCTTCATCGGCTTTGCGGCCGCCATGATCGGCATGGAGGCGATCTACGCCTATCCCCGCTTCACGATGGGCTCTCTCCAGCTCAAGGGGGGCATTCCCCTCATCCCCTGCCTCATCGGCGTGTTCGGCATTTCCGAGGTTCTGGCTGTCCTCCAGGAAACCACCCCGTACAAGATCGACGGCAAAATCGGCCGCATCATCCCGCCGCTGTCGGTTTTCAAGAATCTCATTCCCGCCACGCTCCGCTCCGGCGTCATCGGCGTCATCGTGGGCGCCATTCCCGGCGCGGGCGAGGACGTCGGCTCCTGGGTGTCGTACGACATGGGGCGCCGCCGCTCGAAGAATCCGAAGGAATTCGGCAAAGGCTCCCTGGAGGGCGTGGTCTGCCCCGAAGTGGCCAACAACGCCGTCATCGGCGGCGCGATGATCCCCATGCTCACCCTGGCCGTGCCCGGCAGCCCCCCCAACGCCCTGCTGCTGGCCGCCATCACCCTGCACGGCATCAAGGCGGGGCCCATGCTGGAGACGGAAAACCCCGGGTTTCTCGCGCTGATCGCGGTGATCCTCGCCGTGGCCGCCCTGGCCATGGTTGTCTGGGGGCTCCTTCTGACCAAGCCGATGGTCGCCATTCTCAAGGTCAAGCGCGAAATCCTGCTGCCGCTGGTCGTGCCGCTGACGCTGATCGGCGCGTACGCGGGCGGCGTCCGTGTTTTCGACGTGTACGCCATGCTCTTCTTCGGCCTGCTCGGCTATGTTCTGCGCCGGCTGGACTTCCCCCTCGCGCCGCTTGTCCTGGGCCTCATCCTCGGTCCCATGGCCGACATCAGCTTCCGCCGCGCCCTCATGCAGAGCCGGAGCAGCTTCGCTCCCCTCCTTGAGCGCCCCATCGGCCTGGTTCTCATCGCCGCCATTCTCTTCATCCTGATCACGGGCATCATCAAGATCCGCCAATACCACAGCGGGCAAAAAACCCTGTCGGAGGAAATCCTGAACGAGGTCGGGCGGGGATAGGCGCGAAAACTGAAAAAGGAACGCTATGAAAGGTCTTGTTTACCACGGCCCCAATGTTCTCCGGTACGAGGACATCCCCGACGTCGAACCGGGCGGGGACGAAGTGAAAATCCGCGTCAAGGCCGCGGGCATCTGCGGTTCGGACGTCCACGGCTATCTCGGCCTGACCGGGCGCCGCATCGCGCCGATGGTGATGGGGCACGAGTTCGCGGGCGTCGTCGAGGAGGTCGGGGCGGGCGTCTCCGGGTGGGAGAAGGGCGATCGCGTCACCGCCTATCCCGTCTATTACTGCGGCGAGTGCCCAAAATGCCGCGACGGCATGCAGCACCTCTGCGAACGCCGCCGCCAGTACGGAGTGCTGTCCGAGAACGGCGCGTTCGCCGATTTCCTCTGCGTCCCCGCGCGGTGCTGCTACAGGCTGGCGGATCGGGTGTCGTTCGCGATCGGCAGCCTGATGGAGCCTCTGGCCGTGTCGTACCGGGCGGTGCACCGGGTCGCGCCGGAGGCGATCGCCGGCGCGAACGTCTTCCTTGTCGGCACGGGCACGATCGGCCTGCTGGCGCTGGCGTGCGCGAAGATGCGCAATCCCGCCCGGATCATCGTCTCGGATCTTTCCGACGCCCGCCTGGAGGTCGCCCGGCGGATGGGCGCGACGGACGGGGTGAATCCGTCGAAGGAGGACGTGCGGGAAAAGGTTCTGGAGCTGACGGGCGGGGTTGGAGCGGACATCGCCTTCGAGGCCGTCGGCGCGGCGCCGACGGTCCGGCAGGCGATGTCGGCGCTCCGGGTCGGCGGCACGGCGGTGTGGATCGGCAACAACAAGCCGACGGTGGAGGTGAACATGCAGGAGATCGTCACCCGCGAGCTGACGGTGCGGGGCTCCTTCCTCTACCGGCTGGACGAATTCGAGACCGTCGTCGGCCTGCTCAACAGGGGCGCCTTCGACGCCGGCCCCGTCATCAGCCACCAGGCTCCCCTGAGCGAGGGCGCGGCGCTGTTCGCCAAGCTGGCCGGGGATCCCGGCGACTGGATCAAGGTCATCCTCACCGCGTGACTGCGCGCGCTGCTTTCAAGGAGAAGAATACATGAAAATCGGTTTCATCGGTCTCGGCATCATGGGGAAGCCCATGGCGAAAAATCTCATGAAGGCCGGCCACGAGCTGCTCGTCTTCGACGTGGTGCGGGCGAACGTCGACGACGCGGCGCGGGCGGGGGCGCGCGCGGCCGCGTCCTCGAAGGCGGTCGCGGATGCATGCGCCGTCCTCGTCACCATGCTCCCGAACTCGCCCCACGTCAAAACCGCCGTGGCGGGCGAAAACGGCGTTCTCGAAGGGGCGAAACCCGGGACAATCCTCATCGACATGTCCTCCATCGCCCCCCTCGCCTCGCAGGAAATCGAAACACTCTGCGCGGCGAAGGGCGTGAAGATGATCGACGCCCCCGTCTCCGGCGGCGAGCCGAAGGCGGTGGACGGCACGCTGTCGATCATGGTCGGCGGCGACAGGGCGGTGTTTGAACAGGTGAAGGACGACATTCTTCTGAAAATGGGCGCGAGCGCGGTCTATTGCGGCGGCATCGGCGCGGGCAACACCACGAAGCTTGCGAACCAGGTCATCGTCGCCGCCAACATCGCGGCCGTCGCGGAGGCGTTCATGCTGGCGAAAAGGGCCGGGGTGGATCCGCGGCTGGTTTTCGAGGCGATCCGGGGCGGGCTCGCCGGCTCCACGGTGATGAACGCCAAGGCGCCGATGATGCTGGAGGGCAATTTCAGGCCGGGGTTCAAGATCGATCTCCACATCAAGGATCTGCAGAACGCCCTGGACACCGGCCACGGCGTGGGGTCGCCCCTTCCCCTCACCGCCCAGCTGATGGAGATGATGCAGACGCTCCGCGCCGACGGCTGCGGACAGGACGATCACGCCGCCCTCGCCAAATACTACGCCAAGGTGTCGGGAACCGGCATCGGCGGTTGACTGCGCACGTTTCAGGTGACGGGGGCGGGGTTGAAGACAGCCATGTAGTTATGGAGGCCGAGGGATTCGGCCTTCGTTTTTTTGCCGCCCGCGGTCGCGAGGAGGGTGTCGAAGATCGACCGTCCCAGCGTCTCGATGGTTGTCACGCCGCGCACAATCCCCCCGGCGTCCACATCCACCAGATCGGACCACCGCTCCGCCAGCTCCGTCCGCGTCGCCACCTTCACGACAGGAACCTCCGCAAGGCTGTACGGCGTGCCCCGGCCGGTGACGAACACGAGAACGTTCATCCCCGCGGCCACCTGCGACGGGCCGCAGACGATGTCGCTCGCCGGGGTCGCGACATAGACGAGCCCCTTCTGCGCAACCGGGATTTTCTCGCCCGTGCCGAAGACGGCGGCGATGGGCATGGCGCCCGATTTCGCGATGGAGCCCATCGCTTTTTCCACGATATTGTTCAGCCCGCCCTTCTTGTTGCCGGGGGTGGTGTTCGCGCTTCTGTCCACGCCGCCGCGCGCGAGGTAGGCGTCGTACCAGGCCATCTGGTCGATCAGGGCGTTCGCCACGTCCGCGCTCGCGGCGCGGGCGACAAGCTGATCTATCCCGTCCCGCACTTCCGTGTTTTCCGAGAAAAACACCGTCCCGCCCGCGCGGACAAGCATGTCGGCGGCGACGCCGACGGCCGGGTTCGCCGCCGCGCCGCTGAAGGCGTCGCTCCCGCCGCATTGCAGGCCGAGGACAAGCGAGGATGCGGGGCAGGTTTCGCGGCGGCGCGCGTCCAGCAGGGCGAGGCGCTTTTCCGCCGCGCGCAGGATGGATTGCAGCATGCCTTCGAAGCCGTTCTCGTCCTGGAGGTGCACCAGGTACGGCTCGTTTTCCAGCGCCGGCGGCTGCCGGAAGGAACCTTCCGGAAAGAAGCGCTCGGGCGTCAGTTTTTCGCAGCCGAGGGAAATGAGGAGGGGCATGCAGCCGAAGTTCGGGTTTCTCGCGATGTTTTGGAGGCTCCGGATGGGGATGTACGCGTCCGGCGCGTCGATGGCGACGCCGCAGCCGTAGACGTGCTCGATGGGGACGACGCCGTCGACGTTGGGGTATTTCGGGAGGAGTTCCCGCTTGATCCGCTCCGCCGCCGCGCGGGCGACGGGGGCGGCGCACTGGACGGTCGTGTTCAGGGCGAGGAGGTTCCGCGTGCCGACGGAGCCGTCCGGATTTTTGTAGCCCTGGAAGGTGACGTCCGGGATCGGCTCCGCGTCCACATGGCAGGGGATGAAGGAGGAGAGGCGGCGGCGGAGCGTTTCCAGATCCGGGGGGGCGGGCATGCGCATCCGCGCCTCGCTGACCCACGCGCCGCGCGGGATCCACTCCGACGCGTAGCCGATGGCGACGCCGTAGCGGATGACGGCTTCGCCTTCGGCGAGATCGCGGAGGGCGATTTTATGCGCCTGGGGAACCGCTTCGACAAGGGTCAGGCCGTCGTCGAAGCGGGTGCCGGCGGGGAGGCCGCCGGCGTTCGCGACGACGGCGACCGTGTCGATTTCACGCAGCTTGAGCACGCGGGGAGCGGAGGTCGTCATGGGGTTTCCCGGATAAAATTGCCGTGTTCGTCAAAGCGCATCGGCTCCGGATCGCTCACGACCGCAACCCCTGGCGTCCGCGCCGCCTCTTCCGCCAGCGATTCCGCGATGTGCGCTTCCCGGAGATGCAGCGTGTTCGGGATCCGCATCAGCCGCACGCGCCGCATGTCCGGCGCGCTGCTCGAATACACGGCGGCCTGCACCGCCAGCCTGTCGTTCTCCAGCACAATCGGCGTCCGTCCGGACGCCATCACGCGGGACGTCAGCGCGTTCGCGTAGGTGGCGGCGATGTCGATTTTGTCGTGCAGCTTCCGCGTCGTCACGTGCGCGAGGCCCATGCCGTGGGCGTTGCCGTGGCTCTTCTCCGACAAGTCCAGAATGGCGATGCGCGTGATCCGCGCGTCAGACATCACTATCCCCGCGCCGCAGACGCCCGTGATGTTCGCGTCGATGCCGCCGCCCGAATATTCCTTCCCCGACTGATCCACCACCAGCACGTCCAGCGGATTCAGGAGCAGGCGCGGCATGTTCGCCTTCGCCCGGATCTGCGCCTCCTTCTCCCGCGCGATCAGCTCCTCCGCCGGGAACGCGACCGCCTCGGCTATCTCGTCATAGGCGTTCTCCAGCGTCGCGACGCCCATGAGGATGCGGGGGTTGCGCAGCTGCGCCTCCGCCATCCGCTCAATCAGCGGGCCTATCTCCAGCATTCCGAGACTGTGGCAGCACTCCGCGCCCTGACGCTTTCCCAGGCCGATCGCCAGCATTTTGCACAGGCCGCTCTCCACCGCGTGGCGGAAGGAATTGTGGGGCTTGATGCGGTTGAACACGATGATGCCGTCCGCTTCCGACGCGTTTTTGTCGAGGGAGACAGGCATGCCGTTGGCGAGGCGGGCGGTTTCGACCACTTCCATGCTGGAGCGGATGGGGCAGCCG
>QMCE01769526.1_pt1 | contig 23644 bp, 21 predicted proteins | sample 1821851 | NCBI WGS metagenome assembly QMCE01 (sample SAMN09453174, study PRJNA476694) | Termite gut metagenome, whole genome shotgun sequencing project. | isolation source: worker | host: Odontotermes sp. | place: South Africa:Pretoria | collected 2016-01-28 | reverse complement strand
TCTCGTGCCGGAGCGGAACAATCACATCTTTGTTGCGTATAATATGACGGAACAGCTGCGCAAGATATTCGATGTATTCCCCTGTCCGTTCCGCGCCTTCCACTATCGCAAGCTGCATTCCGGTGTTCAGCGTATTAAAAAGAAAGTGAGGATTCATCTGCGCCTGAAGCGTGTAAATTTCCATCCGGCGGATAAGGCCTTCCATATTCATGTTCCGAATCCGCTCGCGCATATATTCCTGCTTGATTTTTTCCTGCCAATGAATTTCTTCAATGTAAAGCCGAATCTCATTTTTCATTTGGTTGAACGCTACAACAAGATGATCAATTTCATACACCGGACTGGATTCAATATCGGCAATGGAAAAATTTCCAGAGGAAAGCTCCCCTGCCATAGAAGACATGCGGATTAAAGGATGGGTAATTTTTTCCATTGACCAAAGAAGCAGAAGAACCGTAAATATCGAAATAAAAATGATAAACAAAAGATTCCACAATTGAATATTTCCCGACTTGCCGATAAAGACTTCAAAGAGTTCAAGCTGATTCAAAAATCTTCCGGCGCTGATAATATCAATTTCCGAATTGATATACGAAAGCAGCGCCGACATTTCATCATACAATCCTATGTAACCAAGTATATCTCTTGCGCGCTTCTCTTCTATAGCGCTGTCGGCCAAATCCAAATAAGAATTGATGAGCGAATACAATTCCCGCTCGCGCAATTCTATTTTATTGGAAGAAATAATTTGATGATCGGGAATCTTGCTCCGCAGCATCTGGGAATCAATCAATATTTGAGAAAGCGCGTTCGATGACATCGTAGATAAATATTCCAAGAGCGGCGTCTGAAATTTTATCAAATCCTCCTGAATCGACTTGATGAAACGTTCCCGCTCAAAACTTTGATCCAAAATAGTTTGCAGGTTTCTCGCGGAAAAAAGAATGTAGGTCGTGGAGACAACCAGGATAAAAAACGTTCCCATTATGCTGATAATCATCTGTCCCCTAAGGGAATTACGGATTTTCTTTATCACAAGCGGTTCCTGTCAATAATCGTTATTCCCGTATCTATCGATGCAGAAGTGTAGCCCGATGAACGCAAAGATATGAGTGAGCGAAGAGCTTCATAGCCCATTCTTTCCGGATTGATAACAATGCTTGCGGCGATGATGCCTTTACGGATATTTTCCAAAATGACAGGATCATTTCCAAATCCGATAATCTGCACCTGTCCCACAAGGTTCATGTTGATTAAAGCATGAGCGGCGGCGATGGTATCGCTGGAATCCGTAAAGATAACCGTATTGATTCTTGACGCGCTGCGAAAAAGCCCGTGGATAATTTCTTCGGCATCAAGAGGATTAAGCGTCGTCTTCATCGTCATTATAGGCGAGGCAAGCACCGTTCCAAGCGATGCGGTAAATCCCATTTCAACCAATTCCCGCTCACTGTAGATTCCCGGCGATTTGTCACTGAATACAAGAACAGGGCGAATCTCGTCATTAATATTCCGGGCAATTATTCCCATCCGGCGGCCGATATCAAAATTGTTCGTCCCGATAAAAGGCCACGGCTGTTCGTTCACCACATTATGATTGATCAACACAACGGGAATCTGTTCGGCATTCAGTTTTTCCAACTGCCGCCGCGCCAGAGCGTCATCTAAATAAGGGCAAACCAAAGCCCCGTCGATGCCGGTATAGGAAGCCATTTCAAGTTCATTTTTTGCGGGATCAATAGAATGAAGCGAAATTGATACGTTCAATTCCGCGGCGGCCCGCTCGGCGCCTCTGATGACATCGGCAAAAAAAGAATTTTGATTATCAGGCAGATAGAGAGCGACATGGTATTGCAAAGAAAGCGCATCATCTTCCGGATTCTGTATCCGCATATCCTGAATCAAAAAAAGAGAGACAAGAAAAGCCGCCACAGATAACACACCGAAACAGATTATCCCAATGCGGAAAAACATTTTCATAAAAGAAGTATACACGACTTTTGCGGCTTTTTACAGCCACTATTCAGATTTACTTATGAGAGAAGATGATAATCAGCCCCCAAACAATAAACCATCGGAAGCTTCGTTAAGAGGAAAATACATTAACAGAGGCTGTTTTAAAACGAAAGCCTTAAAACAGCCTTGATGCCAAATTATTCCTTGATGTTGTTGTACATTTTTTCCATAAAAGAAATAAGCTTTTCTACATCTTTTTCGGAAAAATCCGCGAGAACAGCAGTCAAGGTTTTCTTCTGGATAGAAGCCAGTTCCTTGCACGCTTTTTTCCCTTCATCGGTAAGGAAAACATACTTACGCCTGTCATCATCATTGTACTCTTTCCTGACATAACCCTTCAGCTTGAGCCGATTTAAAAGACCGATGATCGTAGGATGCGTTACCTTGAAAAAAGCCTCAATATCTCTTTGGGAAGTATTCTGCTTTTTCCTGTCATTTATAAAAGCCATAACTTTAGCTTGGGAAAGAGTAATACCGATTTTTTTCAAGCCGCGATTCGCAAAGGTTTCCATGCTATCGTTTACAACTTTAATCCAGTACCCGATGTCTTCGTTCTGTTCCGCTTCTGTGTTCTTTTCCATATCCTTGTCCATTCCTTTCAACCACCTTTATTAATGTCATCGTTATTACTAACGATATTTTGAAGATAATCCCTCGGAAGCGGTTTGTCAATGCTATAGCGTGATTTATATGTAAAATGTTTCAAAAATCGATTACATTGACTGTTCCGGTTAGTATTGTCTGGTAAAATTCTCCTCTTGACACATTCACCGTATTTTTTATATCTTTTTATCAGTAAATATCTTTCATCAAGAGAGGCGGAGGGAACGGCCCTGTGAAGCCCGGCAACCATGATTGACGCGGTCAATTAAGCGGTGCCAAATCCGGCGGCAGCCATTAGTGCCGCAAAGATGAGGGGTTGCGCTTTTCCGTTTTTTGGAATCCAGCCGCCTCCTCATGGGAGGTTTTTTTGTCTTCCCATGAAATCCAATATATTGAAAGCCTCCGGCAAAGAAAGATTTTAAAGACTTGATCATTTTCGGAATTCCGGATTTTGATGGATGTAAGAGGAATGTACAATGATTGATTTAAAGGGCATATCAAAGCGTTACTCGGACGTAAAAGCGCTCCGGGGAATCGATCTGTCCGTTCCGGAAGGAAGCATCTACGGAATAATCGGGAAGAGCGGCGCGGGGAAATCGACCTTGCTGCGGATTATGAGCCTTTTGGAACCGGCCGATACCGGAGAAATATATTATCACCATAACCGGGTGGATGTGCTTGGCAAAAAAGAACTGCATCAGCAGCGCCGGAAGATGGGAATGATTTTTCAGAATTTCAATCTTTTTTCTTCCCGAAATGTTGCGGGAAACGTAGCTTATCCTCTGGAAATCGCGGGGACGCATAAAAAGCAGATACACGAACGGGTTGAAGAACTCCTTGAAATGACCGGCATCGCGGATAAGCGTAAAGCCAGGCTTCGGGAACTTTCAGGCGGACAAAAGCAACGGGTTGCCATCGCGAGAGCTTTGGCGGCGAGTCCCGAAGTGCTTTTCTGCGATGAAGCTACAAGCGCTTTGGACCCGCAGACAACGCGTTCGATCTTGGCGCTCATCAACGAGCTGCATGAAAAACTCAACCTTACCGTGGTTTTGATTACGCATCAAATGCCGGTGATCCGGGATGTCTGCGAAGTGGTGGCTGTTTTGGATGAAGGCCTCATTGTTGAAAACGGCGCGGTGGATGAGATTTTTGCCGCGCCAAGAACCAAAGCGGCACAGGAGTTGATCTATGCGTGAGTTTGACTTTGCGGCCCTGCTGCTTCTTCTGGGGAAACCGACTTTGGAAACGCTCTACATGACCTCTGTGGCGACTATTTTGTCATCGCTTTTGGGATTCCCGTTGGGTTCCTTTTTGTACTACAGTTCGCCCGCGGGACTTTCGCCGAAGCCGGTGGCTTACAATGTTCTTTCCCGGCTTGTGAACCTTTTCCGTTCTCTGCCCTTTATCATTTTGATGATTTTAATTTTCCCCCTATCCCGGCTCATTGTAAGAACCAGCATAGGGCCGACTGCCGCTATCATTCCATTATCCCTGGCAGCGGCGCCTTTCGTCGCGCGGATTGTGGAATCGGCTTTACAGGAGGTGGACCAGGGTGTGCTTACCGCCGCCCGTGCCATGGGATCTTCTGATTTTCAGATTATCCGGAAGGTGCTGATTCCGGAAGCTCTGCCGGCGCTTGTTTCAGGCCTGGCGTTAACCGTTATCAATCTGATAGGGTATTCGGCAATGGCCGGGGCCATAGGCGGCGGCGGCCTTGGAGACCTGGCCATCCGTTACGGGTATCATCGTTTCAGGATCGATGTTACCATAGCGGCAGTTATCATCATTCTGATCATGGTTGAACTGATTCAGCTTGCGGGAACTTTGATCAGCCGGAATCTTTTGTCCAAACGATGATTTTTTATGATGGAGACAATTTCATCAACTTTATATACTACAGGAGAATAAAATGAAGAAACTTATTGTGTTTGTATTGTGCGCTTTTCTTGCCTTTTCGGTATTTGCCAGAGGCGGCAGTGACGCGGGCGGAGGAAAACAAATCCTCACCGTTGGAGCAACTCCGGTTCCCCACGCGGAACTTTTGGAACTTGTCAAGGATGATCTTGCCGCCGAAGGGATTGAACTGAGGATTGTTGAGTTCACCGATTATGTAACGCCGAACCTTGCTTTGGACGCGGGCGACCTTGACGCAAACTTTTTCCAGCACAAGCCTTATCTCGATTCGTTTAACGCGGAACGAAACCTTACACTGGTTTCCGCTTTCGGCGTACATGTGGAACCGCTGGGGCTTTATTCGTCAAGGATCGATTCCATCGATCAGCTTGGAAATGGAGCCTCTATCGCGATTCCCAATGACCCCACAAACGAAGGAAGGGCGCTGCTTTTACTCGAAGCGAAAGGCTTTATCACCTTATCTGATGCCGCCGGTTTGGAAGGCACTCCCAACGATGTCGCACAAAACAGCAAAAATCTTCGCTTCCGCGAACTCGAAGCCGCTCAGCTTCCCCGCTCTTTAGGCGATGTTGACGGCGCAATCATCAACGGAAACTATGCTCTGGAAGCGGGCCTTAATCCTGTAACAGACGCCTTGATTCTGGAAGGCGCCGAATCGCCCTACGTAAATGTTGTCACGGTTAGAGCAGGCGACGAAACCAATCCCAAAATTCTTGCCTTAAAGAAAGCGCTCTGCTCCCAGAAAGTAAAGGATTACATCCTTGCTAATTACAACGGCGGAGTAGTCGCCACGTTCTAAAAAACAATTGTTCTAATATACAACAAGGCTGTCCGGTAATGAACAGCCTTGTTGTTTTTATTCCTCTGTCTTCACTATCGCGATATGCAGTTCATCCAGCTGTTTCTGATCAACTTCGCTGGGGCAATCGTCCATCGGGCTTACCGCAAAAGAATTTTTGGGGAAGGCGATGACTTCTTTAATCGAAGTCTTTCCCGCCATGAGCATTACGAGACGATCAAGCCCCGGAGCGATTCCTCCGTGGGGCGGCGCGCCGTATTTGAACGCCTGCGTCAGGAAGCCGAACTTCTTTTCCGCTTCTTCGGGATTAAAGCCGACGATGTTGAAGATACGCTTTTGCAGTTCAGGATCATGTATCCTGATGGAGCCCGAAGCAAGTTCATAGCCGTTCAACACAAGATCGTAAAGATCGCCTTTCACGGAACCCGGATCCGATTCCAATGTATCATGATACTGATTCTGCGGCCACGAGAACATGTGATGAGCAGCTTCCCAGCGGTTTTCATCTTCGTTGAATTCAAAGAGCGGGAAATCGACGATCCAGGCAAACTCAAAGCGGGAAGGATCGCAGAGGTCCATGTCTTTGCCGAGCTTGAGCCGGACAGCTCCGAGCGCGGTGTTCGCGGTTTTCCGCGATGAGTCGGCAACAATCAAAATGAGATCGCCGCATTTCGCTCCGAGCTTTTCGAGGATGGCCGCAGTTTGATCGGCAAAGAACTTAGAAACGCCGCCTTCCAGAACGGGTTCGTTTTCCGTTCCCATGACTTTCATCCAGGCCAATCCTTTGGCTTTGTAAATCTTCGCCTGCGCTTCCAGTTCTTCAATCTGCTTCCGCGAGTAAGCGGCCTGCCCCGGAACAACCAAGGCTTTTACCCCGGCGCCGGCAATGGTGATGCCCTTCGCTTTGGCAGCTTCCCGCTCCGACTCTCCCTTGCTAATCGCGTCTTTAAAAGCCTGGAAGCCGGAAGCCGCGACAAATTCATCAAAGTTCTGGAGCGGCATATCAAAACGCAAATCCGGCTTGTCAGAGCCGTACAGTTCAAGAGCTTCATCGTAGCTTAAACGCTTAAATTGTTTTGGAATATCGAGGTTCATCGTCTTCTTAAAGATATGATGAAAGAGTCCTTCGGTCATGGAAAGAATATCGTCGCGGTCAACAAAACTCATCTCAATATCGATTTGCGTAAACTCAGGCTGACGGTCGCCGCGGGCATCTTCATCGCGGTAACAGCGGGCGATTTGGAAATATTTGTCGAAGCCCGATACCATGAGAATCTGCTTATATAATTGAGGAGACTGAGGCAGAGCGTAGAACTTTCCGGGGTACAGCCGGGACGGCACAAGGTAGTCGCGCGCGCCTTCGGGCGTAGACTTTATAAAGGTCGGCGTTTCAATTTCGTAAAAGCCTTCGCCCGTCATCCATTCACGGACGGCAAAGGTTACATCGTTGCGAAGTTTGATCCGCTGTTGCATTCCTTCGGAACGAAGATCGAGGTAGCGGTATGTTAAACGCAAATCTTCCTTCGCGTCGGATTCTTTATCAATTTGGAAAGGAAGCACTTCACAGCGGTTCAAGATTGATAAGCGTTTCGCGGCAACTTCAATTTCTCCGGTAGGCATTTCGGGATTGATCATCGAGCCGGGGCGCGTTCTAACGAGGCCTTCAACGGCGATACAAAACTCGTTACGCAGTTCCGCCGCGAGGGCCTTCATTTCATCGGGAGAATCCTCATCAATCACAACCTGCGTTATTCCATAGCGGTCCCGCAGATTGATAAAAGAGATTCCGCCGTGATCGCGTTTGCGGTGGACCCATCCGTTGAGTATAACGATCTTTCCTGCGTCGGCTTTTGTGAGCGCTCCGCAGCTTGTATTGCGTTTCATTGTATTCATATACAAAATAATATAATGGATAACGGTTTTGTGTGAAGGGGGCAGGATGAATTAACAAGGTACAATGAGCAATGAGCAATGAAACATCCGCTTTTGATCAATGTTAATTGTTACATACTTCTTTGCTGATTGATCATTGCTGACTGTTATTTGTTGAAAATAGAAACGTACTGTCTTCGGGATTCGACAAGATCTGTAAGTTCGGTGAGCATGTCCCTGTCAACTTCTTCCGCAATGGGAAGTATGTACTGTACGGTTTCTTCGGTATAACGGCTGATAAATTCTGATTTGTTGACAAAGCCCAAAGAAATCATATTTGAGATACGGTCGGCAACTTTCAGGATTTTTGCCTGGTAGGAACCGCGCTCACGAATCCGTGTGAGAAATTCGGGTTTTGTTTCGTCAGGATGGCGGGTAACTTCCAGAACCAGTCCGTACACCTGTGGGCTTTCATAATCGATGGCCATCAGCGTGTTATGGTTAAAATCCGGAATATCTTCAATGAGGTCATGCACTATCGATGCTTTTAAAAGGACCGAATCAATATAGCCATAATCGATAAGAATTGCCATCGTATCAATTTGATGACGGAACATATTCCCCCCTCCTTCCCTGCTCTTCCCAATCAGCGCGGTTGCCAGTTGGATGTAGGGCGCAAGATGTGTCCCTTTCAGTTGAAGCATTTCCATTCTCGTCATAAGCGGCTTCCTCTTCTTTCGATTTTTGACCCGCCGCGGACAGCGGATTAAAAATCATCGAAATAATTTTAATTCAAATCCTTAATATATGATTCCAGTTTTTCAGTCCTTTTTAACGCGTCCTGTAATTTCGACTTTTCATTTTCAACCAGTTCCTGCGGAGCGTTTTTCACAAAGTTCTCGTTCCCCAATTTCGATTGTAAGTTTTCAATAAAACGCTTGTCCCGGTCAAGGTCCTTTGTGAACTTTTGTTTAAGGACGTTCATGTCAACAGCATCGGCGATATACACGAGCACTTCAAAATCCCGGCTTCCCACAAGGAGAATGGCTCCCTCCGGCCGCTTGAAGATTTCATCGCTCCGTATGTCCTCTATGGCCAAATCGCCCACACCAGCAAGCAGCTTCAAAAGTTCTTCGTTCTCCGCGAGGAAAGCTTTGTTTATGTTATTTACGGCAAAACGGATGCTGACTTTCAGCTTTTTATCGTTGGTGATGGTACATTCGCTTCGGAGCGTTCTGATCATACGAACCGCTTCCTGGAGGAAGGCGAAGCGGGCGGCTATTTCCGGGTTTGTCCTGGATTCGCTGTATTCGGGATAAGGGGAAGTGATCAACAAGCCTTCGGCATTGGGCAGTTTACTGAAAATTTCCTCGGTTACAAAGGGCAAAAGAGGATGAAGGATTTTCAAAGATTCGGCGAGTATATCCAGCAGCACCGTTGTCGCTCTGTCTTTCTCAAAGGCATCATCTGAATGCCCATCGTCACCTCTGTGCATGGAAAGTTTTGTAGCTTCTACGTACCAGTCACAGAAATCGTTCCAGAAATATTCGTAAGCCGTTGAAGCCGCGTCGTTAAAACGATAGGATAAAAGGGAATCAGTCATGACGCGGGCGGTTTCGTTCAGGCGGGAATACATCCACAGGTCTACCGGTTTGAGTTCCGGATTCTGAATTATGTTCCGGCCTTCAAGGTTCATCAAAATATAGCGGCTCGCGTTCCAAACTTTGTTGGCGAATTTCGATCCCAGCTTAAAGGATTCTTTGTCTACAAGCAAATCCTGTCCCTGCGCACAGAGAAACGCCAAGGTAAACTTGAGGGCATCCGCGCCGAATTCATCAACAAGTTCGAGGGGGTCAAGGCCGTTTCCGAGGCTCTTGGACATTTTCCGGCCCTGCTTATCCCGCACGAGACCGTGAATATAAATATCACGGAAAGGCGCCTTGCCGGTAAACTCCAGCCCCGCCATGATCATCCGGGAAACCCAGAAAAAGATAATATCGTAAGCCGTTACAAGCGCCGATGTCGGATAATACTTTGCCAAATCTTCAGTTTGTTCCGGCCAGCCGAGCGTACTAAAGGGCCAAAGCCAACTGGAGAACCATGTATCAAGCACATCGGCATCTTGTTCGATGTTACTCGATTTACAATGCGGGCAGGCGGAAATATCGTCTCTGGACACGGTCATGTTTCCGCAGTCTTTACAGTACCAGGCGGGAATCCTGTGCCCCCACCAAAGCTGACGGCTGACGCACCAGTCCCGGATATTCAAAAGCCAGTGCTGATACGTATTTTCCCATTTCCTGGGATAAAAAACGATTTCACCCCGCTTCCAGGCATCGAGGGCTTTTTGGGCGAGGGGCTGCATCCGCACGAACCACTGTTCCGACAAAAAAGGCTCAATCACGGTGTGACAGCGGTAACAATGCCCCACCGCGTGCGTTATATCTTCATCTTTGATAAAAAGACCGGCGGCTTCCAAATCTTCCAGAACCGCTTTTCGGGCGTTTTTTACGTTCATATTCCGGTACTTTTCCGGTACATTGTCATTCAGCGTGCCGTTTTCATTGAGAATATTGATGATTTCAAGATTGTGACGTTTGGCAACTTCCCAGTCGTTGGGATCGTGGGCGGGAGTAATCTTCACAACGCCGGTGCCGAATTCTTTTTCAACATAGGTATCCGCAACCACCGGAATGAGCCGGTTTGTGAGCGGAAGCACAATCATCTTCCCCACAAGATTTTTGTAGCGTTCATCGTCGGGATGAACCGCCAAAGCCGTGTCCCCAAGAAGCGTTTCCGGGCGGGTTGTGGCAATCTCCACAAATCCCGACCCATCTTCTTTTTGATAGCGGATATGATACATCTTGCTTTTGGTCTCTTCATGCTCAACTTCATCGTCCGAAAGCGCGGTACCGCAGGAGGTACACCAGTTCACAAGGTAATGTCCCTTGTAAAGAAGATCGCGTTCGTAAAGCGTTACAAATACTTCGCGGACGGCTTTCGACAAGCCTTCATCAAGCGTAAAGCGTTCCCGCGACCAATCCACGCTGGCCCCGATTTTCGCAAGCTGGCGCGAAATAATCTCATGATGCTCTTTTTTTACCTTCCATGTTTCTTCCACAAACCTATCGCGCCCAAGATCGTGACGGCTCTTGCCCTCGGCTTTAAGGCGTTTTTCAACCACGTTTTGCGTCGCGATTCCCGCGTGATCGGTGCCCGGCACCCAAAGCGTCGGCTCCCCGGCCATACGGTGAAAGCGGACCACAATATCCTGCAGACTGTTATTCAAGCCGTGCCCTAAATGCAGGACGCCGGTTACATTGGGAGGAGGAATGACGACGACAAAAGGCTTTCCGTTCGAGTCTGTGTTGGGTTCAAATGATTTTGATTCCATCCAGCGCGCGTAGATCCGGTCTTCAAAATTCTTCGGATTGTAAGCCTTTTCAAGTTCAATAGCCTTCATTGATGTTCCTCTCAACATGGAGTTTCGCAAACCGCGTCCGCATGAACAATCCGGTCACGAATGCATATTTATACCAAAAAATACATCATTTTGCAATTGACCGGCAAAGGACATGATACATAAACATTTTCCCCGTGACAATTTTTCCTCTGTGTAAATTTAGCTGCCGCCGGACGGCTGACCTGTCGCCCGGAATAGTATAAATGAATCGCACCCATGAGCAAACGCGAACCGCAAAATTTTAATTCGATTGTTCGAGCTGCGATTCCTATTTCATTCATTAATAACGCCACAGAGCAAACAGAGAATGAGCCATAGGTTCGATGCTTTCCAATTCTTCACGGTTATAATTAGAAAATTGGTTTCCGTGGGTCAGAACTTTGTTTTTATCTGTATTGCCTTATTTTATGTTTTCGGTTACACTCTGGTCAGGCGAAATAATTTTGAATTTATTAAAAAATGATTGTCAATAAAAACAAACTAATCTTAAAACAATGTAAGATTATTTGTATGAAACACAAATTAGGAGGTATTGATGAAAAGGAGTGTTGCTCTATTAATTAGTGCAATTATTGGATTGATTTATGGTATATATATTATAAGCTATTTTGTCGACATTAATGCATCAAGTAGTTCGACAAGTGATATAATTGGTAGCGGCATAGCTACTGCTTTAGTATTACCACATATGATCTTTGTATTGATTGCGGTAATATTCAATATTATTAGTTGGGCTATAAATAGCAGGCCTTTTGCACTAACCGCCGGAATACTTTATAGCGTCTCTGCTCTATTATTTATACTGTATGCTCTCTTTGTTGTTCCCTCAATCGTTCTTAGTTTTGTAGGCTTTGCAAAACTAAAGAAAATTATTGAATATAACAAACAAGAAAAGACTGAAGAATAACATAAAAGTAAAAATTATTTCGCCTAACAGAACTGTATATGCCTCCCTAAAGAGCAACGCAACAGTATCGGCAATCAAAAAGGTATAGCATCCCGCCTTCAATCCAGAAGTGCGACAAAGCAATAGTTAAGAGGAAGGGCTTTCACTCCTCTTTTTTGTGAAGCAACGCGCTGTCTTGACATCTTTACCCGTTTTTGTGTTCTATTAACCCATCAAGTAAAAGTTTAGTAAGAGAGGAATCATGTTTACAAAAAAACGTCCTGATGGAACTTATGTACGGAAAATGCATTTTTTCAGTCAGATTTTACCGTATTTAATGCCTACGCGGACCGAAGCGGCGATATATTTTGAAAAGGAATTCGATGTAACGAACACGCTTAAATATATCCGGCAAAGAAACAGAGATGCTGATGGACCGAAAATTTCTTTGTTTTATATTATTTTGTATGCCGCGGTCCGCATTATCGCGCAGCGTCCGAAACTCAACCGTTTTGTATCCGGGTATCGGTATTATCAGCGTAACAGAATTCGCTTTAACTTTGTGGCAAAGCGTGATTTGAGCGATGAAGGTGAAGAGATAAATGTAACGATGTCTTTTTCTCCGTTTTTAACGCTGGAAAAATTTTGCGAAAAAATTCACAGCTATATTTCCGCTCTCAAGAAAGGAAGCGGAACCGGCACGGAAAACCTCAATTCTTCCCTTACCCGTTTGCCGCGTTTTTTAATTAAATTCTTTTTTGGATTTGTGAGATTCCTTGATTATCATAACGCGCTGCCGCTTTCGATTATCGATACCTTGCCGTTCTATAATACCATATTTTTTACGAATGTCGGCAGCGTCGGCATTGACGCGCCCTTTCATCATAATTTTGAAATAGGCAATTGCGGTATTTTTTGCGCCATAGGAAAATTGCGGAAAGAACAATGTCTGCTTCCCGGTGAAAAAATTGAGGTAAGGGATAAGATAAAAATCACTTTTACTTACGACGACCGGATAACCGATGGAATATATTGCGCGCGGGCTATCGACATGTTATGCGATCTTGTTGAGAACCCCGAAAAACTTGAAGTCCCGTTGGAATTATCCCCCGAACAATTAGAAAAACTGGGCCTTGCGCAATCAGAACTGGGGACGGATTGATAAGGAATATCTAATGTACGAGACACAGCCCTGGCTGAAATATTTCGGAACAACTCCGCGGAGTTTGCATTATCCCGATCTTTCTCTGTATGGATCGCTTAAAAAAGACTGTGAACAGTACCCTTCCGGAACCGCACTCGTTTTTTATGGAAAAAAAACGCGGAGAGATGCGCTTGATAATCACATTGTTCACATGAGCCGTAAATTTTTCCAAATAGGCATTCGGAAAGGCGACATGGTGATTATCTGCCTGCCGAATATTCCCCAAGCCGTCGTTGCGTTTTACGCGCTGAACAGGCTTGGCGCGATTCCCGCGCCTATCCACCCGCTTTCCGCTTCGCCGGAAATTGAAGCGTACGCGAAACTTGTTTCAGCGAAAGCGGCCGTTACCCTTGACGGGTTTTTTCCTCGTTTCGCTGAAATACAGGACAGCGCCGGTTTTAAAAAAATCGTTGTTTGTTCGTTGAAAACCGAGATGGATATTGTTACCAAAACCGGATTTTCCCTTACACTGGGCCGCAAAATAAAACCCGTTCCTTATTCCGATACGGTTTTGGAATGGGCCGCGCTTCAAGCGGAACCCGAAGCGCCTGAACTCGAGACGCCCGATCCCATCAACCCCGATGAAATGGCGCTTGTGCTTTTTTCCGGCGGAAGTACCGCGGAACCAAAAGCCATCATGTTATCAAACAGAAACTGTAACGCGCTCGCTTTACAAATGGCGGCAGCCGGCGGGCCTATTCTGCCCGGCGAAAAAATGCTTTCGATCCTTCCGGTATTTCACGGATTCGGTCTTGCCGTAGGCATTCACGCGATTCTGATAAACTCCGGAACATGTGTTCTCATACCGAAGTTCAAGGCAAACGGTCTCGCCGCTCTTGTGAAAAAATATAAGCCGCATTTTATGGCCGGCGTTCCGACCTTGTTCGACGCTCTTGCCGCCGACAAGGAATTTAATAAACTGAAACTTGATTCTTTTAAAGGGATTTTCTGCGGCGGCGATTCCCTCAGCCCGGAAATCAAAAAACGCTTTGAAGCAACGCTGAAAAAAGGCGGTTCCAATATTGTGCTGCGCGAAGGATACGGGCTTACCGAAACGGTAACCGCCTGCGCTATCACGCCGCGCGGCGAAGGACGCGAAAGGACCTTCGGCCTTCCTTGCCCCGACAATTGGCTTAAAGTGGTGAAGCCCGGAACCGAAGAAGAATGCGCTCCGCTGGAAGAAGGTGAAATCTGCGTGTCCGGCCCGACAGTCATGCTCGGTTATTATAACGATTCCGAAGCAAGCGCCGAAACGCTCAAGCGGCATAAAGACGGAAAACTCTGGGTGCATACCGGCGACATTGGCAGCATGGACGCGGATGGTTTCTTTTACTTTAAACAGCGGGCAAAACGCATTATCAAAACATCGGGCATAGCCGTGTATCCGTCTCATATTGAAGATGTTCTTAACAAGCATCCGGCGGTCCGCATATCCTGCGTTATCGGTGTGCCGCACGAAAGTCAGGGCGAGGTTCCCAAGGCTTTCATCGTGCTTCAAGACGGATATGAAGGAACCGACTCCCTTAAAGAAGAAATCATCGACAGCTGTAAAAGCCAACTGCTGACATATTCGCGTCCGCGAAACATAGAGTTTATCGATGACATGCCGATGACGCGCGTCGGAAAAGTTTCATTCCGCGATTTGGAAGAACTGGAACGGAACCGGTGATATTTCATACAGCCCTGTTGAGGCAATAAAGGATTTTTCGTTATACTCTTTGAATGAAACAATTTATTATGTATCTGTTTGCTGCGCTGTGTGCGAGTTTTGCGATTATGGCTTTCTTTGCGGGAGGAGTTTCTGTACTGCCCGTATGGCTTAGCACAGCCAATCCTCTCCTCATTGTGATTCTTTGCGCTTTAGGTTTTGCAATTTGTTCCTTTTTTGCGGGATTGATCACCAAGGATTATTCATGGGTGGATCGGATGTGGAGCGTACAGCCTGTGTTTTACGGTCTGTTTTATGCATGGCGCGGCGGATTTTCTCCCGTTATCATTATTGCGTCCGGTTTGATTGCCGTCTGGGGAATTCGGCTGACATGGAACTTTGCGTCCAAAGGCGGTTACACCGGCATGGAAGATTACCGCTGGGGAATCCTTAGGCAGAAAATCAATAACCCTGTTCTTTGGCAATTGTTTAATCTTTTGTTTATTTCGTTTTTTCAGAATGCTTTATTCGCGGCTTTTACCTTACCGATGTATTATATGATACAACACGATACCGTCGTCAATCTTTGGTTTATTGCCGCCGCTGTGCTTTGTGCTTTATCAATTTTACTGGAAACGTTTTCCGACGGGGAACAGAATATGTTTCAAGAGGCAAAAAAAGCCGCGCGCGAAGGGAAGGAATATCCTTCAAAATATGATGAAGAAGTGAAACAAGGTTTTGTTTCCAGCGGACTTTTTTCAATATGCAGACATCCAAACTATGTTGGCGAAATGGGAACGTGGTGGAGCCTCTGGCTCATGGCGTTTGCGTTAATCGGCGGAAATCCCTTTGAGAGCGGCATTATCGGCGCTCTTGTTCTTACCTTGCTCTTTATTGGATCGTCCGCCATGTCGGAAGGAATATCCCGCGAACGGTATCCCGCCTATCGTGACTATCAGAAAAAGGTCGGAAGGTTTATTCCCGGATTCCGAAGGAAATAAAAACACAGTCCATGCCTGTTTTGCAGACACGGACTGTTATGTTATCTTCCAATGTTCGGATAGATTTTAAAACCGATGGAAAAGATAAAGCGGTTTTCCGAATCATAAATATCATCGGAGAAAAAGCTGTAGTTTTCTTTGCCGGTGCTGGTTCCGCCGCCCGGGATGCCGCTGTATCTTACAAACGCAAGGCCTAATTCACCGAATACCGCAATCGGAATGTTAAATAGTTTTAGATTGTAACTTCCGCCGACTTTAAGAATATGATTCCATTCGTATGTTCCGTCATGGAGAAAATATTTACGGTAACTATTTACATTGCCATAATTCAAAACATCACTGTATGCGCTTCCGAAAACCCGTCCTGGTCCGTATTCAACGCCATGCCGAATCATCTGATACTGGAAATACAGAGTTGTTCCCGGCATAAACATAGACTCAACCCTTAATAATAACTCATCCGAGTTGGGCGGAAGGTAGTATCCTAAGTTCTCTGCATGATTTAAATAGTTTTGCTGCATCGGAACTGTCATTCCATACCAGGGAGTTTTTGTAAGAGGATGCGTATAACAATAAGGTTCTATTTTTGTATAACTCAAACTCACCGTTCCAAAAGGAATCCAGGGAAGATTCACTTTTGTTCCAACCTGATAGGCGTACATGTTACGGTCAAGTTCCAGAAAAGGTTTTGTTGTCAAATCTGCTTCATCAAGATAAGCCGATGCCCAAACCTTAACGACTCCCGGATACTGACCGGAAATGTTGAAAAACATTCCAAGATTATCAAAATCTCCTATGTTATTCTGATACATGAAATTGCTATTGATGGGAAAAAGGTATCCCAGCTCAAAACGTTTCGGCCAGACTGTGGTGCTGCCGCCGTCAATGTGAAAATAATTCTTATAGTTTATTTCCACCATAGCAACCGAAAACGCGTTTTGGAAAGTGCTTGAATCGATTTTACTTTCTTTCTCTTTGTAAAACTCCAGCACTCCGGTTATGAAGGAAAAATTGAGCCAGTCCGTGGGCTTTGCCGTGCCTTCCACCGCCATGAAAGGCCTTGCGGCGCTGTTCAGGAAAAGATTGTTCCCTGTTCCGTTGGCCCCCCAATCACGGCGCATTCGTCCAAAACGGAATTGAAGCCGGTCTTCTATAAAAGACGCGTCGATTTCCGAAATAATTTCGTACCCGAATGAAAGAGTATCCGGCCAGGGCTGATAGCTTCTCAGTTTGCCTACGTGAAATATAGACGCTTCCCAAACTTTGGAAAAACTGTAAGGGAAGAACGCGGGAAGATACGTACTGCTGTCATTCTTGGTACCCCGGTCAGCGTTAAGGGGCCTATGGGCTGGGTCAGAAGAATCATAATATATTGGATTTTTTTCTATTGGAATATACAACACTTCCCCCCGGCCTGTGAAATTATAGGAAAAGTTTTTTCCGATATCGCCGGAAAGATAAACGCCCAGAATGTTGTAGGTGGCAATGGCAAACGGCGAAAGCAGGTTCATCGATACCGTACTTTCCCACGTCGCGCCTGCTTCCATAGATAATTTGGATTCATCTTTCAGGGCTTTTTCTGTGTAATATGTTCCACTTGTCCAATCAAAACCGGGATTCCGTTCAAACTGAGCCAAAACATCGTTTACTACATCATATTCCGCGGAAGATAATTTCGATGACGCCAACATTTCATGCAGGAGCTGTTTTACAGTATTTTCGGACCAGGGTTTTGCGGAAGGAGGCACAGTACAGAGACCGCGCAAAAGAGCATTATCAATTATGTAATACACATTATTTTCTAAAGGAACAGAAACATAAGATTGAGCAAAACTGAAATTCAATACACACAAAAAAAGCAAACAACAGAAAACCATTATTCTTTTTTTCATTTACAAGATGCCTCCGCAAACATTCACAATTGTGATGAGATTAGGGCAACGATGATTAAATTGACTCCGGACTTTAGACCGCAATCATCGTTGCCCAATTATTTTTCTCGTTTTTATTTTTCTCGTTTTTCTTTCAAAACAGGCGAAAAACTGCGAAAAATCACACTAAAGAATACACTGATTTATTCTCGATTGAATAAATCAGTGTTTCCATTAGGGAAACACCAAATAAGTTTCGATGACATTATTCAGTGTATGCTTACCCTTTATAAAATTAGTTTTGATGATACATCGTTCGGCGATTTAAATCAAGCAAAATCCATTTACTCGTTTTACAGCAAAAAACGTGCCAAAAACGATCCTTTGCTAAAAATACACAATATTATATAATACAACGAATTATCTAAACTTATAGAAAAATAATGATATCACTTATTCATTTTGTATACATAATCAGACAATAATACATTCACATTTTGCTATTAATACATACATCTGTTCCAAAAACCCGGAATGTAAAACAGACTCAAAAAACTTGCATTGTCTCTCTTTCCCACTATATAATGATTACATATTTATGAAGAAACCATATTATAAACCGATGATAACGGCTTTGCCGGATATAACAGTACCGGAACCTTTTCTTTCCCGATTTGCGGTATGTATAGCGGCTCTCTTTGGCGGAATATATCTGCGCTTTGTTTTAGGGGTCGCCCGTTTCAAGCTGCATCAGTCCGGCCGGCTCATAGATTCTTTCTATCGAACGCTGTCAGGAAAAACAAGTACGATTCTCGCGTTCAGGCACGCTTACGGAGACGAGCCTCAACTCCTTGGATGGCTGGCTCTTTTTCGTTTAAGAAAGATTGCCAAAAAATCCGGAATTACGTTTCCCATCAATTCTCATATCGCGTTTGTTTATGGGTATGAAGTTCTGCGCTGGGGCGGTCCTTTTATTCAGTGGCTGCTTCCCCGGATAAAAGCCATGCCGATCTATCACGCAAAGATAGACAGCGCGGGCATGACGAGAATTTACAAGGCTTTGGAAAACGGCCCTTACCCGGTAGGAATCGCGCCCGAAGGACAGGTTACATATAACAGCGAAGAGATTCAAAGGCTTGAACAAGGCGTTATCAGAATAGGATTCCAGAGTGCCGGTAATTTAGATAAATGCGGAAATGAAAAACACGCGGAGATCCTTCCGGTCTCCATTCATTATCGTTACGGCAAAAGAGCCAAACATCAATTGAAAAAAATTATGGATAAAATTGAACGGGTTACCATTTCCGGTCAATCGGGACGGCGCTTAAAAGAAAAAAAAGATTACACGATTTTTCAAAGATTTGAAATGGCAAGAAATAATTTGCTGAAAACAACCGAGGCATTTTACGGGATTCCCATAGATACCGACCGGCCTTACGAAGAACGGACTAAAACGCTCATGACGGAAGCCCTGACCACGGCGGAAAGAATTCTTGGGATCGACCCGACCCTTGGCGATATTATGATCAGGGTAAATTATATCCGGCAAATATGCTGGGATAGAATCTTTCTGCCCGGAAAAGATAGAACACATTTGCGGAATATGCCCCTGGAAGAACGGGCTCTTGCGGACCGCCTGACAGGGGAAGGCTGGTATGCCGCCCGTCACATGGAACTGGTTGATTTCCTGTATTACTTCCGAAGCCCAATTCCTACAAAAGATACCTCTTTCCATTTGATTATTGAATACGCTCAGAATCTTTGGGATTTTGCCAGCCGAAGCATGGGAGGCACTTTTGAAAACCGCCCGAATGTCCGTCCCAAGACAGCAGTCATCTGTACCGGTGAACCTATTGATCTTACGGAAAAATTATCCGCGTATCGGGAAAACCGTAAAGAGACCATCTCTAATACACTTCAAGAACTGGAAGAACGTTTCATGCAATGCATCGAAGAAGTAAAAAAAGACGATTTGGAAATGAATCTGTTTTAGACCCGATCAAAGTGCGATATGAACTCTTGACAAGTGAAGCTGAGAAACATATATAATTTAAAATGCAAATGATTTGCATTTTAAGGAGGAAATACAAAAATGCTTTTTAATCGAAAATGGATATTATTTTTTATCACAGTTATGTTAATGCTAAACGCCGCGCTTGTGTTTGCGGGCGGCAGGAGAGATACTCCGCGGGAGACGGTTGTCGCGGTGAGCATTTTGCCTCAATCGTACTTTGTGGAGCGGATAAGCGGCAGTACGATAAAGCCCCTGGTCTTGGTCGGTCCGGGTCAGGAACCTCACACCTATGAACCGACCCCCCGGCAGATGACGGATTTATCAAGGGCATCAGTCTGGATTTTATCCGGGACGGATTTTGAAATCAATCTTGTTCCAAAAATCAGAAACCTGTATCCCAACTTGAAAATTGTAGACGGAACCCAGGGAGTTGTCTTCAGATACATGGAAGAACATGATCACGGGGATGAGGACGGGCACAGTCACGCGGAAGCTGAGCATCATGAAGAAGAAGAACACGGTCATGAAGATGATGAACACGGCCATGAAGCTGATGAACACGGTCACGAAGAACATGAAGATGATGAACACGGACATGAAGAAGACGGTCATGATCATGAAGTTGATGACAACGGTCACGACGATCATGAAGATGAAGGACATGATCATGATGCTCCCGTGGGGATAGAAATTGACCGGCATACATGGCTTGGCAGAGAACCCGCAAAGATTTTGGCCCGGCACGTATGCGAAGCGTTGGAAAGCGTCATTCCCGAACAAGCCGCCGTGTACAGAAGCAACTATACCGCGTTGATCAATGATATTGATAACGAATTTAACAGGCTGATAAGCGCGCTGGCTCCGCTCAGAGGAAGTTCCGTTTTTGTCTATCATCCGTCTTTTGGATACTTCTTTGACGAGTTCGGTATAACACAGGAAGCGGTTGAAAGCGGCGGTAAAGAACCGAGCCCAAGGCAGATTACGGATTTGATTACAAAAGCCAGGGCTGAACAAGTAAAAGTGATATTCGTCCAGACGGAATTTCCGGCGGATACCGCGAAGGCCGTTGCCTCGGCTGTTGGGGCCGAGGTGGTACCCCTTGACGCTCTTGCCGAAGACTGGCTTGCCAATATCCGTTCTATGGGCGATAGTTTGATAAGAGGAATGCAGCAGTAAATGATCCCTTTTCATCCCCTTGATAAAGAAATTGTTCTTCAATGTAAGGATGTTTCTTTTTCTTACAACACATTTAAGGTTTTCGACTCGATCAGTTTTCATATTCATCAAGGGGAATTTGTCGCCCTTTCCGGCGCGAATGGTACAGGAAAGACAACAATCCTAAAACTCATTTTAGGATTGGAATCTCCCGAAACGGGGAGTGTATTACTGCTGAGAAATGATCCCAGAAAAGTCCGGGACAGAGTAGGCTACGTTCCTCAGCTTTCCGGGTTTGACCAGGCCTTTCCTATTTGCGTTAAGGATGTAATCAAGATGGGACGGATACGTCCTTTATCCCGCCGCTTTACCGCGGAGGATAAACAGGCGGTAGAAGACGCGATGGCGCAGCTTGATATTGCCGATCTTGCGGGGCGGTCTTACACAGCCCTTTCCGGCGGTCAAAGACGAAGAGTTCTTGTCGCGAGGGCTTTGGCGGCAAAACCCGATTTCCTCATTTTGGATGAACCCACCGCCAACATGGATGTTGAAAGCGAAGACCGTCTTTTCAACACCCTGGACTCGCTGAAAGGAAAAACAAGCATTCTGATTGTTACGCATGACACAGGATTTGTATCATCATTGACGGACCGTGTTCTGTGCCTTGAAAGGCATAATCATTCGGGACAATGCAGCATAGTACAACATAAGACCGGACCAAAAAGATCGGAAGCGCATGACATTCATGCTCTTGAAAAAAGTTCCTTGATATTGCACAAAACAAGTATTCCCAGCGATAATTGTTACGATGAGGTTGATCATGCGTAGTTTTATTGACGCGCTTTTCAGTCCCGACATGCCTTTTATTCGGAATGCCCTTATTGCGGGAATTCTTTCCGCCGTTTTGTTTGGCGTGCTGGGATCGATCATCACGGTAAGAAGAATATCGAGCCTCGCGGGTTCCATTTCTCACGCGGTGCTTGGCGGTATTGGGATGGCGCTCTTTTTTTCATCGACGAATATTATCCCAGGATTTCCTCCTATGGCCGGCGCGATGATCTTCGCGATTCTGGCGGCGGTCATTATCGGCTTTGTTTCGCTCAAAGCAAAACAGCGCGAAGATACCGTAATCAACGCGATATGGGCTATCGGAATGAGCATTGGCGTTTTGTTTATGGCAAAGACTCCGGGCTACACCGATCCTTCAAGTTATCTTTTCGGAAACATCCTTTTGATTTCATCCGGCGATATTATTTTGATGGCGGTATTGGACGCGGTGCTTCTGTTTTTGGTGTGGCGTTTCTATCCGCATATCGAAGCCGCTTCTTTTGATGAAGAATTTTCCAGAGTCCGCCGTATTCCCACATCGATATTTTTTCTTGTTCTTTTAGGAATTATCGCCATTGCTATCGTTCTGCTCCAAACCTTTGTCGGCATCGTCATGGTGATCGCGATGCTGACGCTTCCCGCGGGCTGCGCCTCATATTCCGCGAAAAGCCTCAGCGGAATGATGTTCTTTGCTTCGATATTGTCAGCCTTGTTTTCATTTATCGGATTGATGCTCGGCTGGTTCTGGGATGTGCCGGTCGGTTCCATGGTGGTAGTTACCGCCGGAGTCGTATTCCTTTCAGCCGCCGTCATTTCTTTTGTCCGACGGAAATGGTAGCGGAGGAGGATTCATCGTATGACTAAAGCGCGCAAACAGGTATTGGAAATATTGCACAACTCAAAGGAACCTTTATCGGCATCGCAGGTTTTTAAACTGACCGGCATGAGCTGCAACCAGGCAACGGTGTATCGAATTTTGTCTTACCTTGAAACAGAAGGTTACGCGGAATCCTTTGTCCTTCATTGTGATAGTCACGGAACCGAACGATATTTTTCCCGTTTGGAATCATCCCACAAACATTGGTTCCACTGTGAAAGCTGCCATTGTTTCATTGACATGGGCGATTGTATCATTAAACCCTTCGTCCGCGCTTTTGAAAAAAAAGAGCAGGTAACAGTACACCGGCATGTGCTCTATGTTACTGGTATTTGTCCGGGGTGCAGGAAGAACGCGTGATTGACTTTCTCTATCAACTAAATCATTCAACCTTAAAATCTTCCGAATGAAAATTGCTGTAGTACCTTCCGTTTTCCGCGGTGAACTTTATAACAGTGTAATCGTCTCCGTCCGCGCCGTCTTTGTAGTACATAGTGTAATCGTCTTTCCATAATGCGTGTTTGATCTTTTTATCTTCGACAATTTCCATACTGCCTTTTAACATGACTCCGCGGAAAAAACGTTTGTCGCAAAAGTAGACGCAGGCTTTCGGATTATTCCGATACTGCTTTACTCTCATGGAAGGACTGTTGGTATGCCAATACAATATTTTGATGCCTTCCCTTTTGCAGGGCGCTAACATTGCCTTTGTGTTTGGGAAACCATCTTCATCTACCGAACTGATAAAACTGACACTCTGTTTGTCAATTAAATTGCCAATCGTTTCTGTTGGATTTCTCATCTTGTTCCTTTCTTTCTCTAGCCCAACACGGCTTTCCGGAGAATCTCGTTTATTCGTGTCTGGTAACCTTTGCCTTTCGCTTTGAGAGCTTCCAAGACATCATTGTCTATTCGTATCTGTACGGCTGTTTTTTTTATCGTAACTTTGTACAGATCATTTCCCTTGGGGTGTACTTCGTACCACGGCTTAAACTGTTTGAGCTGTTCTTTTGTCTGTACCGGGCTGTCGGAAAAATCGGTATTTTTAAAATCTTTCACCGCTTGTATTTCGTCTTTGGTAAGCGGGGGAAGTCTTTTTACTTCATCGAGCGTCATAGTTTTCATAATATTCAGCCTCTTCATCTGGTTCTGCTTTTCGTGCAGATATGAGCCGGATTGTTTCGTCTCTTTCGGTGCATACAACAAACAAGACGAGAAACGACCCAACCGTTCCGATGACATTCAGCCGTTCTTCATCAAGGGTTGAATGTTCCATATCTATTTTTTCAAGTCTTTTTTGGTCAAGAAAAACCCGGGAAGCAAATTCAAAGCTCATTCCATGTCTTTTGATATTCAGCTTGTTCTTTCTTTCGTCCCAAGTAAAAATCACTTCTTAACCTCTCTTTATAATAATTGTATATACATTTATTGTCAATACAAATATTGAGAATCATCATAATCTGTCCAGACAAAGGAAGATAAATCCGCTATAA
>QMCE01769462.1_pt1 | contig 23687 bp, 14 predicted proteins | sample 1821851 | NCBI WGS metagenome assembly QMCE01 (sample SAMN09453174, study PRJNA476694) | Termite gut metagenome, whole genome shotgun sequencing project. | isolation source: worker | host: Odontotermes sp. | place: South Africa:Pretoria | collected 2016-01-28 | reverse complement strand
TTTGCGATTTATTCAAATTTTGTCAATTGAGTCTCAGGAAAAAAATATTGCAGGATTTCTACATAATCGGATTCTGTTTTCGCCATCTCGTTGGCAGCAAACTGGCTCATGCCCAGGCCATGGCCGACACCCCGCACGGTGAATTTGATGTGTTGATTTTCCTCCTCCATTTCAAAGCAGGCCGAGTCCAGGCCCCATATTGTCCGGCATTGTTCTCCGCTGAGCTGCACTTCTTCAATGGCTGTATTTACTCTTGCCGGCCGCCTTAAGTTGAGATTCTGTTCCGCTGGCCCTGGATATGAGATTTGGATGACATAATCATTAGAATCTTTTGTCACCACAAAGTTACTGATGTCAAAATCGTCCTCCAGTGTTTTCCCCGCTGCTTTTTCCCAGGCGGACATAAACTCGCTTCTAGCCATTGTTTTTTGGCTGAGAAATTTTTCTGCCATAAAATCCTTGCTGCAAGCGGCCGGCTGCAGATAGGGATAATCTGACGTTCCCAGTGTCTCCCCGGCATCCCTGGTCATGCCGTTGCTGACGGCAAAATAGGGGGCTTTGGCCGGTACATCCTGATAAGTCAGGATGACACCCCGGGTAATATATACTGCTTCTGTATAAGCCTCGTTGACTTCCCCGCAGCCATAATCGTCATCCCGGACCGTGACTGCCCCTCTTGCCGTGCCGGTGCTGTTCCACAACTGTTCCGCCAAGGCCGTCCGCAGGAGAATTGCCTGCGCCTTTAAGGTTTCCGCTTCATATCCTTTTTCAATCGTCCGGGAAAGCTTATCGACCAGATAGATTTCCGCCGGTATTCTTTCGCTTCCGGCTGCAGTGACGATTTCTACATAGATGTCAGTTGCGATAAAATCTTCGTCCATGATTTTTTCAATAGCCCTTTGGTCGGCTTCATTACTGTTTTCAACATTACGGAACAGGGCGGTAATAATATAAGGAAGCAAAAAAAGAAACAAAAGAATCGTACCCAGATACTTAATTAAAGTAGCTGATACGATTCTTTGCTGATATACTCCTTGCAGACTTGCTCTTCGCAGATTTGCTCCTTGCAGACTTGCTCCTTGCAGACTTGCTCCTTGCAGACTTGCTCCTTGCAGATCTAATCCTTGCAGACTTAGTTCTTTGTAGCCGACGTTTGTTAAGACTCTTTTTTTTCTCATAGAACACCTCTACCTTATTGTATGTCTGGGTGTTCTCTTCTTATTCAATTTTTAGCGGCCTAAGCCTCCATCCTCAACTTGGCGACATCAACTTGCTGGACAGTTCCTGCCCCGCCGTTTTCATACAGAAATATTCCGCTCTGCCGGATCTTTCCTTTGGCCATATTGGCAGCGTCAGTAAGCGTAAAGTCCGTACCTACATGCGCAAGGCCGATGGCTCCCAGGCCCTTTTCGGCCAGGCTGTATAACTGGCTTTCACCATTTTCATCCATGACCCAGATCTTCAGCTTATTCCATATTTCATCACCTTCATCGATCCAGCCGTTGCCGTCACTATCGTATTTGGCCAGATCGGCAAAGCCGTTGCCGGATGCCGTGCCGAACAGCTCGCTGCCGTCATTGACCGTGCCGTCGCCGTTTTTGTCCAGTGCCAGATAGCCGCTTCCCTGGCCCAGACGGGAAATATTGTCCTGCTCGCCGTCACTGTCGATATCAAACAGGAAGGTCTGATCCGCCATTTCGGCAATGTTGCCGTCCAGGTTGATGACCAGCGGGTCACAGAAAACCGCGGCCGGCATCACATAATTCTCTTGGTAATATTGCTGAAAGCTGCGGCTCATCTCCAGATTGAGATTAAAAGAAATCTCCCTTCCGTCGGCACATTTCACGGTACCCTGGGCACTGAACGTAGTCTGCTCGGCTTCCGAATAGCTGTATGTCCGGACTATTTCCGTCGTCGCCGGTGCATTGCTGAAAAAACTCACAGTTCCTGACCCCGAGGCATTCGTCAGCCCGTAGCCCCAAGTTCCCAGCTCCAGGCCATCACCCGCGGTAACTCTTCTCTGTCCGAACAATGAATAAAACAGGTATTGAAAGCTCTGATCCCTGATCGACGTCATCGTGCCCCGGTAACTGCGGGCATCAATAATGGTGTGTCCGGCTATCGTGCGGGAAGAGAATCCGTTCATCTTGGTCCGCATTTCCTCCATCCGTTCAGCCAGGGTTCCGGTATTGCTGTTATCCGCAGCTGTTTCTCCGGTTTCTTCCTGCGTCCCGTCACCCAGCAATTGATAATCAGTCGTCATCTGTTCGTTGCCGGGGCGGAGAAACCCTCGATATGATTTTGTAGTAATTGATAATGCAGAAGAATATCTTCTGGCGGAATCCATTCCTATTGTACTGGAATCAATTCTCAATGGCACCCCCTGAAATTACGGTATCACCCTCTGCCTGGCCTGCGCTGCCCTGTTTTCTTCCTTGATCACAGCAAATCTTTATTACTTACTACTGCTTACTTACTATCACTTACCTTCCATTATCTACTTTTATTGTAGATAATTTTTATTGTAGTTAATATGGTAACAATACTTGTAATAGAAGATTTGTAACAAAAACGGACGGATCACTGGAATATCCTTTTCTCCATGTGTCCATCCGTGGTTAGCCGTTTTGATTCAATGGGTTTCATATTGGCCGATACAATTCCCATTGTATGGTATATATCGGATTATTTTGGCAAAACTTTAGTCCTTGCGGTTATAGTTGATCAGACAGCCCTTCAGGATGATTCTTCGCTCTTCTTCTGTCAGTTCGCCAAGCGCCAGGGTGAATTCTTTTATGTTGTCATGCTTTTTATCATACTTTTCATCATGCTTTTTATCATATGTTTGATCAGGGTTTTCATCATGGTTCATCCCAGCAGCGTTCATTCTTCCACCCTTGATTACATAGGCTTTAATCTGATCTGAGTGCTCTTTCACCGCTGTCCGGATGCCGGGGATGAAAAGATAGTCCTGATTAGCAAAAGGAAGTTCTTCTTCCGCGATGATAAACGGGAGCATCCCCCAGTTGATCAGATTGGAACGATAGCGCTTCGTGGCATAGTCGGCGGCGATATTGGCCCACCCGCCAAGGACCTTCTGGCAGGATGCGGCCTGCTCCCTGGCCGAACCGTCTCCGGGCTTCACCGCATAAATCGTCGAACCGATTCCGGTATCAGCCGGCTGCACTGCCGGGAAGGAAGCTTTCACTGCTGCCAGTACCGACTCCAGCTCCGGCAAGGTGTCTTCGGGGCGGCTGCCGCTCTGACGGGCTTTCTCCGCCGTCTGCACTTCCTTGGCCAGACCCACATAAGCAGGATCCTTCCGGGACAAGGTATATTCCGCCAGACCTAAAGGATTGGAACGGTAAGACGACGTTTCTCCGGAAGGAATCAGCTCATCGGTGGTGGTAACCGGATCATGGATCACCGAAACCACTTTTAAGAGCAGGTTCTCCGTCAGCGGGATCATGACCGGCCAGTCCTTGATATTCGGTCCCAGCTGGATCTCTGTCGCCGGATCGGCGGTTCCCTTGGAGTCAAACACACTGTTGGCATAGATCGCGGCATCGAAATGATAGGCGTACCGGGTTATGTTCCCGTCACATTCCGTGGCCGGTGTCAGCCGGCCCTGGTTGGCGGCAGTCGCTGCAATCGAACGGGCATCCATCAGGGCCACCGAGGAAATCTGTCCGTTCTGCAGCTTGGAGCCCTCCCGGTTGGGGAAGTTCCGGGTGGAATGGCGGATGCTGAAAGCATTGTTCGCCGGTGTGTCGCCGGCCCCGAAACAAGGCCCGCAAAATGCCGTCTTCAGCACGGCGCCGGTTTTCAGAAGGGCGGCGGCGCAGCCGTTTGTGATCAGCTCCATATAGATCGGTGTCGAAGCGGGGTATATGCTTAGGGTAAAGCCGTCCGACCCGATACGGCAGTTCTTCAAGATCTCCGCTGCCGCACAGATATTCTCAAATCCGCCGCCGGCGCAGCCGGCGATGATCCCCTGATCGACATAAAAGCGGCCGTCCCGGACCTTTTCCTGTAAAGAATAAGGGACGGCACCGTCCAGGCTGACAGCCGCCCGTTGTTCGACCTCATGCAGGATGTCCGCCAGATTATCGTTAACTTCTTCAATCGTATAAGTATTGCTGGGGTGGAAAGGCATGGCTATCATCGGCTTGACGGCACTAAGATCCACGGCAATGACCCCATCATAATAGGCTGTCTCTCCCGGTTTCAGCTCCTGATAGTCTTCCGGGCGCCCGTGAATCTCATAGTACTCCTGAATCACCTCGTCCGTTGCCCAGATCGATGACAGGCAGGTAGTCTCTGTCGTCATCACATCGATGCCGATGCGGAAATCCGCACTTAGGCCGGCAACACCCGGACCGGCAAACTCCATCACCTTATTCTTGACATAGCCGTTGGCAAACACAGCCCCGATAATTGCCAGCGCTACATCCTGAGGCCCGGTTCCCGGTGACGGCGTCCCGGTCAGATAGACAAGCACCACACCCGGCCGGCTGATGTCATAGGTCTGTTCCAGAAGCTGCTTTACCAGCTCGGGCCCCCCCTCTCCCATGGCCATCGTCCCCAGTGCCCCGTAACGGGTATGTGAGTCGCTGCCCAGGATCATCTTCCCGCCTCCGGCCAGCATCTCCCTGGCATACTGATGGATCACCGCCTGGTGCGGCGGGACATAGATGCCTCCGTACTTCTTCGCGCAGGAGAGTCCAAACATATGGTCATCCTCATTGATGGTACCGCCGACTGCGCAAAGGGAATTGTGGCAGTTCGTCAGGACATAGGGAAGCGGAAACCGCGTCAGCCCCGAGGCTCTGGCCGTCTGGATAATGCCGACGTAAGTGATGTCATGGGATGTCAGTTTATCAAATTTTATTTTTAGCTGGTCCATGTTGCCAGATGTGTTATGTGCTTCCAGGATCCGGTAGGAGATCGAGGCGCGGGCCGCATCTTCTTTCGCGATGTGCCGTCCGGTTCGGGATGCCAGCGCCTGAGCGGCCTCCTGATCGTCCGGGATAATGTCAGTGCCGTTTATTAGGTAAGCACCTTTGTTCAGTAATTTGATTGCTTGCATAAATCTTGCCCTCCTGATATGTCATGGCCGCAACTGTCTTGCTGTGTCAAATCAGCTTAATTGCGATCTCCCAATGCTCTTATAGCACTATCACATTATAAGGGAAATAAGGATTTATTGCAATAACCTGACAACATGTTACTGTTCACTCCTGTTTACTCGATAGTGTCATTGGCGAATGGGAGGCGAGGGCTCGGGGGCCACCACTTTTCATTAGTAGGACTTGATAAAAAAAGGATCTGATAAAGAAAGATGGTTATTGAGAGTTGAGTAAGGATATTTAGAGAATTATATGATACTATAATAATTGTTATTAGCATCGTTAATTATAAAAAAGAAGGATAATGCCGATCATGAGAATCTTACTTGCCGAAGATGACCAAGAACTGAACCGCTCTTTGACCTTCGCTCCGGAAGCAGAAGGCTGGCCTCCGGTGCTGTCTGACGACAACCGACTGTGTATTGCTGACATTCAGCTTACACCCGGGAAAGCCCTTTTGAGTGGTCCCGCCGGTGAATGCTCTTTATCCAAGCGAGAAACTGCCTTACTTGAAATCCTTGTTAACAACCGGAACCAGACCTTGCACCGCAGTACCCTGCTCTTGAAAGTATGGGGGCCGGACAGCGACGTGGCAGACGGTAATCTGGAAAACTACATCTATTTTCTGCGTAAATGTTTGCGGATTGTCAAAAGTACCCTCACAATAAAAACTGTCCGCGGGATCGGCTACTGCCTGAAAGAATAGCATTAAGCATCACTATCGGTCTTTCTTTGGATTAAGCGGGTAAATAACTGATGCAACCCTGTACTTGCCAGACCACTGAATAATCCCCGCAAAACAACAGGGGGAGATATAGACCGGTGCGTCCATATCGCTACCAGTATACCGATGACGGCAACAATCGTGGGGATAAATTTATTATTTATATCTTTAATCCACCTTTTAACGATATAGCCGATGCAAAGGCAAATTCCGACTGTTACCGGTTCTAAATAATCTTTCAAGAAACTTATGTCCATACTGTCGCATCCTTTCTTTGATGTACTTGTACTTGTTTGTACTTGCATTTGATTGCAATCTCGGTTCAGTATATTCCGCATCTATTCAATACATTCCTCTTGATCAATAAAATATAAGGCATTTCTTGATTGTATTTGGCGATTGACATATATCATATAAACTGTTATATTATAAAAGCAGTTATTATTGCGTATCATTCTAAATGAATTGTAGTCATTGTTGGATATTTGATCAAATCAAGAGGGAGGTGACTTAAATAAATATATAATCCGAAATAACGCGCAAATATAAGACTATTGATTTGTTATCAGTAATACACAATTTTACAAACGAGGAGGTCATAATGGACAAGAAAAGATATAATGTTTTCAATAAAATTTTTACATCTCTTGTTATAATGTCAATAATTATAACATTATTCCCTAACTACTCAATAAGTGCCGCACATCCCTCTGACCGTGTATACACATATGACAATTACAGTATCGAGTATACGGTCAGGAGCAGCTGGGACAACAATCAGGTCATCGATGTGAAAATAACTAACACTGGCACCGAGCCAATCCTGAACTGGATCCTTACATACAATGCCGGCGGTATCATCAGCGGGCTGCATAACGCTACGGAGCATAAAATCACCGGTACTACTTACATCTTGAAAAACGGCGGTTATAATTATGAAATCCAGCCCGGACAAAGTGCCAATTTCGGCTACACCGTTACCGGATCCAGCTTAAGACCGCCGGACGACATAGAAATCATCTCGGTCGAGGCTGAGCGCACAGATGGCTATGACGTACAGTATGAAATAAGCGACTGGGGCACGAACTTTCAGGCCATCGTGACCATTACCAACCTGTCGCCGATGCCGATCGAGGCATGGTCCCTGACGTTTCAGGGCAATTTCACGCTGGGCAATGTCTGGGATGCCCGTCTGAACGAAAGTGACGGCCAGACTTATACCGTGGCCAGCCAAGCCTGGACCAACCCGATTCAGTATAATTCCTCAGTCTCTTTTGGTTTCATGGGTTCGAAAAGCGCCGGTACAGAAGCAACCCTGAGCGATTTTGTCCTGAACGAAGTGGTTATTTCCGAAGAATATCTCATGGCCGATGAAGAAATCGACCAGGGCGACATTGAAGTGATGATAACCGACGGGACAATTGAAACTATCCGTGGCGAAAACGGGGTTTTCAGTGTGATCGACGGGACGTTTACTGACCGGGCCGTCACTTCCGTCGATGACGCGGCAGCGATATTAAATTCCGCCAGAAGTCTGTTCGGGGAAAATTTTTATGCCGAAGCTGACGAAATTACGTCCCAGAACCTGCCAGGCGACGGCGAGGCACCTGCCATGAATTTTTACCGCTATACGCCGGAGATTGACGGAATACCGGTTCTGGGCAGCGAGATTGTCCTGACTGCCGATGAGCAGGGCACGGTATCAAGTATGTTCAATACCTACAATAGAATGGTCGAAAACGTTGATGCCACCGCTACGGTAACCGAGCAGCAGGCAGTTGATGCTGCACTGGCCAAACTGCTGGCGGAAGTGGAAATCACTGCTTCACTGCAGGCTGCCGCTGAAGGCAACCTGGGCTATGAAACTGTGCAGAGCCAGTTTACTGACAGTCTGACCGTCGAATCGGAACTGGTCGTTTACGCCATGTCAGGCTCCGGCGCTCCGGCGCTGGCATGGCAGGTCAGCTTGGCTACCGACCTTGACTATATGCCGACAGATGATCTTTTTCTGCCGCTGGTCGGTCAAGATGAATATATTTACGCCAACGGCACTTCATCCGGCACGGTCTTAACCACCATCCCCCAGCTAATTGAGTGGTCACCGGCCACTGTGACGGCTATTGATGCCCTTGGTGAAAGCCGGACATTTGAAGCTGAGGAAGAAAACGGACAGTACCGGCTAGTTGACGGCAGGCGCAAGATCAAAACTTATAATTTTACTGGTTATTTTTCACTACCGGGAGAACTGGTTACCTTTACCGGAACTCCTGAGGAGTCGGCGGCATCGGCTCATGCCAATATCACGGAAGTATATGATTTTTACAAGAATGTCCTGGGCCGTGACTCCTATGACGGCAACGGTGCTGACGCAGTATCAACTATAAACTATCCCTTTTACAATGCTCAATGGACAGGTACCCAAATGCTCTACGGTTTAGGACACTTTGAGGCTGCATTGGATGTGGCCGGGCATGAGTTTACCCATGGAGTCATCGACAACATAGCCGACCATGAAATTCTGCTATACGAGTATGAACCTGGCGCTTTAAACGAATCTTTTGCCGATATTATGGGGGCATTAATTGAAGATAAGAACGGGGATGAAAGATGGCTGCTAGGCGAAGACATTGACTGGGGAGCTTCCAGAAATATGGCAGATCCTTTACAGTTTAACCAACCGGATCATTACGATAATAGATATACCGGCGAAGATGATGTTGGCGGTGTGCATATAAATAGCGGTATATTTAATTTTGCCGCCCACAAAATGATGGTCGATTACCGGACCAGAAGCATTTCCGACGAAACCTGGGCAAAGGTATTTTACCGTTCATTATTCCACATGGCCGCAGACTCCCACTTCATTCACGGACGCGGAGCCGTAATCTCTGTAGCAAAAAGTCTTGGTTTTGACAGCAATGAACAGCAAGCCATTAAAGACGCTTTTGACGATGTCGGCATCTGCGAGCCAAACACTATCCGTATTTCATTAAGATGGGGCGAAAATCCTCATGATCTGGATTCGCATCTTATTGGTCCGACAACAAGTGGCAGCGGTAATTTCCACACTTACTATTCTAATCCCAACTATTATAATGATGGAACTTCAAGTAATTATGATAACGGAATGTTGTTTGCCGCTGATCTGGATCATGATGACATCACGTCTTACGGCCCGGAAATAACCACCATCCATACGCTGACACCGGGAGATTATTACTTTTATGTCCATGATTATACCAACCGCTACATGACTTCTTCAAGAGCATTGGCCAATTCGCAAGCGCGGGTATATGTCTATTACGGTTCCAGCCCGACTCCATTCGCAACTTATTATGTGGATACGGCCAGGGAGGGAACCAGCTGGGGTGTTTTCAAATTAACGATTTCCGGCAATAGAGCTACCTGCGTAGCGCTGAATACCTATGAATATGAGTCCTCTCCGGGTCAAGTCGGTCCATAATGGAATAACGAGAGCTGCCGCACGAAGTTGTCAGTGCGGCAGCTCAATCTTTTTTAATCTGTAATCTTAAGGCTGTTTAGCCATTCAGCAAGGCTTTCTTTGGTCTGTATGCCGTTCAGCATTTTTCCAACTATGAAACGAAAAGATCTGCTTGGGATTAATAAATGTTTCTCGAATAGTTCCAGATTAAGCATATATTGGCTTATTTACGGAATATGATTAATAAAAAGGAATTTTTATGGAAATATATATAGCAAAAAGAGGAGACAATGTAGAAGAAATCAGCAAGAACTTTGGGGTTGGGGTAGCGGAAATCGCTTATGTGAACCAGCTGCCTTTCCCGTACAAGCTGGCCGTAGGACAGTCGCTTTTGATCCCCACCAATACTGCCGACAGTACAGCGAAGAAAACAGTAACATCTCGCGGATATGCCTATCCTTTTATCAGCGAGTGGGTTTTAGAGCAGACACTTCCTTATCTGACCGAACTGGCGGTTTTTTCTTACGGATTCACGACAACCGGAGACCTGGTTCCACCTACATTGGATGATGCCTGGATGATAGAACTGGCAGAGGAAAACGGCGTCATGGCAATTTTAACCCTGACACCGCTCGACGAAGAGGGAAGGTTTAACAATTATTTAATTACCTCTCTGTTAAGTAACCAGGAAGCGCAGCAGAATCTGACCGATCAGATTTTAGAAACCCTCCGGGCTAAGAACTTCAGTGGCATTGATGTGGATTTTGAATACATCCCGCCGGAGAACCGGATTTCCTATGCGCAATTTGTGGCAGACCTCCGGGAGGCAGTCGCACCAGAAGGCTACTCGGTGTCGGTGGATCTGGCCCCCAAAGTATCCGAAGACCAGCCGGGTCTTTTATATGAAGGAAAGGACTACGGCTTATTGGGAGGCGCGGCGGATAACGTGCTTTTGATGACGTATGAATGGGGTTATACATATGAGCATGTATGACGCAGGTTATCTATTTATAGGAGTATTGCATAAAAGTAATAATTTCGTGGAAACTCTATAGGATATATGCTATACTGGTTAATATTTAAGAAGTACCGTGATTGTGCGTAACCAGCTGGGCGCTCACTTCGCTCACGGCGTATGGCGACGGCACCATTTCCCTTGACGCCCTTGGCGGCATTGGTAGGCGCTTCCCGCGCACAAGCGCATCTTCCTTGGGGACATGGATACAAAGGATGGCGATTATAAGCGGATTCTCTATCATCCCGAGCGAAAGCGTGAGGTTTGATACGGTCCGGCGGAATGGATGAATGAAAGCTCACCGCAAGAATGATATCATGGGAAACAGGAAAGGGGCTCGTTATGGCAGGATACATAGTCTATTGGCCGAAAGAGCAGGTCAAGAAGTTGCAAAAGGCGGGCGACACCGGGCCAATATCGGTGGTGTTCGGAAGCGTTCACAGCAGGATGCCCACCATCAACAGCGTGAAGGTGGGCGATATTATCTTCCCGGTCACGCTGTTGGATGGCGTTTTTTGTGCGTTGGCCCGGCTTCCGATTGAGAAGATGGAACCGGCGTATGACTACCTTGTCCGGGAGGTGGGCAATCAGTGCAGCGCCCTTGTTCCCGAGGGCGTCGACCGTGATACCTACTACAATACCCCCTACGCCCCGCATCAATACCATCAACGTCCCTTCAACTGCTGCTCCGAACGGGCGGCGCAGGGGACGCAGGGTTCCTCCATTCGCCCGCGTCCCATCGCCAAAGAGAGCATCCCTGCCATGCTGTTCGGCCCAACCAAAGCCAAGCAGAAGGCGCTTATCCTTGATAAGAACGGCAATCCCAATGTGACTTCGCTGATGTCAACCAGACGCATGAATGACGAAACCCTTGCCATTTTCGAGGCGCTGTTTGCGGAAGAAGTGTTAGCAACTTAATCATTGAGGTACAAAACACGCTGATGAATGAAAATCACCAATTTTTTTATAGTCTACTTCATCGGTGAAGTTTGTCCAGTTTTCCAAGGTTGTTCCGTCCCTCCTTTTCGAACCGGGTTGCATTGGTGCAACTTTGTTACCTGCGGGTAGCTTGTCCGATCCGGAACCGGCTATTCGGTTCCTGTTTCCTGTACTCGTTTCTGCTGTTCCAACCATATCCGGCGATCGGCCCGAGCCGCGATTGCTGCGGCACGGTTCACGATTTCCTGACACTCTTCATGGGTCTTGCCTTTGTAACAGTCATCGTGGACCCGTATTAGGCCGTATTCAGTGGTATATTCTTTTACTACCATATGCGTACCTCGTATACCTTTCTTTCTACAGCCTATGCTGCAAGGCTTGTCAGAGTTTCGTACTATCCGCCGGCCGGATATTCTGGGGAATGCCGACCGGCGGCTTTGTCGGGTACAGTATGGGGTACAAAGAACTATTAGAGGCGGCCTGAAAGGTATTGTGGCCGCATATAACCGTGGATGCAGTACGCTATATGAGCTGGCGGAGTTTTGGGACGTGACGGAGGTCTTTGCGGCCGCCGCCATAGAATGCTACCGGGCAAAGTATGGGTACAGCGCAAAATGCGGCGACTGCATGATTCGCTTTGATCCGTTAGAAATAATGTGAAGTTTAATATAAACCAAAGAAGAAAGGAATTTTATGATGGCAACAATATTTTGCGAAGAATGCGGAAAAGAAATTTTTGAAACAGCAGAGAAATGTCCTCATTGCGGTTACCCTGTATTTTCTAGACCACTAGGCAGGCGGGCGACACCTGAGACACCAAGGCCTTTGAATCAAAAACCAACAGGCCAATCAAGACCAGCGTCACCTATAGAAAATGCCGCGCCAACTGCGCAGTCGCAGTCAGGCATGGGCCTCATTGCGCTAATACTTTCCGTGCTGGGCTGCACCTGTTTAGTCGGCACCATTCTTGCGATTATTGACCTCACAAGAAACGATAAGAGTAAAAAACACGCCTTATCGGTTGTAGCGTTGGCTGCATCCGGACTTTGGTTCGTAACTGCCATTATATTTGGCGTAACTCTCAGTAATGACAGTGGTGGTGCAATAGCGGAGTTACAGGATAGCATAATTTTTGAGGATTCTCGTGCAAATCTGGCAGATACGCCAGAAGCGACAGAGATCATTGAGGAACCTGCCGAAAAACCTACTGGCGAAGATGCCTCCAAAGAGACTAACAGAATTACCATTGACGAACAGGTCATATTAGACCAGGACGGATATACAATCACAGCCAAAGAAATAACCGACGGTATATTCGGGTCGGAAATCAATCTGCTGATCGAGAATAACTCTTCGGGGGACATCACAGTGCAGTCTCGGAACATGACTGTAAATGGGTACATGATCAGCTCGATGCTTTCAGCCGATGTTGTCGCTGGTAAGAAATCAAATGAATCGCTGACATTGAGCGGGATTGACTTAGAGATGAGCGGAATAGATGCCGTAGCATCAGTGAAATTCAACATCGCCGTGCTTGATGCCGACTCATGGGATGAATTGCTTTTTACGGATACAATTGAAATCGAAACATCAATAGTAAGCGATTATGCACAAGTCTATGATGACAGTGGCGAAGTATTGCTCGATCGAGACGGGATAAAGATAGTATCGAAGGGTATCGGAGATGAAAGCATCTTTGGCCCTAGCGTGATCCTGTACATCGAAAATAATTCTGATCAGGCTGTGACAGTACAGGTAAGGGATACTTCTGTCAATGGATTCATGATCACCCCGACGATGTCTTCGGAAGTCCTACCCGGTATGCGTGCAGTATCAAACCTTACATTTTTTGAGTCCGAGTTGGAAGAGAATCAAATAACTGAAATAAAAGATATAGAAACTTCATTCCACGTTTTTGACACCGACAGCTGGGATACTATATTTGATTCAGAAACAATAGTGATAACTTTCTAGTCGTTGCGACGTCGCAACAGGAAGTCTCACTTGCGAAAACATGAACAGGATGAGGCATAAATAGACAAGGAGGAGAAGGTACTGAAAAACCTTGAAAAAAGATTATTGGAGAAGTCAAAAGAATCTTTCATTATGGCTGTAGAAATGGAAATAAAACTGCTTGATGTTGCCTACACAGGATAGAAAAAAAGAGAGGGACGCAATGGATCAGTACTGTGCCTATCTGCGAAAAAGCCGAGCGGATCGTGACGCCGAGATGCGCGGCGAAGGGGAAACCCTGGCTCGCCACAAAAAGATGCTGGAAGATCTATCCAGAAGGATGAACCTGCTGATCAGTCGGTTCTACTCCGAAGTAGTCTCCGGTGAAACAATCGCAGACCGTCCGGTCATGCGGCAACTTCTACGTGATGTAGAAACAGGGCTTTGGGCTGGCGTCTTTGTGATCGAGGTGGAGCGTCTTGCCCGCGGCAACACAAAGGACCAGGGGGCCGTAGCAGATGCTTTCAAGTATACCGGCACGAAAATATTGACGCTGTCCAAGACGTATGATCCGGAAGATGAATTCGACGAGGAATACTTTGAGTTCGGCCTTTTCATGAGCAGACGGGAATACAAAACGATCAACCGGCGGCTTCAGCGCGGTCGGATCGCCGCCGTAAAAGAAGGACGGTTCATCGGCGGTACCGCGCCATATGGGTACCGAAAAGTGAAGGCCCCGGATAAAGGTTACACCCTCGAAATAGTTCCAGAACAGGCAGAGGTCGTGAAAATGATCTTCGACTGGTACTGCCACGGCCTTCCTGAACCGGACGGGTCTATCGCGTCCATGGGACGGATTGCCATCGCCCGGCGGCTGGATCTGCTGGGCATTCGACCGCCGCAAAAGCCTGTCTGGTCTAAAGACACTATAGGCGGGATATTGGGCAATGCCACATATACTGGCATGGTGCATTTTGGCCGCGAGAAAGAGGTGAAAATATCGGCAGGCGGGGAAGTTGTGAAGAAGCGAACCTTGGCGGATGAATACATCATGGCCCCCGGTCTGCATCCGGCCATAATAGATCAGGACATGTTTGCCAAGGTGCAGCGCATGAAACGCGCTAACCGGAAGAACACCACTCCGGCCAGATCAGTTCTACAGAATCCCTTTTCCGGACTGATCTACTGCAAGAAATGCGGGGTTTTGATGACAAGGCTTGCGCCTAACTCCAGAAATCGGTATGACACGCTGAAATGTCCGAACCGGTACTGCGAAAATGTGTCTGCGCCGATGCATGAAGTTGAACAGCAGGTTTTGTCGTTCCTGCGCGATCTGCTCCGCAGGTATGAGATTGACACCATGATCCCAGCATCTTCTCCCGTCACGGATCAGCTGGCCGGAATAGAAAACAGCATCGAAAAGATCGATACTGAACTACGGACGCTTTCAGATCAGATGAAAAAGGCATATGATTTCTTGGAGCGGGAAGTGTATACTCTGGACGTTTTCCGGGATCGGCAAGAGACATTGAAAAGGAACATATCTGCGTTGGAGAAGAACCGCGCTGATCTGGCGGCTGAGCTGGACAGATTTCGGCAGCTGGCAGCTGCAAGGGACGACTATCTGCCGAAGCTGAAGGATCTACTTGAAAAATATGACGTGCGCTCGGCTAGAGAGAATAATGACATACTGAAGGGACTGATCGCAAGAATGGAGTATGGAAAGGATCAGAGGAATAACTTCAAACGGAAAGAGAAGTTTTCCTTCGTGCTGGACATCCATCCATCAGTGATTTATGACATATGACATGTGTAGGGCTATACATATGGACCGCCGATGGCGGTTGCGCCTCTTAACAAAGTCCGCGAAGTAATAGAATACGCTATCACGGAAATACCGGTTGAAAAGATAAATCTGGGCATACCGAATTATGGCTATGACTGGAGCCTGCCCTATATCAGAGGAGAAAGCAAAGCCGTCACCATCGGTAATGTGGAAGCCGTACAATTGGCTGTTACGCATGGCGCTGAAATCTTATTTGATGAGGTGGCAATGTCTCCCTATTTTTATTATTACGAAGACGGGCTTACCCACGAGGTATGGTTTGAAGATGTCCGGAGCATGAGGGAGAAATTCAAGCTGGTCACCGAATATAACCTGAACGGCGTCGGTTATTGGCAGGTCATGCAGTTATACCGCGCCAATTGGCTGCTGCTGGCAGATACCTTTTATATTATGAACACATAAGGCCGAAGCACTTTCCTATTGAAGAAAAAAGGTAACGTTGAAATTTACCACGTTACCTTTCCTAAGCTCTTACTCACAGACTAGCAAACGTACAGCGGTTCCGGCCGCCCTGTTTCGACTCATAAAGCATTTCATCCGCGAGCTGGATATAGATATCGCTGTTGTGTGTATGCTCTACCTTGCCGGTCATGACACCGATGGAGACGGTAACGAAGTCTGATACCTTGCTTTTATCATGCGGTATCTTGCAGCTGCGAATGTTTTCCATGATCTTCTCCGCTATGATGCGAGACCCGACCTCGTCAGTATTGGGCAGGACTACTACGAATTCCTCACCGCCATAGCGGGCAATGAAATCATCGGCTCTTACCGCGCTCTCCTGTAATACTTTGGAAATCGTTTTCAAACAGTTATCGCCTTCAATATGACCGTAGGCATCATTATAATTTTTGAAGTAATCAATGTCAATCATCATCATGCTGATGATCCCGCCGGATCGGGACAGAGAACGGATCAGACGCTGCATGGTTTCATCAAAAAAGCGGCGGTTATAAATACCGGTGAGCGGATCATAAAAAATCTTGTCCACTTCGACTTCCAGCTTGAGGACGTTTTTCTCCAGCCGGTTGCGCATCAAGGCACTGGCCATCAGCTCGCTGGCCGAACGCAAGATGCCGACCTCATTATCGGAGAATACCCGCTCTTTGCGGCAGTCATCAAAAGCAACAAAACCTTTCAGCTGTTCCTGCAGATAGATGGGCACTACTAAAATCGACACAATTCCCTGCCTGGCAAGATAGCCGCTGACACTGTCATCCATGTCCCGGACGATGCCGTTGATACAATGACCCCGCAAAAACTCTCTTTCCCAGCCCGGCAGGATATCACTATATAAAAATCCCTGCGACTTCTCGATGTCTTGCCGCGGCTCGGCATTCACCGGCCATTCAAAGATCTGTTTACAGTAGACCTGGTCTTCTTTGAGATAGTTTTCCCAGAAAAAAACCCGGTCGATTCCGGCCGATTCGGCCATTATGCCCATGGCATGGTGAAGATCTGCTGTAAAGCTGTCGGTACCGGATTGAAGCAGGATCGTGGAGACGTGGTTCACCGCACGTAGCAGCCGGTTCTGATACTCCGTCTCTTGCATCATCTGCTTCAGCTGCATGTCCGCTTCGCGTATTTTACTGGCTTCCTCATTACGGATTACCGCGTTGACCAGCATGAAACTTGCCGTTCGCAGGATATTGACCTCACCTTCGGTATAAGTCCGCTCTTCGGTAAGATTTTCATAAAGGACAAAACCCCAGAACATGCCCTTATTAAATATCGGTATCGCAAGTACCGTCACACATCCGAATGCTTTCAGCGATTCGGCCTCCGGCATGAGAGATACCGGGCCGTTGATACATTGCCCTGATCTCAGGATGTCTTTCCAGCGCGGGATATGCCGGCCATAAGAATTAATCTGAAGCTCTTGCAAAGGTGTGATGGAAGTGCCCGCCTCTTTGCTCCAGCGGTAAATCTGCGATGCATACAGGCCATCCGGCCTCTCAACATTGCGGGACACCGACATCCTGTCAACATCCGCAATCCCGGCTATGAGGGCAACACCTGCAGACATCATGGCCTTAAAGTTTTCGGCGCTTTGTGAAAGGAGGATAATCGCCGCGCTGTTCAGGATGCCAAGCCTCTTTTCCTTTTCCTCAAGCATATTCTGGGTTTCTATCAATTCGGTGATATCGATGGCATATTCCAGATGGGCCTTTTTTCCTCCCGGCCAGTCAACCAGGCGCGCCGTCTTATGAAATACGCTGCCCTTGATCGCTTCTTTATGGTTCCATATTATGGTTTTGTCAGGATCCTTCATCAGTTCCAGATAAGGGCAATGTTCACATGGCTGATCCAGACCTTGGAGCAGCTGATAGCATACTTGCCCCACCCCATCGCCTTCTATACCAAAATTCCGTCGGATGCTGTCATTGAGAAAAAGTATCTTACCGTCCTCCGGCGTACAGACCGTAATCAGCGCTTCCATTTCATTTAGGATATCTTTCAGTAGCTTAAGCTGATCCGCTTCTTCTCGGCGGCTGGTTTGGTGTTTCTTCGGCAGTTTTGTGTTCCTTTCTTTCGGCATCAGTATTCATCCCCTCCCCCTTACTACTGTGCACATTTTGCCAATATTGCCAGCTTATTTAACTGGCAGCTTGACCTTATCCAAATGCCATATATCATCAACATATTCCTGTATGGTCCGGTCTGCGGAAAACTTACCGGAACAAGCCACGTTAAGGATGGCGCTCCTAGCCCAGCCTTTTTCATTGCGGTAGGCTTCTTCCACCTTCTTTTGCGCTTCGGCGTATGCTTTAAAATCTTTTAAGACAAAGTAAGTATCTGCTTTATCCGTACTCAGCGTATTTAACAGCGAATTGTAAGTATTGCGGAACAGATCCGGGTCGCCCGGTGCATAGGTTCCGTTGATCAGCTGCATCAATACCCTGCGGATATCTTGGTCATTGTTAAAGATTTCCATCGGATTGTAGCCGCGCTGTCTTTCATAATGAATGACTTCATCGGAACTCATCCCGAAAATAAACGCGTTTTCTTCCCCGACTTCTTCGACTATCTCGACATTTGCCCCGTCCATCGTCCCGATCGTAAGAGCGCCGTTCAGCATAAACTTCATATTTCCTGTTCCCGAAGCCTCTTTGCTTGCCGTTGAGATCTGTTCGGAAACATCCGCCGCCGCGAAGATAAGCTCGGCATTGGAAACCCGGTAATCCTCGATGAATACTACCTTGAGTTTGCCGCCAATCGATGCATCATTGTTCACTACATCGCCCACCGCATTAATCAGCTTGATCGTCAGCTTGGCATTTATATAAGCCGCCGCCGCCTTACCGCCGAATATAAAGGTCCGGGGATAAAAATCCATATCAGGATGATCCTTCAGTTCATTATAAAGATACATTACATGTAAAATATTCAGTAGCTGACGCTTATACTCATGCAGACGTTTAACCTGAACGTCAAATATCGAACGCGGATCTACTACAACCCCGTTATTCTGCAGTATGTATTCTGCCAGACGGAGTTTGTTCTGATATTTAATATGCATGAATTCCTGCTGAGCCTTTTCATCTTCGGCATAGATCTTAAGCTTGTTGATCTTTGGCAGGTCCGTAATCCAGTCATTGCCGATCCGTCCGGTAACCCAGGCGGCTAACAGCGGATTACCGTGAAGCAGGAAACGGCGCTGGGTAATCCCGTTAGTTTTGTTGTTGAATTTCTCCGGCATCAGTTCATAAAAATCCTTAAGTTCCTGCTGTTTTAAGATTTCCGTATGCAGCCTCGCCACACCGTTTACCGAATAGCCGACGGCAATCGCCAGATGGGCCATCTTAACCTGGCCGTCATAGATAATCGCCATCTTACGCACTTTATCCTGATTACCGGGATAACGCTGTTCGATCCGGGCGATAAAACGGCGGTTGATCTCCTCAATAATCTGATATATCCTGGGCAGAATCCGGGAAAACAGCTCAATCGGCCATTTCTCCAAGGCTTCCGACATAATCGTATGATTGGTGTAAGCACAGGTCTTGGTCGTTACTTCCCATGCTTCGTCCCATGTAAGATAAAGCTCATCCATCAAAATCCGCATCAGTTCCGCGATGGCCACCGTAGGGTGAGTGTCGTTCAGCTGGAAAGTGACTTTTTCATGAAACTTCTTGATATCTTCATGAGTCCGAAGATATTTAGCCACAGCTTCCTGAACCGAAGCGGAGATAAAGAAGTACTGCTGTTTTAAGCGCAGCTCCTTCCCGGCATAATGGGTGTCGTTGGGGTAAAGCACTTCCACGATACTGCGGGCCAGATGTTCCTGTTCCTTGGCCTTCTGGTAGTCCATCTTATCAGAAGTATCTAACAGGAAGCACTCAAGCGGCTGGGCATCCCAGATCCGCAGGGTATTGACGATCCCGCTGCCATAGCCTACAATCGGCAGGTCGTAGGGAATCGCCTGAACCGACAGGTAATCCTTCTGGGTAAAATGGCTTCTGCCGTTCTCATCTACATATATATCCGTATAACCGCCAAACTTAACCTCTTTGGCATATTCCTGACGGCGCAGTTCAAAAGGATTGTTGTTGTCCAGCCAATTGTCCGGAACTTCCTCCTGAAAGCCCTTGCGGATCTCTTGCTTAAACATCCCGTAACGGTAACGAATCCCGCAGCCATAAGCCGCATAACCAAGGGTCGCCAGAGAATCTAGGAAACAGGCGGCCAACCGCCCCAAACCGCCGTTGCCCAGCGCAGCATCCGGTTCCTGATCCTCGATGGCATTCAGATCCAGTCCCAGTTCGCTTAATGCTTCTTTGACCGGCTTCAGCGCCTGCAGGTTAATAATATTATTGCCGAGGGCACGACCCATCAGGAACTCCATCGACAGATAATAGACCATCTTGGGATCCTGCTTCTCATATTCCTTCTGCGTATCCATCCAGTAACCGATAATCGCGTCCTTGATCGCATAAGATACCGCCTGAAATACCTGCTGCTCATTTGCTTCTTCCATCGTCTTTCGGTACAATGTCCTGACGTTATAAACCACACTTCTTTTAAATAACTCCTTATCAAAAGCCAGTGCCGGCGTTGTTGTTTTCTTGGCCATCCTGATTTCTCCTTATCCACTAATTATTTATATTCGGTTTTTAACTGTAAGTCATTATACTATATCCTTTAGAAAACCACAAGTTGGTATTGGTGGAATTCTTTACTAGTAACAGCTGGCTTTATAAAGCGATGTTTATATCTTGATTTCTTTTTCCGTCCCAACTACATATTGCACAGTGACAAGTGGCTCCCTTTAGCCGATCAAAAAATATGTGCTGTATACTTCTTCCAATCTAGCCTTTAACTTCAGGAACTCACTCATGCACTGCCTCCTATTAACCATGTGGGCATGAGTTCTGCGACTACAGCTTCTCTACATGAATCCTCACCGTTTCTCCGTTCACGTTCCACTCCCTGGCGGCCGCCTCAGAACCCACCACGATATCATCCGAACCAAGTTCATCAGCCAGCACCTTCTCGGCAATAGAAGTCCGGTTGCGCTGCACGATCTCCGCAATCTTTACGTTACCGCTTAAGCTTACCCGGATATGATCCATTACCTCAAAGCCGCTATCCTTACGCATCGTCTGGATCTTACTGATGATCTCATAGACAAAACCTTCTTCGATCAGTTCTTCGCTTAACAAGGTACATAGAACCACTGTAACTCCGTTATCCGCTTCTGTCACATAACCTTCCTTCTGGCTCACCTCGATCAATAGGTCTTCTTCAGCCAGTTCCACCGAGACACCGCCGACATCAAACCGAAGACAGCCGTCCTCTTTCAGATCTTCCATCGCCTGATTCCCGTCAAGGCTTTCTAAGATCTGCCGAATCCCGCCTAACTGTTTTCCGTATTTGGGTCCTACCGTCCGTAACTGCGGTTTAAAGGTGTAGCTGGTAAACTCTCTCACATCATCCGTAAAGATCACTTCTTTAACATTCAGTTCTTCCTTGATAATGTCCACGTAAAATTCCTTCAGCTTTTCCGGTGCCTTGACATACATCGCTGCAATCGGCTGACGGTTCTTGATATTGGCTGTATTTCGGCAGGCGCGTCCTTTTACGACGATATTCAGCACGGCATCCATGGCAGTTTCCAGCTGTTCATCCACAGCCTTTAAATCTGCCGCCGGGAAATCACATAGATGGACACTTTCCGGTGCCTGCGGATCGATACCGACGACAAGATTACGGTAAATATCTTCGGCCATAAAGGGGATCATCGGGGCCGCGCATTTACATACCGCTGTCAATGCCGTATACAGCGTCATATAAGCATTGATTTTATCCTGTTCCATACCCTTGGCCCAGAAACGCTCCCGGCTTCTTCTTACATACCAGTTGCTCATGTCATCGACGAAGCTTTCCAGTTCTCTGGCCGCCTCCGGGATCCGGTACTGATCCAGATCTTCATCCACTTCCCGGATCAGGGTATTCAGCCGGGACAGCAGCCATTTGTCCATAACCGGCAGCTTATCATAATCCAGTTTATGCTTAGTCGCATCAAACTGGTCGATATTCGCATATAGGACAAAAAAGGCATACGTGTTCCACAGCGTTCCCATAAACTTCCGCTGGCCTTCAATAACCGCCTTCCCATGAAAACGGTTCGGCAGCCACGGGGCAGAATTGATATAAAAATACCAGCGGATGGCATCGGCCCCATAGGTTTCCAAGGCTTCAAAAGGATTGACTGCATTCCCTTTGGATTTGGACATCTTCTGGCCATTTTCATCCATCACATGCCCCAGGACAATGACATTCTCATAAGGTGCCTTGTTAAATATCAGCGTAGACTCCGCCAACAGGGAATAAAACCAGCCTCTGGTCTGATCCACTGCCTCGGAAATAAACTGTGCCGGAAACTGTGCTTCAAAAAGTTCTTTATTCTCAAACGGATAATGGTACTGGGCAAAAGGCATGGCCCCGGAATCAAACCAGCAGTCAATCACCTCCGGCACCCGCTTCATCACACCGCCGCACTTTGGACAAGTCCCGGTAATCTCATCGATATAAGGCCGGTGCAGTTCTACGGTACGGGCTGCCGGATTGCCGCTTAACCGTTCCAGTTCTTCACGGCTCCCTACCGCTTCCATATGGCCGCAGTCACATTCCCATACGTTTAAAGGCGTACCCCAATAGCGGTTCCGGGAGATGCTCCAGTCCTGAATATTCTCCAGCCAGTCACCGAAGCGGCCTTTACCGATCGATGCCGGAATCCAGTTGATGGTGTTGTTATTGCGGATCAGATCTTCCTGAACCGCCGTCATCTTGATAAACCAGGACTCTCTGGCATAGTAAATCAAAGGGGTGTCGCAGCGCCAACAGTGCGGGTAGCTATGCTCATAATCGGGTGCTGAAAACAGCAGACCCTTTTTCTCCAGATCGGCTATGATGAGCGGATCGGCTTTTTTACAGAATATTCCCGCATAAGCGGTTTCTTCCGTCATTTCTCCCTGCGGATTGACCAGCTGGACAAACGGCAGGTCGTATTTCCGGCCCGCCTTGGCATCATCCTCGCCGAAGGCTGGGGCGATATGCACCACGCCGGTCCCGTCTGTCAGGGTGACAAAGTCATCGCAGGTCACAAACCAGGCTTTTTTATCCTGCTTTTCAACAATCTGTCTGGCAAAATCAAAAAGAGGCTCATATTCTTTGTATTCCAGATCTTTACCGGTCATTTTCGACAGAATCTCACAGCCCTCTCCCAACACCGCCTCCAGAAGGGCTTCAGCCAGATAATAGGTCAGTCCGTCTTGTCCCTTCGCCTTCACATAGGTTACCCGAGGATTGACACAAAGACCGACATTGGATGGCAAGGTCCAGGGTGTGGTCGTCCATGCCAGGATATAAGCCGCTTCGTCCTTCACTTTAAAACGGGCAACTGCCGAGCGCTCCTTGACATCCTGATAGCCTTGCGCCACTTCATGAGAGGAAAGGGGCGTTCCGCAGCGCGGGCAATAAGGGACGATCTTAAAACCTTTATATAGAAGCTCCTTGTCCCAGATCTGCTTTAAGGCCCACCATTCCGATTCAATAAAGTCATCATGGTAGGTTACATAAGGATCTTCCATGTCCGCCCAAAAACCGACTGTATCGGAAAAATCCTCCCATAGACCTTTATATTTCCAGACACTTTCTTTGCATTTGCCAATAAAGGGGTCAAGCCCGTAAGCCTCGATCTGTTCCTTCCCGTCCAGACCAAGCAGTTTCTCCACCTCCAGCTCCACCGGCAGGCCGTGGGTATCCCAGCCGGCCTTCCGCGGCACCATATTGCCTTTCATGGTCCGGTAACGGGGTATCATGTCCTTGATGACCCGTGTCAGCACATGGCCGATATGCGGCATCCCGTTCGCCGTGGGCGGCCCGTCATAAAAAGTATAAGTGGGACAGCCTTCACGGTTCCTCATGCTTTTTTCAAAGATCTGGTTTTCGTTCCAGAACTTCAGTGTTTCCTTTTCCCGATCGACAAAATTAAGATTAGCCGGCACCTTTTGATACATTATTCTACCTCCGTTTTCATAATCGAGTAGGAGGGAGTGATTAACTCCCGTCCTCTCACACCACCGTGCGTACCGTTCGGTACACGGCGGTTTCAATAGTTGATGTGCACTGACTGA
>QMCE01000637.1_pt1 | contig 23687 bp, 20 predicted proteins | sample 1821851 | NCBI WGS metagenome assembly QMCE01 (sample SAMN09453174, study PRJNA476694) | Termite gut metagenome, whole genome shotgun sequencing project. | isolation source: worker | host: Odontotermes sp. | place: South Africa:Pretoria | collected 2016-01-28 | reverse complement strand
CTTTTTTTTGAATTTTTCCCCTCAAGCTTTTCCTCCCACAACCGTTATTAGCGTTACAGGGTTCCCCGCCGAAACGTGCAGAGACCCTGAAGAGGCGCAGGAACATGCGCAGACAAATGGAGTTGCAGAAATAGAAAGGAAAGGAGGCCGATCATGCTTCCGAATGTCGATCCCGCAACCAATGCGGCAAACGTCGGCGCCGCGACGCCGGTTTCGCAAACACAGGTGAAGAGACCCGAGACAGACAGGGCGGCAAGGCTGTATGCCCCCTCTCCCGCTCCGGGTGAACAGCGCATTCCCGCTGATCAGACGCAGACTCGGGAAGAGGTTCGTCAGAAAGAGGCTGTCGAAACGCAAAAGACAGCTGATTCCTCGACGCAAACCCCGAAAACGGGCAAGCCAAAAACAGGTTCCTATCCGAAACAGGCCGGCGATCAGGCTGAGATCAATTTTCAGCTCACCCGGGAGGAACGCGATGCGTTTCTCAACGCCATGTCCGGACAGGAAGACCCGAGCGAAATGACGGAACAGGAACAGAGCGCGCTCCAGCGCGCCTCCGAACGCATCGAGAAACTGCTCGAAGACGCGACCACGCGGCAGACAGACAGAACCGATCGCCTGGACAAGGCTATCAGGGAATGGTATTCGCGCCTGTCGAACGGCAAATACAACGCGCCGCCGGATCTCATCCTGTTCATCCAGCAGGCCGCCGCAGGGAATATGAATTTCAAGAACATCGGCGAACTGAGCGAAAAATAAGAGAATGCAATGAAATCGGCGGCCGGATGACGGCCGCCGACGCATTGTGTGTCGTATCCGGTTTGACGGAAAAAGCGGTTATCGTCCGTCGTCGAAGAAATCGAAGCGCATATCCATCCCCGGACGGAACCAGTCGCTGTTCCGAAGGTGGTCGAACTTGAAAATCGCCATTTCGTTGGTTCCTGAATGGAATATGATCTTCCTCCCCATCGATCCGCCCACATCCTCCGAGACGACGGGAATTTTCAACTGATCCAGAACATAACGCGCCAGCTGCACATTCTGCAGGCCCAAATTTTCGTCATTGAAAAGCTGACACTCAGCCCCCCCGATGATCTGCGCGACCAGGCTCTCGCGGTTCGCCCCCATGTCCATCAGCATCCGGAACAGGGCGCGAATCCCCACATTGCCGTACTGCGCCGTCATGTCCTCCCTGCGATCCGTGCTGGGGAAAAGGAACTGGTTCATCCCCCCGAAGCAATTGGAACGATCGAAAAACGTGACGGCGACGCAGTTGCCCAGCACGGCGCGGATCACCGAAGCCTCGTGGTTGGCCATCGCATAACCGGGTTTCAGGAAAAACTGCGTCGGCAGGTATGTCTGATTTTCCATATTTCATTCCCCTGATTCATAACCCTCGTCCGGCCGCGGCGCATGGAAGAACTCCGGACAAGGCGATTATTCATCAAAGTGCACAAGGATGATCCAACACCCGGACGATCCCGCATCGTCCACGGGTATTATCGGCCTTGGGGGATTGGCGGCTTCAGCATTTTTCAAAAAAAATGCGCCGCCCCTCACCCAAGGCCGATAAGAGAAATACCGCTTTCTCTTCCGGGAAAGCGTTCCCCAGCACTCCGCGCGCGCGCCCGGATTGTTGGGGAATGCCTTCCTGCCGGTGTGGAGCACCACTGCATCAAAGGACTGAAACATGACGCGCAGAACACACACGATTGGCACGACGAACAACGCGATTTCGTGTCGGCTTTTCCTCTCCCTAATGCTTTGTCTGGCCTTCGGAGGCCCCCTTTCCGCATGCGCGGAAAACAATGTTCCGGATGAACGTTTTCCTGAAATGTCCCTTGATGATACAACCCCGAAAAACCAAGATCAAGAACTGGATCAGCCTGATTTCGGTAGAGATGGAACACCGGATTGGGAAGGCGAACAGGGCTTTGATCAGGATGCGCCGGAGGACGCCGACGCGCTGTCCGGGCAGCCTCCCTCCCGCGCGGAGGTGGAGGAATACCGCAGTCGCCTGGAGATGCGCCTCCTTGAGCGCTACAACAACATGCCGGATCACGCGGGAAACGTCGGCAGGGTGACGGTCGCGCTGTCGAAGCCGCTCCAGACCTCGCTCGACGGGACGATGATCCGGGCCGAATTCGACCAGCTTGTGTTCGACCCCTGGGGCAGGCGCATCCCCGAGCTGGAAGAGGAATACTATGTCGTGACGTTCGGCTCCGGAGGCGCGCGGCAGGTGCGGGCGGACCCGTCCATCCGCGTCGGCCTGAATCTGGAAAAAACCTGGTCCGAACGCGCCCCCCTCGCGGCAGACCCGTTCTCCCGCGTGCCTGAGGACAGGGCGTTTCATCCCGCGCCGAAACCGGAGCGGGCGCGGCAGGAGCCGCAAACAGCCGTTCCCCGGGTGAGGATGCCTGAATGGTGGCGTCCGGATTTCCCCGAACTGCAATAACAAATAACAGAGGAGACATTCCATGAATCGTCCCCGATACTCCCGGAAGCTGGGGCTTCTGTTCATCGCCGCTCTGGCCGCCATGCCGCCCCTCCGCGCGGCAGAGGATCAGCCACGAGGCCCGGACCCGGCTCCGGGTCTGGAAATTTTCGACGACGCCTCGCAAATCCGCCAGGCGCGGCGAAGCCGGGAATCTGCTCCGGCCGCAAACGGCGGCGCAGGCGATCAATCCGTTTCGCCCGCCTCGCCCTCCCCCCTGCCCGACCAAATCGGCCAGGCCGTGGATGCGGGCGGAGGCGCCGGGGGGGGCGATCAGGCCCCCGGAACCGGACGCGGCCGGGCGCGGGAAGGCGACAGGGACGATTTCCTGTCCGACCCCGGCCTGACGCCCCGTTCCAGCCAGCCGCCCTACCAGCCGCCCGGCCCGAGAAGGCCGGCGCCGTTCTCCCGCCCTCCGGCGGACGGGGACGGCGGGGAACAGGCCCGTGACAGCGGGTATATGGGCGCGTACGACGATCCCTTTGCCGATCTCGACGGCGATCCGGCATACGATCCGCGCTTCGCCCCGGATCAGGGGCATGATCAGGGCTACGATCCGAACGCCGCGCCCGAACAGCCGTACGATCCGTCCTGGAACGGCGGCGGGATGACGGCTGAACAATACAGGCCGGACCCGACAGCCGCCATGCTGGGCAGCATCAACAGCCGCAACATGCATTTTCCCGGCCTGGAAGTCGCCGCGGCGAACAGCGACGTCCAGGGCGCGGGCAACATCATCCTGTACACCCTGCGGCAGCGCCGGATTGTGGACGCGACCATGGAGCGGGGCGTGCGCGGCAGCACCGGAGCGGCGTCGCCGTATGACTTCCAGCGGCTGACAGAGGCGCTGAACCAGATACCCCGCGGGCCGGAAGACCCTCTCGCCGCGGCGCAGAGGATCAACGTCATTCTCGACGCGCTCGAACAGCCCATGATCGACGACCCCCTGTTCGGCAGCGTCATGCCGCAGATCCTCGTCAGGCTGGACAGCGACATTCAGGCTGTCCACGCCGCGATGACGGGCTACGACGGCGACGAGGGCGCGCTGCTCGAACTGTCCCGGACATATGTCCGCGCCGCCGCGACATGCGACTATTTCGTCTTTCCCCGGAGACAGCTGGCCGGGGACGTCTCCGCCGTCATGGCGAGGGCGGAGACGATGTTCTTTCCCGACGGATCGTCGCGCGGCGGCGATACCGGCGGCATAACAGGCAATCTGTTCCAGATTCTCCTCATGATGGATCACTACAGCCGGGACGACGGCTGGTTCAGGCGGGATTTGGGGTCGATGTGGCGCACGCTGGAGCGGCCCGGAAGATTCCTTCTCGAAATCGCCCGGCCGGACAGGACCCTGCCCCTTTTCGGCCCGCGCGGCTCGCGCGAGCTCCTCCCTGTCGAACTGGACGCGATGGAGACCATGCTGCCCCGCAGGGGGCCGGGAATCCAGCGCATCGGCCTCGCCGCGTCCGTCAGCTTTCCCCGCGCCTCGAACGAGGAGACGTACGGCGGCATCTATGTGGAGAGGGACGCCCGCGATCCGATGGGCCGGTATCTGGCTGTCCGCTTCGGCCCGCGAGGCGATCTTCTCGACGTGCCTGTCCACAACGATTTCGGCGCACTCGAACTGATGTCGCGCGGAGGGAGGTATCTTGTCGACGCCGGAGGCTACGGCGGCGCTGCGGCGACGGCCGGGGCCCACGGGGGCCTGTCCCTCGACGGCCGGCACGTGCTTGAAGAGACGTACACGGAGCCCGGAATGGTTTCGGACGCGGTGTGGCGGACAAACGCGTCGATCGACTACGCTCTGGGCCAGGCGGGATTCGCAGACACGAAGACCTGGCAGCGCGGGGTTCTGTATGTGAAGAATCTGCCGGGCGAGACCAGGGCTGATTACTGGGTCGTGCTGGATCATGTGAACATGCGGGACGACCCAGAACCGCGCGATCTGGCGATCCGCCACCAGCTCGCCCCCGGCGTGAACGCCTACCGCGACGGCCCCGGCGTGATGCTGTCCTCCGCCATGAACGGAACAGGGCTCAGGATGTTCGCCGTGGACGAGGGCGCGCGCATCGACGTGACGGACGGGGCGTTCGGGAACGCCGGCGCGGGACAGGTGTTCGACGCGGCGGGCGGCTCCCTGCCCGCGCCGTCCGTGCTGATTTCGCGGAGGCTGGCGGGCGACGCCACGACCTCGACCGTCCTGTATCCGGCTGACGACGTCAACCACAGGCCGGTGCGGATCGAGCGCGATTCCGACATCATCCGGGGCAGGACAGGCGCGCTCGTGATCGATCACGGCATGGACAGGATCGACGTCATCGCGTGGGCGCCGCCCGGCTCGGAGCTGGTGACGCCGACGCTGAATCTGCAATTGTCGGCCGATCTCGCCGTGTTCCGCGTCCGCAGGGGGAAAATCGCCCGCGTGGACTTTGTCAATCTTGAGCGTTTTCAGGCGAAGGAGCCGGACGGCGGCATGTGGTCGATGCGGGTGAACGGCCCGGCGCAGAGCCTGACGATCGAACCCGAGCGGGGCGGCGGCTGGCAGATTCTGGCCGATCCGGCGAACAGGGGTTCGGCGTCGTTTTTCGACGTCAATCTGGGGCCGGCCGTGACGCGGAGCAAATTTTCCATTAGACCGGGCGAGATGCGCGTGATATACCGATAGTTTCGCATATCGGGCATTTTGGAGAACGCACTCTATGAGCGGGGACGCGCGTCATTCGCCGAGTCTGGCCGGCCTCCGGGACGGCGACGCCTTTGACGGCTTTTACATCGTCAAGGAATCCAGTTTTCAGACAGCGGTCAACGGAAAGAACTACATACGCATGATCGTGGCGGACGCAAGCGCCCAGGTCATGGCCAACATATGGGACGCAAACCGCGACCTCTTCGCCCTCTGCCCCTCGGGGAGCATCGTCAAAATACAGGGCGTGTCCGAAACGTACAAGGGCAAGCAGCAAATCCGCATCGGCCGTTTCCGTCCCGCCCACGAGAGCGAGGTCGATCCGGACGACTTCCTTCCCCGGACGAAACGCGACGTCGGCGCGATGCGGGACGAGGTTCTCGCGCTCGCCGATTCCCTCGCCGACGCGGACTACGGGAGGATGGCCGCGGCGTTCTTCCGCGACACAGCCCTGATGAACGCCTTCGCCCGCTCCCCCGCCGCGCGGGACCTGCACCACGCCTTTCTGGGCGGGCTTCTCGAACACACGCTGAACGTCGCCCGCATGGCGGACGCCTTCGCCGGGACGGCCCGGGTCGACAGGGACCTTCTCGTGCTCGGCGCGCTGCTGCACGACATCGGGAAAACAGAGGAGCTCTCCGCCGCGCTCGTCATCGACTACACAGACAAGGGCAAGCTGCTCGGCCACCTGCATATCGGCGCGGAAATGATCGCCGACAGGGCGCGGACGCTCCCGGATTTTCCCCGGGAAAAACTCGATCTCCTCCGCCACATGATCCTTTCCCACCACGGCAGATACGAATACGGCTCGCCCGTGCTGCCGAAAATCCCCGAAGCCTTCGCCCTGCACCATCTGGACAATCTCGACGCCAAGGTGGAGACGTCGAACAGGCTGCTCGACGCCATGATCGATCCTGAAAAATCCTGGACCGATTTTTCCCGCGCGCTGGAGACGCAGCTGTACCGTTCCGGCGGGAGGGACGGCGGGACGCGCGATGCCTGACGCCGCGATCGACGATCAGAAGCCGCCCTCCGGGGCGTCGCGCGTCTGGGAGCGTTTCAAAAAGGCGCGGGGCGCGCAAACCGGCCTGCGGCTGGTCGTCCTGTTCACCCTTGCCGCGTTTCTGGCGCCCCTTGTCGCGCACCGCCTGCCTTTTGTCTGGCGCGACGGGGAGACGGGCGCGGTTTCCTGGCCGCTTGTCCGCGAATTCTTCGCCCCGTCCGACACCACCGAGCCGGCTCTCGAACGGGGAATCAACTTCCTGTTCCTCTACATCCCCCTCGCGTACGCGGCATGGCGCATTCTGAACAGGCATTGGCCCTCCCTCGCCCGCCGGGAATCGCGGGCCATATCGCTCTTGTTCGGGGCGCTTGCCGCGCTGTCGCTCTGGACGGCGATCGGCGGGATGATAGTGGACGGCGGCGGCAGGGACTGGCTGCATTACGAACAGCCCCCGGTTCCGGAGATGGACGACATTCTCGATCCGTCCGCCTTCCGGACCGGCGCTCCTCCCGACGGCGTTTCCAGCGACAATCAGGACGCCCTGCGCCGCGCGATCATTGGCGAAATACAGAAAACAATCGAAGGCCCCGCCCTCCCCGTTCCCGACGGAGGACTGGCCCGGTTCGCTCAGGCCGGGCTGGATCGGGACAAGCTGACGACGCCTCTCGATCAGGCGCGGTGGAACAGAATCGCGCTTGAAGAGACGCATCCCGGACTGCTTGCGCCGATGCGGCGGTTTCGCGGCACATTCGTCGCCATGGCGGTCCTGAGCGTTCTTGTCCTGCTGGGGCTTACCGTCATATGCCTCGCAGGCGCATGGCAGTTCGCGCTCAGCCCGCGCTGGCTGGTTCTGCTGGCTCTGGCAGCCGCCCTTGCGCCCGCGTTCCGCCTGCCTGCCCGCCACGATCACACGCCGTACCGCGCGCTCCATGACGGGGGAAAGGGCTGGGGCGTTTTTCCCCCCATTCCCTACGGGCCGAACGAACAGGGCTTCGGGCCCCGCCTGCCTCCGTCCTGGTTCGCCGAATCGCCGCTCTACGGCGAAGGAGCGATCGCCGCGATCGCCGACACTGCGCGCGCGCGGGAACAGCCGTTCTGGGGAGAATCGCCCAACGCGTTCATCCAGTCTCCCGAGGACGATCCGAAGGGGCTTCTCGCGAGGGCCGGCGTCGCTGTCGACAGGAATCTTGAGCCGTATACCGCGAAGATCGATTCCGGGGCGGCGCTTTCCCCGCTGGAGATGATGCGGTTCAAGAGGCTGCTTCTGGACAGGCTCCTCGCGGACGCGGTCGCGCCGGCGAACGCCTCCCGCTGGAAAAAGCCGTCCAACGCGCCGGGCTGGCATTGTCTGGGAACGGACGAGAGCGGGCGGGACGTTCTGGTGCGGATTATCCACGGGGCGCGGGTTTCGCTGTCTGTCGGCTTTGTTTCAGTGTTTCTGGCGACGGTGATTGGGCTGGTGACGGGATCGCTGGCCGCGTATTACGGGGGAAGGGTGGACATGCTGATCTCGCGGTTTCTGGAGATCATGATGTGCTTTCCGTCCTTTTTCCTGATTCTGGCCGTGATTGCCGTTCTGGACAGGCGCTCGATCGTGAACATCATGCTGGTCATCGGCCTGACGAGCTGGACAGGGGTTGCGCGGCTGATCCGGGGCGAGATGCTCAGGCAGAAGAAGATGGAGTATGTCGCCGCGTCGATCGCCCTGGGCGCGTCGGACACGAGGACGATTTTCCGCCATATCCTGCCGAACGCGATGGCGCCTGTGCTGGTGTCGATTTCCTTCGGAATCACGGGGGCGATATTGACCGAGGCGGGCTTGTCGTTCATCGGGTTCGGGGTGACGCCGCCGACGCCGACATGGGGTCAGCTGCTGAGCGAGACGCGGGATTCGCCTCTGGCGAACTGGTGGCTTGCGGTGTTTCCCGGCATAGTCCTTTTCATAAGCGTCCTTGCCTATAATTTTGTGGGCGAGGCGCTCCGCGACGCATTGGATCCGCGCACAGCGGCATAGAGGGGGAGAACAGGCCGGCCGGGGCGGTTATGAAGTTTGGGCTTGACCGGCCAGCGGTTCGCGCCATAGTTAAGACATGCTTTCCGGTCTGGCCCGGAAGGAAAACGGGGGCGACCGACCCGTTGCGCCTCCCTCCCCCCCCGGATGGAGGTACGTTTCAAGTCTATTCAGGATGCAATCATGACGAAAGCGAAGACCGCAAAAAGCGCAGCCGACGCCAAAAAACCGGAAACCAAAAAAGCAGGGATCAAAAAACCCGAAGCAAAAGCGGCGAAGCCGAAGAAGACTGACGCCAAGCCCCCGACCCCCACTCCCGCTCCGAAGACGGAAAAGAAACCTGTTGAAAAAACCGCAAAGAAGCCGGCCAAAGCCAAACCGCGCGGCGACACGCGCGTCATCGTGAAACCGGACGGGCCGCAGGCCCCCCGCCCCGCTCCGTTCGCCGCAGCCGGCCTCGGCGTCAAAACCGCGTCCCGGAAACCCGCTCTCAGCGTCGCGCCCGGTGTGATGATTCTCGGCCGTCCGGCCCAGGCGAAGCAGGAACAGACGGCGCGGCCGTCCGACAGGCGCCTGTCCAAAAAGGAGCAGGCCGATATCCGGAATTTCCTCATCGAAAAGCGCGAACGCCTTCTGGCAGGCATGCGCCGCGAGCTCGCCCTGCAGAAGGAACGCGCGGAAAGCAAGGCGGCGGACGAGGTGGACAAGGCGACAGACGCCTACGACGAGGATTTGTCGTTCGAAATCGCCACAGCCAACGATCAGGAGCTGCAGGACATCCAGGTCGCTCTCGAAAAAATCGAAAAAGGCACGTATGGCGAATGCGAGGTGTGCGGCTGCGGCATTTCGCCCTCCCGCCTGAAGATACTCCCCTCCGCCACCACCTGCGTGTCCTGCAGGGGCCAGGAGGAGCTGGCGCGCCGGCGGGACGACAACCAGCAGCTCTTCAACAGCATGATGGAGGACGAGGCCGGAGAAGGCGACGCCATGTAAAAACGCGTGCCGGATTTGCCTTTGCTTTTTCCGCGCCGGGATCGCCGTCCCGGCGCGTTTGGGGTCTGACAGATGCAGAACACGGACGTGCGGACATTGTCCGAGCGCAAACGAATCCACAGCCGGCCCGGCGATCGCCCGCGGCGCTGGCTGGCGATCGGCCTTGCGCTGATCGCCCTCGCCGCCGCATGGGCGGTTCTCGGCCGCGACGTCGGCTGGGAAAGGCGAAGCCGCGCGTCGCGCGAGCGCGGGGACACGGCGGGCAGGAACGGCAATTACGAGGCGGCGCGGACGCTGTACGAAACCGCCCTCGCCAATGACCGCTACGACTGGGAAACGCATCTGGCGCTTGCGGACCTGCTTGCCCACAAGCTCGACGATCCCGGCGACGCGCTCAGGCACTACACCTACGCCCTCGCGTATTCGGGCAATCCGTCCATCGTCGAAGCGACGCGCCAGGAGATGACCATTCTGCGCCTGATGCGATCGGGAGAGCTGGAGAATCCCCGCGACGCGGTTGAGGACATGTTCCTGTCTGTCGAGGGCGGCGCGCGGGATTTGTTCGCGCAGAGGCTGTCCGGCGGCCTGCGGCCTGACGAGGACGCCTTCTGGCAGGCGTGGACGCAAAGGGGGCGCGGCAGCATCGAGGGCATGCGGATCGCCAACGGGCATGACGGATTGTACGACGCGGCGCTCGAAGTGGCTTTTGCCGACGGCACGACCATGCTGATGCATTTCCGCTGTCCCCTGCGCGACATCTGGCGTTTGGACGTGAGTTTTCCCTAGGAAAGCGCTCTGAATGGAGAAGCCGTGCCGCTCGACAAAGCACGTGAAAAAATCGACCGCATCGATGCCGAAATCGTCAGGCTGCTGGACGAACGCGCCCGCGTCGGCCGCGAAATCGGCGACATCAAAAGACGCCTTGGCCTTCCCTTTCACAACCCCGGCCGCGAACTGGCTGTCCTGCGCCGCCTGCGCGGCATGTCCGACGGCTCCATGCCGGGAGAAGCCATCGACAGCGTCTACCGCGCCGTCATGGCGGCGACGCTCGCTCTCCAGAAACCGGACAGGGACGAGGCGGAAGCGCGTCCCGCCCGCGCCTGCCGCGCCGATCACGCCCGGCCTGGCAAGCTGGACGCGGCCGCCGCCGTCATCGAAAACGCCGAAGCCGCGCAGGGCCTGTACCGCATGCGCATTCAGGCGCCTGATCTGGCGGGCGTTTTCGCGCCGGGGCAGTTTTTCCAGCTTCGGCTGGGAGGGGCGGGAAGCGCGTTTTTCCTGCGCAGGCCGTTTGCTCCGGCTGAATATCTTGACGACGGATTCGCGTTCTACTATGCCCTTGCCGGAAACGGCACGAGGGAAATGAGCCGGATGCGGCCGGGAACCATGGTGAACGTCCTCGCCCCCCTGGGGAACGCCTACACTCCCCTCCCCTCCGGCGGGAACGCCCTTCTCGCGGGCGGCGGATGCGGCGCGCCGAGCCTGGCGCCCCTGGCGAAGCGGCTACGCGAGGAGGGCGTCCGCGTCACAGCCATTCTGGGGGCGCGCACAGCGTCGGGGCTGCCGGATTTCGAAACCCTGTTCCACGGGGTCGACAGGCTGATCATCGCCACCGACGACGGCAGCCGGGGCTGCCGGGGCACAATCGTTGACGCATATCGATCCGAGAGGAAGGACATCGGCTCGTTCGATCGCCTCTGCGCCTGCGGCCCCCTGCCCATGCTGCGGGCTGCCGCCGCGCTGGCGCGGGAGAACGGGGCAGACTGCGAAGTCTCTCTTGAGGAGCGCATGGCCTGCGGCTTCGGCGCGTGCATGGGCTGCGCCGTTCCTGTTCTTGCCGAAGGAGGCGGGCCGGCGTACCGCCGCGTGTGCCACGACGGGCCTGTGTTCAATTCCCGGACGCTGGACTGGAACGCCATGCGATGAGACGCCATAACGGGCTTGTGGATCAGAGGGAAAGACGTATCATAGACGCACAATCAGGACAACGGGTGGGGGGAAGCCGCCGGGAACGCCCCGATCGGCTTCAGCGAGGAGCGATGCGCCGCGCGCTCCCGGAAGAGGGACGTCCACATGGGAAAGGTGCCCGTTGATCTGAGGAAGAACGTTGCCGCGAACATTCGGAACTGCCGCAGCCGCCGGTATCCGAAATGGGGCGGAGCAAAGCTGTGCGCGCTTGATTTCGGCGTGTCGCCGCAGCAGTGGTCGCAGTGGGAGCGCGGCGCGCACATGCCGGATGAATTCCGGATGCAGGCAATCGCCGATTTCTTCGGCGTCAGCGCCGAATACCTCAGGCGCGACAACAGGGACACGGACGTCGGCCCGCCGCAGCATTTCAGCGCGGTGCGCATCGACGGCGGCGTCGAAATCCCCCTGCGGATAGAGGTTGAGCGGGCGGTGTACCAGCACAAACGTGTGATGAAGATGGAACGAATAGTGTAGGAGCGTGCATGACCTGGTTCAAGCGTCTGGCGGCGGAAACGCTCGCCCCGTTGGTGAGTCAATCCGCGGATGTCGTGGAAGAGCAGCTTGTGCGGCCGCCGAAGCCCGGGATGGGCGATACGGGATTTCCCTGCTTCTCCCTCGCCAAAACGCTGAAAAAGGCCCCGCCCGCCATAGCGGCCGACCTGGCCTCGCGCATCGAACTGCCTCCCGACGGCGTCTTCACCGCGGCGCGGGCTGTCGGGCCGTATGTCAATTTCACCATCAACACTTCCTATCTGGCGGAAAAGACCGCCGGCGTGGCCCTGGCCGATCCGGAAATGTGGGGCCGCTCGTCCGAGGGCGGGGGCAAAACCGTTGTTGTGGAATATTCCAGCCCGAACATCGCCAAGCCCCTCGGCGTGCACCATATCCGGAGCACCATGCTGGGCGCGGCCCTGTCCCGGATATACCGCGCGCGCGGCTGGAACGTCGTCGAAATGAACCATCTGGGCGACTGGGGGACGACGTTCGGCCAGTTGATGGTGGCGTACAAGAAGAAGGAAACGGAGAATCCCGATCAGCCGGTCGACGTGCATTCGCTTTTGCAGCTGTATCTCAAGTTCCACAACGACGCGGACGAGGACGCAGCCCTGGCCGAAGAGGCGCGGAGCTGGTTCAAGCGGCTTGAGGACGGCGACGCCGAGGCGACGCGGCTCTGGAAAATCTTCCGGGACGAAAGCGTGCGCGCGCTCGAAAAGCTCTACGCCCGGATGTCTGTCCATTTCCCTCCCGAAGGGTACAGGGGCGAGGCGTTCTACAACGACAAAATGGCCGCCACAATCGCGCGCATCCGGGAGAGGGGGCTTCTCAAGGAATCGGACGGCGCGCAGGTCGTCGATCTGGAACAGTGGGACATGCCTCCCTGCATCATCCTGAAGAAGGACGGCGCGACCATCTACGCGACGCGCGATCTCGCCGCCGCCGAATACCGGCACAGCGTCCACAATTTCGACAAATCGCTCTACATCGTGGCCAACCAGCAGGAGCTGCATTTCCGCCAGATATTCAAGACGCTGGAACTGATGGGCTATCCGTGGGCGGAACAGTGCGAGCATGTGAAGTTCGGCATGCTTGCTTTCGGTCCGGGCGTGTTCGGCGAGACCGCCGCGACAGGCTCGACGCGGAAGGGCAGGGTGATTTTCCTTGAAGAGGTTCTGGACAGGGCTGTGGAGAAGGCGCGGGAGCTTATTCTCGAAAACGCCCGATCGGACGAGGTGAAACAGAACGCCGGCGTCCTTGCCGAGCAGGTGGGCGTGGGCGCGGTGGTGTTTTCCGAATTCACCCAGCGCCGCATGAAGGACGTCACGTTCACGTGGGACAAGGTTCTGAGCCTGCACGGCGATTCCGGGCCCTATATCCAGTACACCCACGCCCGCCTGTCGTCGATGCTGCGGAAATACGGAACCGCCCTCCCCTCGGCGCCCCGCTGGGACAGGCTTGGCGACCACCAGTTCACCAGGGACATTTTCATCAAAATGTCGGAATACCAGGACGCGCTCAGATCGGCCGAGCGCGAGAACGAGCCCAGCCTGGTGGCGACGTACCTTCTGGAATTGTGCGCCGCCTTCAACAGGCTGTACACGGACAAGGAGAATTTCCGTTTCATCACGGACGACGCGGACTTGACCGCGGCGCGGATGAGCATGGCCGAGGCGCTGCGGCTGACGCTGGCGGGGGGGCTGGCCATTCTCGGCCTGGCCGCGCCGGAGGCGATGTGAGGTGAGGATTCGACATGGCCGCGACAAGCTTCAAAACCGAAAACAACACGTTTCGCAAGTTGATCGGGAACGGCCTTACGTACCGCATTCCCCGCTTTCAGCGTGACTACAGCTGGGCGGACGACGAATGGGAGGACTTGTGGAGCGACATCCTCGACACGCTGGAGCCGGCGGGCGGGGGTTCCCACTACATGGGCTATCTCGTTCTGCAATCCGAAGACGACAAAACATTCGATGTCATCGACGGCCAACAGCGTCTGACCACTGTCAGCCTCATTGTGCTGGCGGTTCTCAAGAATATCCAGCGGCTCATTGATTCGGGAAACGATCCCGAAGCAAACCTTCAGCGAATGAATCAGATACGGCAGACCTATATCGGGTATCTCGATCCCGTCACGCTGATCCCCCGCCCCAAGCTGACGCTCAACCGAAACAATAACAACTACTTCCAGACCTATATCATACCGCTCGGGCACCTGCCCAGGAGAGGATTCCGCGCCTCGGAACACTTGCTCCGCAAGGCGTTCGAATGGTTTGACAAACAAATCGGTCAGTACCTGAAGGATGGAGAGGGGGACGAAGGCAGGCGGCTGGCGCAATTTGTCGAGAGCATCAGCGATCGCTTGTTCTTCACCGTCATCACCGTCACGGATGAGCTCAACGCCTACAAGGTATTTGAGACGCTCAACGCCCGGGGCGTCCGTCTGTCCGCCACCGATCTTTTGAAGAATTATCTTTTTTCCGTTCTCGACCGGCATGGCGCTGATACCGATCATGAGTTGCGCAATTTGGAGGAGCGCTGGGAAAAAATTGTTGAACGCCTGCAATCGGAGAACTTCCCGGATTTTTTGCGTGTGCATTGGAACAGCCGGCGCAAATTTGCCAGGCAGACCGATTTGTTCAAGACAATCCGCGCCGGCATCACAAGCCGGGAGGCTGTATTTCAGTTGCTCCGGGACATGGAGGAAGACTTGGACGCCTATCTGGCGTTGTCTTCTCCCGAAGTTTCCGAATGGTCGCCGGATGACAGAAAGCTTGCGGGCGCGCTGAAGACATTCCGCGTCAAACAGCCGTTTTCGCTCCTGTTGGCGGCGCGGCGCGCATTGAATGCCGCCGACTTTACCGGACTGCTTCGCGCAACAATGGTGATCTCTTTTCGATACAATATCATCTGCGCGTACAGCACCGGCGAACAGGAGCGCACCTACAATTCGGCGGCGGAACGGATTGCCAGGGGAGAATTAACGCAGCTTGTTCCGATACTGAAAGCCATGCGCGGCATCTATGTGGACGACAGGCCGTTCCGCGCCGCGTTTGCCGAAAAAAGCATCCGCACCACGGATTCGCGCAACAACCGCGTTGTTCGGTTTATTTTGTGCGCGCTGGAAAAACATCTGACCGATCAGGACTGCGACTTCTCCAGCAACGCTTTCAGTATCGAACACATACTGCCGCAAAACGCCCCGGACGGATGGGGCGGCTTCAGCAACGAGGAGACCGAGAGTCTCGTCTATCGGCTGGGCAACATGACGCTCCTGAAAACAGGCGCCAATCACGACGCGGGATTGGCGGAGTACGCCGCCAAGCGCAGTTTCTATATGCAAAGCGGTTTTGGCATCACCCAAAAAATGGGACAGGAAAACGCAGAATGGACGCCGGAACGCATTGCCGCATGGCAAAACTGGATGGCGGATCAGGCGGCATCCATCTGGCGCATTGCCCAATTGCGTTGACATCCCCGGAGGATCAGGTCATTTCCTATCCCGAAAAGCCCTTGGGATGATTCCTGTGCCAGTTCCAGGCCGTCGCCACGATATGCTCCAAATCCGACTGCCCGGGCCTGAATCCCAACACATCCCGCGCCTTCGCCGACGACGCCACCAGCTGCGCCGGGTCTCCTGCCCGCCGGGGAACGGTCACGGCCGGTATCGCGTGGCCGGTCACCTTCCGGCACATTTCCAGAACTTCCCGGACGCTGAAGCCGACGCCGTTTCCCAGATTGAACACGTCGCTCTTCCCGCCCCGCGCAAGATACTCCACAGCCTGAATGTGCGCCTTCGCCAAATCAGTCACATGGATATAGTCCCGGACGCAGGTGCCGTCCGGCGTCGGGTAATCGTCTCCGAACACGCTCGCCTCGCGCCGCGCCCCGTTCGCCACCTGCAGGACGAGGGGAATGAGGTGGGACTCCGGATTGTGATCCTCGCCGATCGAGCCGTCGGGCAGCGCGCCCGACGCGTTGAAATAGCGCAGCGGGACATGCCGCAGCCCGACCCGCGCCATCCACTTGAACATGGTCTCGACGGCGAGCTTGGTCTCCCCGTACGTGTTTTCCGGAACAGTGCGGTCTGTTTCGAGGATCGGGATGTTTTCCGGTTCGCCGTACGTCGCGGCGGTCGAGGAGAAGACGATTTTGTCCACCCCGTTCCTGAGCATGGAGCGGACGAGGGACATGGTGCCGTACACGTTGTTGTCGTAATACTTCATCGGATCGGTCATGCTTTCGCCGACCAGGGAATTGGCGGCGAAATGGATGACTGCGTCGATTTTTTCCTTCTCGAACAGGCTGTCGAGAAACGCCCCGTCCCGGATGTCGCCCCTGAAGAAGCGCGCCCTGGGGTGAACAGCCTGCTCGTGCCCGGTCTGGAGATTGTCCGCCACAACCACGTCCGCGCCCTGCGACGCCAGTTCATGAACCGTGTGGGAGCCGATATAGCCCGCGCCGCCCAGCACCAGAATCGCCATGCATACTCCTTTCGCGGAGACACGTTTCAGGGACATTGAAAGTGCAGCGACGGGGGCATTTCCGCGCAACGCACCCTGTCTTGCCTCCCTGCCTGCCGCCGGATATACTGGACAGGGGAGGAACAGGCCATGACGACGACAATGCCGAAAACCGCAAAAAAACAATCCTGCAAAAAGAACTCGTTTTTGCCGCCTTCGGCGGATGTGGTGAAGATTTCCGGCCACGAGTATCTCATTGTTCCCCTTGATGATTTCAGGGAGTGGGACGAGGATCGCATGCTGGCCGCCCTTATGGCCAAACGCCTGGAGTCCGACGAGGAACTTATCCCGATCGAAGAAGTCGAGAAGCGTCTTGACGCAAAAAAGAAAAAACGCCCATGACCTACCGGATTCTGTACCGCGCCGGCGCGGAAAAGGATTTGGAACGCATCCCCGATCCGTTTCAATCCTCTATACGGAAAGCCGTGCAATCCCTTGCCGGCGATCCGCGACCCCAAGGCTCCAAAAAACTTGTGGATGCGGGAAATGCATACCGCATCCGCGTCGGCAAATACCGCATCGGCTATCTGGTTCTTGATCGGCAGATAGTCATTACGGTGGTCGCCATAGCGGAGCGTGGAAAAATCTACCCGCTTCTCAAGCGCCGCCTTCGCTGAACGCGCCCCGCGCCGTCAGCCCACCCTGACGCTGCCGCGGTTGCGGATGGCGAGAACGTGGCAGCTTCCCCCGCCCAGAACCCGCTCGATGCGCTCCCGGAAACCGTCAAGCATGTCCAGAGGCGTAAACGCCTGCACCGTCCCGGCAAATCCGCCGCCGTGCACGCGGAACGCCCCCCTGCCCCCGAGGAACTCGTCGCACAGGGCCAAAGCCAGCCCCACTGCCTGATGTTTCGAGCTCCCGGAAGGGAACACGTTCTGCAGATACATGTGCGACGATCTGCCCGATTCATTGACCAGCCGCAGAAAGGAGTCCATGTCGCCCCTGGCGAGCGCCCTCGCCTCGTCGACGGCCCGCTGGCTGTCGGCGAAAAAGTGCAATGCCCGCATGACAGCCCGGTCGCCCGCCGCACGCCGCGCCTCGGGAAGGCGGAGCAGGAAATCCTCTCGCTCCACGTCGCGGAGGCAGTCTTTTCCGAAACAGCGCGCGACAGCCCGCATTTCGCCGGGTATCGGGCTGTATTCGTCCGTCATGTCCGCGTGATCCGCCCCGGAGTCGATGATGCACATCGCATAGCCCCGCTCGCGGAAATTGGTCTCGATGCGGGCGATCTCCGGATACTCTATGTCCCGGAAATCGATGAACGCGACGCCGCCGACGCAGCAGGCGATCTGATCCATCAGCCCGCAGGGCTTGCCGAAATAGGCGTTCTCCGCATAGCGGGCGATTGTGCAGACGTCTATCTCCGGCACAGTCCCGTCCGCGAAGAGATGGTTCAGAATCGTCCCGATCATGACTTCAAACGCGGCCGAGGAGGACAGCCCCGACCCCCTGAGAACGTTCGAGGCCATGCAGACGTTCATCCCCGTCGCCCCGTATCCGCGCCCGCGGAACTGCGCGGCGATGCCCCGCACCAGCGCGCGGGAATCGTTGTACTCGGCCGGGTCCGGCTCCATCCTCTCTTCAAGAGCGATTGTCTGCCGGGGAAAGCCTTCCGAAGCGAGGCGGATGACGTTGTCCCGCGTCGGCGCGGCGACCGCTATCACGTCCAGATCGACGCTGCCGGCGAGGACGCAGCCGCGCTGGTGATCCGTGTGGTTGCCGCCCAGCTCCGTCCTGCCCGGCGTGCTGAACAGCATGGGCCGCGCGTCGCCGCCGAAGAGGTCTCCGTATGCGTCCAGAAGCGACAGCCAGCGCGCCCGCGCCGGAGACGCGTCGTCTCCGGCGGGGCTGTAGAGCGATTTCCCGTCTCAGTGTTTTCATATCGCGTTATCGCCGCTGTTTGTAGCGGTCGAAGATGACGGCGAGGAGCAGGATCAGGCCGCGCGCGACATATTGGTAGAAGGTGGGCACGTTCAGGAGGTTCATCGAATTCTGCACAATGCCCATGATGAGGACGCCGGCGACGGCGAACCAGATGCTGGCGATGCCGCCGGCCATGGAAATGCCGCCCAGGACGCAGGCGGAGATGACGTCGAGCTCGAAGCCCTGGGACGTCATGGGCTGTCCGGACGTCATGCGGCTGGCCAGAACCACGCCCGCGAACGCGGACATCAGGCCGTGGACGATGAAGAGGAGGAGCTTGTGCCGCCGCACGCGTATGCCGGCGAGGTTGGCGGCCTCCTCGTTGCCGCCGATCGCCAGCGTGTTTCTGCCGAAGGCCGTCTTTTCGAGAATCACGCCGAAGACTATGAAGCAGACCACCGTGATGTAGACGGGAATCGGGATGCCCAGGATGCTCCCCGTGCCGATCCAGAAGAACTCCTCGCGGATGACGCTCACCGCCTTGCCGTCGCCGATGATGTAGCCCATGCCGCGCGTTATCTGCATGGTGGCGAGGGTGGTGATGAGGGCGTTGATCCCGGCGTAGGCGATGGTGAGGCCGTTGATGAGGCCGACGATGAGCCCGACGGCGAGCGCGGCGACGATGCCCAGATAGACGCTTCCGCCGCCCATGCTGCCCGCCGTCTTGTTGATGACCTGCGCGCAGACGACGCCGGTGCAGGCGATGACCGCGCCGCAGGACATGTCGAAATTCCCTGAGGCGAGGGCGAGCATCATGGTGCAGGCGACCATGCCTGTCATGGAGACGGCGAGGGAGAGGGACTTCATGTTGAAGGTGCTGGCGAATCCGGGCACGAACACGCAGCAGGCCAGCGCCAGAATCACGAGGATCACGATCATCCCGTAATCCTGCCAGATGGCTTTGGCGACGGAGGACTCCCTTGTGCCGGAGCTGCTTGGACTTGCGCTCATGTTTGTCGTTCCTTCCTGAAAAACACCGATATGCTTCCTATGAACGGAAATGTTTCTTCGATTCCTGCGGGAGCGCCAGAGACAGCGCCTTCTCCGGCGTCGCTTCGGCCCGGGAAAGCTCGCCCACCATTTCGCCCTCGGAAAACACCAGTATGCGATCCGAAATCCCCAGCACCTCCGGAAGCTCGGACGACACGGCGACGATGCCGATGCCCTCGCCCGCGAGGCGGTAGATGATTTCGTAGATTTCCGATTTCGCGCCGACGTCGATGCCGCGCGTCGGTTCGTCGAGGAGCAGGACGCTGATCCTTTCGGCGAGCCAGCGCGCGAGAATCACCTTCTGCTGGTTGCCGCCGGAGAGGTTCTTCACAAGCTGCCTCTGGGACGGCGTGCGGATGCCCAGGCTCCTGATCTGCTCCATGACGTTTTCGTATTCCCACTTCTTGTCGAGGAAATACATGTTCTTGTGGTGGCGCCGCGCGGAGATGTTCGCGTTCTCCTGAACGGAGAGGCCGGGGATGATCCCCTCCTTCTTCCTGTCCTCGGGGCAGAGCATGAGCCCGTGGCGGATGGCGTCGGCAGGGTTGTTGATTTCGACCGGCCGGCCGAACATCTCGATGGACCCCGTGTGCCGGGGCGCCGCGCCGAAGAGGACGCGCATCAGCTCCGTCCTTCCCGCGCCGACAAGGCCGAAGAGGCCCACAATCTCCCCCTTCCGCACGTCGAAGGAAACGGGGGCGTTGAGCCCGGGGCCTGTGACGCCCCGGATGGACAGCGCGACGTCCCCGAGGGAACGCGGCCTGTAGTTGTAGATGTCGGTGATTTCCCTGCCGACCATGAATTTCACGATGTCGTCGCGGGTGAGTTCCGCCATCGACCGCCTGGTGGCGATGTGCCTGCCGTCGCGGAAGACGGTGACGCTGTCGCAGATGGCGAATATCTCCTCAAGCCTGTGCGAGACGTAGAAGATGACCTTCCCCTGCTCCCGGAGCTTCCTGATGATGCCGAAGAGCACGTCTGTCTCGCGGCTGGAGAGGGAGCTTGTCGGCTCGTCGAACGCGATGATTTTGGCGTTCCGCGTGAGCGCCTTCGCTATTTCCACCATCTGCCGCTGGCCGATGGAGAGGCGTCCGAGCTTGATGTCGGGGTTGATGTCCCCGAGGCCGACCATCTCCATGCTCTGCTGCGCCGCTTCCCTGAGCTCGCCGTGCCTGAGAAAAATCGATCCCGAAGGGAGGTGTCCCAGGTAGATGTTTTCCGCGATGGAAAGCTCGGACACAAGCTGCAATTCCTGATAGATGACCGCAATCCCCGCGTCGATGGCCTGCGAGGTGTTTTCAAACACATGATCCCTGCCCGCGACGCGGACAATGCCTGTCGTGGCCTTGTGCGCGCCGGACATGATCTTGAGAAGCGTCGACTTCCCCGCGCCGTTCTCCCCCACAAGCGCGCGGACAGAACCCTCCGGCACGCCGAAGGAGATGTCCTGAAGCGCCTTGACGCCGGGGAATTCCTTGGAGACGCCCACGAATTCGAGATAATCCTTTGGATCGTTTGGAATCGAGGTCACGTTTTTTCCTTCCCTGTCCCGCCCGGCCGCGCCGCCGTGGCGGCGGCGCGACCCTGCGGAAAGACGTTCATGAGCGTTTCCTGATCAATCCATGCCCTCTTCCTTCAGCACCTGGCGGAAATTCGCGCGGGTGATGAGGCGGCCTGTCGTGCGGGTGTCGAGAGGCGGTTCCTTCCCGTCCTTGATCCAGTAGTAGAGCATCTTGCAGGCTTCGTAGCCTTCGACGCCGGCGAGGCCGAGAATCGAGCCGTAGAACGAGGTGGGGGTGGCCTTCTCCAGTTCGCCGATGCAGTCCGTGCCGTTGATGCCGACGGCGATGCCGTTTTCGGCGGGGATGCCCCTGCCTTCGAGGGCGCGGACGGCGCCCAGGACGCTGTTGTCGTTCGGGCCGCCGACGATCCAGTATTTCACGTTGGGGTAGCGGGTGAGGAGGGTGTTGGCCGCGTCAAGCGCGGTGGGGATTTCCATGCGCTGCTGGATGGGGGCCTTGTAGATCTGCGCTTCGGGGAAGCCCATTTCCTTCAGCTGCGCGATCGCGCCCTCGGTGCGTTCGCGGGTGGTGTCGAGTTCGTCGAAGGTGGTCATCATGCAGCCGACCTCGGCCATGTTCCAGCCCCGGTTCTTCATCTCGGTGAACAGCGCCTCGCCCAGCTGGCGGCCGAACTTCTCCGCCGACATGCCGATGTAGGGGACTTCCTCCATTTCCCTGCCGTCGCCGCCGAGGAAGCGGTCGTCGACGGTGACGACCTTCAGGCCGTTCGCCCGCGCCTTGGCCATGATGCCGGGGCCGAGGCGGACGTCGGGCGTGCAGATCACGAATCCCTGCGCGCCGGCCGCGGTGATGTTGTCGATGGCGTTCAAGACCTTCTCGCCGTCCGGGGTGCCGATCTGGATCAGTTCGAAGCCGAGGTCCTGCGACGCCTTTTCACCGAATTTCCATTCGACCTGGAACCAGGGCTCCTCGGGCTGTTTCACAAGGAAGCCGATTTTGACGTCCGCGGCCGAGACCATGCCGGTCACGAGCAGCGCGGCCATGAACAACGCCAGAACGCTTTTGCTGATCTTCATCATAATGCATCTCCTGTTGTATGAAACACCGACGCCTCACAAATATTCCCGGTTATTCCGTGATGCCCTCGTCCTTCAGAATCCGGCGGAAGGTGTCGCGGGTGATGAGCTTGCCGATTGTGCGGGTGTCGAGGGGCGGCTCCTTGCCGTCCTTGAGCCACTCGTACATCATCTGCGCGGTCAGATAGCCGTGTTCGCGGGCTGAGAGGAGGAACGAGCCGTAGAACGACGTCGGGTTCGCCTTTTCCAACTCGGGCAGGCAGTCCGTGCCGTTGATGCCGACTGCGACGGCGTCGGCGACCTTCACCCCGCGCCCTTCGAGCGCGCGGACCGCGCCCAGCACGCAGCTGTCGTTCCCGCCCGCGACAATCCACTTGCTTATGTTGGGATAGCGGGTGAGCAGGGTGTTCGCCGCGTCCATGGCGGTGGGGATTTCCATGCGCGACTGGATCGGGGCCTTGTACACCTGCGCCGCCGGGAAGCCCATTTCAACAGCCTTTTCAATCGCCCCCTCGGTGCGATCCTGGATGGTGGGGAGCTCGTCGAAGGTCATGACCATGAAGCCGACGTCCTTCAGGTCCCAGCCCTTCGCCCTGATCTGCTGCATAAGGGTCTCGCCCACGGCGTTGCCGATCTTCCGGGCGGAAATGCCCAGATAGTGGACGCTTTCCATGTCCCTGCCGTCCGCGCCGACGAAGCGATCGTCCACGGCGATGACCTTCAGGCTGTTCGCGGCCGCTTTCGCCATGATGGCGGGCCCGAGCTTCACGTCCGGGGTGCAGATGACGAAGCCCTTCGCGCCGCTGGCCGAGATGTTGTCGATGGCGGTGAGAACCTTTTCGCCGTCGATCGCGCCGATCTTGATGACTTCGAAGCCCTTGTCGGCCGCGGCCATGTCGGCGAACTTCCATTCAAGCTGGAACCAGGGTTCCTCGGGCTGCTTGACGAGGAAGCCGATTTTGATGTCGGCCGCCTGAACAGTCGCGGCGAGGCAGAACAACGCCGCGAAAAGCAAAAGAATGATTTTGCTGCGGGTCATGATGCGTCTCCTTTTGGCTATTTGCCGAACAGCTCAAACAGGTTTTCGCCGGGATACGGGAGGCTTGCCGGGAGCGGCACGCCGATGTCCTTCACGCCCAGCAGCTTCACCGTCTCGAAGAGAATCTTCCCCGCCTTCTCGAACGCCACCGCGCCGTGGTGCGGATAGCCCTTCCCGACCAGAATATGCCTGTAGAAACGGGCGAAGCCGGGGATGGCGAACACGCCCGTGCCGCCGAACGTCTGCGGATCGACGTTCAGGATCGAGCCTTCGGCGATGTAGCTGGACAGCCCGCAGGCCGGATTCGACTGCACCCGGAAGAACGTGATGGGGCCGTGCTTCAGCTGCCCTTCAAGCGTGCCCCGCGTGATGTCCGGCTTCTTCCCGCCTTCGAGACCCCGGTTCATGATGAGCTGGTATTTCATCGCGCAGTTCTCAAGGCAGTCGCTGCATGTGTTGCCGCAGTGGAAGCCCATGAACAAATCCTTGACGTCGGCCTTCTCCAGGTTGACGCCGGCGGGGATGACGTCCGGGGGGACGGAGTTGTTGATGTCCAACAGCGTCGCCGGCTTCATCGTCGCGCAGATCGCGATGTATTCGGAGAGCGCGCCGTAGATGTCCACCTCGCACGAGACCGGAATGCCCCTGCCTGTCAGGCGGGAGTTGACGTAGCAGGGCACAAAGCCGAAGGCGGGCTCGAACGCGGGCCAGCACTTGTCCGCGAACGCGGCGAACTGCCGCGCTCCGAGATTCGCGTCCTTCCACTTGAGAAGCGCGACTTCGAGCTGAGCCAGCTTGGGGAGGAGATCGGGGTACGGATTGTTTGCGCCGAGTTCCTTCGCCATGTCGGCGGCGATTTCCTTGATCTGCGACTTTTCCTTCTCCGCGTCCTTGTACGCGAGGAGCAGATCGAGCTCGCTGTTTTCCTGCACTTCGACGCCCATGTCGTAGAGCGGCTTGATGGGG
>QMCE01001883.1_pt1 | contig 23690 bp, 49 predicted proteins | sample 1821851 | NCBI WGS metagenome assembly QMCE01 (sample SAMN09453174, study PRJNA476694) | Termite gut metagenome, whole genome shotgun sequencing project. | isolation source: worker | host: Odontotermes sp. | place: South Africa:Pretoria | collected 2016-01-28 | reverse complement strand
ATAAATTACCTCAACACCTCAACATTTCCTTGAAAAAGCCCTATTTTAGGGGGTTTTCAGTGTTGACCTAAATTCGTTTTAACGTAACAAGTTGACAATTTAGTTCAACTTTTTCAAATTTTTTCGTAAAATATTTTTCAAAAAAATGCCAAAAATTGCCGTTTTTAAAAAAGTGTTTTTTGTGTCAACATTTTTGTCTCCACCTCAACACATTTTTACCTATTTTTTCACCCCTCAATCACGTCATTTTCAGCCAAATATTCGCTCATTTGGTACCATAATTCCACTTTTCTTTGGTCTTTTTTTGGTCTAAAAAGGGGAAAACATCCTCCATTTCCATCTCTTAAATATCGTCTTTCCATCCAACATTCTAACAAATATTCGATCTCCGATTTCATTGTAAAGTCTAATCCGTCATAAATATCAAGCCTTAAATTCCTCCAAATCTCCCAAAATCCATCTCTTGGATCTCCGTATTTTTCCGAACAAAGACACTGATCCGATAACTTCAAAGCAAGATGCCAAAGAATCTCAAGGCAATTTACAGGGCCTTCATACTCCGTTTTAAACAACCACTCCCTCATTGTAAATGCTTCGAGCGTCCTATTTTGATCAAGAGTTAGAACACTTTTAAACGGCGTATCAAACAAAACCGACGCTGCAAAAATATAATCACCATATTTTTCAAGGCCAGTTTCATCATATAAATCTTCAAAATATTTATCCACAATATCAACTCTTTTCTGAGCCAATCTAAGAGCTCCCATTAATTTCCACCTTCTTATTCATCCGCATTCACTTCCCTAATCTCAAATAATTGCACTTTAAAATCACATTTTAGTTCTGCATTTCTTAGAAATATCACTTCATTAGATGCATCATACCACTTTTCAGGAGGTTCAAAATCTTCATCTCCAAGAAATGCTCCAGTATTCGGCACAAGTCTATCGTCGCTATCTCTTAGTTCTTGCTCATAAGCATACCACGAAAGCTCTACGTTGTTCCACTCATCTCCTGCTTCAATATCAGGTCCTTTTTCGTATTCTTCTTGAGTAATTTCTTCTAAAATATCACCGTTGCCATACGAATACTTAGAGCTTTCTCGTTCATATTTCTGAACATCAGCAAGAACTACTACGTTATCATTCTTCGAATTAGGTTTTTTACTCAAAATTCTATACTCTTTATGTAAATCAGCATCTTCTATCTCTTCAAGGTTAATAAATTCTTCTTCGTTCTCATCTTTTTCACTCGATATTTCAAAAATATAATCGTTTAGATCCTCAATTTCTTCCTCAAGGGGTGCTATTCTTGTCTCTTTGACATAAATATAGGCTAGGATTGCACCAGCAATTCCTCCTAACCCAAATAATGCGAGTTTTTGTATAAAATTCATCAGAATATTCTCCTTTTAGTCATCCAAATGGTGACTTATTCCGTTCTAAATTACCATTCGAGGAAATATCATTCGTAAATTATCCCTCCATGTCTTGTAATGAGTCTATCAACAAGGTCTACAGGCACAAAAGGATATACGCTATCAGTATAAATTGCTTTATCATAGGCATAATCCCAAATTTCTTCACAGTCATCAGATGAAGGATACGCTAAGTCAAGAGTTTCTATTTCTCCAGTATATGGGTTTATAGTAGAATTATGTGGAAATCCGTTGCTTCCATCTTGAATAGAGATAGAAAATCCATCTTTACACTCTGCTCTAGGTCTTAAACTGCCTATTTTAAGGCTATTTAAAGTTTTATCGAGCCATAATTCTAAACTTATAGGCATTTTACTCATATCTCTATTCTCCTAATCATATCTTCCACTTTCAAAACATCAGCTTTAGTGACAGACCTTCCGATAAATATTCCTCCATCTTCTGTTCGTTCAATTTCTCTCTCAAGAATTTTACCAAAGCTATGCTTTTCCTTATTTCTAAACTTTCTTTTTCCTTTATTATCTTTTAGCCAGTTACCCATTTGGTGATTAGTCTCAACTATATTATGAATTCTCATTTTTCTAGCCCCTTTCAGACTATTTATGCATCACTAAAATATATCATATATGATATATTAAAATGATTTTTGAAAATTCTACTTCGGGTATTTTTCCTGACAAACTTTGAGAGTGTCTGTAAAAGTACAATACACCCTCAAATATCACGCTTTATACAAGCCTCTGAGACAGAATCTAAATTCAATAGACGTATGGGTCCTTTGTCCGTCAACGTCGATCGCGTTTTAGATTAAATCATATCCAGTATAATCCGTCTTCAAGCTCATTCCACTCGCAAGTCCGATCGATTATATTCTATCGAATATAATACCATCAACATTAAACTCCAAATAGAACTCATCAGTATTCTTGAGCTTTCCATCGTGCCCGTCTTGCACGTACTCATGAATATTGAAGTCTATGTAGCCATCAGCCTCTCCAGGAGTCTTATCGAGAATCCATCCAACGATCGCGCCTTCCTTCGTCCGGTCCATTCCTAGCGCATCATAGACCTCATTCAAGAACACATGCCCCTGCAGTCTAAGCTTATCGTTCATATGTTGTTCTGTAAGATGGAGTTTAGTGATGTTATACATAGGAGCATTATCCCATTCTCGACAACGAGAATCGAATACTGCCATATACAGACCAGCGCCTTCTACTTCCTCAGTCGCTAATCTTACAAGAGTATCGTTCCCATCAACTGTCTTATCACCTTTCTTATGGCCAGAGACAAATTCTAAATCTTTATCCTCACCATACTCGCCTATAACCTTCGATCGATACTTCTTAAATGCTTCTTCTAGACCCTTATAGGCGGCTACAAGTGCAATATTACGCTTTACCATGATTCCATGAGAACCAATCAAAGCTCCAACAGACACAATCCCCAACAAAAGAGGTATCCAATAGAGCTTCAAGAACCCAATACTAGTCTGTGTATAAGCTATGAACTTGTCTTTTCTTGCATCATCGGGTGTATATTCAACAGACGATGTTCCCTCTTTTTCTTTTATACAAGCTTCTTCGATCGCCGACATCATATCATCGTGATGCTCGAGTACTTCATGGGCCCTAAGAGTTTGCTTACAGGCCATAACTACGCAACCTATACCGGCCGCTATCCCAAACCCCATCAAGAGATGAGGAGATTGTTTACGGACTTTAAGTAGACTTCTACTAAGCGTTTGTACCAATGTTCCTGCGCTCATTATGCAAAAACCAACCTTTCTTTAATTTGGTCTATTTTCATTCCCATTCCTCGTTCGATTTGAGCTTTGTGATGCTCTTTCAAACGATTGAACAAATGATAGCCAGTTTCCCCTGTAAAGTCGTGGAATACATACCACCATACAGTTTTCTTTGCTTCTTCGGAAAAGGCTTCTTGGAGTCGTACTAAGTATTTACAAAGTTCGTCGTATTGCGTGTCAGATATAAAATTTATGTTTTCGTGATAGTAGGCATAAGAATAATCGAGAACTCTATGTTGATAAGCATTGATCTTATCAGTAATAGTCCATCCTTTAGGCCACATGTCGTTTTCTGCAAATTTTAGATTAAGTAAATACGGCATCACTTCTTCTCCTTTCAAGAATATCACTCCTTAAAAATATAGACGATGTGTATCGTCTATTATAGCGTGTGTAAAACTTGCGAGAAGTGTTAAATATCATTTATTTTGTCATGATCTACTATCTCTTTCCACTTTTTCAAGTTTTGTCTTTCATAAAAGTAAGTTCCAGCCTCTGCCAGACGACTATTTTGCACAAGTCTTATGCCCCATTCGTCATCGGTTGTATTATCTTGGCAAATTGCAATTGCAAGTTTAAGTTCAGATACTAGCTTCTCTTTAATTCGTAGAAGATTTTTCTTATCAGATTCCACTCTTGAGCATATTGTCTCGAGTTGCCAATCTCCAAGCATCCAGTCGTAGAAGCAACTGAAATATAACGATTGTATGGCATCGTCCATGTTTTTTATTTGTAGATGAGCAAGAGTATATGACATTGCAAGTAGTTCTCTTTCAGTTATAAGTCTTGTATGGAGTTTGTAATACAACAAACTATGTGAAAGTATTCTTGTCTGGAACCATTCTATCATTTGACGAGGAGTAGCTTTGTTTTTTATCCAGAACTCTTCGTTTTGCCAATAATACAATTATACATACCCCTTCCTTAAGTAACGGCAAGGAGTGCTTCAAGCACGACCTTTTTTGGGGTTGCCTTCGCATCATGCATCATTCTATCTATGCTTCCTGGTTTAAGTTTTAGCATACCTTCATTGCCACATTTTGGACAAAGAAGAGGCCCTAATTGTTGAATAAGCTTTATGTCATAACGAGTGGTTGTCTGGTGATTTGCACACTTAGGGCAAAGAAGCTCGATATTTGCAGAGTTGTAATTCATAGTTTAGTTCCCATTTCTAGAATCGCTACCAACAATTTCTTTCCAAGCCTTAAGAAGTTCAGGATGCTTCTCTTCCAAAGATGGTCCTCGTCTTCCCAACCAGCCATGTATTTAAGAAGGTGACGCATGCCACTGTCTACAAAAGATGAAATTGGGATTCCTTTTTCCCAGTTTCGATCTCCGTACTTTACCGCTCCAGATTCGTAATGACGTGCTAATCTGAGCAAGGCAGAAGCCGGCAGTAAATCGCAGCGTCCTTTGCCCTGTTTCGAATCTCTTATAGCACCAGAGGAGAATAAAGTGGCATTTTCAGAACGATAGGCGGCTACTTTTCTCATTTCCTCTTCTAAAGCAGCTTCGTGGTTTTCTTCAACTAAAGACTTTTCGACTAGTTCATCTTGATGAAGACAAGGTAAACATTCCCCATCAACTAGCTTGCATCCGTGATAAGGACATTCATCAGGGAGAGCAATAGTTTTAGGTTTCATAAAGGTAAGGACATTGTGATAACCAGGATGGAAGCTAATCATGCTCTTTTCCCAAATTATGTTCTTTTCGTTTGCAAAAGTTAAGTACAGATCTCTGATGACATTTCGATGATCTAAAGAAGGTATAAGACTTAATAGAGTTTGATATTCTATAACAGCATAAGCATTTAAATACAAATTTAAAAGATCTAATGCTTCATTTGCGCTTTTAATAGATCCAAACTCAAATCTCATAGAAAAGTCGGGAAATGTTTCTATCAATACTAAATCTTTTATTTTTGCATTTTCCCAATCTTTAATGGATGGTACAGTAAGTGATACGATGTAATTATAATCTGTATCAATAGATATCATATCTTTACCCCATCCAAATAAAAATTCATCATAATTACTATAGTTACATATTATCCCCTTTCTGAATGATTTTTCTATGAGATTTAATAGTTCGTCGATTGTAATAAATCCATTGTTATCTATATGGGTATTTAAAATATCCCATGCTATTGTGGCCTGTCCATTCGACTCAAATTCTAACAACATGGATTTGTCTTCTCTAATATGAGGTAGTGCTAGACCTCCTAATATAACGCCCATATGAACATATCCCCCTTTCAAAAGTTAGTTTACTTAATCTCAATAACTCTAGGTAAGATTAACAAATATCCACCATCTCTTACTCTACGGTATGTAGATCCTTCTATGGACTCCCAACCCCATTTATGATCGGTATGCCTTTCGGTAATCCCTACAAGATCCTTAAGGTTTGCAACTGTGGCAAAACCATAAGAGTCGATTATGTCCTTAAGTTCACAAAGAACTTCTATCGCATCATCTCTTGTTGAGACAACGATATCGTTAACATCTCTACTAGATCTACTAGTTCGCTCTTCCCAAGGAGGAATATCACGTTCGGCTCTGCGTGTTCTATTTGGATCTGATAATGAAGAGTAAGAATAGTATCCATTCCCTCTACGAGAATTAGAATACCCAGATCTATTTCTTACGTCATCATCTCTGTAAATCAAACGTTCGCCACCGCCCGTTATCATACCGTAAATCATGTCTTTAGCCGCAGGTATCGCTACTTCATGAAGCGCGAATTGTAGCGCGTCCATTATATGTTTACCCATTGGTGTTTCAGAAAGTTTACGAGTTTTACCAGTGGAGTTAAGTTGGCGAACAGCACCTTTTACGATTTTGCCTGTTTTTCGAATTTCTGGAGGATCGCTTTTTGAGATTATGATTTGGTTTCCTTTTTCAATTCTCTTTTGCGTTGATTTGGGAAGATCCCTGCTCGCCATTTTGCTCACCAGCTTTCTTTAAGGTATCTAAATACTTTTGCACATCACCAAGACCTGTAGATATAACCTTTATGTAGTCAGAACAAGCTTTAATGCCACTTCTTCTACCCAAAATAAACCCAATGCCAAATAATAGCAAGAGTAAAAAAGATACTCCAAGAGTTTGGAGAATTTGCAATTTATTCACTTCCTATTTCTTGATTTGTAAATTCTTTTTCCTGAAATATAACGGAGACTACACTCTTCCTTTTCTTTCATACGTTGCCATGCCCAATTAAGAAAATGCTCAAGCGTAATCCCCGTTATGAATCCGACAAGCCAAACAAAAAGGTGCCAGAGAACGTTACATATAATTTCAAGTGAGCTCATTTCTTTTTATCAGTTGAGCTAAGTATCTTCCTAGCTTGAGTATAGATGTCTTTAGCTTCTTTTGAAGTTTTAGCGTTCATTATTAAAACGCTAAGCTCCATGCCAAGTCTTATTAAGTATTTATCACGGCTTGTAAAGGAAGAGAAATAAAGATCGTTAAGAAGTTTATTTTTATCAATTTCCATCTGTTGACTCCTCCTTTACCGCATTACGAATTTGATCTAAGATCGCATCGAACTTATCTGCGAACGCTTTCTCCGCGCATGTTCCTGCAAATAAGGTAACGGCCGTGGCCCCGATCCACGTGAAAGTCTTACCAAGTATGCGATGATTCACAGGAGTTGTGCTCTTTATTATGTTTCCTATTACCATAGAAACACCAGCGCCGACCAGACATCCTCCAATAAGCTTTATTGTCTTGAGATGTTTACTCATTTAGTAAATCCTCCTTAAATACGTTCGAGTTCGAAGTCAGTAAACACTTCTATATGTGGTTTTTCACTTTTTGGATCTTTAAGGTGGACAACGTATTTAGGAAGACCTTTCTCGCTATTTTCAAAAGTAAAGAATCTTCCAATTATCTTTCCAGTCCAATACCAGTAATCACCTTTTGCAAGAACGCGCACTTTATCATTAAGTTTTCCAAGCATGATTAAAAGCCCCTTTCATTTTTATAAGTTGAAAAAGAATAGACCTAATCTCACTTCGTTCGATGAGATTATTCAGATTTCCTTCTTCGAAGAAAATAAAAGAATAGACCCCATGATTTCTCATGAGGCTACTCCTCAAAACCCTACGGTTGAGATCATCCGTCCTCCCCCGGAAGATCGCCGATCGGATCGAGAGCATCGTCAAATTCAGTTTCGATCGGATCATCGCACTCGTCTCCGTCCTTACCCTTCAAACACAGGTAAAGAAGTCCGCCGATTGCGAGCGCGCCAACTCCAACTTTCCAGCCGTGCCGCTTAATACCGCTCCATACGTTCGTTCCCAGTTCCTTCATAACTAAGATCCCCTTTCATATTATGGTTTCATTATAGGACGTGTAATTTTTGCGAGTGTCAGCAACTTAACTGTCTTGCGAATATAAAAACTAGCAATAAGAATGTCAAATAGATTCCGGCTATTTCAAAAAGATTTTCTATAATAAATTCTAATAGTTTTTTCATATTTGACTCCTTTACCAAATTATAAACCTTACTCCTATTGCAACAACCGTTAAGAATATAACGCAAATTACAGCTAATTCTATTATTTTTCTCATCTTATTACTTGCGCTTCCGCCACTTTTTTGTAAATTTCAAGTTTTATTGCTTGTTTCTCAGCATGGTTTAGATGATTCTCGGGTTGGCAAAGATCCCAGTCTATGTCTTTAATAGACGATGTCTGGTTAAGAATTCCTTCAGTTGCGCTTGCTATATAATCTTTCCAAGCGTCTATAAGTAGGCTACTCTTTTTCAATTTTTATCTTCCTTTCTAAGAAATTGAAACAAGGAAAGTATCTGTAAACCCTTCCTAAAATTAATAAACCAAGAACGACTAGCACTATAAAAGGAACGTCACTTTGAAATAGAAACAGCGATAAACTCATTAATATAGGTATTATCATAATAAGTAATGTAGCTATTTTCATTTCAAATTCCTCTTTCGATTACTCATAGGAAGTTCATAGAAACTATCTACTCTTTCATAAAGAGTTTCAACAGGACCTCCGTGTTCGTAATCTACTTCCGTCTTTCCACTCCACCAATAGCAGTTATACCTAGCTGGCTCTCCCCACTTTGGACAGCACTCTTTTGTTCTATCGGTGCAATCATTACAAGAGGTCAGTCTACTAAGAAGTTTATATGCTTCAATTTCGGCTCTGCGTCTCTTCTCAGCCTCATCGATGGTTGTTAAGACTTTATTGGCGGCATTCTTCGCTCCCGGTATAATCTTTTCTTGTGTTGTTTCTTTGGCGCTTTCAACAAGTCCGCTTACCGAAGGAGCGACTTTCTCATCTATAAAGTTCATCCCTTTACGAGCGGCATTTACGAATCCCTTTTTAATAGTATTCAGATCCATTCATGTAATCCCCTTTCTCTAGACGCCTATGTAACGAGATTTAAAAATACCATATGCATAACTTGGTCATGTTAAAAATTTAGATTCTGTCTCAGAAGCTTGTAGCGATCATAGCATACAGCTTACTAAGCAGATGATGAATATAACTAGTATTATCCATCCAATAAGCTTAAAAGGCAGTAATATTAGTTCAAAAAGTCCATCTATTAGCTTTCCTATAGCCCTAAACAAGCTAATTTTCCTCCTTTTTAACCCATTTTATCCTATCTAAAAGCCGGTTGATATGCCCTTTTCTATCGACAAATACTCCTATTGTAAAGCAAGTTAATCCAAATATAACGGCTATTAGTACTGAGTTGAGTCGAATTACTAGTCCATATAATAAAAGAATTAGTAGAAACCATTTAATTACTTTCATCCTCTAACTCTCGAATAAAGACTTCATCACAATAAGTAACATATGACTTTACACCAGCATCCGGCCTATAAATAACTGCTATTTCATTTCTATTGCTCGATTTCTCCATTTCTATTGGCCTCCCTTAAATCTTCAATATAGGGGCACTTATGTCTGTCACCGGGCTTAGGTTTGTTTTGATGAGAGCCAAAGTAGAAACCTATTACCATCATGATAATGCGTTCGAACGAGCGTTGCGTCACTTCGTCTACCAATGACTCAGGTAAAAATATGGCAATACACCAAGATAAAATGACAATCAATGCTATAGCGTCTTTTGGCGTAGCAAATATCTCTTTAAGTGCTGTTTTCATTTACGCTCTACTTGCCTCTCTAAAAGCTATTCTTTCTAAATATAATGTTCGTACATCATTTAGCAGTATTGGTTGATCGGCGAGCTCCACTTCCACATCCGATAAACTAACAATACCTTTTAATAAAAAGTCAACCATAGCAACCGTTAAGATTGGGTATTTGTTCAACGAGCGCTTCATTTTTAACCTCCTTAAAAAAGAAAAGAGGCTAATAAGCCCCTTTACGGTTGAAGTTCCTAACCTTCTTGTCGTCTTCTTGATTAAATCCGTTAACCTCCATCCAGAATGCTCGCTGTTGTCTGATATCACTCAGAGCTATACGGAGTCGTTCCAAGGAGAATAGAGCCATCAGACCAACGCCAATACTTCCTATAATATTGTTGTCAGTCAGAAAGCCATACACTCCAAGACCGATCCCGAGTAACACTACAGTAATACTGCAAACTGCTGCCCAAGCCGTCATCGTGTTGATCTGCTTCTTTGTCATAAGAATACATCCCTTTCTGATTTTTACTTCATTATAGGATATGTAAAGTTTGCGACTATATTTTATTTAGATACTAGCACTACATTAGAGCTATTAGTTAAGTACATTTTTCTATCAATTTGAACTTGAATCATATCTGAATTCTCAAAATCTTTCCAAGATTGTACTTGTCCTTCTTTAATTATCTCTCCGTCTAGATAAATATAACCATAATCGAATTTCCACGTTGTATCAATTACTTGCATATTACATCCAGAAGTGAAGAAGACATATATTGCTAGTATTACGACTATAAGCGAAGGAACTAATATTGACTTAAGTTTAGACATTTAAGCTATTCCCTTTCAAAGTAATAATTTCGCTATAAGGCAGAGTCTCAATCCACTCTCTAAACCGTTGCCATTCGTCTAGTTTATGTCCTTCACGCTGTCTGTATATGCTAGCTAGAATTTCGTAATTCAGCATTACCGTTCTATGCTGATTATATGATGCTGGAAGAAGCTGTATCATATTCCACCAGTAACGTTTATCTTTACTAGCCAAATATAATGCTCTGTTTTTATTTAGACTTCTTATTACCTCAATAAGAATATCTAGAGGATACTCTGCTGTTATTTCGTTGTCAATCCAACTATCGTCGTTTTCTTCTCTACAAGACGATAAGCGCTCATAAGAAAACTCCTCTAATTCAAACTGCTTCTTATGGATCATATGCATGGTAGAGCAACTATTTGCTACAGTTCCAATTTTATATGTATCAAACTCCTTCCACCAATATAAAGGAGCAGTAATATCACAGTATACTACAATCATTCGTCTGTATTTAGCATGTTCTGAACCGGCCTTTGCCAGGTTTAACATAAGTGTGAGATCGTTTGCTCCTATAACATATTCACATGCTTCCGTTTCATTTATGTTTTCACACATGTTACTATAACCACATTCTGTGCATAACGTATTTTCACACCCATATCCACTATCAGATTTTTCCCAACTTTCAAGAGGGTTCCTCATTCCACGAATAGCGGGTTCAAATCCAACTACTTTCACCTGTTCAAACCTAATCATTATTTATCTCCTTATCTTCGATAGTTATTTTATTAAATCCACTAAGAAACCAATTTCCTTTTCTCCCACAATGAGGACAAAAAGCATTTTTAATAGCGCCCTCATCAAAGTAAAGTATTCCATAACAGTAGCCACATTTGTACTTTTTCATTATAGATTTGCACCTACCTTTCAAAAATATATAAAGAGATCCTAAGATCCCTTTATGTTAAGTATTTCAGCCTTTAACTTTGCAATTTCTGTCCGTATGAATTCCATATCCATTTTTTGTTGTTCTCGAACCAGCACTGTTGCTTTCCTAGCGTGAGAGCTTTTAACTGCTAATGCAATTAAACCTCCGCCTAACAAAAGCCATCCTGCAAGTTTCGTAATGACCTTTCCAGTATCCTTATCCATTACAAACACCCTTTCAAAATTATTAGTTTCATTATAGAGCGTGTAAATTTTGCGAAAAAGAAAGATGATATGTAGAAGGAGCGAAGAAGAGAGGCTTTGTGCCTCAGAGTTTTATGTATCAATACGTTTTAGAACGTAGATACCTTATCAAAACCCAGATTAGCCAAAGCCCTCCTGTAAGAAGCGTCATTACAAAGTCAAATATCACGCTCAAACAGCCTCTTCTTCGCCCTTGATACATAATAGTTCCGCCTTTCTAAATATCGTCCCCTTTCATTATATGACGTGTAATTTTTGCGTAAGTTAATTGTAGGAACAGGTTCCTATTGTGGAAGAATTTTGAGTATATTGAATATTTGATGCAGTAGTTATATCATAGTTGAAAACTGTTTGTTCATGCGTATATTGAGAACTTCTTATATTAAAAAAGGGGCATTTATTAAATGTAAATCTTTCATCCAAACTTAAAGGATGAGGGAATCCTTCTTTAAAAAAGTTTTTACACTTATAGCAGCAAGAGTCTTTGTTAAATATCATACTGCTGTGTCCGCCTCTCTAAGTTTTCTCGCTGTCAAACGTTTGCAATATCTCTCCAAAACAGCTGTTCGAACGTCCAAGTAAAGTCCAGAAAGATCATTAGGTTTTATATCACCTTTCTCAAGCCCCTCTACCAAATAGTCAATCAATTTCATTTTCTACTACCTTCTCTTCCTGACTCAATTTCTGTTTTTGTTACGTGTTTATTAAGAGAATTTTGTCTAAAACCTTGAAGAGAACCATATACTGCAAAACTTCCAGTCGACACGATTCCTCCAAATATTGTAGTCATCGTAATAGCGACATCATTCATTCCATCTTTTCCAAGTAGTAAAAGAGTAAAGTTTAGTAACATTGTAATAAACACAATACCAACACCAGAAATTAGTAAAAAACAAGCAAAGCGTTGAGACATTTCCCAACGCTTTTTCTGCTCTGTTTTTGGAAGTAGGTCTTGAACCTCTTTAGATTCACCACTAGCTATTGTGCCTAAGGTTTCTCCAACTTTTTCTTCCATTCCGCCCATATTTACCCCTTTTCGCAATCGAGCCAATCGGTGGAATAAAGAATATTGACATCGCAATTTCCAGAAATTCCTTCAACTTTTCCTTTAGACGTGAATTGCCAAATATTAGGATTCTCAGGAGGTTGATCTTCTGTAGGCTTTCCACTATTGGTGTAGGCAGCCATCCAAAGAGGCCATTTCTCTATTATCTCCTTGGCGATCTCATTCTTAGTCCAATTACGATTGCAATAAATACCCGTTCTCCAACCAAATTTTTCAAGAGCTGTGCAGAAGGTGTCACAAATATCACCGACTTCCTTTTTAGAAAGAGATGCTAAATTACTAAATCCCGCTCCTCCTTCTCCTTCAGCGTCATACCATATACCCATATCTAGATCTACTGGAAACAGATGTATAGATTGAAGCATCTCTATTACTGCTTTTGCTTCAAGAAGAGCTGCTGTAGTAGTCATAGCATATGGAATAATATAAACGCCACAACTCATAGCGCCTTCTTGGTGTATTCCAGGAAGTCTTCCAGTTTTGTCGCATGCCATGATAAAATCATGGAAATATTCTTGAAATTTAGTATCGAATTTAGTGTTTCCAGAAAGTCCTCCACTACCTATAGTTTGTTCATAAGAAGATTGTTGATAGTGAGGAGTTTCCGTTCCTTTAACTGCATTAGAGCCAATAAAGCCTCTAAATATAACGAAATCTATTGGATTTCCATTATACGCTGTCGGCCCTACAACCTTATCCCAGTCGATCCTACCTTGGTGAGAGGAGACGTCAATACCGAACCTTTGCATGAAAATACCCCTTTCTTAACTAAGTATTGCAGGTTCGAAGCCTCGAGGATAAATTATATCGTCTTTGCTCATAGATATTCGAAGGACTTCATCTTTAGCTTCTTTCTCTGTATCGTAATCGGCGATTTCATAAGTATCATATTCTCCTTTTTCATCTGGACCTGTCCACATAAGAATTTTATAAGCTATAAGTTTTCCTTTCCAAAAATGTGGAACAACGTATAGCCCAATTTTTGTTAAAGGATAAATCCTATCACGATCTTTATTTGTTAGAAATTGCATAAGATGCCCCTTTCAGAATTTTTAGTAATAACCTGACTCAAGTATAGACTTAACTTCTTCCTTGTATTGCTCTGGGATATCATTTAAAGACAGTTTTCCAAGCTTAACTTGGAGCGCTATAAAAATTGCCACTTAGAATCACCTCCAACATTGCAAGTTCAAGAGCTTCTAGACGTTGTTTGTCCGTGATTTGAGGAGTAGGAGGAAACTCATCTTCTTGAACTTCCTCAGTAGACCTAAGAACCATTAAGTTTTTATCATATGACCATTTCCACAAGGGTACTCCATTGTTGTTGAAAAACTTATTATACGGATTCTCTTCTCCTTCGAATGTGAATTGGTAGTTTTTTCCTTTATCGGTTAGAAGCTTCCACTCATCAGAGTCAAAATATCCCGGTTGGTTATGTGGGCCTGTGGAACCGAAATTTATAACTCGTTGCCGTTCGTCAATTTGAACGTAGTATTTATAGTATGGGAAAACTTCAACATAAATATTTAGAACTAAATACACGTGCTTTCCGTCAATCGGGTCTAAGTGTCCTAATTGAATTGAGTATAGACCGGCCTTAAGCCCCTTTGCCAGACGAATATAGTAGTGAGTGTTTTCTTTGTCTAACGTTATCCCTATGGCGTTTGGTGGAATTACAAGAGACCCGCCGTTAGTTTCATATGGTCCTATTAGAAAAGAGTCATATTCGTCTTCATAAAGAAATAATTCTCTTGGTCCGATGAGATACGGAGAAGCAGGTTCATCATACTGCGTCTGGTCCATATTCATATCCTCTTCTATATAGTCCATGTTACCTCCTTTATAGGTTGGCGTCGAAGAATAGGTCAGCAGAGGAGTTATTGTTCGCCATTAACTGATAAAACTCGCCGATAATTAAGCCCGAATCCACATCAGCATTTATTATGATTTGAGATGCCGTAATACTAGCGATGTTAATAGCAGTTACGGTAAATGTGTTAGAGCTATACGTAAGCATCCAGGCCTCCTTAATAACGGGAATAGGCCGCTTATACATAGATGTAGGGATGCTGATAACAATGCGGGCACGTGTAGCGCTGATAGCTATACCGATCCCCGCTATGCAATAGGATTCTTTGAACTGATTAACAGCGTATTGGTATTTTTGCGACTTCTCCAACTCAGTTACATAATCTACCGGCCCGTCGTTCGCCAACGTAGATACGGAGCCGAGTTCGAGTTTTATGAACGGTCGGGTGGTGTCGAATTCGATGTAGTCACCAGATGCGCCCAAGTTTCCGCTTCTTATTCCTATTTCGTGCAGTGGGATAGACTCGGCCAATATTTTAGTTACTGACATAATTCTATATGTATCTGTAGTAGGCAAGGTCGCTTGTGTTACGGAAGTGCCATCGTTAATCAGTAGCCTAAAATCAGAAGCGGTTGTTTTATAACGAACGCTTAGAGTTACGGTACGCCCTGCATAATTCGCAATATTTTCTATGGGCTGATTTAACGTTGGGTTGGTTGTTGCTGTCAGGCGAGTAAGTCGCAAAACATCGTTAGACAAAGATAATGATAACCCGCCCCCTAATTTCCACCTATCCACCGTATACCCAGCTTCCGTCCACTCCGTCAGGCCGGATTGGTTGATGCTGCCTTGGGGGTTATCGAGGATGTTCCTCCCATCCCCGCCACCAGTCGCCGGTTGCAGCGGGGCTACGGTGCTGGGGACGATTGTGTAGCCTGTATCTGGCCCGGCTGTTCCATCGCCGCTTACATTATAGTAAGACGCTATGTCGGGATTAAGTTCGTATGGGCTAGTCGTCATGCTCTCCTTGGAGCTTAGCAGTATGCGCTCATACTGCGTAGTGAGGCCCGCCCACAGTTCTACAATTTTTAAGTCGTCATTATAGGAAAGATAAAAATTGTTTGGATCGAACCCGTTTGCATAATCCCAAGTCGCCGCAGTGCCTGTGGCGACTACCGCGCCGTTCTGAAAAAGCACACATATCGAAAGTGTGCCGGTTTTGGTTTTTCTTGATGCGTTTGTACCCGCTGCGCTTACATCAAATGATTCTTGGTACGTTCGTATCCCATTTAAATAGGGCATAGACCATACCCGCATCCATCTATTCGTATCAGATGGTACGTTGGATGTTATAGCAAAGCATGTTCTAAGGGGCACCATTCCAATGTCTGCTCGTTGGCTAACGACTTGTGTGTAGCCAGTAGGTAGAGAGGCGACACCGGATGAATCGACGAAAAACGTAAACTCGTTAGTAACAGGGGCTGTGGTTCTGCTCTCGCCTAAAGACGTAGCGATCAATTCGTCGTACTGGTACTGACGCCTCGCGAATAGAATTATTTCGGTCTCATTCCATGCCGCTACGAAGTCCTCCGTGTTGAATCCTGCGGATACGGTTAGCCATTCCAGCCGCATGATGTTTCCATTTTGCCAGTTCATATACATGCGCAAAATGCCAGTTGGTATGTAGTCTGCGTACAAGCAGCGTGATTTCGGCGGCGTAGGACGTTTTTGCGCGGGACACAAGCGGATACCATAGGGCGGATGTCGCAAGGTGCCGTACGTGGGCATACCTCAACGGCACCTTATCCGCCAGTTTGTCCATAATTTCCTTCGATCCTACTGTGCTAAGGCCAGTATTCGGATCGTTAAGATTAGGATCATTAGACAATGGAGAAGTATCGTTTAGAACTTCATTGATGGCTCCTATTATAGTTTTATTCTCTGTCTCAAGTTCTTGAACGTTTCCGCCAAATTCACGCCATAACCCTCCCGAAGTAACATACTTCATGCTATCTTGTCGTGGCGTCTCGTCAGGTTCCGATATATTACGAACTAAGCCAGAGGTAATACCTGACTCAATAGCAGCTGTTTCCGCAGCCGTAAATGGTCTATCATTTATACCATAGGCATAATTCCATTGTGTACCGTCGAACTCCATTCTTGTTTGGCCGTTTGTGTAAGGAGAAGGCGCGCCTTCGTCGGCCCCTATCAAAGCATAGTCATGCTGTGTAGGAGTATACTGGACTCCTCCATGATAAAATATAACGGCTGTAAGGAGCGCGTTCCTTGTCGGAAAGCCATTTCCTTCTGCGTTATAGGTAACACGATTAGCATTAAGCGAGACAAACGTTGAGTTAACAAAGTCTTTATCCGCCAGTTGATTGACAGCACTTGCTTGCGAAGGTATAAGTATGTCATATTTAGTATTGGTATAAGATACCATATTGTTGAAGGTTTGATAATTTGCATCGTTTGTCAACTGACTAGTACGAGTTGGAACGGTCAATGCAACAACCTTAGCAGGAGCAGCACTAGGAGGTCTTATAACGCCATTAACGCTTATAGCATTAATCTTGTTTTCTTCCCCCATTGAACTCATATTAGCAAGTTTAGTTTTCTCAGCTTGGGTGAAACTCGTTTCCGAAAGTCCCATCCCGGGAATTTTGTCGACTTTGTTTTCTAAATCGCCTTTGGAAGCTACAAATTGATTATAGTATGCTAACATGTATTCGTTAACATACCGTTCATCAGGAGAAGGCTGTATTTCTCCTCCATCGATTATGTTTTGAACTTCTTCGGCAGTCAAAGGTCTCATCTTATCTTGAAGCCCGTAATATGCTCCATTATGATCTTGTATTATAGTTATTCCATTGATCTTAGGAAGCATTTTAAGGTCTTCGTAACTATTGCTAAGACTTCCAGGACTTTCTCCAGAAGTGAATCTAGGAACAAAGCTTTTGTCTTCAATCTCTATAATTGCATCGAATGTTAAATCATTAGCCAATTTAAATCACCCCACTCTTAACAACATCTAGTATCCTTACGTCCTGAGGTGCGCTAGAGGCAACAGCTTCTGCTCCAAAACGTATTCTTATTCCTATTTTAGCTTTTGGATAGGTTTTGAACGATAGCGTCTCGTCTTGAGTAAGGTCAGCAATGAGTGTTTGGCCTTGTATTCTAACGCCATTATCTGAGAGTTTCCTATCGACCAAGAGACAACCGTCTTGTTTAATGCTAAACCAGACTTCATCTGCCTCAGCCAAAGGTACATCGTAAGGCACAGTGCACGTAACGTTGGGGGTCGTCCCTCTAATGATGTCAAGCATTTGGTACCTCCTTAAATATAACGTTTATTATGAGGTATAAAGTTTCCACGAGAAGAATTTAAAATATAGGTATTATTTGGAAAAGATGATGTTTTTAAATCAGTGGTCATGTAACATCTAGGGGGATTAAGATATGTGAAAGGTTTTGAACATGCTCTATCACATCCTTCTCCCATTCTTCTTGGATTGCATTTATAATAAATATTAGACATTAAGTTATCCTCCTTATTCAAGAGAATAACTAGGGAGGTAGTTACTCTTTAATCACTAATGGCACTCGATCCCCTTTCGATCTCTCCGTTATACTTAGTCTTAAATATAACGTCATGTATGCCACTACATATGTTTACTGTTGCTAAGAAATCAGCTTAATAAAACATGTTGACATTATAAATAATACTAAATATAACAGAGAGATCATATAAAATGATTATTGTCCTTCCACATATGCTGTGTAAGTTATCGAATTAAGACCAGATGATGTAATGACATCTCCATCCATAACATCTCTGGATTCTTTCTTTGTACCTATAGACAATCCTAAAAGACCGCCGTAATCGTATACAACAAGTCCATTAATCGATACTTGACCAGTTGATATAAGTAAAGCATCGATACCTTCGTATATTATTTGCCCTCCTAGACCATTATTTTCCGGAACAGTGTATCCACTTCCTTGAGTTGCGGACTCGATATCTATTGTCACGGTTCCAAGTTTCTTGTTTTCTCTAGCAGCATTAATAATAGATACTTGTTGCTGAAGATTAAATATGCTTGTAGAGTAATTATTACGAAGTTTAGTAATTGGGTTGTTTTGATCAACAATCGCGGGCGTTAAAAGAGCTGAAAATATAGTTCCTCCTGTTGCATTTACGACTATGACATCTCCATTGTTAACGGCAAAACTCTTAAGAAGAGTTAAATCAGTCATTATGCCACTTGTATTGTACATAACATGGTCATTAATAACGACTTGAAGAACTCCAGTTCCTTGATTAGAACTAGTTATGTCTAGAATTCCTCCATTTTCTTCTGTTACAATATATGGAGAAGAAAAAGTGACTGGATATGCATTATCCGTATCTTCTTTTCCACCCATAGAAAAAATATTTTGAACGATTGTAGCCCTTTCTGTAAGATAAGCATTATTCCATCTAGAAATATCTGTAGATCTATGAATGTTAAAATTGTTTTCAAGCGTATTAAAATCTTCGTTATTAGTTAGATGCATCATTTTAAGAAGCCCTCCCAACATATTCCAAACCTACAGTATCTCCTGATGCTGGTGCAACAGAAAACGTTATTGTGTTATCCGAATTTAAAGTATAGTCATCCCCTTGCCAGAATATAGATATAGATCCATCCTCATGTCTTGACCGAACACCTTGGATGTACATTGCCGTTCCTTGTGTTAATGGCCAAGTGATTTTTGATCCATCTGTGTCAGTAATTTTCTGTACCCATTTAGTTAATGCAAGTTGTGCGGATGATTCAACCCATTCGCCATGTTTTCTATAATATAACTTTCCGTCATCTGGCGTATCAGGAATTCCTGAATCTCCTATTGCATTATACACATCTTGCAAATCCATAATTTGCTCGTTAAGAGTAAATTTATTTGCTTTATTTTGGTCTAACGTTACAGTCCGACCCGATAAAACTGAAATAGTAGACACCATAGAAGCGGCGTTCGCTTCTAAAGCATTTATGTCATCCGTATTTTGGCTTATATCGCCTTTACTTTCTGAAAGTTCTGAAGTTAAAGTATTTATAGCTGTTGTTTGAGCTTGGATAGTGCTATCTTGATTATTTATTCTAGTGGTTAAAGTTATTAATTCGTCTTCCACATCTCCACTAGAGGATTCAAGGGTTGAAACTCTAGCCTCAATATTGGTTTTATCTGAAGTGTATTGCCCATCTCTCCAAGCAGAAAACACAGGATCGCTCTCTGTAGTAGGGCCTCCTCCACCACTGGCAGATATAACATTATCTTCTGAAATAGATATGTTGTCACCGGGGGTAAGTTTCGCTTGATACTTAGCATCAGCCTCAGATTTATGAGTGTCAAGCAATGCTTCTGTTTGTGTTTTGTTATAAAATGAGTCATTAACTTGACTTTTGGTATAGTAGTTAGTAGTTCCTTCATTTTTAGTTAAATATAACGAATCGGACTCAGTTTTAGAATAGTAATTGCTCAGATCGACTATAGACTGACCAAGGTCGATCCACCCTTCATCTGTGGCTACCCAAAGGTGTTTAGTGTCTTGTGTTTGGTATACATCCCCAACTTCATAAGTTGATGGAAGCGCATCGTAAGACGCTGCTTCTCCTTTTATACTCATGATGTTAGGAACGCCAAGATCAGAAGCAGTTAAAACAACAGCGCCAGTTTTACCGTTAACTGATGAAACTGCTCCTCCACCGCCTCCGCCATTAAACAATTCAGATATATGATGTTCTACTCCATCCTTATCTAAAAAATAACCCCAGAATGGAACAATATTTGGAGGAAGGTCAGTTACTTCCTCTCCTGAAAGCGCATCAAAAACTTTACCTGTAGTATCTGTGTAGATCATTAGTCTAAGTACTCGTTCAACATTAGCCATCAAATTTATCCTCCCAAATTCGTTTGATAGCCCCTTTCAAGGTGAACGATTTATTTCATAAAAAGAGAAGCCTTGTTAAGGCTCCTCCTGAATTTGTTCAATTTTCTCTTCTACTTCCTCACTAAGACGCTCTAAAAGTTTTAAAGTCTGTTTATGTAAAAGAATCTCATCTTTTAACTTTTTAGCTTCCAGCAATAAACGGCGTAGCTCTTCAGTCATTGATCACACTCCAGTCTATTTGCTCGTCTTTTGCATCTTCAATGGGTCTGGGACCGAGAATATCCCGATCCCAATGCCCTGCCCCAGCATTATCGAAAGTTAAAGGACGGCCAGACGTCTTTAAATCCGACATACAAAGCCGGCTTTCCTTCCTTGGTCAATTGACTAGAGAATTCGAATTCAAACGGATGACCACCAGGAGCCGTCATATCCCATTGGAACATTTCTCCAATTCCTGTGTCAGGCAGACCCATCATGAAGAAAATATCACCAATTGATATAAGGTCTCCATGAAGAAGCTTCTGGTTAACGTCATTCTCAATTCGTCTAAGTGTCTCGATATTACTTCTGAAAAGACGCATAACACAGATCATCTCCGCCGCCAGTGTTATGGATTCGATTTTCATCCGTCTCCGTAATTGTTTCAACAACAGTCTTTGCTACATCATCCCTAACATTCATTTCCTTCTTTTCGCCCATTACCTTCTTTACTGAATCCTTATACTGGCTAAATGCCTTCTCTCCAAGAGCGTAAGCGGAAGTCAGAGCTGCGATCTTCTTTCCCTGAACGCTTCCAGCCGCCAATATACAAGCAATTGACAAACCAGAAAATACAGCGCAAGGCACATACAATTGCCAACAATGCTTAATAACCTGTTTTGGCTCTGTAAGTTCACCTTCATGAATAATCGCGAGTGCTTTTGGCGTTGCATTTACAGCGGATACTATGGCGCCTCCAAAACCAAGTATCCCGGCCCAAGTAAGAATTGTCGGAGAGTGTTTCACTAGCCACTGTCTAGCAACTTGAAGTCCTGACATTTTGTTCGCCCCTTTCAATTGCGAAAAAATATAGAAGGTGTTCCCTTCTATTATAGTGTATGTTTTTATTGCGAGATTATTGTGAATGGACAAAAAGATTGAGATTTAAACTCTTCGTTTTTAGTTTCTTTTTCTTGCTCTTTATACTCTCCAAATCTAAAAGCTATCTGCCCATCAGCTTCTTTCTTAATTTTCGTAGAGAGCGTTTGCGATGTCGAGGTACATTTGTTCGTCATATCCTCTTACCTCCGCATAGTAAGGCTCAGAATAATTTTGTATACTTCCAGTTTTGGCATTAGCTAACACTAAATGCCAACCTATAGTTTTGCCGTAGTCTTTTAACACCTCTATAAGAATATCATTTCCAACCTTATAGACGAAAGCTTCGATATTGTTTTCTCCGCGATGAAGATCTAACTTATAACTTGTTACAACTATCGCCTTATTCATACGAAGAAAATCTTTTGCCTCTTCAATTAGCTCAGTTCTTACCAAACTTGACATCTCCTTTCCTTTCGTCAAATATAACGCACGCCGGAAGAAGATCTGTAAGATCTGACAGCATTAAAGAAGCTTCAGCAATGTCGATATTTACAGCGGCGTCTTGCTCTTTAGAATATTCCCAAGTCGGAGACAAGCGAAGATAGTTTTCTATTGAGGCGATGCGAGATTTAGCAGTCGATAAACCTGATAACAAATCCAATCTTACTCTTGATTCCATAACTATCACCTCATATAAATATCAGTGTTCTCGCCTGCACAGCTCTTGATTTAATAGTCGAAGCTGAAACACCAAGAGCAATAGCTGCTGATTGCATGTCAGGAAATATACGATCGTTTACAAGATCATATACTGCTTTAGGCCTATTATCCGCCCAGAAGTTTTTAGGTGGAGTAGGATGAGGGTTATAAGTTGTTCTTTTGAATTTTATACCTTCTGATATAGCTTTTTGCCTTGCAACTTCTGCGTCATAACGTTGTTGGCGGTAATTGACTGGGGCCGAATCAAGTTTCATGTTACCATAGTAATAGTTTGTAGGTACGTTTGTTACGATTGCTGACATGGGAGGATGCCACCTTTCTTTTAATTAGTTATTCGAAAGCAGTCCATAAAGAAGCTTTAGCAAAATCTATAAGCGCTTTGTAAGAAACGCCATGCTTAGTATGTCCATGCGTTTTCTCAACTTTTGAATGGAACTCATCTATAGCTCCATTAAAATAATCACATGTAACCATCATAATATTATCGTCTCTTCGATAAATTGTTGCGTACTCACTCCCTCTTCCGATTGGTCCAATTGAAATAATGTCAAACGAAGATCGAATGCTGGCTTTATCTCCCATTCGAATCTGGCATCCAACTTTAAAGTCATCTCCGGCTTAAAATTCGTTTCCAACTTTAAAGCCATCTCCAGCTTGGAATTCGTTTCCAACTTTAAAGTCATCTTCCAACTTTAAAGGCATCTCCGGCTTGAAACCAATCTCCGGCTTGGAAATTGTTTCCAACTTTAAAGGCATCTCCGGCTCGGAATTCGTTTCCAACTTTAAAGTCATATCCGGCTCGGAACCAATGTCCGGCTTGGAAATCGTTTCCAACTTTAAAGGCATCTCCGGCTTGAAACCAATTTCCGGTTTGGAAATTGTTTCCAACTTTAAAGTCATCTCCGGCTTGAAACCAATTTCCGTTCCAACTTTAAAGGCATCTCCGGCTTGAAACCAATCTCCGGCTTGGAAATTGTTTCCAACTTTAAAGGCATCTCCGGCTCGGAATTCGTTTCCAACTATAAAATACGAATTTATGCTTGCATTTTTACTCATATAAACATTAGTTCCTAATGTCGCGCCTCCTTGATCAAACGGAAGCCTTGATGTTATAAGAAAAAGTTTCGTCCCATGATAATTTATCATATTAGTTTCGTGAATCTCTAAGTATTCAATTTCGGTGATTTTTCTAGACATTTTCTTTACCCCTTTCAAAAGTAAAAAATATTTAGAACAAGATTAGTTTGTCCTTAAAGTTGTCATCTACAACCCGGTTAATCCGTTCTATTATACAATGTGTAATTTTTGCGATTTTACTTCCATTTTGACGTTTGTAAAAATTTTATACCCAATGTAAAAAGAGAAGGCAGGTTGTTAAACCCGCCCTCGAACTACAAAGCCCAATGCCTTAGATGCAATTACTCGAAGCTCTTCATGTTTGAGTATGAGTATGATCTGAGTCAAACCAATACCAGCTACGATGATCGGCGTCCAGTCGATTCGTTTCTTTTGCCCACGAATCTTCTCGATTGCCTCCACCGCTTTCTGATACTCTTCTGAACCCGGAGTTAACTCCTTCAAACTTTCATAAAGCCTCTTAACCTCTTCTTTAGCAGGGTTCGTCTTCTTAGGTAATCCTAACATTACAACCTTCCCCTTTCAATTTAGTTTCATTATAAGGTGTGTAATGTTTGCGAAT
>QMCE01001758.1_pt1 | contig 23713 bp, 24 predicted proteins | sample 1821851 | NCBI WGS metagenome assembly QMCE01 (sample SAMN09453174, study PRJNA476694) | Termite gut metagenome, whole genome shotgun sequencing project. | isolation source: worker | host: Odontotermes sp. | place: South Africa:Pretoria | collected 2016-01-28 | reverse complement strand
AGGGCTTTGCGCGGGAGGCACAGCCTTTTGTCGCACCATGAGCATTCGCGGGGAAAGAGTCAAGGCCACGACAAAATTTCTTTTGTCGTGGCCTTGACATTTGGGTGGAGCAGGTGATGGGAATCGAACCCACGTGGCCAGCTTGGAAGGCTGGAGTTCTACCATTGAACTACACCTGCACGGGATACCGGGCTGGCCCGGCAAAACCGAACCAGCACAGTATACCATGCCACCGCGTTCTTGGCTAGCCCCACGCCTACTTAAAAGCGACGGCGATTTCCGTATTGTTTGCGCCAACACAGATGTCGGTGAGTGTTTGGCCGGAGAGGATACCCTCGGCAATGCGGTCTTCCACCTCTTTGCGAATCACGCGGCGCAAATCGCGCGCGCCAAACTTGCCGCCCTTGGCCAGGGCCACCAGCGCGGCCAGGGCGTCCTCGTTCCAGTGAAGGGCAATGTCTTTGCTGGCCAGCGGCGTTTTGTACTCGCCCAGCATCAAGGCGGCAATGGCCTGCAAATCGGTGGGGGCAAGCGGGCCAAAGGCGATAATTTCGTCCACCCGGCTCATAAATTCCGGCCGCAAAAAGTCTTGCAGGGCTTTCATGCATTTCTCGCGCGACATCTCCTGCACGGTTTTCTCAAAGCCGATGTTGGCCACGCGGTCGGCACTTCCGGCGTTGCTGGTCATGCAAATCACGGTGTTTTCAAAGCTTACGGTGCGGCCCTGCGCATCGTTTATCTTGCCTTCGTCCAAAATTTGCAGCAAGATATTCATCACGTCCGGGTGGGCCTTTTCAATCTCGTCAAACAGCACCACGCTGTAAGGCTTGCGGCGCACCTTCTCGGTTAGCTGGCCGGCCTCGTCGTAGCCCACGTATCCCGGGGGAGAGCCTATCAGCCGCGACACCGCGTGTTTTTCCATAAACTCGCTCATGTCCAGGCGAATGAGGGGGTCTACGCTGTCGAACAATTGGTACGCCAATTGCTTAACCAGCTCGGTTTTGCCCACGCCCGTGGGCCCCACAAAGATAAAACTGGCGGGGCGGCGGCGGCCGGAGATATCGGCGCGGGTGCGTTTCACGGCGGCGGCCACCAGCTTCACGGCCTCGTCCTGGCCAATCACCTTCTCGCGCAGGCGGTTTTCCAGGTGCTGCAATTTGTCGTATTCGCTCTCGGCAATCTTCACGGCGGGGATGCCCGTCCACAGCTCTATCACGCGGGCCACGTCCTCCATGGTTACCTCTATGCCATCCACATTGGCCTTTAGGGTTTGCGCGCTTGCGGTTTGCCGGGCTATTTCACTTTTCACCTGGGCCACACGCTCGTAATCCGGCTCGGTTTTCTGCTCAAGCTCGGCTTCCTCGGCCTTCAGCGCCGCCAGGGCGGCCTCGGCGTCCTGCCACTGGGTAATCTCGTTGTGGCGAAGGCTGCTGCATGCGCAGGCTTCGTCCAAAAGGTCGATGGCCTTATCGGGCAGGTAGCGGTCGGTGATATAGCGCTCGCTCAGGCGCACGGCTTGCTCCACAATGTGGGCCGTCACCTTCACGTGGTGATGCTCCTCGTAATATGGCTTAACGCCCATCAACACCGCGATGGTGTCGTCCAGGCTGGGCTCTTCCACCTTCACGGGCTGGAAACGCCGCTCCAGCGCCTGGTCTTTTTCAATGTGCTTGCGATACTCGGAGAAGGTGGTGGCGCCAATCACCTGTATCTCGCCGCGCGAGAGGGCGGGTTTTAGGATATTGGCGGCGTTCATGGCGCCCTCACTGTCGCCTGCGCCGGTGATATTGTGAACCTCGTCGATGAACAAAATCACGTTTCCGGCGGCTTTCACCTCGCTGATAAGCCCTTTTACGCGGCTCTCGAACTGGCCGCGAAACTGGGTGCCCGCCACCAGGCTGGTTAAATCCAGCAGGTATATCTCTTTGTTTTTCAGGCGCGCGGGCACGTCACCTGCGGCTATGCGCAGGGCAATGCCCTCGGCAATGGCGGTTTTGCCCACGCCCGCCTCACCAATCAGGCAGGGGTTGTTTTTTTGCCGCCGCGACAATATCTGGATGGTGCGGTAAATCTCCCGGTCGCGCCCAATGATGAGGTCCAGCTTGCCGTCGGCGGCCTTTTGGGTTAAATTATCGCAGTAGGTGTCTAAAAACTTGCGATTGGGCGGCTTTTTGTCGCCGGACGCTTTCGCGCTGCCGTTTTGTTTGTCGGCCTTGCGCCCGCCCAGCACAAAGGGGAAGGTGGCGCTGCCGCCGGGTGTAAAGTCGTCGTCGCCCTCTGGGGTTTCGTCTTCTTCGGCGGCGCTGCCGTCCATGGCTTCCGGGTTTTGCATGGCGGCCAGGCTTTCCATGCCGCCCTCGCCCATAAACCCGGCAAAGCGCTCCTCCAGGTTTTCCAAATCGCCGTCCGAGATGCCGAACTGCTTAATCATATCGTCTACCGGCTTAATGCCAAGGTTGTGCGCGCACGTTAAGCAGTAGCCATCGCTGTGGCTGCCCTCGCCGTCCATGCGCTGTATAAACACTATAGCGGGCCGCTTTTTACATTTTGTGCATATCATCATGGGGTTTTGCCTTTCTTTGCCCGGTGGCCCAGGCACATTGCCGTTTGCTGTGCCCTTATTATACACCACTTGCGGCGTTTTGGCAATCTCTTTGATAGACTGCTAATGATTTCACAAAAAGTTCATCAATGCGGGAAAATGGTGAACCACGAGAACAGGCCAAGCGCAACAGAACCGTGCAGCCAGCCGTTTGTAAGCATCCAATCGGGCTTAAAGGCGTTTAGCGCAAACACCACCAGCACCGCCAGCAGCAAATACAATACGCCCACCAAAATACCCATGAGCAGGCCCAAAAAACCGTTTAGCGCGCCGATAACCGGCAAGCGATTGATTACAGAGGTAGCCTTACGCAGCACCCACAGCACCAGGCGCAGCACCACAAACAGCGCAAAAAACAGCACCAGCGCCACCAACGGCGCTACCAAAGGCCGGATAACCTGCTCTACGGCAAGGCCGGCCACATCCGGGGCGGTAAAGTCCAGGTTGGCCTGCAGGGCGTCGGTGACGGTCTGCAAGAAATCTTTGGGTAAAAAGCCCAGGATGCCCTGCAAAAAATCCCGTGTGTTGGTAAAGCCGCCCTCGGCAATGGTGGCGGCCATGTTGTCGGTAAGGCCGGGGCGCAGAAAGGTATCAAACACGGCGGGGGCAAGCCACCAGGCCAGCGCGCCCGCAAGCGCCATGGCGGCCAGTGTGCCAATAAAGCTAAGCAGCCCGGCCACAAAGCCCTTATGGGCGTAAACCAGCGCGCACAGCACTACCAGCGCCAGCGCGGCAACATCAAACAGAATGGCATATAGGTTCATGGCAGTTCCCCGCTAATCATTATTATTTCGAACCTTTTCCGCAAGCAGAACATACAGCGTTACCCATTTATTGGGCTGGCCCACCGTGCCCACACCAAAATAAGGCTCTGGGAATGAATCGGTTAGGGTGCGGTATTTCACGTCGGGGTCTTTGTCTTCCAAAAGCCAGTTGATGACACTATGCATCGCTTTCCTCCTCCGGGGGATTGAACAGCGGGTTCAAATCTTCCACCCGCCCTGCGGTAACGGCCAGCGGCCCAGCGCCGCGCGTAAGGCCCAGCGGTTTATACGCCAGCGCCAGGCGGGCGGCCGCCGCGCCGGTATTGTCCAGCGCAAGCACCTCTTGCCCGGCCAGCAGGTACATCCCCTCCTCGCACAAAAGCGCGCGGGCAATGCCACCGGAGGCGAAAGACACATCAAACTGCGGCTCGAGCGCCGTGTTCAGCAGCACGGCGCGTACGGTTTCCTGCGCGGCACTGCCAAACACCAGCGCCACCCGGCCATCCTGCGTATCGGCGGCATACAGGCTGCGGCCCGAATACTCGTACTTGGCCAGCTGCTCGCCTTGATTATCGTACAGGGCAGCGTAGGTGTCGAACACCGCTAAAATACGGTTTTGCGAAAGATATTCTACTTGCAGCGGGATGACGCCCTCGACCCTGAAGCTGCTGATTACGCTGGCCGTGCCCACGCGCAACAGTGTAAAGGTAGTGCCCATTACACCGCCGCTGCTGGAGATGCTGGCCAGGGCCAGGTTGTGGTCATCGCCCATAAAAGCGGCCATAAAGGGCGTTTCACCGCTGCGAATATCGTATTCCAGCTGGGGCTGCATGTTGTTGTATGTGTTGTCCATAATCATCAGGCGGCTGGAAAAGCGCGAGGTGGTGGCCAGCGCCAGCCAGCCGCCCCGGCTCATGTGCGCGAAGGCAATGTCTTGCGTGGTGTTGTGCTTGGCAACGGTGTTGCTGCGGCCCTCTATGGTGTATTCGCGGCCGCCCCGGCTATACAGCACCGCGCGGGCCGCCCCGGCGCTCACCCCGGGCGACAGGTAGCTGTGCTGCACCCGGCGCAGCTCCGCGCCTGTGTCGCTTACTATGGCCATATCCTGCTTGCCCAGCACCACAAAGCCGCCCGCCGGCATTTCTTCGGCGCGCACAAACCCGGTGACAGAAAGCGGCATGGGGAAGCCATTGCCCGGGCGGGAGGCAATTTGCATCGATTCCGTCCACTCGGCCAGGCTGTTCATCACGTTTTGGTGAAGGCCCGTTTGATAAACAAAAAGACCCAGCGCAATTGCCAGCACCAGGGCGGCCAGCCCAATACGCCTGCGGCGGCGGCGGCGGCGCGCGGGGGAGGCTTTGCGCTTATTCTTTTTGGGCGCGGGCAGCGCAATGGCGTTGGCAGGCAGGGTCTGGCCCGCCGCCTCGGTGGGCTTGCCGCTTGCGGCGTCAGCGGCCGGTACGGCGCTTTTGGCGCTGCCCGCCGCCGTGGGCAGCCCGGCTTCCGCCGGCAGGGTGCGGCCCAAACGGTCGGTGTCTTTGGGCGCGGCGCGCGGCTTATCGCCCGGCAGCACCAGCCGGGCGTGTTTGGGCTTTTTGGTTTTTTGGGGTTTGTCTGCCATTTCCTGCATACCTTGCTATGTCATTCTGAGGGCGGCTGAGGGTAGCCGCCCCTACAAATTGGCGTCCGCCCACCTTGGCGGCACTGTGTTTGGGGGATAAAACACCCGGTTCAAAAACAATCCGCAGGGGGGCAGGGTAGGGCCGGCGGCGGCGCGGCGGCGCTGTGCCAAAATGGCGGGCACGGCGTGCTCGGGCAGGCGGCGCGCGCCCACCTGCAGCAATGTGCCCGCCACAATGCGCACCATGTTGTACAAAAAACCGTCGGCGGCCAGCCACACGCTTATCGTATGGCCGCTTTCCAGCACGTCGGCGCGTGTAACGGTGCGCACGGTGTCTATGCCGGTTTTTATGCCTGCCGAGGCAAAAGCCGTAAAATCGTGTTTCCCAAGCAGGCACTGGGCGGCCCGGTGCATGGCGGGCACATCCAGCGCGCCCGGCACGCGGTATGCAAGGCCTCTGGCAAAGGGGTCATCCACGGCGGCGTTCAAAATGCGGTACTCGTATTCCTTGCCCGTAGCGCTGTAGCGGGCATGAAAATCCTCGGGCACGGCCATGGCGCGCAGCACGCGGATATCGGGAGGCAGGTGGGCGTTCAGCGCAAGGGGCAATTTCTCGGGCGGGATGGCGGTGTTGTGCCAAAAGTTCAGGCAAAAGGCGCGGGCGTGCACGCCCGCGTCTGTACGGCTGCATCCCTTTACAGGCGGGCGCGCGCCCAACAGGGCCTGCATTGCGTCTTGCAGGGTTTGGCACACCGTGGCGGCGTTGGCCTGCACCTGAAAGCCGTGGTAAGCCCCGCCGTGATAGGCCAGCAGCAGTAAATAATTGCTCATAATGCAAACAGGGGGAAGGTGGGGAAGTAGGCCATGCGCAGCCAGCCAAAGGCCCAGCCGGAAAAGCCTATCAGCACAAACACGGCCACGCACACCAGTGTAGAGAGCAAATCGCGCGGGGTGATTTTTAGCTGGCGCAGGCGGGTGCGGCCCTTGCCGCCCCGGTAGCAGCGGCACTCCATGGCCATGGCCAATTCGTCGGCGCGCCGAAAAGCCGATAAAAACAGCGGAATCAGCACCGGAATCAGCGCCTTCACGCGCTTAAACAGGCCGCCGCTGTCCAGCTCTGCCCCGCGGGCCTTCTGCGCGTTCATAATCTTGTCGGTTTCTTCAATGATGGTGGGAATCATGCGCAGGGCAATGGTCATCATCATGGCCAGCTCGTGGCTGGGGAAGCGCAGCTTGGACAGCGGGCTGAGCAGGCGCTCGATGGCGTCGGTGAGGGCGATGGGGCTGGTGGTGTAGGTAAGCAAGCCCATGCCCGCCACCAAAAACACAATGCGCACAATCATGGTAACGGCGTAGTACACCCCGCCCCAGCTTATTTTGAATACCCAAAACTCTGCCAGCGTTTGCCCGCTGTGCATGATGAACAAATTGAGGATAGTGGTGAAGATGAGGATGGGCAAAAGCGGGCGGATACTGCGCAGCACCGTTTTGGCCGGGATGCGTGAGGCGGCGTACATGACGATGATGAACACCATGGAGATGAACAGGCCCAGCGGGTTGTCGCCAATGAAAAGCACCACCAGGTAGGCAATAACCAAAAGAAGCTTGAGCCGGGGGTCCAGCCGGTGCACCAGGCTGTTGCCTGGGAAATGCTGGCCGATGGTAATATCACGGAGCATGGCGCACCTCCGTTTCGCCTGGCTTTTCCACGCGGCGCGCCACCATCTCGGCGGCATACTTGACGGTGTAGATGTCGGTATCGATGTCGACGCCCATATCGCGCAGACGCAGGAAGATTTTGGTTATTTGCGGCACGGAAAGGCCCATCTCCAAAAGTTCATCCGCGCGGGCAAACACGTGGGGGGTGTCGTCGTACATGGCAATGCCGCCATCTTTCAGCACCAGCACGCGGTCGGCGTATTTGGCCACGTCCTCCATGCTGTGGCTTACCAGCACCACGCTGGTGCCGGTGCTTTTGTGGTATTGCTTTATCTGGTTCAAAATGGTGTCGCGCCCTTCGGGGTCGAGGCCTGCGGCGGGTTCGTCCAGAACCAACAGGCGCGGCTGCATGGCCAGCACCCCCGCAATGGCCACCCGGCGCTTTTGCCCGCCCGATAATTCAAACGGGCTGCGGGACAGCATCTCAGGCGCAAGGCCGCAAAACGCGGCGCTCTGGCGCACGCGCTCGTCAATTTCACCCTCGGATAAACCCATGTTTTTGGGCCCAAAGGCAATATCCTTGGCCACAGTGTCCTCAAACAGCTGATACTCGGGATACTGGAACACCAGCCCCGCCAAAAACCGAAAGCGGCGGATGTCCTTAGGGTTGTGCCACATGTCTTCGCCCGCGATGAAGATTTTGCCCTCGGTGGGTTTTAACAGCCCGTTAAAATGCGTGATAAGAGTGCTTTTGCCGCAGCCCGTTGGCCCAATGATGCCTAAAAAGCTGTGTTCTTCCATCTCGAACGAGAGGCCGTGCAGGGCGGTGGTGGCGTCGGGCATGCCGGGGTTGTAGGTGTAGCTCAGGTTCTCGGTTTTAACGATAGCATACATTACGGCGCACCCCCTTCGCTCTTCGGCGCGGGGCGGCCGGTTAATTTTTCGTACAAAAGCGCGGCGCAGGCTTCCTCTGTAATTACGCCGCGCGGCATGGCAACGCCCAGAGCGGTAAGCTGCTCGCACAGCTCGGCCGCCTGGGGGATATCGAGATGCAAGGCGCGCATTTTTTCCACCTGGCTGAACACCTCGGCGGGTGTGCCCGAAAAGGCAATTTGACCTTTATCCATCACCAGCACACGGTCGGCCTGGGCGGCCTCCTCCATGTAGTGCGTAATGTGCACCACGGTAATGCCGCGCTCGCGGTTCAGCCTTTTCACGGTGCGCATAATACGCTCGCGGCCCAAGGGGTCCAGCATGGCGGTGGCTTCATCCAGCACCAGGCAGTCGGGGTTCATGGCCAGCACGCCGGCAATGGCCACGCGCTGCTTTTGCCCGCCGCTTAGCTTGTGGGGCTGGCGCTTGCGGTGCTTGTAGGTGTCGGTGGCTTCCATGGCGGCGCGTATCTCCTCGCGCATTTTATCGGGCGGTACACCCAGGTTTTCCAGCGCAAAAGCCACGTCTTCTTCCACCACCGTGGCCACAATCTGGTTGTCGGGGTTTTGAAACACCATGCCCACCGTGCGGCGCACGTCCCACAGGTGGGCTTCGTCGGCGGTGTTCATGCTTTCAACCCATACCGTGCCGCGCTCGGGCGCTAAAATGCCGTTAAACAGCTTGGCCAGGGTGCTTTTTCCGCAGCCGTTGGCGCCCAGCACCGCCACAAACTCGCCGCGCTCTATTTGCAGGCTTACGCCCTCCACGGCATAGGGATGTTCCTCATCGTATCTAAAAAAGATGTCTTCGCATCGCAACATCAGGGACATGGGTTCTCCTTTGCTTCCCATAACGCGGCCCCGCCGCAGGGTAAAATGCCGCCCGCCGTTACCGGCAGGCCAATTTCGTTGCTGTGCACCCGGCCGCCAAACACGGGCGGCAGCAGGGCGTTCAGCATGTAGCCCATCACGCCCGGGGCAAGGCCGGCCGTGTAGCTGTTCACCGCAAAAAACAAGGGTGTATCAGTCAACGCCTTTACAGCCACATCCAGCAGCGGCCACAGGGCCTCTTCCAGCTTCCACACCTCGCCGCCCGGCCCGCGTCCGTAGCTGGGGGGGTCCATTATCACCGCGTCGTACAAACTGCTCCGGCGTATTTCCCGCGCCACAAACTTCTGGCAGTCGTCCACAATCCAGCGGATAGGCGCACCGGCAAGGCCGCTTTGGGCGGCGTTTTCGCGCGCCCAGGCCACCATGCCCTTGGCGGCGTCCACGTGGGTAACCTGCGCGCCCGCCTTCGCGCAGGCCAGGGTGGCCCCGCCGGTGTAGGCAAACAGGTTCAGCACTTTAAGGGGGCGGCGCGCGTCTTTTGGCTGCGCGGCGTACGCGTCTTGTATCAGGCGGGTGTAGGTGTCCCAGTTTACGGCTTGCTCGGGGAACACCCCGGTGTGCTTAAAGCCCGTGGGGCTCACCGTCAGGCGCAGCCCGCCGTAATCAACCGTCCATTTATCGGGCAAAGGGCGGCGATATTCCCACCCGCCGCCTCCCGCTTCGCTGCGGCGGTACACGGCGTCCACCCGCTCCCACTCGGGGCGGCGGGGCGCGGCGTTCCAAATCACCTGTGGGTCGGGCCGCTGCAGCAGGGCCGCGCCCCAGCGCTCCAGGCGGTAGCCGCCGGTGGCGTCCAGCAGCTCGTAGTCTTGCCAATGGGTGGCAACCCGCATTAAAGCCCCTCCAATTTCTGCTGCGCTGTATCTTCGCCGCCGGCGGCGGGCGGCGCAAGCCCCAGGTGGGCGTAGGCAAGGCGGGTAACGCAGCGGCCGCGCGGCGTGCGCGTAAGCATGCCGGTTTGCATCAGGTAGGGCTCGCACACGTCTTCAATGGTAACGGCTTCTTCGCCCAGGGCGGCGGCCAGGGTATCCAGCCCCACCGGGCCGCCCGCGTACATCTCAATCACCGCGCGCAGCAGGGTACGGTCCAGGTTGTCCAGCCCGCTATGGTCTATCTCCATCTTTTCCAGTGCGTACAGGGCGGCCTCGCGGTCTATGGCGGGCTTGCCCATCACCATGGCGTAATCGCGCACACGCTTCAAAAGGCGGTTGGCCACGCGCGGTGTGCCCCGGCTGCACCGGGCTATTTCTTCCGCGCCTTCGGCAGTGCAGGCTACCTGCAAAATACCGGCGCTTCGGCGCACAATTAAGGCCAATTCAACAGGGCTGTACATCTCCAGCTTCAGCATCACGCCAAAACGGTCGCGCAGGGGGCTGCTAAGCTGCCCGGCCCGGGTGGTGGCCCCCACCAGCGTAAAGCGCGGCAGGTTAATGCGGATGCTCTGCGCGCTGGGCCCTTTGCCAATCATAATATCCAGCGCGTAGTCTTCCAAAGCGGGGTACAGCACCTCTTCCACCTGGCGCGACAAGCGATGCACTTCGTCCACAAACAGCACATCGCCCTCTTGCAGGTTGGTAAGCAAAGCGGCCAAATCACCCGGTTTTTCAATGGCCGGGCCGCTGGTGGTGCGCAGCTGCACGCCCATTTCGGCGGCCACAATGCCCGCCAGTGTGGTTTTTCCAAGGCCCGGCGGGCCGTAAAAAAGCAAGTGGTCCAGCGCTTCACCGCGCATTTTTGCAGCCGCAATGTAAATGCGCAGGTTTTCCTTGGCTTTTTTCTGGCCAATAAACTCGGTGTCGTCCAGGGTGCGCGGGCGTAAGCTCGCTTCGCCGTCAAAGTCATCGGCTTCTATGGTGGGCGAAACCAGGCGCTCGGCCAATTCGTCCTCTCCGCGCGCGCCGGTTAGATTGTCGGTGCGTTCTATCGCCATGCTACATCTCCCTTACCGCCCCGCGCCAATGCTGCGCAGGGCCAGGCGAATAATCTCGGCGGCGGGCAGGGAAGGGTCTATCTGCGCCACGGCCGCGGCGGCTTCGCTTTGGGTGTAGCCCAGGCCCGTAAGCGCGGCAACCGCCTGGCCGGGGGCACTCTTCGCGCCGGGGGCGGGCGCGGCGGCCAGGTTCAGGCCATCCATGCCGCCGGCAAAGCCTTTGGCCACCTTGCCCTGCAATTCCAGCACCAGGCGCTGGCCCAGCTTTTGCCCCACGCCGCTGGCGGCGGTAAAGGCTTTGTAATCCCCGGCACTGATGGCCAGGGCAACGCGGTCTGGCGTCAGCACCGACAAAATGGCCAGCGCGGCCTTGGGCCCCACGCCGGACACACCGGTGAGCAAGAGGAACATTTCGCGCTCTGCCCGGCTGGTAAAGCCGTACAGGGAAACATCGTTCTCCGCCACGTTCAGGCAGGTGTACACGGTGGCTTCGCCCCCGGGGGCGGGCAGAGCGCCCACCGCGCTTTGCGGCATGTGCACCAGATAGCCCACCCCCGCGCAGCGCAGCACTGCCACGCCCGGCGCGGCTTCGTCCAGGGTGCCGGTTAGGCTGTAAATCATAAGGCCTTATCCTTTCGCTTCAACCCATGTTTCGCGCACTTCTGGCCCTTGCCGCCGGGTTTTGGTTTTGCCAAACTGCAGGCTGCGCGCGCTGTGCGCGTGGCACAGGGCGATGGCCAGTGCGTCGGCGGCGTCGTCGGGCCGGGGTACTTCGCGCAGTTTCAGCAGGCGGCGGGTCATCTCCATCATCTGCTTTTTGGTGGCCTTGCCGTAGCCCGATACGCTTTGCTTTACCTGCAAGGGGCTGTACTCGTAAATGGGCACACCCGCCTGCCGTGCCGCCAGCAATATTACCCCGCGCGCCTCGGCCACGGCAACGGCGGTTTTTTGGTTGCTTTGGAAAAACAGCGTTTCAATGGCCATGGCGTCGGGGGTATAAGCTTTTAGCAAGTGCGTAATGTCGGTGTATATCTCGCACAAACGGTCTTCAAAGCGGGTGTGCGCGGCGGTGGTTACCGCCCCAAAGGCCAGTGCCTTAGTGCTGCCGGGTGCTTCGTTCACCAAGCCGTAGCCGCAAATGGCATAGCCCGGGTCTATCCCCAGCACACGCATGGCCGCCCCTCCCGCTTTGTGGGTGCAAAAGTACGCTAGGTATCATGGATTCGAATCCCGCGCGGTTCGATTGCATGATACCTAGCCCAGTATAGCACAAGCGCGGGCGGCCTACAATGTTAAAGCCAGGAAAAGAGTGCATAAAGTGCCTATGCAAAACGCTGTAAATTTGATATGCTATGCATGAAACTTTAGTAAATTGGAGGCGTGCGTGTATGCTAGATAAGCGGTATCGGTTTTGGTTTGTGGTGGGCAGCCAGTTTCTGTACGGGCCCGAAACGCTGGCCCAGGTGGAGAAAAACGCCCGCGCGATGGTGGACGGCTTGAACAGGGGCGGCAAATTACCGTATCCGGTAGAGTATAAGGATACCATCAAAACGGCCGAGGGCGTGACGGCGCTGGTAAAGCTGGCCAATTTTGAAGACGGATGCGCCGGCATTATTACGTTTTGCCACACGTTTTCGCCCAGCAAAATGTGGATTAACGGCTTAGAGATTTTGCAAAAGCCGTGGCTGCATTTCCACACCCAGTTTAACGAAGAAATACCCAACGACGCCATTGACATGGACTACATGAACCTGCACCAAAGCGCCCATGGCGACCGCGAGCACGGCTTTATTGGCGCGCGCCTGCGCCTTGCGCGCAAGGTGGTGGCAGGCTATTGGCAAGACGAGGCCGTGCAAGACAGAATAGGCCGCTGGATGCGCGCGGCGGTGGGCGTGGCCGTAAGCCGCGGCATGAAGGTGATGCGCTTTGGCGACAACATGCGCGAGGTGGCCGTTACCGAGGGCGACAAGGTGGAGGCGCAGCGCAAGCTGGGCTGGCAGGTAAACACCTGGCCGGTGGGGCAGCTGGCGCAAACCATGGACGCCGTAACCGACGCGGAAATAGACACCCTGATGGAAACCTACCGGCAGGAGTACGATTTTGCCACCGACCGGATAGAAACCGTGCGCTGCCAGGCAAGAGAAGAAATTGCCATGAAGAAAATGCTGGACGCCGAGGGCTGCCTGGCGTACAGCAATACCTTCCAGGATTTGTACGGCATGCGCCAGCTGCCCGGCCTTGCCAGCCAGCACCTGATGAGCCAGGGCTACGGCTATGGCGGCGAGGGCGACTGGAAGGTGAGCGCCATGACGGCCATTATGAAGGCCATGGGCGAAGGGCTGCCCGGCGGCACGGCCTTTATGGAAGACTACACTTACGACTTGAAAAACGGCTTGAGCCTGGGCGCGCACATGCTGGAGGTGTGCCCCAGCTTAGCCGCCGGCAAACCGCGCATAGAGGTACACCCGCTGGGCATTGGCGACCGCGAGCCCCCCGCGCGGCTGGTGTTTGAGGGCAAGGCGGGCCCGGCCATTGTGGCCAGCCTGATAGACATGGGCGGCCGCCTGCGCCTGATAGTGCAGGAAATTGAGTGCGTGAAGCCCACCCAAACCATGCCCAACCTGCCGGTGGCCCGGGTGATGTGGAAAGCCCAGCCCAATTTGGCCGTGGGCGCAGAGTGCTGGATAATGGCGGGCGGGGCGCACCACACGGTGCTAAGCCACAGCTGCGATGCCGGCATGATGCGCGACTGGGCGCGGATGATGGACATTGAGTTTGTGCTGATAGACAAAGACACCCGGCCCGAAACGCTGGAGCAGCAATTGTTTTTGGCCGACATGGCCTGGAAGCTGAAGGGGTAGCGCCGGGCAGCGCCATACTTTCCGATAAAAACCACCGGCAGTGTGCAGCGCCGGTGGTTTTATATGGGGCATTACCGCTCAAAACCAGTCAGTACATCGCGGGCAAAAAAGCATGACAAAACTGTGAAGTGCGTGTATAATGAACCCGATGCGCGATGACAGCTTAATGGCGTGCAGCACGCAAAGCGCCCTGCACGCCGAAGATGGGGATGAAGACATGCAGCCACAGCAACCGCAACAGCCGCAGCAACCGCAGTACCCGCCGCAGCCGCCACAGTATCCGCCGCAGTATCCGCCGCAGCAGGCATCTTATCCGGCGCAGCCGGGGCAATACCCCGCGCAGCAGGCGTCTTATCCGGCGCAGCCAGGGCAATACCCCGCCGGGCAGATGCCCTATCCGGCGCCGCAGCAGCAGTACCCGGCGCAGCCGGGAGGGGCTTATGCGCCTCAACCGCAATATTACGCAGCCATGGGCGCGCCCGCACAGCCCAAAAAGCGCAAAACCACTTTGATTGTGCTGTTGTCGGTGCTGGGCGCGGTGGTGATAGGCGTTGTGATTACGCTGATTGTGCTGCTTAACGGCGGCAAAGACAACACGGACGCAAACTTTGGCGGCCTGGGCGATTTGGGCAATTGGGGTTTGGGTGACCTGGGCGACCTGGGTGATTTGGGCGACTGGGGCTTGGGCGATTTGGGCGATTTGGGCGACCTGGGCGGCTTGGACGACTGGGGCTTGGGTGATTTGGGCGACCTGGACGATTTGCTCAACCCCGACACCTGGGGCGGTAATGGCGGCAATGCGTCGGGATATAACCTGGCGGGCGAATACTACCTGCGCACGGTAACCGTTAACGGCAAGCAATACATGGCCGATCATTTTTACGAGATGATGGAGCTGCCCGACGCCTCGATTAATATGGTGCTGTTTGCGAACGGCAGCCTGATTTTTAATGCTATGGGCATGGGGGCTGGCAGCGAAGAGAGCCTTGGCGGTACATGGCAGGCGGGCGAAACGGCCCTGTTTGTTACCTTTGATAACGGCGATTATGCGGAGATGGAGCTGACGCTGGGCGGCTTGCACATTATCTATGAGGATGAATATGAAGGCGTCCCCATTAAAATGGAGTTTGTGCGGGAATAGCATAGCATCAAACTGACAGCGCTCGGAGTGTGTGAATGGAGAAAGACATTCAATTTCATCTGGAAGATTTTGACGGCCCGCTGGATTTATTGCTGGCGCTCTTGCAAAAAAACCGGATGAGTATTTACAGTATTGAGATTTTCACCCTCATCGACCAATACCTGGAGGTGGTGGGCGAGCCGGGCCCGGACGCCATGGAGAGCACCAGCGCGTTTATTGCCATGGCGGCGCGGCTGGTGCAGATGAAAAGCACCCTGCTGCTGCCCCGCAGCGACGAGGCAGACCGGATGCGCGAAGAATTGACCGGGCTTTTGGTGGAATACAGCGCCTGCCGTGAGGTGGCCGGACGCTTGCGCGAGATGGCGGCGGGCATTTACATCGTGGTGCGCGGCGCGCAGGAGATAGAGCGCGATTTAAGCTACAAAGGCAGCCATGATTACACCGAGCTGGCGGCCGCCTACGCGGGCATGATGGGGCGCAGCGCGGCGCGGCGCGTGCCGCGTGCCGAGCGGTTTGACGACATTGTGGCAAAGCCCATTGTGTCGGTAACGGGGCGGGTTATTCACCTGCTGCGCGGGCTTAAAAACGGCAGCATTGCCCGTTTGCGGCAATTGTTTGGCGGCTGCGCTTCGCGCAGTGAAACCGTGGCCACCTTTTTGGCGCTGCTGGAGCTGATACGCGGAGGGCGGGTAGCCATAGACAAGAGTGAGGGCCTGCGCCTGCAAGAGCGCAAGCGTTGAGGTGAAGGATGGAACTGAGTGAAGCCAAAGCGGGCCTGGAGGCGGTGCTGTTTGCGTATGCAGAGCCCTTGCCGCCCGCCAAGCTGGCCGATATACTGGACATTGAAGAAGCGACGGTGGAGCGGCTTTTGCTGAGCCTGCGCGATGAATGCGAGCACGAGGGGCGCGGCGTGCAGCTGATACGGCTTGAAACCGGCTGGCAGTTTGCCACCAAAAGCTGCCACGGCGAACGGGTGAAAAAGGCCCTGGACGTGCGCCGCAACACGCCGCTTTCACCGGCGGCTCTGGAGGTGCTGGCCATCATTGCCTACAACCAGCCGGTCAGCCGTTCGTTTATAGAGCAGGTGCGCGGGGTGGATTCATCCGCCGTGGTGGCCTCGCTTGCCGAGAAGGGCCTGGTGGCCGAGGCCGGGCGGCTGGATTTGCCCGGCAAGCCGGTGGCTTTTCGGACTACCGATGCTTTTCTGCGCACGTTTGGCATCACTTCGCTGGCCGAACTGCCGCCGTTGCACGCCGAGGCGCAGGAGGATGAATCGGGGCTGTACAGCCGCCCCGAAGAAGGCCTGGCCGCCGGGGACGAAGCCGCCTGGATACCCGAGGAAGAAACACGCGCAAGGCGCGGCGCGTTTTTTGAGGGCGAGGGCGGCGGCGCGGTGCCGTACGAAGAGCAGGTATAGAGGGTTAGCGATGGTTTTGGCGGTAATCGGGTGGTTTTTTCTGGGCTTGCTGGCGCTGCTGGTGCTGTTTTTGGCGTGCCCGGTGGTGGCGTGGGTGCAATTGCTGCCCGGCGGCCTGCGGGTGCGTGTGCGCATACTGGGCGTGCCGGTAACCCTGCTGCCTGCCAAAACCAAAAAACCGGGGCGCAAACCCAAAGCCCCAAAGCCGCCCAAAGCCAAAAAGCCAAAAAAGAAGCCGGATGACGCCGAAGAGGAGGACGAGAAGCCCCAAAAAACGCTGGGCCAGCGCGTGCGCCTTATCAAACGCCTGATTCGCGCGGGCAAAGCGGCGATGAAGGTGTTTTTCTGGCATTTTCGCGTGTATCAGGTGCGCCTGGCCCTGCCGGTAGACGCGGGCGACGCCGCGGCAACGGCTTTGCGCTGCGGCCAGCTGCAAGCCGCCGTGGGGGGCTTGCGCGCTTTTTTAGACGGCCGGCTGCACATAAAGTACCGCCAGCTGGAAATAATCCCGGATTTTAACAGCCAATTTGCGCATCGGCTATATTTCTCTTGTAAAGCGGCGGTGTCACCGGGTATAATGTTAGTGATGGGCGCGGTATTTTTGGTGCAGTATTTGCGCGGCAGGCGCGCATACAGCAAAAAGGCCCTCAAACGCGCCCTGAAAGAAAAGCAAGCCGCCCGCGCGGCGGCAAAAAACGCCGGGCCGCAAAAACGGGGCGGCGCGGCGGCATAACGGGTCGGCATCACTAATTGGGAGGCGGCAGCATGGCAAACGGAGATCATCCCATCAACGGATTGATGAATGTAACCTTGGAAAAAATACGGCAGATGGTGGATTCTAACACCATCATCGGCAACCCCATCAACACGGCCGACGGCGCAACCATTTTGCCGGTAAGCAAGGTAAGCTTTGGCTTTGTTTCCGGCGGCAGCGATTTTATGAGCAGCAAAGCCCCCAAAGACCTGTTTGGCGGCGGCAGCGGGGCGGGGGTATCGGTAACGCCGGTGGCTTTTTTGGTTATCCACAAAGGCAACGTGCGCATGATACAAATTGCCGGCAAGGACAGCAGCTTTGACCGTGCGCTGAACATGCTGCCCGACGTGATGGACAAAATTCAGGGCTTTATAAACAAGAAAAAAGACGGCAAAAAAGGCGAAGCCGCCAAGGAAGCGCAAGACGCGTCCGGCGGCGACGTGATGATGGAAGAAGCCATCGTTGAGGATTAATTATCAATAACCGCTTAGCAGTTAAAACCACCCGCCGCGCGGGTGGTTTTGGTTGTGAGATGAGAAAGGACTGTTTGTGAAAGAGCGTATCCAAAAGGTGATGGCGGCGCACGGGCTGTGCAGCCGCCGCGCGGCCGAGGCAATGATAAAAGCCGGGAGGGTGAAGGTGAACGGCCACCCCGTGAAGCTGGGCGACGGCATGGACGACGCCAAAGACGCCTTGATGGTGGACGGCGAAACCGTGCGGCTAAGCAAAAAGCGGCAAAATGTTTATATTATGATGAACAAGCCGCGCGGATACCTGACCACCGCCCGCGATGACCGTGGCCGCAAAACCGTGATGGAACTGCTGGACGGCGTGAGCGTTCGGGTGTATCCGGTGGGGCGTTTGGATAAAGACAGCGAGGGCCTTTTGCTGTTTACCAACGACGGCGCGTTTGCTAACCTGCTAACGCACCCGGGCGGCGAGGTGGCCAAGCACTACCGCGCCACCGTGCGCCCGCGCGCCACCGAGGAGCAGGTGGCCCAATTGGCCGGTGGGGTAACACTGGACGACGGCAGCCGCACCCTGCCCGCAAGCGTGCGCGTGGTGGCGGAAGACGAGGGCCGCAGCGTGCTGGAAATATCGGTGCGGGAGGGCAAAAACCGGCAAATACGCCGCATGTGCGCGGCCGTTAATTTGCAGGTGGCACGCCTGCGCCGCAATGCCGTGGGCCCGCTGAAGCTGGGCATGCTGCCGCCCGGCCAAACACGCGAATTAACCCCCGCCGAGGTGAAGGCGCTGAAAAACGCGGCCAGCAAGCAGTAACGCTATTTGCTGCGCCGCAGAAAGCTTACCAGGCGGCACACAAAAAACACCTGTGCTGCCAGCAGCAGCAAAAGCAGTGCCGCCCCAAGTGTAAAGGCGGAAGGCCGCCCATAAATGTTTTCCAGCCCATAAAACACCGCCATTGCCGGGATGGGCAGCAATACGCTCATCAGCGCCTGGGCCAGCCCACTGTGCCAAAAGCGGCTTGCAAGGGCGGCCAGGCGTTTTATTGCCGTGCCGGATGGCGCGCCGTTACCGGCTTCTTCGCCCTGTGCCGCGGCGGTTTCTGTGGGGGGCGGGCTGCCTGCGCCCGGTGTGGCGCTTAGCTGGGTTTCAAAAGAATCGTCCTGTGGCCCGGCAGCGCCAAAGCGCCCGCCCATGGCCAGCACAATAAGCGCCACCAGCATTACCAGGCCCAGCAGGATGATGAACACCAAAAACAACACGCTGATGGGGCTAAACGCCCCAGTGCGTGTGGGGGCGGGCACAAACGCCCGCATGATAAGCGATGCGGAAAGCAGAGCCATATGTTTACCCCGGTGCTTGCAAAGGCAATTTGTCTATCAGTATAGCATATTTTCAAAGCAAAGGAAGGGCAACATGCTTGTAATGCATTTGGTAAACGAGCCCGAGGTGGTGGAAAGCTTAAACCGGGGGCGCTTTGCGCAGCCCCTGGGTTACGTGGTGATGGATGATGAAAACTACCTTGGCTACGGCTTGTTTGCCGTGGAAGGCAAGGCGGTGCGGGTTTTGGATTGCGGTGGCCCATTGGCGGGCGAAGCGCAGGGGGGCGTGCTGGACGGCCTGGTGCGCGCCTGTGTGGCCGCCGGGCAAGAGCGCGGCGCGGCGCGCTTTGAGGTGAACGGGCAAAACGAGGCATTGGCGCGCTGGTGGCAGTGCTTTTGCCCTGGCAAAACGCCGCCGCTGGCCATTGGCGTCCTTTTTAGCGGGTGCTGAGAATATTTGGCAAATTTTTTGCGTTAGCACTTGTGAAATACGGCGGTTTCATTGTATACTGTACTTGATTTGGATTTTCTTTCAAAACCATTCCAATAACGATGTTACTGGAGGACTGCAAATGGCTTCGAGCAAGATGGGTGCTAAAGAGATTCTGGCGGCGTTTTTTGATGATGGGAAGTATTCCCCGTTGTTTGGGGGGCAGGCAGGGGCGCTGGCGGCGTTTGGGCAGGCAGGTGGGCAAAGCGCGTACGCGGTGTGCCAAACCGGCCAGGCCATGGCCGCTGCGGATACCGCCGTGTGCCGGCGGGTGCTGCGCCTGGCGGGCCAAACCGGCAACCCGGTGGTTACCTTTTATAACGCCCCCGGCGCAAAGCTGGACGAAGGGCTTGAAAGCCTTGCCCAGGCGCGCCGGTTATCGGCAGGGGCAGCCCGGCAAAGCGGCGTTGTGCCGCAAATTGCCGTGGTGGTGGGTGTTTGCGGCGCGTCCAGTGCCATTGCCGCCGCGGGTGCGGATATCTGCGTGATGGCTAAGGACGCCGAGCTGTTTTTAACCCCGCCCTTTTTAGCCAGCGCCGCGGGCGCGGGCAAGAAGGGCGCTGGCAATGCAGAGAGTGCCGTGCGGGCCGGTGTGGCAAGCATGGTGGCCGAGGATACGGCGGACGCCGTGCGCAAGGCGGCGCGCCTGGTGGCTATGCTGCCGCAAAACAACCTGGCCGAAACGCCCGCCTTTGAGTACAGTGCCCCCGCAAAAGCCTTTGGCGCGGAGAAATACTCGGGCACGGCCGCCATAGAGGCCCTGGCCGACGCGGGCAGCGCGGTGGAACTGTTTGCGGGTTTTGGCGACGGCATTACAACCAGCCTGTGCACCGTTGCCGGCAACGTGGCGGGCATTGCCGCCGCCAACGGGCCGGATACCATGCTGGGTATGCTGTGCGCCGCGCGCGCCGCGCGTTTTGCCCGCCTGTGCGACGCGTATAGCATCCCGCTGGTAACAGTGCTGAACACCGGCGGTTTTGTGGTGAGCAGCGAGAGCGACGAAGCGGGCACGCTGCGGCAGGCGGCGCGCCTGGCCGCCACCTATGCCGATGCCACCTGCGCCCGTGTGGCGGTGCTGGCGGGCCGCACCTTTGGCGCGGTATACGCGGCGCTGGGCTCGGCAGACCTTACCATTGCCCTGCAAGGCAGCGTTACCGCCCCGGCAGACCCCAAGGCCGCCGTAACGGTGCTGTATAAAAAAGAGATTGAAGACAGCGGCAAGCCTATTGAAGCCGAAACCGCCACCCGCGCCGCCGCGTACGAAAAAGACGTGGCCAGCGCCGACGCCCTGCTGAAAGACGGCCTGGCCGATTTGGTGGCCGCCCCCGCCGATTTGCGCGATACACTGGTGAGTGCGCTGGAGATGCTGAGCACAAAGCGCGCGCAGCGCTTGCCCAAAAAGCACGGGAATATGCCCTTGTAGTTGTTAGGCATTAGACATTAGTTATTAGTTATTTTTTTGGAGGATATGGCCATGAAAAGATATACCATTACCGTGAACGGCACGCCCTATGATGTGGTTGTAGACGAGGCCGGCGCCGCGCCCGCCGCCGCACCGGTGGCGGCTGCCCCGGCTGCCGCCCCTGCCCCTGCCGCACCTGCCGCCCCGGCTGCCCCCGTGGCAGCCCCTGCGGCCACCGGCGGCACGGGTGCGCTTACCGTTACCGCGCCCATGCCCGGCAATGTGCTGGATGTGAAGGTTGCCGCGGGCCAGGCCGTGAAAAGCGGGGACATACTGGTGATTTTGGAAGCGATGAAGATGGAAAACGAAATTGTTGCCCCGCAGGATGGCACGATTGCCAGCATCAACTGCCAAAAAGGCGATGTGGTGAACGTGGGAGATGTATTCTTGACAATGAATTAAAGGAGTGATGATTTTGCCCAAGGTGAATATTACCGAGGTGGCCTTGCGTGACGCCCATCAAAGCTTGATTGCCACCCGCATGTCTACCGAGGAAATGCTGCCGATACTGGAAGCCATGGACGAGGTGGGATATTTTAGCCTGGAGTGCTGGGGCGGCGCTACCTTTGATGCGGCCATCCGCTTTTTGGACGAAGACCCCTGGGAGCGTCTGCGCATTTTGCGCAAGGCTTGCCCAAAAACCAAGCTGCAAATGCTGTTCCGTGGCCAAAACATGCTGGGCTACCGCCATTATGGCGACGACGTGGTGGCTTACTTTGTGCAAAAGAGCGTGGCCAATGGCATTGGCATCATGCGCATTTTCGACGCGCTGAACGACCCGCGCAACCTGGAAACCGCCATTAAAGCCAGCAAAAAAGAGCAGGCCCATGTGCAGGGCTGCATCAGCTACACCCTTAGCCCCGTGCACGACAACGCCTATTTTGCAGCCTACGCCAAAACGCTGGAAGAGATGGGCAGCGATTCTATCTGCATCAAGGATATGGCGGGCCTGCTAACCCCATACGCCTGCTTTGATTTGGTGAAAGCCATCAAGGAAAAAGTGAAAATCCCCGTAGACCTTCACAGCCACTACACCAGCGGCATGGCGTCCATGGCGCTGCTGAAGGGCATCGAGGCGGGCGCTACCATCATCGACACCGCCATAAGCCCGTTAAGCGGCGGCACCAGCCACTCGCCCACCGAAAGCTTTGTGGCGGCGCTGCAGGGCACCGAATACGACACCGGCCTGGACTTGAAGAAACTGAACGTGGTGCGGGCATATTTTGCCAAGCTGCGCGAGAAATTTTTAGACAGTGGCTTGCTGGACCCGAAGATGCTGGGCGTGGACGCCAACACCCTTTTGTACCAGGTGCCGGGCGGCATGCTAAGCAACCTGCTTAGCCAGCTGAAAGAAGCAGGAAAGAGCGATAAGCTGGAAGACGTGCTGAACGAGATACCCCGTGTGCGCAAGGACAGCGGCTACCCGCCGCTGGTTACCCCCACCAGCCAAATTGTGGGCAGCCAGGCGGTGTTTAACGTGATTACGGGCGAGCCGTATAAAATGGTAACCAAAGAGTTTCGCGCCATGGTGCACGGCGATTACGGCAAGACCCCCGCGCCCATAGACCCGGCGTTTAGCAAAAAGATTTTGGGCGACGACGCGCCCATTACCTACCGCCCGGCGGATAAAATTGAGCCCGAGCTGGACAAACTGCGCGCCGAGGCCGCCAAGTGGGCCACCTGCGACGAAGATGTGCTTACCTACGCTATGTTCCCGCAGGTAGCACCCAAGTTTTTTGAAAAACGCAACGAGAAAAAGCAGGGCGTAGACGGTGCGCATGTGGATTATGCCGCCAAAAGCCTGCCGGTGTAGCGTCAAAAATGGTACAAGCCCCCGCGTATTGCGCGGGGGCTTTTTGTGGTTTGGCCAATAATTGGCCGCAGGGCCTTAAGTATTGATTGCGCAAACCGATATATCAGTTGAGAGCGTAAGTTACAGTGTATTTGTGCGCAGATAGTGGTGTAAGCCCGGGTGCAGGCAGGGCCCGCTTGCCAAAGGGTGAACATAAAAGCAGTGGCATGAGGCCGCTGTATCAAGATTAGGGAGGATTTAACCATGATCGTTCAACACAACATTATGGCGATTAACTCGCATCGCCAGCTGGGCATCAACAACACCAACCTGGCCAAGAACCTGGAGAAGTTGTCGTCCGGCTACCGCATCAACCGCGCCGCCGACGACGCCGCCGGTTTGGCCATATCCGAAAAGATGCGTGCCCAAATCACAGGCTTAAACCGCGCCGTAATGAATGCGGAAGACGGCAAGAGCCTAATTCAAACGGCCGAGGGTGCGTTGCAGGAAGTGCACAGCATGCTGAACCGCATGGTGGAGCTGGCCACGCAGAGCGCCAACGGCACGATTCAGGCAGACGACCGCCAGAAGATTGAGGCCGAGGTAACGGCGCTGAAAGAGGAAATAGACCGTATTTCCCAGAGCACGAACTTCAACGGCATCAAGCTATTGGACGGCAGCCTAAGCAACAACGCCCCGAAGGACGTGACGGTGCAGGGCGTGAAGGTTTCCGAAACCCCGGCCGTGGCCGGAGCATACGGCTACACGTTCGCGGACATCGAAGACTTGAAAAGCTACACCATGCGCTTTGAGGTAACCGAGGACGGCGAGAGCCTGCGTTCTTTGGACGACGGCACTATCTTCAAGCTGGACACCGAAGCTACCGCCTCAGGCGATGCGGGTATCATTGAGGCCGAAACCATTGCCGACATGGTGGAAACCCAGCTGGCGAAGACCTCTGCCGTGCTGAACCTGACCAACCGTGTGGCCGGCACGAAAGCCCCGCAGATTACCGGCATTTCGCGCACCGTGAACAACGCGCCCGCCGTGCAGGTTGCGCAGATAGCCATGTCTGCCGCCGATGACGACGCGTATATGAGCCCCGCCGACGATGTGCGCACTATCCGCGAGGGAAGCTTCACCATCTTTGAGGTGCAAGACAACCTGACCAACGAGGACGAAGCCATCTTCACGGTTAACGGCGAGAAGTTTGTGCTGGTGCATGCCGAAGACTTGGGCGACGGCGACGCCTATGCGGATTATGTGGCCGAGCTGAGGAACCGCGGCGTGAACATCATCAACGTGAGCACTGAAGGGGGAGAAACTTCCGCCGACCTTACGGAAGACGACTTGATTCACATCGCGGCCGATATCAACCACAAAACGGGCCTGGCCATGCGTGTGAACGAAGACGGCAACGGGATTATTGTGCAAGCGCCGAAGGTAGGCAACGGCCTGACGATGCAGGTGGGCGACACCAACGACGCCTGGAACAAAATTACCGTGAGCGTAGACGACATGTCTTCCGCGGGCCTGGGCATCTCCAACATCTCCATGGCCACGCAGGAAGCCGCCGCCAACGCGCTGGAAAAAATTAACAAGGCCATTGA
>QMCE01000669.1_pt1 | contig 23749 bp, 34 predicted proteins | sample 1821851 | NCBI WGS metagenome assembly QMCE01 (sample SAMN09453174, study PRJNA476694) | Termite gut metagenome, whole genome shotgun sequencing project. | isolation source: worker | host: Odontotermes sp. | place: South Africa:Pretoria | collected 2016-01-28 | reverse complement strand
CGTTCCCGATTAGCAAATATCCTGGCAATGGTTACCGGAATGAGAGCAGGTGAAATACAAGGATTGAGAGTTCAGGATTTGGGAAATGATTGTATTTATGTTAAACATTCATGGAACCGGATGGATGGACTCAAAACAACGAAAACAAATGAAAGCCGTACTGTGGAAATCCCCTTTCCAAATCTCATACAGGATTTATTAAATCTTGCTAGTCGAAATCCTCATGGTCAATATCTGGATGGTTTTATTTTCTGGGCTGAGAAACTGGCAAATAAACCAATGGAAGCAACACTGTTTGCAGATGGTCTTCGGGATGCCTTGATAAAAACAGGAATGACCAAGGAATCAGCCAAAGTCTATTCATTCCATGGATGGAGACATTATTTCACTGCTTATATGCGTGAAAAGGTAACAGAAAAACTCTTACAAGCCCAAACAGGACATAAGACTCTTGTCATGCTCAACCATTATTCAGGACATAAGATAGCCGGAGATCGGGAACGTATTCGCCAGGCTCAAATTGAAACATTCGGGAACTTATTGCCGTATTCTTCCAAAACTGCCATTCAGATTGGATCATAACCATGTAAAAGAAAAAAATTACGTTCAAAAGGAAACGGAGAGCCTCTTCGGTGCAACTACTATATAGGAGGAAATTTTTATGAATAACAGCACAAATAGATGGGAAGAAGTCGAAAATGAATTGGCAGAAATAGCCATAGAATTAACCGCATTGGGAGATATGATACCAAGTATCTTTCACAAAGATGATATTGAGCCGGAAACTCCCAGCGGAATAAAGATACTTCTTACAGAGATGCGAAAACGAATTGAAAAAATACGAAGGAAAATAGGCAATAATTTCCAACAATGTGAAACAGAGAAAAGCAGCTAATTTTTAGGCGGAATATCTGTTTGAGGAATGTAGTAGCCCCGGATTTGATTCAGCGTCTGAGTAACGGCTGCTACAGCCTCATCAAGACACTTATTTAGAATGACGGGTACATCAGGCGGTATGGCGTCTTCCGGTCTAAATAATTCATAAGGTTCGATATTCAGGACAGAAGAAAACTTAACTAAAGTCTGAGGAGAAACCCAACGGTTTCCGTTCTCGATATTGCAAAGAAAATTGACTGATATATCCAATTTCTCAGCTAAATCGGCTTGTGAAAGATTCCGGTCATGGCGATACCGTCTAATATTTTTACTTAAAATGTTCCGTAAATCCTGTTCCGTCATAGACTTCTCCTTTGGAGAATATCTAATCCTATTATTAGATGAATAAATTGACAAACACCGATTAGAGAATATATAATTCTCTGTTGGAGATTTTAGAAAGAATCTAAGAACGGAAGGAATTGGAGGAGTGGTTTATGGCTGAGTATAATGTTCATTGTAAATTTTGCGGCATGACAGTTTCAAATAAAGCAACTGTTTGTTTCCATTGTGGAAGGCGTTTGAAAATGGCTTTGTGGCTTAAAATTGTTATAGTTGTTTTTGCTATTATGATAATCACTGGTGTGAATGAGCGAATTTCTAGCGCTTCAAGATCGTCTGGTATTTCCCCTACAGTTACAACGAGAACAAATGATACGCCAATTCAAACGGTTGTTGATATTCGCCCTGATGAACAGAAAAAGTTTGAAGAAATTTGTTCACAATATCGTGCGGAATATGATAGAGCAGGAAATGAAATTCAACAATCCGCCGCAAGGAATGGTCGTAAAAATGCTTTACAGCAATTTGGTATAAAATCTGCACAAGATTGGATTGGGACAATAGATAGTCTTTCTACCAATAATGACGGCAAAGGTGTAATAACAATAAAATTACAATCAGGGTTAAAAATAAGCACTTGGAATAATGCAATTTCCGATATACGCGATGGGACTCTTATTTCGCCAGAAAGTACTGTCTTTAATTCTTTAATGAATTTGAAAAAGGGTGAAAACGTCCAATTCTCTGGAGATTTCATTACAGGTAGCGATACAGATTATCTAAGAATGACTGGAATGAACACTCGTGATGCGATGGAAATGAGAAATGATGGATTTCTTATGATATTTGCTGATATTACTTCATTGAAGTAATGATTAAAACATTTAGAGGTAGAGAGATGAAAAAGATAATGAATTTAGTTTTATTGATGACGATAGTGGCAATAGGAACAATATTTGCTCAAACAACCAGTTCGTCTGATGGAACATTCAAGGTAATGGCGGTCAAGGAAATTGTATCTCAAAATAGGCTTTTTGCACCTGGAGAAGGTATGAGATTGGTTGCTTTTGATATTTTTATTGACAGAAGAGGAAATACTGGCGTTTATTTTGATATACGTGTACGAGATTCTGATTATCGTGTTTACACACCTAATCCTATATTTACTCATTTGGCAACCCCAAGTCTTCCGCTTAAAATAGATGACGATGATGTAGTTAGGGGTTGGTTAGTGATAGCAATTCCAACAGATGTACCGATTATTGGTTTACAGATTAGACTTGCTCGTCAATTTGGTGATAATTTAACTGATTGGCTTACTTTGGAATAAAAACTGATGAGAATGATATAGTTTAAATATTCCATATAGACATAATCTAAAAGAACATCCATACTATCTCTAATAGAGAATTGGAGGTAGTTATGAAAAACTTTGATGTCTTCATTGAGACCGTTAAGAAATATGCAGAAGCATACGGAGATTTTGAGAAAATACAAAAATCCTCAGATTTTGATTTTATCCCTATTGGGGACCAAAAAACCGGAGTAATCGGGGAAGCCTTCATTTTCGAGTATTTGAAACGGCAGGGATACCAAGACCTTGAGTTCGGCAATGCCGCACAAAAGGCATGGGATATAAAATACTCTTTTGGATTGGCTCCTAATGAGAAGGTTCTTGTTCAGATCAAAACAGTTTCTGCATTCTCAAAGACAAAAAGAGTAAGCCCCATACATTTTGCCGAAGATTACTGTGAATTGTATCTCGTTTCATTGAACAAAAACTTATTACCAGACAATATTTGGAAGCCGAAAGGTTATAATCCTGCAAAAATAAAGATTCGAGGCGATGAAAAAATAGTCATCGGAACAAGAATGCCAAAAAACATCAATGATACTGCAAGCGGATTCACTGATCTTGAAAATGTCTTTGAAGATTTCAAGAAGATGTTCCCTGAATTGTACTAAAATCCATACAAGACAAACAAAAAGGTATCTTTCTTGAGTTGAATGGTCTTAGACCTATGCAAGGGCGGCAGAAAGACTTCGAGTGCAAGGAAAATACTTTCTTGTGGCTTGGAGAGGGTTTTCTTAACAAGTCCTGTACCGTCAATATTGTTTCTCCTTCACTAGAAATAACAGAAAGATATTGTTAATATCAAAAAAATGACTTATTGAAGGTGGGGTATGAATAAAGATGATGCACAAATCTTTGTTAATGCAATAAGTAGTTCATTTATCGACACAGAGATAGAAGCCTCTATAGCCGAAGCAAATGGAATATCAAGAGAAGAATATAATAAAATAATATGGGATGATTTAGAATTACCAGATTGTATCAAAAAATATAAAGAATTAAATCGACAGAAACAATATCATGAAGAAAAACTAATAAAACACGAGTTAAAAGAATCGGAAGAACTATTAACGAAAGCACGTTTGATTAGAGTATTTGCTCTTTATCCTCAATTTCAAGAGGATTACAACCTATTAAAAGAGCATAATTATTTTACAGAAACCGAACTTGGTCTAAAATGGAATGTGCAAACAAAATCGAAACAGGCATTAGCTGAGTATTTTGGGAACCTTCCTCTTCCCCCAAAAAGAAAAAATAGACCATGGAAAGAAATAGAACTATTATTTGACACAGACGGCTTAAAACACAATTTTAGCCGTAATGGTAATGAATTTAAAGGACAATCGAAAGAATATTCAAAAATACTTCAAATACTATCTCGTAAAAATCCAACGATTACCAAAAGGTAAACTAAATACCCCTGTTCGTAAAATATCTTATTCGTTCAAGTTAATCCATACTTATTTCAGATTATCGTGATGCACTAAAGCAAATGTAACACGATAAGGAGGTACGTATGAATCCTGTTACTAATTCAGACTCACTCATGAGCCGTAAACAGACAGCAGAATATCTTCATGTCTGTCGGACAACCCTTGACCGTCTTAATCTTCCCAAGATTAGGCTACGTCGAAGGGTTCTCTTCTCAAAAATTGCAATCGATAAGTGGCTGCAAGAACAAACCGTAAACAGGGAGGTATCCAAATGAGCGAGGAAAAAATGGCTGCCATCACCAATCATTTGATGGCTAATGCCCACCGACTTCAATACGGAACAGTCTCCGCCTGTTTGAAAGTACATGAAGGACGCATCGTTTCCATACAAATGGAATCCACGGAAATCCGAAAAGAACGAAAGGAGATAAAAGAATGAGACCTTATGCAATCTATGTCTTTAAGAGACTCCCTGAATTGGCAACTCGTTATATCTTAACAGAACATTCCGGGGCTGATATAGATAATTTCCCTGCTGTGTGGCGGCAGAAATCGCATAAGTACGTAGGTGAAAAATATATTGTATTTCGGGAATCAAGAGTGTGGCACGTCAGAAGACGATTTACGCACTCATTTTCTTTAGAAAAGAATCGGATGGTAACTGGGTTTAATTTTACACAGGAGTTTCCCCGATTATCGTATGGTGACTATGGTAATGACGCAATACTCATCGAATTCAGTAATGATTGGAATGAATTAACGATCTTATTCTTCAAAGATATGAAACGTCAATCGTACTCAATATTTGAAAGAGGAATTGCAGGTGAAATTACAGAAATCGCAGAATGCAATATTCTGCCATTACCGATAGGAGCATAAAGCAAGTTTATTAGGATTACATAGCCCTGTGAAAAATCGGGGCTTTGTAATCCTTTCCTTTTTTGTCTTAACAACTTACTTCGTCCCCCTCCTTCTGGGGGTAAAGGAAATCAAGATGATTGATAACATAAATCTTAGAGTTCCTTCTCATGGAGATTCGGAACTAACAAAAAAATTAGAAGATTTATGGAGACGAGATACAAATACCTATTCAGGACACATGAAAAATATGGGATTTTATCAAAATCTTGATGGGATAATAATTCGTGGTTCTCTTGCAAAATATCTCAACGGTGAAAATATCACTCCTTTAACACGAGAACAAGTAAAAGAAGCAATTAACAAATTGGAAAAAGATACAGAACTTGATTTATCAAAAGCCATTATAAAAGGATTTGAATTTGGAACAAGTATCATCACAAGAGATAAGCCATCAGAATATTTGAAACTATTCGGATATCCGGCGGTATTTACGAGACAAGAATATTCAAAAAGGAAAGGAATAGAAACAGTAACCTATACAACGGATAAAGGTTCGTTTGGGTTCACAGGATATGACAAAATAAAAGAAATGAAACAGAAAAAGCAAAAAATACCTGCCTTATATCAAAATGTGAATGTTTTACGGTTAGAATATAAAATAACGAGACGGAAGGGAATAAAATCAAAATTCCGTGGAGATATAAACGTGTATGATCTTTTTGATGAAAATATTTATAGAAAGTTACAAAACCTCTTTCTTGAAGCATACAAGGCTATTCCTAAACATGGCCGGCAGTGTTTCTTTAATTTGATGGAAAATATTACTCCTACTCAATGGACTGAAATATTAGCAGAACAGTATCGCCAGTCTTTCCCCAAAGAAAATATTTATCTACAGCAGAAACTAAGAGAAACCGGAGCATTAACAGAAAAGAATCACGAAAGAATAAGAGCATCAGAAAAAAGGAGAGCAAAAGATTTTTCAATATCTGATAAAAGTCCCTTAATTGCAGAATTGGATGCTCATGTAACGAATATAATGTGTAAAAACGTTGAATAAATCCAAATTGAAAAAACAAACGACATATAAAACGACACATACAAATGGAGAACCATGTATGCTTCAATACGTCTCTATAAGCCTAAATCATTACAATATATTGACTTAAATAAGCCGAACATATTTTAATAATCCTGTATAGACGGCAATGAGTTTCAATAAGCCAATTATGGACATGCTCATAACCCGGAGGTCATAGGTTCGAGTCCTATTCCTGCTATATCGTAATTTTTTATGTTGTATAGAGTTATGAAAAGGGCAACTTGACAGCAAGAATCCCAAACTATTGCGTATCAAAAAGTGGCAGAAGAAGTGGCAGAAAAACCCACTTCATTGCCCTTTTGCAAAGGTTGGAATTATGGCAAAACTTCCCTTTTCGATTTTCAAACGTGCCGGTCGGCGTTACTTTTACGTTCAATTCAAGAACGAGAAAACCGGGGACTTTATGGCAGCACTCAGTACGAAACAAGAGACGGAAACTGCTGCGGTTTCCGTTGCTTTTCAATGGCTACAAAACGGCATACCCCAAAAGAATGAAACAATCCCTTTTAAGAAATACTCATTGCGAGACATAGCGAGCGAGTCTGATATATCCCAAGCGGATTGTAAGTACATTTGCAAAGAGCTGCAACGGCGAGGGATGCTAAAATCCTATGTCATTTCAGAAAGCAAACAAGCGACAGATTTTGCGGAATATCTCAGGGGCTTTTGGGATTTTGATACTTCTCCCTATGTACAAGAAAAACTACGCAAAAGTCACGGAATACATCGAACCTATGTTCTGGAACAACAGCAGATAGTAAAGCGTTTTTGGATTCCCTACTTTCAAGTCAAATTGTTAGGCGAGATAAGCAAGCAAGACATTGGTGACTTTATAAGCTGTTTCGATACAGATACCTTAGTTTGCGGTGTATCTATTCCGAAATCGCCTAAACGAAAAAACACGATTATTCGGGCGGGGACAATTCCCCTTTCATGGGCTTTCCAAAAAGAGATGATCGAAAAAGATATAACGAAAGGTATTATCTGGTTTTCTGGAAAATCTGAGGAAAGACAAATACTGACTCCCGATCTTGCGGCGGCGCTTTTCCGCGTTCCATGGAATGACGAACGGGCGCGGCTTGCTAATATGCTTGCAATGACAACTGGGATGCGGGCAGGAGAAATACAAGGTTTACGGGTTCAAGACTTGGGTAAGGATTGTCTTTATGTTCAGCATTCATGGAACTTCATAGATGGTCTCAAAACCACGAAGAACAACAAGCCCCGGATGGTAGAAGTTCCTTTCCCATCAATCATTCAAGAATTGCTCCGTCTTGCCAAGCGTAACCCACATGGTCCAAACATGGAAAGCTTTGTCTTTTGGGCGGAACGATCATCCAGCAAGCCGATGGAATCGGAGATATTTCTCAGGGATTTTCGCTCTTCATTGGTTACCATCGGTATGAGTAAAGAAACGGCAGCAGGTTACACCTTTCATGGTTGGCGGCATTTCTTTACTTCCTACATGATTGGAAAACTTGATAATAAACTCTTGAAATCTCAAACAGGTCATCTGACGGATGCCATGCTCTCCCATTACGGAGAACACCGGACGGAGAAAGACCGTCAAACAATACAGGCAATGGCAAGAGAGACATTCGGAAAGCTGCTGCCGTATCAACAGCCGATAGGGGAGTAACTCAATATGAAAGTAGAGCAATATTATTCCGAAACATTGTTTACTGCTTACCCGTTCTTTGAGGATGATGTTCACTTTCTCTTTCAAACTGGGATCATTGAGTATTCAGAATTTTATGATAAAGAAAATGATAGCATTTCATTTGCAAAACCTATGTACAACTGGACAAAAAGCAAAACAAGCCTTGCAGAATATTTTGATTGGATTGGGAAAGAATCCCATTGTGTGCCCGGCGGGTTTTGGACGCCGATAAGCATTCATTTTTTAGTGCAAGGGAAACCGATTAAAAAATACTCCCTTAGCAGGTTAGCGAGTCGAAATGCTAATGACGCGAAACCTGAAGAATCAAGAGATTTTGTTGAAATAAAAAAGCTTGTATCACAATTCAGAAAAGAACACCATGAGCGATTAAAGATTTTCAGAAAGATAAAAAAGATTATGACGAAAACACATAATGAACGGTCTGATATTATTGAATCAGCGATAAGAGAGATTAGTAACATACTATGTGGACAAAAAAAATAAGCATTTTGAAATAGTGTGAAATAGCATGTGTTGAAAAAGAAAACCTTCCATACCTGTAAACTATAATGTCCAGTATCCTCTAAATATAACGTGATTGATAGAAGCACGTAAAAACTATTTAAGAGGTGTATTGTGATGGAAATTCAACCCACAAAAGAAATTCTTTCCCGTACAGAAGCTGCGGCCTATCTCGGAATTTGCAAAACTACGCTTGATCGGCTGACTATTCCCAAAACACAAATCAGACGCCGTGTTTTATACCGAAAAGAAATTCTCGACAAATGGCTTTCTCAACAGACGGCAGGATCCAAAGCATGAAAACAACCGGAGGAAAACAGATTGCCGAAACGATCACCGACCGGTTGTTTGAGAATATCGCAAAAATTAAATTTGGATCGGTATCTGTTACATTGAAGATTCATTCTGGGCGGATAATGGACATCACTCATAGCATTACGGAATCTACGCGGGATACTGCAATGAATTTCGGGGCAGAAAAATGATCGCTGATTTTGTTGTCGAAAAGGTGAACCGTTATATTATCGGCGGTATGAACACCCAAACCGCTACGCGCTTTATATGCGGGGAATTGTCCGCTATTTATCGCGGCGATCATTTCGGCAAAGACAGCACAGGGAAAATACGATCAACTCTACCGCCTGAAAAACTGGACATCGAAACGGCAATGAAGAAAGCGGATGCGGCAATAACGGAGATTATCAACTGCAATCACTCAGAGAAAATGAAACAAGAAAAAACATATACTTATCATGTTTCTGAACTGGAAGCCAAAGGCACGGAGATACTCAGGAACGTTTATCGGGGATCGGCGGCTATCAAACAAACTCTTGCCGCAGGAATTGCGATTAAAGATTTTTTCTCAAAGAGTTCTGACAACGATTCATCTGCTTATACAACCGACATGGGAGAAATTGCAACTTTGTGGAGTAATGGACGGCGGCGGTTTAAGGCGTTTATCCGCGGCAAGTTTCTTGTTTTAGACATCGACCGTAAGCCCGGAAAAATCGATGGTCTGAAAGAGTTCTACCGATTATTTTCCCGCGAAATATTACCGGCGGAACTTCAATGTCTCCCTGAATCATTTCCCACTTATACGCAAACTCCATCCGGCGGATTTCATCTGTACTTCAAATATGATGGACTGGAATTTAAATTGCGGGAACTTGCCCCAGGTGTTGAAGTCAAAGAATTGCAGGTAACAACATCGGGTAGTCGTAAAGAAAACGGTGAATATGTTTTACATGGCGAGTTGGATAACGCTCCGCCGTTGTATGGTGTGATTGTTGACGCTATTGAGAAAACAAAGCGAAAGAAAGAACAAACAAAAGCGGAACGCTCACGACCACAAACACAAGCTGCGGCGGATTATCCATTGCGAGTTACCAACCCCCGAATCACACTTGACATTTTAGCCGATGAAGCTGTTGCGGCTTATTCAGGACACCACGACCGGCAAGTAAGTTTTTCGGGGCGCGCCTGTCGCTGTAAATTTTCCAGTACCGATACTTTGTCTTATGTGAAATCACATCCCGACATTTTTGGAAATGGCAGCGATACTGAAAATACTGTCTTATCGGTTTTTCGTGATCGTGATTTTGGAGCGGTGTAAGTATGAATACGCAAAATAAATATGATCAATTTTTTGAGCAGATAAAAGACAAATCTATTACGAAAGATTTAATGATCAACGCCATCAAAGCAGTAGGACACACCCCGGAATTGAAGCCCTTTTATCTGGCCTATGCGAAAGCCAACGGTATAGATATTGATCGTGAACTGGATGATCTAATCAATGCACAAGAAACAGCTCAGCAGAATAAAGCCATCAAGGAAACAGCAGAGACACTTGCGGAAAAATCCGGGGCTCTGACAACAGAGACCGATCCAGAAAAACAGAAAGAACTTATTGAGGGCATACGCAGACTTGCTGCTTCCATGGGAGAACCCGCACAAAGCACAAGTCGTTTTTACACAGCCGCCGATTATGTTAACGAATGTAAGAATTACGATCCGTCAAAAGATTTTACATCTTCAACACTTGCAGGGTTGCGCTTCCCCAATGGTACACTTAGTTACATCGGGGCAAGACCTGGCGGTGGGAAAAGTACCTTGCTTGTGAACCTTGCAAGGGAAGCAATAACATCGGGGCGCAATGTTATTTTGGTAAATCTTGAAATGATAAATAGAGCTGTTATCACCAATTATGTTTTGTCCTTAATGTACTCGACCGCAGAGGAAGAACAACGCAAAGTATTGGACACAATAGATCACCCTATGAACAAATATTACAGCTTATTCCAACAGGAATATGATAACAGAGAAATCTTTGATGCACTCCGACAAAAGGCTATGCAGAATACACTCCAATTACTTGAAAAAAATCTGTTCCTTTATGATGGTGCAGGGCAAACGGTGGAAACCATAACGAGGGAAATTGAAAGCATGGTCAACGCCGGGGACATTGTATTAATAGACTATCTACAACGCATTTTACCGCCAAAAGAAGAACAGCGGTACATTCAGATCAAGCAGGTAAGCAATGCTCTTTTAACCCTTGCATTAAAAAGTAACGTGGTTATTATCTCCGGGGCGCAGTTCGGGCGGCAGAAACAAGACCGCATAGGCAATGAAGCAACACTGGAAGATTTCAGAGAAGGCGGCGACATAGAACAAGATGCGCATAACGCACTGGCTATTGAAACCATTATCGATAAAGACGGAAACGATGCAGGGCGCTATATTCATGTTCTGAAACAGCGGGAAGGCGGGGCGATTTTCAAACGTGTTTCCTTAGATTGCCAATTCGACTATCTGTATATGGCTGGAACTAACAAGGAATACATCACAGAAAAAAGTGAGAGAAGCTGCGCAGGTGAGAAAAAAGATAAGGCCATTAAAAACTACAAACAAAGAACAAATGAACAACACTGCCAGACCCTCGGAGGAATAGAAGTAGCATGACCCGTGAGAACAAAAGCGGCGTCAAACATCCGCGACAATTGGCAATAAATGAAACAAGCAGCCGTAGACAAATTGACCAGCTTGAACTTTTTGTTAATGATGAAGAAATGCTGCATATTTCCGAAATAAAAAAATCACTTTATACACTAAGTATTTCACACGCAATTATTTTTGATGGGTTATGTTTTGCTTGCACTGTCTTTCATGATAAGAAATGGAAAAATCCAAACACAGGAAAATGGCACGATATTATCAGTCGTAAGGATGATGCTACAGAAACACACTACAGGCTTTTTGCGCCAGAAAATCTTATAAGAGAAATTCTGGTAGGACCTTATAAAAACGAATGGCCTAAAGTAAGAAACCAACTAATGAAACTTGCATTAAAGCCGGAACCAAAGAAACTCATTATAGACGAAAAACATTTTATCATTGATGCGCCTATCAAAGTTACTCCGTGGTATGAAAAAGAAAACATTGAGAAGTTTGCAACACTAAGTCCTCGCCGAAAAGGACAAGGAACAGGCGAAGCGGGCAAGACAGCAAGGGAAGCAAATGGAGAGAGAGAAATCGGCAAAGCCAAAGGTCGAATAGTTGGATGGTCGATAGAATTTTTTAAGCCGCTATTTGAATCGTTACTTTTGATAAATACCGGCAAGCCCCGGACAACAGGAAGTAATTATCTTTTAATGCCGCCATACTTTCAACTAAAACTGAATGCGATTTATAATAGTTTTCTTTCTAGTACGAATTCGCTGATACAGCAAAGACCGCATCAGATAGAATCGATTGAAGCACAGCAAGTGAGTTTATTCCCACAAGACGAAGCGCACATAAGAAGTGAAGCGCAAAAGTATAAAGAAAAATGCCAACAGTATTTTTCTAATCTGCAATGCAATCTGGTATCGGTAAAGCCATTACAGTTACGAAAATTCTACATGGGACTGGGATTAAAAGATAACCACAAAGGCGAGTATATAACAATTGATAACCTGATTGAATTTGTAGATAGTGTATGGCCGGAATTGATTCGGACAGATAGGAAAGGTAACAAGGCACTACAACCTGCAGAATACCAGCAAGTGAAAGAAAAAATAACCATTATCCTAAATGTCCATTTTAGAATGTTGATAGACAATGGCGATATGAACGGAGGGCAGCTTGTGCCGTTGGCAATCGTTGAAGGGGAAGAATTTACGCGGGAAAACAATAAGTTGCGAATCCAATGTATCAAACAAAACTCGATGTTTTCTGAATACAAACTTAAAGATATGGCCAAATACCTTGTAAATCTGCCAGTGCAGGGGAACGAGAATTGAATTGCGGGGGAAGTAGAATTGGAATGCAGGGGAACGAGAATTGAGAAACCGACAAATTTCAACCTTTTGCGGGGGAACTGGAATTGAGAAAAGCCGTTTTCTAATGTTCTTTCTAAAGTCTTTTCTAAAGACTTTTAAGGCGGCCTACAGCCCCGCCCATTAGGCGGAGCAGCCGCTAGTTAATTAAAAGCTGTAAAAAATCTGCGTTTTTCTGAGGTTTTCAGTAATTTTATCAGCGTTTTTCAGTGGTTTTTTTATTTTGCCAAGTCCATTTTGAGGTACTTCACTTTTTAAGAATGATGGAATATCCTTAAGAGACATAAAACACATTGCGCTGCAAAGAAGCGCGTTTATTGGCGCTGACAAACAGGCCGGATCGAGGGAATACCTCTGTCCGGTCTTTTTTTATTTTGGAGGATGATATGACTAACACGAACAAAACCGCAATAGCGATCCGCAGGCTTGAAAAAAGTCTTGCACGGATGAAGAAGAAAAAGACGGAGCCAATGCGTATGCGTAAGGCGGCGCTAACTACTTTTATGACAGCAAGAGTCATGCCTGCTGTTGTGAGGCCTCTACTTTGCAAGGCGGTATCCGCCGGAAAGCTAACGGTCATTGAATGTTCACGGATTGAAACGCTATTAAACGAACGGGCTAAAAATCCGCAGATCAAACTTGATCCTAAAGTGGATGGATTTATCGCAAAACTCATGCAAGAAGAGAAAGCGTAAGGGGGGATGTATGGGATCATTAATTTTACAAACACCAACTCCTGTAATACGACCTGTCCATTCAGAAAAAGATTGTGCGTATTGTACGGGAAAATACAATTGCGCGAAAGCAGGACGCCAGTTTTTTGAAGAAGAGAAATATCCGCCTTGCGCGAATTACAAGGATACTCTTGAAGAGTTTGAAAAAGAAGCTGCTTTTATTACCAAGTGTAAAGAACTTCAACAAATCAAAACGCCGGTTCCGCGTCCTGAAGGATCACCCAAGGATTGTCTTTATTGCAAAAGGCTGGGTGAAGGTAATCTTTTTCATGGACAGAGTAAAACGCGGCAAGGTGAAGGAATAATTTGTGGTCGTTACAATGAGCTAAATATCCGTCCTGCAAAAGAAGAACCGCATTGTATTTATTGCCTCACAAATTATCTTTGTATCCGAAGCCGTGTTGTCCGTGACGGGAAAACACCTTGTGACAAATACAAAGAATATGCTGTTGAAAAAACAGAATAACTTTTTGCGTAATAATTTTAAGGCAGGGACGAGATGGAAATAATGAGCAGTGAGAGAGTAGGTTCAAAAGACTGTACGAAAGAACATATAAAATCAACAGAATCAATTTTTATGAGTACAACATTTTACGAAGCTCAAATTACAAATCTATTCTTGCCTTGGCTGACTGATCAAATTCCAGATGAGGCATGGACAAGTCTTCAGATAAATCTTAACAAATTAATTAAAAGCATAACTTCAAAAAATCAAAATGGGAGGACGTGAAAGAGTACAAACAATATGTCGAAAATAGCGTACATGAATTTTTGTGCGTCCTTATGAGTGTGTAAATTGAAACGGCAAAAGGAGAATAACATGCCAAAAGTAGTAGACCACATAAATACACAAGAGCGGATTGAGAAACTCACCGAAGAACAGAAAGACGATTACTTTACCCAAATGGTATTGGGGAAAGACGTAACCGAAACCGTGAAAACGAGCAGGGGCGAATTTGTCGTAAAATATCCGAAGACAAATGATTTCATCAGAATTGGAAAACTGGCGGCAGTCCGCCGAAATTATCAACCTGCGGAAAGTTTTGATCAAGAAACAGAAATGATTACGATGATGACTTCAACCCTTGATGTCATTGTTGTCTCTGGTCCGCCTTGGTTTGAAAACGCGAAAAAAATAAATCAAAACTTTTCATTCTTGGAGGTGCCGAGCCGGGCGTTCATTGCAGAACTCTATGGTAAGGCATATACGTTTCGAGAGGAAGTTGAGCAGAGCTTTGAGCAGGGAGAAGAATCAGCCGATAGCCGAGTACCTGCTAAGGCGAGCGATGATGACGCTGTGGACGGCGGTGCATTTGGGGGTCTCTCCAGCGAGTGAGACAATTCAAAAACTCGATGAATGGCAAATCGGTCTTATCTACGAAACGGCGATGAATTATCCCGCCGATGGATTGCGGAGAAGTTACTTTGACAGAAAAAAATCAACGAGTAATTTTGATGATGATGATCTCATTGATATGGGATATTCACCGGAAGAAATTAAAGCGATAAAAGGAGAACAGTAAATATGATGCGTACCGGTATTAAACTAGAACTCGATGTAGGCGATGTTCTTTCTAGCGCAGGGCGGGCAAAGAGCGCGATTGCGAGCCTTACCTCTGAAATGTCAAAGGCGGCAAAAGCAGAAGATTGGGATAAGTTCGCAAAGCTGCAATTTGATAGAGACCGTTTACAAACTAATAATACCGGCTTCGAGAAAGATATTCACTCTCTTTCCAATAAGTTTCAAGGCGTTGGTGCAAATGGTCAGCCGGTATTTAAAATGGATCCCGAATACGGCCGTCTCATGAAAGATCAGATATACGCGATAAAGAAGCTGACTGCCGAGTATAATCAAGCATTACAAGCTGGAGACACTACAAAAACATGGGAACTTTCCGGGCAGATTGAAAACAAGCAAGATGAATTTCATAAACTTGTACAGCAAGCGAATGGTGTTATGCCGCCTGAAAATGTGCAAAACAACGCAATGAAGGCTGTTGCGTTTAATCAAGTTGCGGGAATATTGAATGATGGTTTTAGCAAATGGGTGAATTCTCTTGATCGTTCCGATATCGTTAATCAGTATGGAAGCGGTGATATATTAGGCGGACGGCTTGCTGAAAAACAACGGCAAGCGTCTCTTATTAGCGGCGGCATACAAGCGGCTTCTTCGACAGCCGCGCTTGTTGCTACAGCGACTGGGAATCCGCTTCTTGGGGCAGGTATAGCAGCAGTAGGACAAGCGGGTTCTACATTGGTAGAAATGCCTGTAAAAGGAGAAGCAACCGAAGTAGCATATGCAAATCTCTGGAAACAACGTTCCGCCGATGCAATGAATCTTGCCGCTTTATCCGGTGATCCTTCGATGGTAAGAGATACATGGGCGGAAGCCGCAAAGGGCGCGGAGAAATACGGCTTCTCAGATATAGAGGGCGCGGACACAGTGCGGCAAGCTCTGCAACAGGGATTATCAAATATTCAGGCGTTTAGAATATCGGAACAAGCCTTTGATATTGAACGCCGTACCGGAGCCGACCGTGGTACACTTATGGAATTGTCTGCGATGTCGGAACGTTACGGATTAGGCGATTCTATTGCAACCGGATGGGCGGGGCTTAATGCTTCCGGTATGCAAACCGGACAATACAATGAATATCTTCGCGGAATACAGCGTGTCATGGAAGACGGCATAAGCAAGGGATTTCTCAAGTCATCTGATAAAGTGATTCAAAGTCTTACCATGTTTGCCTCGATGGCAGAAAACGATCCGCTTTGGACTGGAGAAAACGGAGTGCGGCGGATTATGGAAATGGACTCAGGGTTTGAAGGGGCTACGGGATTGCAGTCGGCAACAGATATTCTCGCGTATCGCGCCGCAAAAAGTCTTCCGGGTATGTCCGATAAAGATTACGTTGATGTGATGGAAATCCTTGAGGGCGGTGTTACCGGGAAAGGCGGAGCCGCTTTAATGCATAACTTTATGAAAAATATTGATGTAGCCGAAGGAGGAGACCGCAGTGGGAAGACAGAACGCTTACGGCAATTAACCGGCTGGAACTATAGAACCACGAATGAGTTCATGCGTAACTATGGCACCGGTGAAGGATTAACGGCAGAACAAATACAGAAAATAATAGAAGACGCAAAAGCGGTAGGAATGCCGGATAACGAAAGCCCAGAGCTTAAAGTCGCCATAGATGAACAAACGATTACGAACGCTTATGCCACGGCAGGGCAGTCTTACTTTGATATGAACATAAAGACATATCAGGAAGAAGTGAAAAAAGCGCTTGCCGAAATTACGAAAGCGAAGGATGCAGCAAGGGAATTTTTTGCACCACCACCTCCTGCACCCGATCCGCTTAGAGATTGGGACACGAGATCAGAAAGTGAAAGAACGGGTGATTACACGGGAAACATAAATACGTATAGGAGCGATTGGGCTAGGGATAGAACCGTCAGAGAGGCTAATATTTCAGACCCATCTATCGCTGAAATGGTGAATGAATATAAAAGATTGGTTGATCCGTTTCTTAATAACAATGAATTGTACAGCAGTATTATGGGCAGTGGTAATATACAAACATTTCAAACTCAATTTGAAGCTTTTCAGAGAAATGGGATAGACGAGTTTGAACGTGAAAATCTAATCCCCTTGCTTATAAATGCTATCAACGATATGAAAGCAATTATAACGAATTATAACAGAAATGAAGGGACTGCAATTCAATTCCCAGATACACTCAATCTTACAATTATTGAGTAGTATTAAATTACAATCCTCTTTTCTTCAAATATTCCCTGTATAGCCTAATTCCAGACTAGAAAGTAATGCCATCTGTAGCTATTTTCCTTTTTTCATTTTCATCTGCTACACGCTGTTCTTCTATTCTTTGTTGCTCAGATACCCATGTTTCTCTCGCTATACGATCTATGATATAAAAAGAACTATCACTAACAAAAAAGTCTTTCTCTGAAAATTGCCAAAAATATACATTCCAATTGCTAAAGAACCCTTTCTCAACTATGATATTTGCAGTGTTTCCATATTGGCGTTTTGCCGTATCAAGCACATCCGTACTATCGGCTTCCCACATAATGCGTATTGAGAATAATTTGTTATCATAAAAATATGCCAAAATATTACCATATTGATCTTTGCACCAAGAATCTTGAGAATATTGTGGCAATGGCGAATACAGGCAGAGTCTTTCTAATTCTGGATAACCGTATTGGTCTTGACCAGATATGCCCATACCTCCATCATCCCATCGTTCTTGTCTGGTCACAGAAAGCATTTCTTTTGCTCGATTGATGACTTCTTCTTTTGAAGAACCAGAATTAAAACCATTCCATAATTCTGTTCCAAACACTGCCTTCGAAAAAAGTACCAAAGCAATTACAATAATAGTTTTTCTCATAAATTCTCCATAACTACATTAAAATATTTCTATTCAAGAGTATTACTAAATATTACTGATGAAAATAATTGCCCACCTTGTCTTCTTGGCGCGTTGAGTGTCGCATATACACCATGGAATTGAAATATATAATAATCTCCATCAAGTTCTACCATAAAGAATCTTGCTCCTTCAAATAACGTTGAAAAGTTAACTCCAACAGAAGCATGGAAAACTAAACCATTTCTAACAAAAGCCAACGCATTAAGAGCGTCCTGATACAGGTTATTATCAATCTTTTCAAAATAATCCGGTATGGGATTCCCTAAAAGCGAAATGCAATGGTTTGACATAAGCGGAACAAGCTCCGCTCATTCGTTATCCTGTGTCTGTCCGAACACAGATACCGCAGCGAATAATAACAAAGCTGACACAAGTATTTTTTTCATTTGTTTTTACTCTCCTCATTTTCCGAACATAGAACCACGAAAAACTATAAAAACTCTGTGTTTTTCTGTGATTTTTAACCTAGCCCCGGAATGCCGGATTAAAAAAATCTGCGTTACTCTGTTTTCTTAGGAAAAGGAATAATCTTTTTGTCTTCCTCCGCCTGTAAACCATCAAGATGACCGATTATTTTTTTCTTGAAGTATTCCAACTTTTCCGCATCCGTTTTGCCTGGACTGTTTCGTATACTGTCCCTAAGATTTTTCTCTATATCGTCCCACGTTAATTTTTTTTCATTGTCCATAGCTTCTCCGTTAAAACATAATTTTTATCGTGTAGCTTCAGTAAGAATAGCCGGATTGTTAATAGCATATTTTAGAACATCGGCCATGATGCCGGTGTATCCTTCCCCCATTGTTTTATAGCTTTCCAAAATATCCGGGGCGACACGAATCGTTATTGATTGCTTTTTCTTACGCCGATTACGTTCCGCTGCGAGTTGCGCGAATTCCTTTAATGCTTCCGGTGTAGATTCTGGACAATCCTCTGTATAGTGAATAGGTTTTTTTGCTGCCCGCCTGACCTCTTGTATTACCTCTTTAGGTATCTTTTGTCCAACCGTGACCGTCGATTTGATAATAGCCATTATGCCGAAACTTTTTGTCTAACGCTTAACTGAAAACCCAGATTGTCTAGGACTTTGACAATGGTCCCGAACGATGGATTCCCGTCTTGTGAAAGGGAACGATAAAGGCTTTCTCGATTGAGGTTTAACTCTCTGGCAATCAGAGCCATGCCCTTTGAGCGGGCTATATCGCCGATAACTTTGAACAGGAATTCAATATCGTTTTCTTCAAGAGCCGCTTCAAGAATACCGATCACATCTTCTCTGGTCTCTATCTCATCAACTAAGTTCCAATCGCTAACCGTTATTTTTTCCATGTCCTATTCCTCCTCTTCCAAAGGTAAAGCCGCTATTTGTTTTGCCCTCGCAATATCTGCATCTTGGGTTCGCTTATCCCCGCCGCATAACAAGATGACGATTTCCTCACCCAAGTCTTTGTAATAAACCCGATAGCCGGGACCGTAATCGATGCGCATTTCCGTGATACCTTCTCCGGCGGGTCTAACATCGCCGGGGTTCCCTTCTTCAAGCCGTTTAATCCTGATCTGTATCCGGTATCGCGCTCGGCTATCTCGCAAGTTGCTAATCCATTTTTTGTAAATATTCGTCTTGCGTATCTTCATGTTTATATCGTAGTCTATAAGCTACGATATGTCAAGAGAAATGTTGAAAAGGTATCAGTAGAGTTTTGTAAGGGTTCCCTAAGGAGGTCATCGTTCGATTAAATAAAGCGGGGTTGGTAACATAGAATATAATTTCTTCGGGACTATATTTCTTCCCCTGTATCGTTCATTTTGAAAACCGTTTCAAAACTACAGTCCAGAACGGAGGCGATTTCTTTCAGTTCTTTTTCTGAAAAATTATCTCGGCTCATCTTGTTTGAAATATTTGGTCTGGATTGTCCGGTTTTTTCTGCCAAATCTGCAAGAGTCATTCCCCGTCTCCCAAGAATGACTTTTATTTTTTCTCCTGATGTAAGTGCCATCTCTATCCCCCGATCAATATTATAAACTGTTCATTATAAAATGTCTATCGTCATAAAAAGGAAAAATATTTAACATTTTCGTGTATTTTGTATTGACAATAGTTTCTTTTAGGTGTATATTGATACTATAAAGTGAACTAAGAGGCAAGCAATGAATAATACAGAAATAAAAAGCAAGGTAATGAGTTTAGGCAATCGGCTGACTTCCCAAATGGGCGGTGACCGTTCAGCGGCTTTTGTGCGTGCATGGGTCATTGTGAAGGCAAGCGGATTAGAACTGGCGGTCAAGGGCGTGTCTATGGGGAACCGGCAGGAAGCATTGCGCCGCCTGAATAATTACAATCCATTGCAGATTCGCGCTTTCCTTATGCCAGAACCCGAAAATCCCGTAGACGCAAACGCTATCGCGGTAATGGTCGGAATCAACGGCGGGCGCGGATATTACAAACTTGGTTATGTTCCGGTCTCCGATACCGGCATTGCCGCCGCTGTCCATGGCAAAGTTTCAATCCGCGTGCTTGCCGGAGATATTCGCGGTGCGCGGCTTATAGTGGCGGTGTAACGATGACAGCGAAGCAAGCTATAAAACTTCGTTGCCGGGACTGTCTGGCAGGAGCGAGAGAATGCACGTTTACCGATTGCGCTCTCAAGGGACTGGCAGATAAGCAAGGCAGGGCTGATAGGACTACATCCATTCGGAAGTATTGCCAATGGTGCATGAATGGCAATTCAGTTAATCAGTGCGCCTGTCCTGATTGCGCTATTTATCAGTACAGAGCGGGATACAGTGGAGGAGCTTTGAGAGTCAGTTTTATGCCTTTAAACACCCAAAAAATTACCACTGATGGTGTCCGCAGCACTTCCAAATCAAAAAACGTGAAAATATACGATGGGGCGCAGATTGCTCTCAGCGTTTAAAAAATAAATCAAAGCTCTGGAGATTCCGGGGCAAGGAGAGGAAAATATGGTTTGTGAAAATGGGGAAGAATTTCAAACATTGTTTGATGAAAAGCGGTTATATAAACTATTAAGCACAGAGGAGCAAGAAGACGGCAGTTTCATTTTTAGGGCTGAACTTGTACACAAAGAGGAAAGAGGGATGTCCGATGAAGAACGGGTACAAGACCAAAATGCAAAATTACGGAAATACAGAAAGAAACGGCTTGAAGGCGATTTACAACTTGAGGGCTATATTCTCCTTGGCTGGATTCAAGAAGGCTTTTCCAAAAAAGTGAAACGCGGCTATATAAAAGAACCTGGGCAAGCGGCGTATTTACCAGTAACCGGTTCTCGATGGGTTTATGTTTGGAAAACTCATGGAGAATATACTCCTCACCCAGACCCTATATGGGGAAACAAACGTTGGACACATATTGTAGACACAAATGATAAACCGAAACGCATGTCAATTGAAAAACTACTAACTTTACTTACCGCGCCCAAACCGCTTTACGATGGCACTGGTACTCCCGATTATGTATGGATGCCGTCTGTGCCTCTCTGGCTTCTTGATAACAAGAAGGATATGCGTCCCATGTACCTTACCAAAGATAAACAGGAAGAAAGGAAATAGCATGAAACACAAGACACAGACTTTTGAACCCATAGACAAACAACAACCTCAATCCGGGGCAAAGATAATCCCATTCCCCGGCGTTGTATTGCAAGATGATAGGTATGCCGAAGACGAAGCCCCTGACCGGCTTCAAAATGATCTTGAGAATTTTCTCCGTGAAATGGGATATATCGATTAACAGCCTGTAAAAAGTGGCAGAAAAAGTGTCAGAAGAAATTACTTTTCTGTACTCCTGTATGTGCTTTAATACCTCTAAACCACTTGAAAAGACAGCAAATATGGGTATATTATGCCTTAATGATACTCAATAGTCCTTGATAAGCCATTTTGAATATTCTCATAACCCGGAGGTCATAGGTTCGAGTCCTATTCCTGCTAAAACTCTTAAAAAGAATCCGTGAGGATTCTTTTTTATGCTCAACTTTGCTTAGGACTCAAACCTCATTACACTTCGCCGTCGTATTTGCCTTCTTCGTGTTCGTATTTTTCTTCACCGCTGTCATTATTATCATCTAGTTGTTTAAGAATCTTGCCGATTTCTTTGTTTCCGGTCAATTCATACGCGACGCCGAAAAAGAAGCGGGCTTCGTCGGGCAGGTTTTCCTTCATCGCGTGCTGTCCAATCGCAATGGTCATATCAATGATCTCAGGATTCGCCCATGCTTGAATACCATTATCCTTTATAAACTGAATGAGGGCATTGGCCTCTTCGGGAGTTGCGGGTTGATGCGGCGCGGATCCTGTTTTGTCTCTAATATAGTTGAGCTCGATATACGCGGTTTCACTTTTCGGTTGAAAATGCAAACTGAATAGATACAGCGCCGACGCCAGATCATATTGTTCATCTTCTATATAGAAGAAGCCGAGATTACGGTAACATCGTGCGAGAGCGCGGCTTGAATATGCATAGCGAAGACATTGTTCCATAATGTCGAGAAATGTTTTCCAATCGCCGCGGATTTTGTAAATTTCTGAAAACTCAAAAAGAATGTTTGTGTCAACAGGATTCCAACGGAGAGCTTTTTTTAAATACACTTCGGCCTCATCGTAACGCTTCGCTTCAAAAAGCAGCGCGCCATATTTATGATACATGTTAGCATAGTTATCGGGCACACGATTCAGTTTTTTTCCATGATTAACAAGCCTATCATACAAAACCTGTTCAAGCACATTGTTAAAACAGAAAAATTCTTCATTGTCTGTGTTTGCGAACATTCCCGCATCTTCAACAATTTCTATCATTTTTTCAAGAACAAGAACCGCGTCTTCATAATTCTTTGCCGTCTGCAATTTGGCGGCTTCTTCCAGCGCTTCTGTGAATCCTATGATTGCTCTGTTTTCCATTCGCTTCCTCTCATTTATTCAAGTTCTTCTTTGTCCGCTTCTTTGAGAGCTTCGGTTAGATCGTCTTTTTCCAGACGTTCACAGCCGTCAAGACAAGTGGAATGATAAGGCATGAGGGGTGCAATGGAGGGAAGATCAGCCAGCGCTTTTTGATACGGGATAAGACCGTTCTTCGCTCCTTGTTTTAATCCCTTAATTGCCGCTTTAACATCCGCGCCTTTACTGACGAATAAGTTTACAAGCTCTTCACGGATTTCACCTTTCGCATAAGCAAGCACGAGGCTGAGCGCGGTTTCTCCCGAATCGCAGGTATAGGTTACATCCGCGCCGTATTTTACAAGGAGCTTTATACGGCAAAGCTGATCTTTCGTGATTGGCATGAAACTGCCTGTTTCGTCCTCGTACTCATCGGGAAAGAGCGCCATTGTAAAGATTCGGAATGTGCCGTCTTCCATCTCGCAATCCTGATTAGGATCGGCGCCTATTTCCAAAAGCGTCTCCAGAATTTCCGGCTGCCAATGTATGAGACACTGATTGTACAGAGGAGTGTCGCCTTCCGCGCTGGGGATGTTCGGATCGGCTCCAAGCGAAGCAAGGAAGCGGAGCATTTGTCCGCCGTCTTTCATTGACTTCCAGATTTTTAACGTAGTGATAAAGAAAAGCGGAGCCGGCTGCCAAGTGCGGAAAGCTTTGCTTATGTGTTTGTTAAGGGCAAGAGCCGCAAACGAAGCGGCATCCTTTTCACTTTCTAAAACACTGCCGAGGAAACGTTGGAGGTTTTCATAATCTTCTTCGCAGGTAAGGACAGCCGCAAGATTCGGATAATCTTCTATGCCGATAATGTGATTCACAGGCTTATCGGGATTTGCCCGAAAGAGTGAAGCGAGAAAAGAAAAAAAGAAATAACCTTCCTTTGCCGCAGAATCGATTGAATCGAGAGAGTCTTCCATGGAACATTTACGGATTTTTGCGGTGTATTCGCAGGCAAGGTTTGATTCTTTGCCGCTTTCATCGTTATCATCTTTTGATTTCATTTCCGCAATCAAAATACTATCGGCTTCGTGCAGGGCTTTTTGTATATCAGGGTGAACAGAATCAAGAAAAATAAATTGATCATAACGCCGGCGGAGCAGCGCGTTGTTTTTTCCATCATAAAAGATTTCTGGAAG